>JABAOD010005750.1_pt6 | contig 34149 bp, 41 predicted proteins | sample 7062151 | NCBI WGS metagenome assembly JABAOD01 (sample SAMN14538626, study PRJNA623070) | marine sediment metagenome | biome: marine biome [ENVO:00000428]; feature: marine pelagic biome [ENVO:01000023]; material: deep marine sediment [ENVO:00002113] | place: India: Gulf of Khambhat ... | reverse complement strand
CACCTTTATGTGTCCCATCGCAATCCAAAGCCTCTCTCAGGACGATGACCCGGGCCTTGTTGCCCTTCGACCACTCTAGACATTAAGGAGTCAGAAAGCGCTAGCTTCAGCTATATGAATGACATTAACCATTTAAGAAAACGACGGCATTAAGACAGGGACCGCTGGTGTGGGAGATGCAGGAAGAGGTGGCCTTGAGCAACAAGAGCTACATCATGGGGAACCAGGCCATCGCGAAGGGGGCCATCGCCGCGGGCTGCAGGGCCTTCTTCGGCTACCCCATCACCCCCACCAACGAGATAATGGAGTACCTGGCGGAGAGCCTGCCTGCTCTAGGCGGGGCCTTCTTGCAGATGGAAGACGAGATAGCCTCGATAGCAGCGGCCATCGGGGCGAGCTGGGTTGGCATGAAGGCCATGACCGCCACCAGCGGGCCCGGCTTCAGCCTGATGCAGGAGAACATAGGCCTCGCGACAATGCTGGAGATCCCCTGCGTCGTCGTCAACGCTCAGCGGGTCGGTCCCAGCACGGGAATACCCACCCTCTCGGCCCAGCAGGACCTGATGCAGAGCATATGGGGACGACACGGGGACCAGTACCTCATCGTCATGAGCCCCACGACCCTTCAGGAGATGTACGACCTGACCATTGAGGTCTTTAATCTCTCGGAGGGCTACAGGACGCCGGTCATCCTCCTCACGGACGGGATGATTGCTAGGATGTTTGGTGAAGTTGTCGAGAACGAGAACCCTGTGATCGTCAACCGGAAGCCATTGGACGTTAGCCTCAGGACGAGTCCTTTCCTGAGAGACGAGGCGGGGATTCCAGGCTTCCCGCCTATCGCCAGCGGCTATAGGGTCCATCTGACAGGTCTCACCCATGACACCCGTGGCTACCCTACAGCCAACAAAGCTTTGGCAAAGGAGGAGCTGCTGAGGACTAGGGATAAGATTTTAAAGCAGCGCCAACGAATAGTGAAGTACGAGGCGGCGGGCCTGGAGGATTGTGATGTGCTGTTCGTCACCTATGGATCATCAGCTATGCCAGTCAGGTGGGCCTACAAGGCCGCCCGAAAGAAGGGGCTCAGGGTGGGTTACTTCATTGCGAAGTCCCTGTGGCCTTTCCCGGAAGATGAGTTCTTGAACGCCGTCCAGAACCCCAGGAAGATCGTGACTGTCGAGGGTAGCATCGGACAGCTTATCTACCTGCTGAGGGACGTGCTGGGAAGGGACAGCCGCCTCAGTCAGGTCTATGAGATTGGAGATCTGGTGGATCCGAGGAGGCTGGTGAAGGAGGCGGAGGTCTAGGTCATGGGCACGCAACACGAGCTGCTGAGCTACTTCAAGATGGATCGATGGCCGAACATGTTCTGTCCCGGGTGTGGCATCGGAGTAATCATGCAGGCCTTCGCGAAGGCCATCGACGATCTGGGCATGGACCACTCAAGGATTGCCATGGTCAGCGGGATTGGCTGTAGTGGTCGCATTCCCGGGTACATGGACTTCGACTCCCTCCATGGGACCCACGGCCGCGCCCTGGCAATTGCGACGGGCGCAGCCTTGGCACGGCCCGATCTGCGCTTCGTCGTCTGGTTGGGGGATGGCGATGGCCTTTCCATCGGCGGGAACCACTTNNGGGGGACAGGTGAGTCCGACCACCCCCAAGAACATGCGGACGAAGACGACCCCCCGGGGGAACGTCGCCAGGCCCCTCGATCCCTCAAGAATCGCAGAGGCAGCGGGGGCCTCCTACGTGGCTAGATGGACGACCCTCCAGTCCAAGGAGATGTCCGACTCCTTTAGGGAGGCCCTGTCCAGAGACGGGTTCTGCCTGGTCGAGATCCTTTCTCAGTGTCCCCCCATCTTCGGACGGAGGAACAGGATGGAGGACCCCATCAAGCTGACGAGGTGGATATCGGAGAGAACGGTGAGCCTGGATACCTACGACCCAGGGCTTCACAAGGACAAGGTGACCGTGGGGGAATTGGTGCACTGACCTCAGATGGTGAGTGAGCTTTGAGAATCGACATCAGGATATGCGGAGAAGGCGGCCAGGGCAGCATATGGGCCGCCACTACCCTCGGGATGTCGGCGGTGAAGTACACCAACCTCCACGCGGCGGAGACACCCTTCTACGGCCCAGAGATTACGGGGGGCTACTCGAGGGCAGACGTGATCATATCGGATGAGGAAGTCGACTTCCCTGAGGTCGTGGAAGCGGATCTCCTTGTCGCTCAGGCTCAGGAGAGCTTCGACGATGACTATGGGGTCGTTTCCGCCAGCGGTCATGTCGTAATCGACTCAACCCACGTACGAGATACCAAGAGCTTCAACGGCTCTCTGCTGGGGATCCCGGCATCGCGGATTAGCGAGGAGAACTTCGGCACGGACCGCTTCTCCAACACCGTCCTCCTCGGGTTCATCAACGCGATCTTCGGCATCATGCCCCATGAGGCCCTCGCCAAGGGTGTAGAGGCGAACTCTCCCAAGAGGTGGAGCCAAAAGAATGTGGAGGCTCTGCAGCTGGGGAGGGCGTATGTGGAATCGGTAGCGGGGCTCTCGAAGAATCTGGAGTCCTTTCGAAGGTGGAAGCAGAGTTGAGGAACGCGGGAGATCGATGTCAGGGAAGATACGCTTATGAAAGGCCGCGGTGATAACGGCCTTATGGAGGCCCCGTCCTGGCGGGAGCTTTACAGATACGTAGTCTCAACTCAGCTCTGCTCCGGCTGCGCTGGATGCGTCGTTGAATGTCCATATGACATGCTGACCTATGAGGCCGACACACCCAAACAGCACTTCCTCCCCAACATGCCCGCCGACTTCTGCCTGGTGGCGGAGAACCGGCCCTGTGACTTCTGCGCGAGGGCCTGCCCCCGCCTTGGAGACTGGGAAGTCGATGCAAGGAAGATGCTCTTCGGCCTCGATTTCCCCGGCAAGATCGACGAGATGGGACACTACCAAGACGTGGTGGTCGCAAAAGCCGTGGATACCGAGATCTTCCACGCAGGCGTCGATGGTGGCGTCGTCACAGCCCTCTTAGTGTGGCTGATGGACCAAGGCATCATCGACGGTGTCATTCTCAGCGGTTTCGACGAAGCCCACCCCTGGAAGCCCGTGCCCCAGGTGGCCAGGACTAGAAAAGAGATCATCGCAGGCGCGGGCTCCAAGTACACCTACTCTGCGAACCCTCTGGCCCTCCTGGATGCTTCAGTCGCTGATCTCAAACGCCTGGCTTTCGTCGGGGTGCCTTGCCAGATCGAATACATCAGGAAGGTCCAGGTGACCGATTTCAGCGACTCCCCCTTGAAGAGATTCGTCGACAGAATCAAGCTGACAGTGGGCTTGGTCTGCTCCGAGGTCTTCACCTTCGAGGGCTTCATGAACGAGTTCGTTGAGAAGGAGATGGATTTGGACCTCAGGGATGTTAGACTGATCAACATCAAAGGCAAGATCCTTGTCTACATGAAGGATGGGAAGGTCAAGGAGGCTCCCCTGAAGGACGCCAAGAGGTACTCGCGGGTCCAGTGCACATATTGCGGCGACTTCACAGCGGAGTGGGCGGACATCGCCGCTGGAGGCATGGGGACCATGGATTGGACCATCCTCCTCCTGAGGACGGACCTCGGTAAGGAGATATACAGTCGAGCGGAGAAAGCAGGAATCTTCGAACTCGCCCCGGTATTCCAGTTCCCTAGGTCCTTCGAGCTTCTGAAGAAGGTCTCCTTGAAGGAGAAGAGCATACAGATGCGCCGCTATGAGGCACTGAGGGAAGCTGGCCGCATAGGTCCGGAGCTGGTCACTTGGCCCAAATGAAGCAGAAACTGGAAGCCCCGGTCAAGAGGTTCAGCTTCTACCCGATAGTTGAGAGGGAGTTCTGCAAGGGCTGCGTCCTCTGCGTCGAGCTCTGCCCCGTCGATGCCCTGGACATGACGGACGATTACAACAAGCTGGGGTATCACGTTGCTTATCTCAAGGACATATGCACTGGCTGTCTCATATGCGAGAAGACGTGTCCCGAATTGGCCATAAAGGTGACCAAGAAGCCCCTCTGACGCAACCTGTCCTGCAGCGTGGAAAGCCTGCGCGGGCCTGAGGGCATCGATTGAGTGTATGTTCAACCCATTACTACTTTATATATGCGCCAGGTAATCCCTTGTACCAATGGCCAAGAGGAGAAGGTGGCAGAGATCCTTTACCATCGAGGCAGGAACTACGGAAATCCTCAAGAGAATCAGCCAGATGATAGGAATGTCTGAGAGCAAGCTCATCGACCTTGCAGTGAATGAGCCCGATCGCTTCAATGACCTTCGAGAGCTTACACTGAAGTGGAAATCCGAGGAAGGAAGCGAGGAATAGCCTCTTTGTCAGTGTGTTCGAAGATATGTAATGGATTCCTTATACACCATCTAGAATTGCTGTGAGGAAAACGTATTTAACCATATATTGTATCAGCCCCACAGTTGGGGAGGATGAGGCGGTGTCCTCGAGAGACTCTGTCGTAACCAGGGAGCATTTTCAGCTGACTCTGTCAACAAAGCAGTTCGCAGGCACAGCGGTCCTTTCTGCAATTGCAGCGGTCCTTGAACTCATTCAGGTGGAACTCCCCTTTCCCCTGTTCACCCGGCTTACCCTGGATCCCGTTGGTATTCCCATAGCCATGGCAGCCATCCTTTACGGTCCGTCTGCGGGCTTCCTGGCATGCGGCGTCGCGGGCATCGCCATCGCGGCAAGGGGAAATCCCGTAGGTGCGAGCTTCAAGTTCACGGCCGAGGTCGCCACGGTGCTGCCGCTGGCAGCCGTTCTCTACGCCCTCAGGAGAGGATTCGCGAAGGGCAAAGGCCATGCATGGTTGGTCATCTCCGTGGCCTGGAGCGCAGCCGTTGTCAGCAGGGTAGCCGTAATGACCGTTGACAACTACGTCTTCCTCCCGTTCTTCTACGGAATCCCCGTAGGCGTGGTCGTTGGAATCCTCCCCCTCATTGCAGTCTTCAACCTCATCCAAGGTGTCATCAACGTGGTTCCGGCCTACCTCGTAGTGGACAGGCTTCCGCCCGACTTAAAGCCGGAATGGATGACTAGACCAACTTAACTCGCCGCTTCAACCAAGGGGGCAGGCTAAATGCTCGCTGCTAGGCTTGAGAGGGTCTCCTTCAGGTACAAGGGCAAGGGTGAGCTCGCCCTTTCTAAGGTGGATCTTGAGATCAGGGAGGGCGAGTTTGTCCTGCTCACCGGCCCTTCCGGTTCGGGAAAGTCTACCCTCCTTAGGGTTCTCAACGGCCTCATCCCCCACTTCTACGAGNNGGTAGAGGTGGCAGGAGAGAACACTCGGCAGACCAAGCCGAATAAGCTCGCTCAGAAGGTTGGGAGCATCTTTCAATTCCCTGAGGACCAGATCATCTCCTCCAGGGTCTGGAGGGATGTGGCCTTTGGCCTGGAGAACCTCCGGATCCAACCAGAGGAGATTCTCCGGAGGGTGGACGAGTACCTGGCCTTTGTGGGCCTCTCAGGCCTGAGGGACCGGGAGGTCTTTTCCCTGAGTGGAGGCGAGACCCAAAGGCTCGCCATAGCCAGCATCCTTGCCATGGAGTCCCGGCTGCTGCTGCTGGATGAACCGGCATCGGAACTGGACCCTGCGGCGCGAGATGAGGTACTGAGGCTCATTTCCCGGATTGCGAAGGAAGGAAGGACGGTGGTGGTGGCCGACCATCGACTGGACGACCTGGTGTCCATGGCACAGCGGGTAGTCGTCCTGAACGATGGAAGGGTGGTGGAGGATGGGCCGCCAGAGGAGGTGCTCTGCAAGGAGGAGGTGGCAGGGCTGGGCATCGAGGTTCCAAAGGTCATGCAGGTGGTCAAGATTCTGAGGCGTCATGGCCTTGACCTGCCCCGCATGCCCCTTACGATAGGTGAGACGGCCGCGCTGATAAGGACGACTTTAGGGGGAGGCCCGTGGAAGCTGACGGTTCGGTCATAGAGTTGGAGGACGCGTACTACACCTACCCTGGCGGGACCGAGGCCATCAGGGGAGTGAACCTGCGATTCGGTCCGGGAGAGGTGGTGGCCCTTGTGGGAGAGAACGGCTCTGGAAAGACAACGCTGGCGAAGCTGGCCATCGGACTGCTGCGGCCTTCAAGAGGCCGGGTCCTGGTTAATGGCCTGGACACGAGGAAGGCCACGACATATCAGCTGGCTCGGCAGGCGGGTATGGTGTTCCAGAACCCGGACCATCAGATATTCGAGAGGACGGTCTTTGATGAGGTGGCCTTCGCTCCACGAAACTACCGTCTCCCTCAGGAGAAGATTGCGGAGAGCGTCCAAAGGGAGCTGTCGCGCTTCGAGCTTGATCCCATGGCTCAGTCCCTTCCGGCGGCCCTCAGTGGGGGAGAGAGGAAGAGGGTGGCCTTTGCCTCGTCCTTCGTCCTCAATCCTAGCGTCCTCTTCTTGGATGAACCGACCAAGGGTATGGAGCATCTGAGGAAGGTGAGACTCGCCGAGATGGCGAGGGACCGGGCGAGGACAGGCGGGACCACCGTCTTCGTTACCCATGACACGGAGTTTGCCTCGCAAGCGGCGGACAGAGTCGTGGTCATGCACAGGGGCCGCGTCCTCTTGAACGGTTCCACCAGAGAAGTTCTGGCTGACGAGAGAATAGCTGACGCGGGTCTGCTCCCAACTCAGCTTCAGATGTTAGCTAGCGGGCTCCGAGACCTAGGGGTGCCACGGGGGATACTGGATCCGGAGGAGTTCTGTGAGTTCCTGTTGGGGCTTCTGAAATGATGGACGTCATATCGGCCTTCCAGTACAAGGAGAGGGACACGCTCCTAAATCGGTTGGACCCACGTAGCAAGCTGTTGATGGTCTTCTCCATCATTCTGTTCCTGTGGCTCAGTGGGGATCTGAGAGTGATGGCCTTCGGGCTCATACCCGTCAGCATTCTTGTGATTGCAGGGAAGCTCTGGGGAGATCTCAGAGGGGCCCTGAGGCTGTACTTCATCCTCGGCGTCCTCCTCGTACCCCTGAACAGCCTCCTGCACTCGATATACAGCCCTATTGAGGGTGGCAGCAGCACTGTCTTGCTTCAGATCACCAGGGCGGGTACGCCCATCCTGGGCGAACTCTTCATCACCCAAGAAGCACTGGAGTTCAGCGTAGTCATCTATTCCAGGCTGGTCCTGATGCTCGTGGTCCTCAGCGTATTCACCATGACAACCAGCCTTGACAAGCTCGAGGCTCTGTTGTTCAAGCTGCGTTTCCCCTACTTCTTTGTCCTCACGTTGAGCTTCACTTTTAGATTCATCCCCACGATAGTCCTAGAGGCCCAGAGGATTAGAGAGGCCCAGATGGCTAGAGGTCTGGACCCGAGACGAGGTGGATTCTTCCGAAGGCACTGGAACGGTGTCGTTCCCATCCTCCTCCCCCTGGCGGTAAGCACCTTGAGGAGATCCATCAGGTTCGCTGAGGCGCTGGAGGCCCGAGGAACCTTTGCGTTCAAGGAGCGGACCACCGTCCTGAGGCTGAACTTCCAGAGGTTGGATGCCGCCATTGCCTCCGCAAGCCTCGTCCTCCTTGTCTCTGGCCTCTTCCTTGTCAGAGTCTTCCCTGTATTCTGAGGACCTTCACTCGTGAAGCGACATCCCGACGATGGCCATCGTCCAGCGAGGAGGACCAGGCTTCGATGGATTCATTCGAGTATCCGGGAGGGGGGAACCTCACCCTGAGACTTCTGCGTCCGTAGCAGCTAGGGCTTTGTCCAAAGCGTTAACGCCCTGATCTAGCTGTTCCTCGGTAACGCATAGTGGCGGGGCGATGAGCAGGACGGAATGCATGCTGAGAACGTAGACTCCCTCTTTCATGGCGCTGGCAGCGACCTTGTCCACCGTTGTCACCCTGCCCTTAAGCTTGTCCTCCCTTTCGGCGAAGACCTGCTTCGTCTTCCTATCCTTGACCAGCTCGATACCCCAGAACAGGCCGAGGCCGCGGACATCGCCCACGGAGGGGTGGCGCTCCTTCAGCTCCTCCAATCTCTTCCCCAGATAAGGGCCCAGTCGGCGGGCGTTCTCCACCAGACCCCTCTCCTTGTACTCCTTAATGGCGGCCAGGGCGGCCGCGGCCCCAACGGAGTGGCCAGTGAAGGTGTGGCCGTGGTGAAAGGGCTCTTCCTCGAAGAAGTCAGCAATCTCCTTGGAGACAATGGCAGCCCCAAAGGGGATGTAGGAGCCCGTCAAACCCTTGGCCACGGTCATGATGTCAGGGACCACGTTCCAGTGGTTTACGCCGAACCACTCTCCGGTTCTGCCAAACCCGGTCATCACCTCGTCAGCGACCAGCAGGACCCCGTTATCCTCTGTGATCTCCCGGAGCAGGGGAAGATACTCGTCCGGTGGTACGATGACGCCGTTGGAGCCCACCACTGGCTCCACCACGACCGCTGCCACCTTGTCTCTGTGCTCCATCTCTATCATGTAGCGGATGTACTCTGCGCAGGCGATGCCGCAGTCCGGATACTCGTGCATCAGGGGGCAGCGGTAGCAGTACGCGTCGGGCCCGTGCATGACTCCTATCATCCGGCCCGCGGGCTCCACCCAGTGCCTCCTTGGATCACCAGTTAAGGCGATGGAGGCGGCCGTGGAGCCGTGGTAGGAGCGGTACCTGGAGATGATCTTGTAGCCTCCCGTGTATGCCCGGGCGATCTTGACCGCGGCCTCGTTGGCCTCAGTGCCACTAGTGGTGAAGAAGCTCCGCTCCATCCTCCCGGGGGTTATCTCCGCCAGGAGCCTACCCAGTTCGGCCTTCTGAGGCGTCGTGAAGCCCGGCGAGATGTACTGCAGCCTCTCGATGTGCTCCTGCACCGCCTTTATGACGGCCTTGTTGCCGTGTCCGAGGTTGCTAGCGATCAATTGTGAGGAGAAGTCCAGGTATCTGTTCCCCTCAGCATCCGTGAAGTAAACGCCCTCAGCACCCACCACGGTCTTGGGTCGATGGCCCTTCTGAGCCTTCCATGTGCCGAAAACGTGGCGGTGCTCCATCTCCCCATAGTCCTCTGAAGACATAGGACACCAGAGATGGGAGGTTAGCCTCGATATTTAAAGGTGGACTAAGGTAGGGGGGTCTCTCCTGGACTCTGCCAAGCGCATGGCCGCCTTCAAGGTCACGGTCCTGGATTACTTCTCCAGATGCTCCTCTGTGTCTTCCAGGCCCGGTTGGGGGGCAGCGGGATTGACTTCTGACCGCGCACAAACCTCTCCCTATCCCGCACGAAGCAGGGCATCGGGTCTGACTACTTTCACTCATCTCCCTGCGGAATCCTAATAGTATTCACAAAGGTAGGTGAACAGGCCATGGCATACGACGATCTCAAGGAGTTTGATGGACGGAAGTATACTGGAATGTCCGTCGGGGGGCAACACTCGTGGATCTATCCCAACGGGATATGGAGGGAGCGAAAGCTGGCTCCCGACCGATGGGAATTCACATTCTCCTCAGTAAAGGAGAGAGAAGAGAGCGCGCCCGTTGGGTCTGGTGCGCCACCAAGGACACAGTTCCACTGGTACATACTGGCGCACCAGAAGGTCAGAAAGATCGACAAAGATAGCTACAGCACATTCATGAGGGGGCTGAAGTACAAGCTGGCCCACAAGAGACCGCAGTGGCACAGATGGAGCAACCAATACCCGGAGCAAATGTCGGAGAGAGATAGAATAATATCTATCTTGGAAGAGGAATTGACCCGGCTCAAGGATGATATCCGCACGGAGAAGGTCTCCCTGGAGGGATTCTAGGCAGCAGAATGCCTGGATATGTGGATGTCACTGTTCTTGGGCCAATCGGCAAAGGCATCACGGCTTCGAGGGTCTCTGGCCATGAGCATGGTGGAACGTGAAGCCCTCGTACTCCCTCCCATCCAGACGTCTCACAGTTGCCCACTCAGCCGTGACCTTGGAGCCAACCTCCATGGATTCCGTCAACTGACCCAGGGCCCTCACTCCACCTTCGAACTCCACTATGCCTATTCTCAAGGGCGATGGCACTCCGGGCGGAGGAACGTGGATGACGGTGTAGGTCAGGAGGGTACCCTCCGAGACATCCACTTCCTCCAACTCCCTGGATCTGCATTCGCCGCAGACGTAGTGGGCTGGGTACGCGAGCCTTCCGCATTCCTTGCACCTGTATACCTTCATTACATCGCTCCCAAGATGGCGACGGTGACGTTGTTCCCGAAACCTGCGACGTTGCACGTGAGGCCGACAGAGGCATTCACCTGCCTGTCTCCTGCTCTGCCCTGAAGCTGGGCCGTGACCTCGGCCACCTGGGCTACCCCCGTTGCTCCTATGGGATGGCCCTTCGCCTTTAGCCCTCCACTGGTGTTCACGGGCTTGGAGCCCTTCAGGCTCGTGATGCCCTTCATGGCGGCCTTCCAACCCTGACCTCTTGGAAAGAATCCGAGCTCCTCCGTCTGGACTATCTCGAGGATGGTAGCCATGTCATGCACCTCCGCCACATCCACCTCCTCCGGCCCAAGGCCCGCCATCCGGTATGCCTTCTGCGACGCCACTCCTACCGCCTTCATGGCCGTGAGATCCTCCCTCTCGTGGATCACGTGGGTATCCGTGGCACCGGCCACTCCTCGGACTAGGACGGGTTGGTCGGAATAGCTCTTGGCCTGGTCCATGCTGCACAGGATTACGGCCGCAGCTCCGTCGGTGATGGGGCAGAAGTCGTAGAGGCGAAGGGGATCGGCAATCATTGGGGAGGCCAGCACCTCCTCCAGTGTCACCTCCTTCTGGAACTGAGCAAAAGGATTCCTCGCTCCGTTGTAGTGGTTCTTGACTGCGACGTGAGCAAGGGCCTCCCTGGGAACCCCATATCTCGACAGGTAGGCCCTCGCCATCAAGCCCGCATAGCCAGGAAGGCTTATGCCCTGGGCATACTCGACGGGATGGGTCAGGCTCGCAATGATGTCAGTGGACCGCTGCCGGTCAACCGAGCTCATCAGCTCTCCGCCCGTCACCAGAACGAGGTCGTACAGTCTCGAGGCTACACCGGCCCAGCCCCAAAGGAAGGCGGCTCCTCCGCTGCCACTGGTGTTTTCCACCTTAGAGGCGAACGCAGGCTCCAGAGCGAGTTCGGATACGAGGGCGTTGTGGATTCCGCTCTTTCCCTCGAACTCCCCGCTGCTCATGTTGCCAACCAATACGGCATCCACCTCGTCAGGGTCGACGGAGGCGTCTTGGAGAGCCCTATGACCCGCTTCTGCAAGGAGATTGACCACGGACCCCTCGTGTCTACCAAACTTGGTCAGTCCTAGGGCGACGACGGCCACGTCTCGCATGTCAGACGGTAAGGTGGAGAGGTATTAACATTTCTTGAGGAGGCCATGCGGACGTCAAGCCTTGACCTTTCCAAGGGCGTACTCCACCATCGACTCAGCCGCGTCTACTCCCGTGGCCTCCAGTAGGCCTCTGAACCCTGGACTGGCGTTCACCTCAAGGACATAGGCCTCCTCGTTCCAGAAGACCATGTCCACCCCCGCGATCTCCAGGCCTGTCGCCCTCGCCGCCTTCAGGGCGACCTTCGTGGTGGCTTCGTCCAGCGTGTGGACCACGGGCTTGGCCCCGAGGTGTATGTTGGTCCTCCACTCATGCAGCGCGGCAATCCTCTTCATGCTTCCCACAACCTCTTCGCCTACGACCAAGGCCCGGATATCCACACCTGGGTGTGGGATAAACTCCTGGACGCACACATTCTGGCCCAGGATGTCCATAGTGTCAATGATGGAGGCAGCCTCTGAGAGGTCCTTCACCCTCAGGACTCCCATGCCCTGGCTTCCTGAGAGGAGCTTGAGGACCGCGGGCGAAGGAAAGAGCCTGATGGCCTCCTCCGCCTCCACCCTCGAGGCCAACAGGATGGTCCGGGGGACCCTGACCCCGGCCCTCTGGAGCGCCTGAAGGGCCAGAAACTTGTTCCTTGAGGTGAGAAGGGCTTGAGAGGTCATGGTCGACGGTATTTCCATGGCCTCAAGATGTCTGAGAATGGCGATGCCGAGGTCGGTGAGGGAGCGTCCGATCCTGGGGATTAGCACGTCGATGTCGTGGAGGGAGCCGCCTTTGAAGGTGGCATCGAAGCCCTGGCCCAAGAAGAGCCTGACCTGCTCAGTATTCAAGTAAAGGGCCTCGTGCCCAGCGCTGCCTATGGCTCTGAGAATCCGCTTTGTGGACCAATACCTCTCGCTACGGGATATTACGCCAACTTTCATACGTTCCTCCCATGACAGGGACGTGCATCATGCATGGCAGGGAGAAAAACGTATCGAGAGGCACGAAGCTTCGTCGGCCCTGGGTCATCGGATAGGCTACGCCGGACGACGCAATTCCCAGAATGATGATTACCCAGTCAGGAGTGGCCAACGATAACAGGAGGGAAACCGCTAAATGGGAATCGTATTATCAATCTTCGAAAGGGTCGGTCAAGGGATGGTGTCACGTTGAAACCTACGGACAAGACCGTGATTGGCGGTGTATGCTCGGTGGTCCTTTCAGGGGAGCGAGGCACCGCGGCAGTGCTGGCCAAGGTCGACACTGGGGCCAGCAGGACCAGCGTCGATACAGAGCTGGCGGCCAAGGTGGGCTTGGGGCCTGTGACTGACATCGTCAAGGTTAGGGCTGCAGCCAGTGCCCAACCAGAAACCAGACCTCTCGTCCTGGCGAAGCTACGTCTCGGGGATCAGGAGTTCGAGCTTCCCGTCAGCATCACAGATAGGACCGACATGAAGTACCCCGTCATCATAGGGATGGACATACTCGAGATGGGGAACTTCCTCATAGATGTCTCGAAGGTGAATGAGGAAAGGCAAGCAGTGTGAGCAGACGAGTCAGTTGCCGTACTGTGCGACTCCCTGAACACCGACGGAATCATCAGACGTGTGGCTCTTTTTGTATCATATCGTCGTGTTCAGCATTTGGTGATTGCCCGAGTTCACTGGCGCACAGGTATTCCTGTTCTGCCTAAGTCGTGATAGTCAGCTCCCCTTTTCCCCTTTTTCCTATCCATGATTCGACGATCAGAGGAACGAGTTCTGAATGGTATTGAGCTGCTTCACTTTGAGTGAAATACATTTAAGTACGCTCCACCCCTTGTCAAGTCGTAATCCCATGATCAAGCCACTCCAGAGGCTCAATCAGAGCATCAACAGCTCCGTGATTGTGGAGCTGAGGGGCGGAAGGGAGTTCCGTGGGGTCCTCGACGGCTTCGACCCCCACATGAACCTAGTCCTCCGGAACGCCGAGGAACTGGTCAACAGGGAAAGTGTAAGGAAGGTCGAGCTGGCCGTTGTCCGCGGGGACAACGTGGTGTACATCTCCCCCTGAGGTGAAGCATGTCCAAGGGAACCCCCTCCATGGGAAAGAGATCCAAAGGCAAGAGCCACATCGTTTGTCGTCGCTGCGGTCGCCACTCCTTCAGCATCTCCAAGGGCAGCTGCTCTTCCTGCGGATATGGCGCCTCCGCCAAGCAGAGAAACTATAACTGGGCCAAGGAGCGCTAACATGTCGGAGGCCCCGGACGAGCATCCCAACTGCAACTGCGGGATCATAGGGGCCATCTCGGAGGATGGTGATGTCGTCCCGGACCTATTCTACGGTCTCCGAGTCCTTCAGCACCGGGGCCAGGAGTCGGCAGGCATCGCTGTCTTTCAGGGGCAGATCAACTGCAAGAAGGCCATGGGCCTCGTCCCAGAGGTCCTCTCCTCCGAGGACCTGAGCCATATGTCCAGCTCCGTTGGCATCGGTCACGTCCGCTACTCCACCCAGGGCGCCTCCGCCCTGGAAAACGCCCAGCCCATCGTCGCCAGCTCCATAGGGGGCGACATCGCCCTGGCCCACAACGGCGAGGTCGTAAACGCCCCCGAGCTCAGAAATGAGCTTCAGAGGAAGAGGTGGGCCTTCATCACGGGCACCGACTCAGAGGTCATCGTTCGCCTGCTGGCAAATGAGATCATCAGGACCAAGGACGTAAACCAGGCCCTCAGGGAGTTCACCAGCAGGCTCGTCGGGTCCTACTCCCTGGTCCTCCTCGTGGGTGACAGGCTCTTCGCCATCCGGGATCCCCTGGCCATCAGGCCCCTCTGCTATGGCCGTAAGGATGGCGTGCACATCGTCGCCAGCGAGAGCGTCGTCTTCGACACCCTGGGAGCCAAGTTCGTTCGGGACCTGAAGCCGGGGGAGATCCTAGAGCTGACGCCCAAGGGCCCAAGCTCCACCAGGCTGCCCCATCCGAACAACACCGCCCACTGCATGTTCGAGTGGGTCTACTTCTCCCGACCCGACAGCGTCCTCGACGGCCGTCTGGTGTATGACGTCCGAGTGAGGATTGGGCAGGAGCTGGCGCAGGAGCATCCCATCGAAGCGGACATGGTGGTCCCCATACCAGACTCGGGCAGGGCCCACGCCTTTGGCTTCGCCGAGGCCTCGAAGATGCCTCTGGTGGAGGGCCTCATCAAGAACCGCTACATAGAGAGGACCTTCATCATACCCAATCAGGTGGAGCGGGACCTGGGGGTGCACCTCAAGCTCAACGCAGTGCGGACCCTGCTGCAGGGAAAGCGGGTGGTCCTCATCGATGATAGCATCATCAGAGGGACCACCATGAAGAAGATCGTGAGGCTGGTAAGGGAAGCAGGCGCTAGAGAGGTGCACGTGCGCATCGGCTGCCCTCCAGTCCGGTCGCCCTGCTACCTGGGCATAGACATGAAGACCAGGGACCAGTTCGTCGCTAACGGGCGTAGTGTGGAAGAGATTCGAAAGTATCTGGGGGCGACCACCCTGGGATACGTGAGCATCGAAGGCCTGGTGAGGGCCATTGGCATGTCAGGGGCGGACCTCTGCCTGGGCTGCCTCACGGCGGAGTACCCCGTTCAGGTGCCGGGAGAGAGGATAAGACCCCAGAGAAGGCTGGATCTTTTCCTGGAGAGGCCGGTTTCAGGCGCGGAGGTTGAGGCTCCCCAGGAGATTCGAAGAAGTTAGACTCAGCATGCATGGTGTCGGGACTTCAGAGCGTCTTCGGAGTAGGTGCGTCCATCCCCAGCCCCGCAGAAACCTTATTTGTCTTTTCGACGGTAGCGTCCCCATGAGGGACCTCAAGGACATCTTCTCCCGCACCCTCTTCCTGGGGGCCGGTAAGGGAATGCGCCGGGATGAAGAGAGGCTGTGGATGATTGCAGAACACGTACGAGGTGATGAGGAGGCCTTAGCCTTCTTTTCTCTCAAGACAAGCAACATCCTTCTCACTCAGGCCAGGCTCCTGGAGCTCAAGCCGCACCTGGACGTCGAGGGCTTCTGGAACGTCCTCAGCTTCAAGGGCTATGAGGTACGCCGGGAGATATATCTGAGAGAGGTCCTGGGCTTCTATCTAGAGACTGAGAGCAGCAGGACTGGCAAGCTGCACGTTCAGGTTGGGCAGGAGGAGGTAGTCTTCCCCGTGCCTGTTTCTGAAGGCTCTGAGAATCCACAGAAGGACCTGGAGGCCTTCGGAGCTTGCCTTCGCGAGACCCTCCGAGCCCACCGCGGGTCCGCTCAGTCGGCCTGAGAATACCTCTTCACGCAATCCTGGGGTCCCGAGGGCCACACCCAAACCGGACTCAATGCCCTCTCGAGCCGACCGAAGAGCGTGGGCGTCAAGCTTTTTCGGCCCCTGGCCTTATCCCCTCCGCAATGAAGATCAACGTGGTGGAGCGGTTGGAGTCCATCGGAGAGATGCCCGACGGGAGCCCCATAACTCTCCCGGTCATCGAGTATGATGGCGGACCAGGACCCGCCCTCTTCATGGGTTGCACCATCCACGGGGACGAGATCACAGGCCAAGCCAGCGTCTGGAAGCTCAGGGAGTACCTGGCCACGGCGGAAATGAGAGGGAAGCTGACCATTCTACCTCTCATGAACCCTCTGGGATTCAACTACAACGTCCGAGGAGTTCCCCTCAGCACCGTGGACCTGAACAGGCTATACCCTGGCGACCCCCGCGGTTCCCTCAGCGAGCGGATAACCTCCCGCGTCTGGTCCATCGCTCAACAGCACGACTACGTGGTTGACGTGCACACCGCGGGATGGTGCATGCCCCACATCCTCGTGGACCCTGTTAGTGGAGATCTTCGGGAGAGAGTGATGGAGTTCGCCTCAGCATCCGGATTGACGGTCCTCCAGGAGTATGAGGAGGAGAGGTACCGACTGGAGAACCTTGCAGCCAGCCTGCCAGGGGCGGCCCTGAAGGAGGGCAAGGTGTCGCTCACCGTGGAGCTAGGAGGTTTCAAGGGGATCGATTGGATGTCGGTGGACGCCGGTTGCATCTGTCTGAGAAACATGCTCATCCAGGCCAGACTCCTTCAAGGGGAGCTGGAACCTGTCACAGGCGTTCCAGTAGTTCGGGAGCTTGGGTACAGAAGAGCCTCCGTTTTCTCCGCCGCTGGGGGCATCCTGAGGTATGAGGAAGTCCCTGGTGTTCGGGTCAGCAGAGGTGACTTGATAGCCGAGGTGCGGGATCTCTACGGCGGGGTGAAGGAGAAGGTGGTGGCGCCTCAGAATGGCTTCATCGTCTCCCTTAATGCGACTTCCGTGGTCCCGGCTGGAGGCCACGTAGCCGAGCTGGGAGTCAAGGCCTAGGCGGAAGGTTAAAAGCTGCTGATGTATGGCAGGACGGTACCATGGATGAGATCGTGGCGACCTTCGATATGGTCAATGTGAACCCAAAGCAGAAGGCAAATCACGCCCACATCACCGGCGACACCATCACCCTTCATTGGCATGACCTGGAGTCTGAACCTGAGGAGGGTGGAGGGGGAATTGTCTTTTCCAGAGAGGACTGGATGAAGATTATGACCGCCGTTTACTGGAAGAAGGAGGAGATCGTTGAAACCTCAGGTTCAGAGGGGACTAACCTCGTCAACGCGGAGGTCCACCCAGGCTACGTTATCTTCCGCTACAAGCGGGGGAAGAAGAAGGTCGAGGAGGAGGTCTCCGTCCTCTCCTTGAGGCAGGTGGACGGCAGGCTTAGGAAGAGGCACCGGTAGACGTAGACTTCGGGGAACGTGCGAACCATAGAAGACCACTCCTTCCCTCACCGTAGGATTGTCGCATCTCACAGAAATAGGTTTTTAACCGCCTCTCCTATAGAATACCGAGGGCCGGTAGATCAGCTGGAAGATCGCCACTTTGGCATGGTGGAGGCCGTGGGTTCGAATCCCACCCGGTCCACTTGAGATGAGTCGAGGAGACACACTTTCTCGTATAGGGGGAGCGGAGGGGGTAGCGTAGGGCCCTTCCCGCAGTCTTGAGTGATGACGCCGGACCTAGAGATCCGCTATCAAGGCATCCAGCCTGGAATTCGCATCCTCAAGACCCATCCACATGGTCCGGAAGCTCTCTTCGAGGTTGGCGAGGGCCTGATCGAGTAACTTCGTCTGGAGGCTAGCGACAATTGGGGAGATGTCCTCCGCGGTGACATCCTCCCAGTATGCCAGCTGACTCAGGCTGTTGTACTCCTCCCAGATCTCCACACACGGCAGCAGGTGGGTTTGCAGACCCCAGGAGACGACCTCTTCGCCACAGAGCCTCGAGTACTGGTCCAGATAGTTCTCGTATGACATGTAGTCGTAGTACCAGATGATACCTACCCAGTTCAGTTCCCAAATGGCATCGGTGACATCGTCGTCCGTCAAAACCGCTCGGAGGAGGATGTCGATCCCTGCATCCATATGGACAACGTCATTAGCGCTCTGCTGGTAGGGGTACCAGTCCTGTTCCCAGACGCCCATGGCAATCAACGTCTGACCCAGAAACGCTTCTATGGCCATGAGCTGCGCGTTAATCTCATTGGCCATGCTCGGATTCGCCATCTTCAGCTTCATGTTGAGGGTGGCTGCCTTCTCTCTGAAAGCTGCAGCGGCGGCGAGGAGCCTCCCCATGTTGGTCTCAGAGTCCAGCCCGTACTTGTCGTAAACCGGATACAGAAGGTGAACGCCGAAATCGTCATCATAGGTCAGCTTCTCCCACAGGTTCGTGGCGGTGGTCTCGAAGTTGTACGGAATTATTGGCAGCTCCACCAACCGTATGGCCATGTCCGCGAAGACCTCAAAGAGCTGCCGCAGGTATACGAAGCTGATTAGGTCGACGGTGTCAAACTGCGAGTGGTAGTAGTGCTGAGTCCAGTAAAGGTTGCTCGTCGCCAGGTTCATACCCGGGATACCGGCCGCTGAGAAGGTCCAGTGGTCCGCCCAGGTGTTGGGGAATGGTGTTACCCTGAAGCCGTATGGCAGCTTCCCCTTGTTCTGTCCGAGAACCTTGTGCACGAAGGACACGAGTTCGGGGGCCATGTTGATGCGGAGCGGCATCCCCTCCATCCCCATGAGCTCGAAGTTCATGTATGCCACGGACCTGCCGACCCAGTCTGGGTGGTGGTAGGTAATCTGATACCACGCTCCATAGCACCAGTCGAAATAGGCGTCCTGGATTCCATACTCTTCCGCTTCATGGGTCGTGAAGATGAAGGTCCGATCTGGTTTCATGTCTAGGCTCTCGTAAGCCCTCTTGATAGCATCGGCGAGGACCAAGGTCGCGGCGACTCCGGAGTTGTCGTCCATGCCTCCGTAGAACCATGCATCCGTGTGGTCCCCCAGGATGAGGAACTCGTCGTCCGGCTGTCCGTACCTCTTTCCTGGAAGGTAGCCTACGACATTCCAGCCGAAGCCACCATCCTCCATGGAGAGGGTCCAGATATCGCTGTAGGCGGTGACGACCAGGGGCTCACCACTCTCAAGGAGACCGATTATCCTCAGACCGTCTTCGCCGCTAATGCTGATCATCGGCGGCCAATATGGCCTATAGAGGCCGTCATGGGTCTGCAGAGCCCCCGGGGTGTTCCCGTAGTCGGAGGCATAGGTGGTGAGCACGATGGCCACCGCACCGTGGATATAGGCCTCCATAGCCATGGAGTCTGTCCAGAAATCATTCCCGACCCAATTGGCCAGGACGATCTTTCCTTCCACAGATTTTCCTTCATAGTCCAGGGCAAAACCGTTGCCCACGTTGACCATCTCCGCCGTGATCTCCCCATCTGTGCCTGGAGAACCGGCGAAGGAAGCCGCCTGAATCCTTCCAAGGCCCGGCACCTCGAGCCAAGCCTCCCTGAACTCCCAGGCGTCCAATGGGATTTCCTCGAGGGCCACGGCGGCAAGTCCGATCCGATTCTCCATCAGGTCTCTCACATAGAGAGACGCCTCACGACTGCTGGCGCTCCCTGCTCCCCTGAATCCTAGATCGCTGGTCCCCATGTTCTGGAGGTCCCGTATGATCTGTTCTGCGAACTCCATGTCGAGATTCTCGATGACGGCCCGAGTCACATCGCTCTTCTTCTTGGCCTCGGCCAGCTCAAGAGGGGCTGCCAAGACCAGACCTGGGACCACGGCAGCCACCAGAAGGACTACTCGAAGCTCTTTTGAAGCAAATCCTCTCATCTTCCGTCCCTCCTGCTTCCCCGCGGGGTTGCTGATGGAGGGGGAGGTTCGATATATTTAGGCTGTGTAAAGACAATAGGTGTGCCAAGGTACAGTGGGATGCGAACCTTGTTTGTGCCTATTGTGCTTATTAGGCCTCCATGAGCGATGTTTCCTGGGGGCATAGAAGGCATTAAGAGCATCACGCCTTCCCCCATCGATGGTTCAACCCTGGCTTCCCCTGGCGTTGGGCACAACCCTTGTCTGGGGCGTAAGTCAGATCGCCGCCAAGAGGGGGGCGATGGCCTTCGGCCCCCGTCGGATGATTGTTGTCGTGGGCATGGGGGAAGCAGCCTTCTTCGTGGCCGCCTACCTCGCCCATGGAGCATCCCCACTGTCGGATTTCCTTGGTGCCCTGTTAGGGACGACCGCGGGCATAGCCGGCATGCTGGGATACTTCATCTACTACGAGGCTATCTCCCGAGGAACGGTCTCGCGCATCGGAACCATCACGGCAGCATACCCGGCGGTTACCGTCATCATGGCCCTGGCGATCCTCGCGGAGGCCTTGACACCGCTGCAAGCCATTGGGGTCGTCCTCGTCTTGGCGTCCGTCATACTTCTGAGCCACGCCGAAAGACGTGAGGTCGGAGAGGCGAAGGCCCTCGTCACAGTCCTCGTACTCTTGGCCTTCCTCTTCTGGGGGGTCTGGGGGTTCCTCGTCAAGCTGGCGGTAACCCGTGTGGGGGAGGGCGCCAGTTTCGCCTATTTCGCGGTGGCAAACGTCATTGTGGCGTCGAGCATCCTCTTCCATCAGCGCTATCGGGGAGATGAGAGGCGAGGTGAGGGGAGAGACTGGGTGTGGCCCGCCATAGCAACCACCTTCGGCTCTGGAGGTGTCATCCTTATGACCCTGGCCATGGCCTCGGGGCCCGCAGCCCTCGTCGCTCCCGTCGCGGGGGCATATCCCATGGTGACCGTCCTAGTGGCAGGTCCGCTCCTGAAGGAGCGTCTCGGAAGGACGGAGATCTTCGCCTTCTTGGCGTTCCTCCTGGGCCTCGTTTCGCTCTCTTGGGTCTAGATAGGTGGTTGCCTTCGCAGGGCACGGCCTCCCGCGAAAAACCCTGCTATCAGGCCAATCCATCACACGTACCATCCCTGCCGGGTCAGATGCTGGGCGCCGAGATCCATTACAGGTTGTCTCACCAGGCAAAGTACGTGCCCTTCGAGCGGGAAAGCCTTTAACGGAGGGCTGCCCATGAGTCTCCATGAGATTCCTGTCATCGGCCATTCTGGCCATCGTAAGCGGTCTCGTCGCCGTGGTGACCGCCTCCCTCTCGTTGAGCTCTCCCCAAGGCATGCCAGTGATGCCTCCCATGACAAGACCCGATCCCTTGCCGGCATACCTCCTCCTCTCCTTCGGCCTACTGCTTCTGATCAACGGCACAATTCTGGTTCTCGGAGTAAGGGTCTCTCCCCGAGGCCAGGGAGGAGCCATGGTCATCTACGGCCTTCTAATGGCTATCGTGGGAACGGGAATGATCTTCGGAGACTTCTTTCTCATGTCGTCCTTGGACAACGTGGACATGAGCACGATCTCGGCCCTGGCCATGTACGCCCTCGGTGGTCTCATGGTACTCTTTGGCGCTGCCATGCTGGTACGACCCTCGATGTCAAATGCTTGATCAGGAAGGTGAGGCGTCCACAGGGGGTGCACACCGCTCCCGGGTATTCACTTCCGCCTAACGGAACAGGTCCTCCTCCTTGCTCCGAACAATCTCCCTTGCGGTCCCCTCTCCCGGTTCGTAGACAGCTCCTCTTATGAGGACGATTGGTACCCTGTCCACCTTCCCCTTTACCAGCTCTGCTGCGGCTGCGATTTCGTCGGCCACTGCCATCATGGTGCTCGTAAGCTCGTACCCATGGGGATCCTGTCTCCCTCGGTAGTCCAGGAACGGACGCATTCCTGAGACACCGATGGTAACATCAGTCTGGCCTCGTCTCCAGGCCCGTCCAAAGGAGTCGCTGATGATGACCGCGAGTCTCGCCGAGAAGGCCTTCTCCAGCCTGTCCCGGATGCGGTTCGCCGTGCCGTCAGGATCTGCAGGGAGGGCCGTGTAGGCCTCCTTTTCCCCGACATTGGAACGGTCCACCCCCGCGTTGGCACAGACGAAGCCCTGAGGGGTCTCCATGATGAAGACGCTTCGCTCTCTGTCCATGCGCACTATCCGCGCAGTGTTCCTCAGGATGACCTCCAGATGCTCAGCCGTCTTGTCAGTGGCCCTGGATAGCTCTTGGGCGAAGGGGGAGGGCTCCACGTCAGAGTCTCGGAGCACTTGGCCCTCAGCCTTGGATACAACCTTCTGACTCACGACCAGGACATCGCCGTCTACGAGTTCCAGTTTGGACAGCCGGAGAGCTTCAACGATAAGGGATGCCAAGTCATCCCCCTCCCGCACCTCTGGAATCCCCTCCAGTCCGATAATCTCAACTCTCTTCACTGAGACCGCCTCCTCACTCGCCTCTCGAAGTTCCATCCCTTCAGCAGGTCCTTCACTTTGCCGGACTTCGATGAACTCATTACCCTCAAAAGGTCGGCGGGCCCTTCCAGGCCCACGCCAGCCCCATGCCAGTGGACCTCCACCGGAATCGCCCTCTTCACCGCCTCATCTTGATGGCGCTCGAAATGTCCCTCAAAAGGGATTTGTAGGAGACCAGGGGGGTTTGATATTACGACGCTTGTCCTCTTTGAAGTTGGCGAGGGAACCAGCACGATCTTGGAACCTTCCTGAGCCCTTCCTATCAGGAAGGCGACGTCCTCCGACCTCAGCAAGGGCAGGTCGCACGGAAGCAGGGCGAGAACGCCAGGATGGGAGGCCATGACTTCAGTCCCCCGCGTGAAGGCGGAGTCCATACCTCCCGGCTCCTTCTCTAGAACGGTCTTGGCACCCAGATTGGAGGCCATGGCCAGGGCCCGTTCGTCCGAGGAGACGATGATCGCTTCATCGACTATCCTGGACTCTGTAACAGCCATAAGGACCTCTTCGAAGGTAGCCCTCGTCAGCTCCCTTCTCTCCTTCGCCGTGAGGATCGACTTGAGCCCCATCTTAGGCTTCTGGAAACCTCTGATTATCAGGATTGCCGTGCTTGCCAGTGGTTTCACCTTCCCCTCCGAACTTCCTTGGGCGACGCTAAACAACCCAGGGTTATCAATCAATCGGAGCGTCTCGTGGGGATGAGGGGATTCCTGCCTGCTCTAGGCCTTCTTTTGCTCTCGCGACGCGGGGAATCGCCATCCTAGGGCGCACCCGTTCCTCCTTGTTCTTCGGGGTGTCAAGGAAAAGCCATTTATCTCCAAGGGCCTAGAGGCGTCAGGTACAGAAATGAAAGGAAGGATCAGACTCGTGGAGGGAATGCGTTTCTTGGCGAGCACGGACTCGAACCACGGCATCATCTTCGACGCAGGAAGCGATGGAGGCGGGACCGTCGGACCCAGCCCCATGGAGGCCGTCCTGCTAGCCGCGGGTTGTTGCACCGCCATGGACGTCGTGTATATCCTGAAAAGGATGAGGCAGCCCCTGGATGGCCTGGAAGTGGTGGTGGAGGCCGAGAGAGCGGAGGAAGACCCGAGGGTCTTCACCAGCATGACCATCCACTACAAGGTAAAGGGCAAGGACCTGAAGGCGGACTCGGTAGAGAGGGCCATCAACCTTTCCCTGGAACGGTACTGCTCGGTCACTAACATGCTCAGAGAAGGAGCGGTGAAGGTCTCCAGCGAATTCGACATCTCAGGCTAGTACTATAGATTCATCTATACTATCACGACTCAACTTATAACTACGAAGCTGGCCCACTACTCACAGGGCACGGGGTAGTGGCGCTTATGAGCCGCCAGCCTTGGAGTAGGCCTTCGCCTGGGGGCCCATGCTGTACTGGCCGCCGTGCTAGTCCCCACACCTCCTGGCATGGGCCAAGCTGACCTCCTCCGTTGTGCCCTGCCCCGGCCCCTTTTGCCAGCTTTAAAGCTCCAAGGAATGTACACATAACAGGGCCCGGGAAGGAGATATTTATTCTATTTGCAGCAGCTTGAGGAAGTATTTTACGAAACACTCCCATACGTCAAACATGATTGAGGTGAGGTTCCACGGCAGAGGAGGCCAGGGGGCGGTCCTCGCCTCAGAGATTCTGGCAAGCGCTGCTTTCCTTGAGGGGAAAGACGTGCAGAGTTTCCCCTTCTTCGGTGTGGAGAGACGAGGAGCGCCTTTGTTGGCCTTCGCGAGGATAAGCGACAAACCCATCAGAATCAAATCTGAAGTTCAAAGGCCCCACTACGTCCTCGTCCTGGACCCATCCTTGGTGAGATCCGTGGACGTCTCCTCAGGCGTTCGGGAGGGGGGGCTCATGCTCATCAACGGCCCCCCGGAGATGAGGGTAGAAGACAGCATACACTTCAAGACCCTCATTTTTGACGCCACCACCGTCAGCCTGGACCACGGGTTGGGGAGCAGGACTGCTCCCATAGTGAATACCGCCCTCCTGGGTGCGTTTTCAGCTGCCACCGACCTGGTGAAGGTGGAGAGCCTGGAGAGGAGCATAAAGGACTTCGTGCCGCGGAGCACGGAGGCGAACGTGGCCGCCTGTAGGGCCGCCTATGAGAAGATGAGGAAGGAGGTCGAAATCCTTGAAAGCTGAGCAGGTGCTGCTGGAGTTGACGGAATCATGCATCGCTAGGCCCACGAGGAGAGGCAGGGCCGGAGCGGGCTGGAGAACGTTCAAGCCTGTCTTGGACGTGGAGAAGTGCACGAAGTGCTACCTGTGCTGGAAGTTCTGCCCCGACATGGCTGTAGAGATAGACGCTGAGGGCTGGCCCTGGATAGACTATGAATTGTGCAAGGGTTGCGGCATCTGCGTCAACGAGTGTAGGCCAGAGGCCCTCATCCTCGTCCGGGAGGAGCTGGTTTGAAGAAGGTGATGACGGGGAACGAGGCCCAGGCCTGGGGAGCCAAGCTCTCCCGGGCCCAGGTGATTGCCGCGTATCCCATTACTCCCCAGACGACCATCGTCGAGAAGCTCTCCGACTTCATCGCCCAGGGAGAGCTGAAGGCGAAGTTCCTCACGGTGGAGAGCGAACACAGCGCCATGCAGGCCTGCATATCGGCCTCTCTGGCGGGAGCCAGGACCTACACGGCCACGTCCTCCCAGGGCCTGCTGCTCATGCACGAGCTGCTCCACTGGGCCAGCGGGCAGAGGACGCCCGTGGTCATGGGCGTGGTGAACCGCGCGGTGGGCCCGCCCTGGAACATATGGGCGGACCACACGGACAGCATGGCTCAAAGAGATACCAGCTGGCTCCAGGTCTACTGTGAGAACAACCAGGAGGTCCTCGACATGGTCATCCAGGCATACAGACTGGGCGAGGACCCCGAAGTAAGCCTCCCCGTCATGATCATGGAGGACGCCTTCTATCTCTCTCACACGGCGGAGCCTGTGGACATCCCGGATCAGACCTTGGTGGACGCTTTCTTGCCGCCCTTTCAGCCTCGCCACATCCTAGACGTGGAGGAACCCATGGGGTTCAACGTCCTGGCTGGTCCCGACACATATGAAGAGTTCCGATACCGCCTCGCCAGGGCCATGAGTGCCGCTGCCAGGAAGATTCCTGATTTCGAGGAGGAGTTCGAGAGGAGCTTCGGGAGGCGCTGGGGAGGCCTTCTGGAGAGGTACATGTGCGATGATGCCGAGGTGGTCCTGGTCGCCGCTGGAACGGCCGTCTCTACCGCTCGCGACGTTGTGGACCAGCTTCGGGAATCCGGCATGAGGGCGGGCCTCGCCAAGATGAGGTACTTCAGACCCTTCCCCCAGGAGGAGGTTAGACGGCTGGCCCGAGAGGTTGGTTCCGTGGCCGTGCTAGACCGATCCTACACGGGGACCTACGGCGGACCCATGTATACGGAGGTGTCCGCAGCTGTTCAGAACCTACCCTACATCCCGAAGGTGAGGGGCTTCTACGCTGGCATCGGGGGCAGGGACATAACCCCGGGAATCCTCGAGACATGTATGAGAGAAGCTCTCAAGGCGGAGGAGAGTGGCGTTACGTGGGCTGACCTGAAGGAGTTTCAGGAGGCATGAAGATGGTGGTAAAGCTATCCATTCCGCGAGAAGAGTATGTGGTCGGGGGCCATATGGGATGCCTTGGTTGTGGAGCGGCCCTCGCCTTGAGGTTCCTTCTCAAGGGGCTGGGCCCAAGGACGATTCTAAGCATTCCCGCCTGCTGCTGGGCAGTCCTCTCCGGGGCCTATCCCTGGGCCCAGCTGGGAGTACCCTTCGTGAACACTGCCTTCGAGTCAACGGGAGCTTCCATGGCCGGCATCCGGGCAGCCTTGGAGGTGAGGGGCGTCGAGGACGTCGCCGTGGTGGGGTTCGCGGGAGACGGTGGAACGGCTGACATCGGCCTTCAGGCCCTATCCGGTCTTCTGGAGAGGCGGGAGGAAGCCATCTACGTCATGTACGACAACGAAGCGTACATGAACACCGGGGTCCAGAGGAGCGGGGCCACACCATATGGGGCCTGGACCACGACCACGCCCGTGGGGGACGAGTTGAGGGGGAAGGTGGAGCCCAAGAAAGACCTCATGGGCATCGTCCTAGCCCATAGGGTCCCCTACGCTGCAACCGCCTCGATAGGCTTTCCGGAGGACCTTGTGAAGAAGGCCAAGAAGGCGAGGGAGATAGGCGGTCCTTCCTTCCTCCACATCTTCAGCCCCTGCCCACCGGGCTGGAGGTTCCCCACGGAGAAGACCGTTGAGATCTCCAAGCTGGCGGTTGATGCCAAGATATTCCCCATCTACGAGGTCGAGGAGGGAGTCTACCGCATCAACAGGAAGCCCCACAAGCCCAGACCGGTCAAGGACTATCTCTGTGTGCAGGAAAGGTTCGGCCACCTGACGGATGAGATGGTGGATGGCTTCCAAGAAGAAGTGGACAAGAACTGGCAGAGGCTCCTCAGGATGGAGGAGATGACCGCTGAGACGCCGCTATGGTAGCCTCTGCTTCTCTCTCCAAGTAGCGTATGATGCTCTCCGCGGCCTTCTGGCCCACGGCCATGGCGTGAACGATGGAGGGGCCGCCTCCTGCGAAGACCCCCTTCATGGTGGTCTCACAGGTCTCGGGATCCGCAAGGACACTGCCGTCCCGGTCCGTCTGGAGGCCTAGATCGGGAAAGGCCTCCAGGTCTGCTTTCTGGCCAATAGCAACAATGACGTAGTCTGCCGGGACTGTGGTGAACTCGCCTTCCACGGGGACGGGCCGACTCCTGCCCGAATCGTCAGGGGGTCCCAGCTCCATCTTCTGGCAAACAACCTCCTCTACCTTGCCATGGCCCTTGAACTCGACCGGTGATACGAGGTACCTGATGTCGACGCCTTCCTCCAACGCGTCCTCTAGCTCTTCTGGGGAGGCTGGCATCTCCTCCTTCGTTCTTCGGTAGAGGATGATGGACTTCTCCGCACCGAGGCGGAGGACGGTCCGAGAACAGTCCATGGCTACGTCTCCACCGCCGATGGTGACGACGGTACCGCTTATGGGGGGCGTCTCGCCATTGAATACCGCCTTCAGGAAGTCCAGGGCTATGTAGACACCCTCGAGGTCCGCTCCGGGAACCCCAAGATTCCAGGGCTTATGGGTCCCGACACCCAGGAAGATGGCGTCGTAACCCAACGCGAAAAGGCCCTTCAGATCGATATCTTCGCCGATCCTGACGCCCCGACGGAACTCAATGCCCAGGGGTTCCAGACGCTTCATGTCTTCCTCGAAGGTTTCGGCGGACAGCCTGTATGGCGGGATTGTTTGCGTAACCAGCCCTCCAAGCTTGTGGGAGGCCTCGAAAACCGTGACCCCAAAGCCCTTCATGGCAAGCCACCACGCCGCGGTCAGGCCCGCGGGCCCAGAGCCGACGATGGCGACCTTCTCCTTCCGCTTGGCCTCAGGCTTGTACTTCTTCGACGCGTCGCCGTAGGCCAGTGCCGCCCACTTCAGATGGCGTATGGCCACGGGTTCGCCCTTCTTCCCGATGACGCACACGTGCTCGCAGTAGCTGTAGCACACCTTGCCCAGGCAGCCGGCCATGGGGTTGTCCTTCAGAATCGTGTCTACGGCGCCTTCGAAGTCGCCTTCGGCTATCTGCTTCAGGTAGAGTCGACAGTCCTGCTCGATGGGGCACGCCTCAACGCACCAGGGCCGGGCGCACTGAATGCACCGCTGTGCCTCCTCGATGGCCTGCTCCATGGTGTAGAGCAAGAGGTGCTCGCCGAAGGAGGATACCCTCTCCTCAGGCTTGATGGAGGGTATCGGCACTCGCTCTGGCTTCAAGCGGCCCCGCGCCTTCTTGTCCACCACGCTTGCGCATTAGGTGCATATATAAAAGAGCAACCGTATTGAGAGTGTAGAAAATATATACAGGGCCCCTTGCAGAATTGCCAAGTAGCAATGGCACTTTTCCACACGCCTCAGGCTAACCGCAGGGGAAAACCTGAATCCATACCTTGTAGAGCTTCCCCTCATGGTGAACACCCTCAGGCCCGAGGACGCCAGGGAAGGCCTGTCTCATCCCCAATGAGGCGAGCAGAAGCTGGGCCGTCTCTTTATCGACATCCAGGTGGGCGGGGACGGCGAACTCGTGATAGTACTTCGGATCTATGGAGCTTAGGAGCCTGTCGTACTCCCGGTCCGCCAGTTCGAATCCCCTCCGAAGAACCTCTGGCGGGTTCTCCACAACCTTGGTCTTTTCCTTAGGGGACCCCGGGGCGTAGAGGCGAAGGACCCGGAGGGCGTACTCGAAGTCTCCCTCGCTCCGGGAGAAGGGATCTTTACCGCTCATGGGGTGGTTCAACGACGGATTTTACGTATTTTAACTATGTGCACCCATAGTCCTTGCCGAACAATCATGGTCTTCTGACCCGTATGAAGTGCTATGGTAGCCGGCGAATCTGCGAAATTCCTGGAAGGGCCCAGCAAGACCTTCGGAAACCTCATGACGGAGGTTCTCGACACCGGCAAGTGCACCTACTGCCTCGTCTGTCTCGATGCCTGTTCGAGGGAGGGATGCGAAGCCGCCACCCTGGTAGGGGATTCATTCCATTATACCCCCTCCGACTGCTTGGGCGGCGGTATATGCTACGTCTCCTGCCCTGAGGTGGAGTCTCTGGACCTGGCACTGGAGACTATTTACAGGACCGGGGAGAGCGTGATAGGGCACGTGGACAGGATGACCAGTGTAATGTCCACGGACTGGTCCGTGAAGTCCAAGGCCCACGACGGGGGCATCATCCCTTCAATCCTCAAATACCTCTTCGAGGCCAAGGAGATCGACGCTGCCGTGGTGCCCGCCCCTGCCAACATGACCCCCTCCGGCCTATTACTGGCAAGCCAGGGGGAGGAAACCATAACCCCGACGGGCTACAAGTTCCGAAAACCCGCGACGACCAGGTTCCTGAGGGATCTTTATCGCTCGAGAGAGAAGCCCCTCAGGTTGGCATTGGTGGCAAACCCCTGTCAGGCCCGCATGGTCAGGAAAATGCAGCTCAACAACGTTCCACCGAGTGGTGACATAAAGCTCATCATTGGCGAGTTCTGTTACGCAACCCTCTCGAACGCTAGGTGGAGGAGGTCATTCTTCGAGAGGGCGGTGGGGGCAGAGGGCAAGGTCATCAGGTCTGTGGACGTGAGGGACGACGTGCGAGTGGTCTTCCACGACGGCAGTGAGTCCAAGGCGGAGTTGGATGACCTCTACCTCGCCTTCGACTCCAGTTGCCTCTCCTGCGTGGACTACTCCAACACCCTGGCCGACATCTCCGTGGGTCCCTCAGGGTCCCCGGAGGGCTTTGAGACCGTCCTGGTGAGGACGAAGGAGGGTGCCAAGGCCTTCGAACGTGCCCTCGACGGCCAGTATCTGGTGGAGTGGGCATCCCTCTTCAGGGGCGAGGATGCGGACGGGTTCAGGGAGAAGCTCCTCAAAGGTGTGAAAGAGAGGGCAGCGTCCAAGCAGCAGCTCTTCGTCAAGAGGGGTAGATCAGGCTCTTGAGCGTGGTGGTGTATCCATCAGAGAGCAGACGCTGCTCTCGGTCTCCAGGGCCCTGTTGAGGGCGACATGGGCTATGGTCCCGTAATAGTCGGCGATGTGGCTCAAGGAGTTCAGGGCGCTCTTCAGCTGGAGGCAGAGGTTGCAATAGACGGTGTCGACATCGGCACCCAAGGGTATTGAAGAGGAGAGCCTCTGACACTCCTCCTCCGCCTCCCTGACGACCTCCAGGACATGGGACGCGGAGAGCACGTCACCCTTGAAGAAGGCCTCCATGGTGTTCTTCGCTATCTCCTCCACCTTACTGCCCAAGGCTAGCAGGCTCTCCGAGACCTTCACGGGGAATCCAGACAGCTCTAGGGCAACCTGCCTGCTCCTGTCCATCATGCCCAGGGCAACGTCCGCCACCCGTTCAAGCATGGCAGCCACCAGCACGTCGCCTGCGATGTGCCTGGGATCCGTCTCCCCAATCTGAGCCCCCGCAGCTCTGTCTCGGGCCGCCACCATGAGCTGGCGAGTGATGAGCCAGTAGAGCCGGTCCACCTCCTCCTCCAGCCTGCCCAGACTCAGGTGCGCTTCCTCATCGGAGCCCATCATGCCTTGGAAGGACACCTTGACCATCCTCTCCGCCAGGTACTGAAGGCGTCGCAGGAGCCCCCTCACAGGAAATCTCGTGGGCTCGACGAAGCTTTCCACCAAGATGGAACGGGGGGCCTGCTCCACTATGGCCACTCCTGTGAGCTTGTCCACAGCGTCGTATATCTCATCCATTGCATCCTTGGAGAGCGGGGATTGGGAGGCGATCTCGATGGTGTCCCTGCCGAGGAGGTAGTTACCTATGATGACCCTCTCCAGAACTCGAGGCTCCTTGCACTGATCCTTCCTTACCCTGCAACCCTTCTCCTGGCGGGTCCGTCTGCTGGGGACATCGATTCGGATGGACCCGTCGTCCTCCCTATGCAGGTGTAGAATGGAACCAGGGCTCAGGCTAAGCTCCGTCGCCCAGTCCTTGGGAAGGGATACGCCAAGGCTGGAGAGACCCATCTTCTGAACCTTCCGGGACTCTACGTCCATACAAGTACGTATTGAGGTGCCACTATATCTAATTCCCTTCGGAAGTCCTTTCATAGCTGCCCTTGGACGCCCCAAACAGGTCGAGCAAGAACGCCCCATTGGGCAACATGCCGTGGTCGTTGTTCAGGTAGATGTATCTGCGAGGTGCGGGGGACTGCGATACCTCCTCCACGATGTCCAGCAACTCCTCCTCCGAGTAGACGTAGTCATACCAGGACGTCCTGCCGTGAAGACGCAGGTACATCACCTGGTTCAACGTTATGATTTCGCCAGGAAGACCCGGTGCATCGACGCTGCAAAAGGCCGCGCCCGATCGCCGGACCTCCTCCAGACGTTCCCACCATAAGGGATGGCGAAATTCCAATACGGCAGATGATCCAAGCTCCACGGCATTCAGGAATACCTCGATCCGCTCCAGGTTCCTCTCGGAACAGCTGAAGCTTGGAGGCATCTGGAATAGCCAGAAAGTTATCCTATCCGTCATGGGCTCCAAGGGCCGCTGAAATCTCTCGAAGAGTTCCACGGAGGCCTCGCCAAGCCGCCGATAGTGCGTGATGGAGCGATGTACCTTCATGCTGAAGTCGAAGCTCGTGGGGGCCTTCATCCAGGTCCTGACCCAGCTGGTTGAGGGGAAGCGGTAGAAGGAGGCGTTGATCTCCACCGTGTTGAAGCCCTGCCTGAGGTACCACTCGAAGGGTGAGGGCTTTCCCTCGTTCCAGAAGTAGCTGTACCCTGAGGTTCCCACCCTCACCGAAGGGATCATGCACTCCGCTCATCGCGTCCACCAAGTTAACCCTACCACCCGAAACGTTTTCGAGGGTGCGGGTCAATCGAGAAGCGTCCTTGATGTCTTCCCAGGACGGTGAGTGGATGAGAGGGTCTGTGGCGTGCGTGTTGGCAGTGCTTCTGATGATGACCTATGTCCATTACTCAAGCGCCACGGGGATGGCCCAGGACGTGGAACTCCTCAGCGAGCCTGAACTGGATGTCGGATTCGATGGCCCGCTGAGGGGAGTGTTGGAGAACGGGGTCGTGGGGGGCCTTATTTCCAGATACAAGCCTCCCAAGGCGGAACTCGCACTATGGATCCTAGGCCCGGAGGTCGGTGGAGGCCTCAACCAAGGGATCTCGCAGGCCCCTGGGGTGAAGGGGCCAGGAGACGTCCACCGAACGAGGGAGGCCCATCAGTTAGGTTACACTGGAGCAGGAGTGAGGGTTGCAGTCGTCGACACCGGCATCGACTTTGCTCAGCCCAAACTTGCGGGGACGCAGGCAAGGGTTACAGACAGTCCTTCTCCTTACTCCCTGCACCCATTGGTTTATGACCCCACTTCCCTGAACGACTATCTGCTGGACGGCTTCATCGACGACGAGAGAAGCTGGTTCGTGAACACGAGCTACGAAACCTCGGTATGAAGCTTATCGTCGCCACCGATCCCGCCGGTAATTGGGCAGAGACCACCATTCGGGTGGTTTTCGAGTCCATGGAAGAGAAGCTCAGGCAGGAACTGGAGGAGACCAGAACGGAACTCAACTCGACCCGCCAGGATCTCGAGAGGTCGGAGGGAGAACTCAGGTTGCTCATTAACGCCCTATCGGCAGCCGTCGTTGCCGCCCTCGTCGTCGTCGCCGTCGGGGCCGGCGCGGTAGCTTTCATTTTCTATCTGATATTCATCCGACGGGGACGGGTGGGCCCGCCCGGAGGACTCTAAGATCGGCCACATCGATGGGGCTGAATACCCACTCTCAATAACCTTAAGAACGGCCTCTTCAATCAACAGGCGAGGAGGATGGACATGGAGATGCTGCACGGGCAAGTGGCTGAGGTGGAGGGCGTTCCCATCGTCGTCATGGCAGAACCCAAAGTCCACCTGATCGCGAGGACCCAGTTCCTAGTCGATCCGAAGGATGAGGAGCAGCTCAGGGATCTCGGAATAAACGTTTGGAACTCCATGGGAGCGGCCACAGATGCTGAACTGCTTTGTGAGTTCAGCGGCAGAAACTGCTACCTGTCCTGGAAGAACCTGGGCAAGAAGACCAACAGGGAGTACCTTCATCACCTGCTTTCCGTGGGTCATGGGTCCGTCTTTGAACATCCCACCTGGACCTTCTACGTTTGGCGGGTTTCAAGAGGATACACCCACGAGCAGGTGCGTCACCGACCTGGCTGGGCCTATTCCCAGATGTCGACCAGGTACGTGGACGCCCTCTTGAAGTCCTCCTGGGAGAGGCTGTGTGTCCTTGAGCCGGCGGTCATTGCCGCGAATGCGGAGGCCCACAAGGTATGGCTGGAATCGGTGTCCCAGAGCATCAGGGCCTATGACAGGCTGACGGATCTCCTAGGGGCCAAGGGGTTCGAGTGGATCGACGTTAGCACTTTGGACGGGAGAACCATTCTGAGGAAGAACATACGCCAGGCAGCCCGCTCCGTCCTGCCCATCGGGGTGGAGTCCCGCCTAGTCGTCTCAGGCAACGCCAGGTCATGGAGGCACTTCGTCGACATGAGGGGAACGGCGGCTGCAGATGTAGAGATCAGGTCCGTGGCTATGTCGGTCCTGAAGGTACTGAGGAAAGAGGCTCCAAACCTCTTCGGTGACTACGTCATCGATAAGGGCGGCGATGGGACGGAGATTGCCAAGAGCCCATATGCCATCTCCTCCCAACCCGAGCTAATCGAACTCGCCCAGGTCGTTGAGGATAACCTGGGAAGCCTTCCTAAGGAGGCCAGAGAGCGGGTGCAGGAGATTCTCAGGGAAATCGGACTCGAGGGCCTCAAAGATGAGGCGTGAGGGCCTTCCACCATGAAAGTGGACCAACTCATTGGCACAGTGCTGTGTCCCGGCTCTCCATCACAAGCCCCTCCTAAACGATGTCCATGATACGGACGGTCAGATATGAGCGTTGACGACCTGGCGAGGTACCTAGAGGGAAAGGGCATACCCGCTGAGATAAGGGAGTTCGACAAGCCCGTGGAGACGGTGAGGCAGGCTTCTGAGATAACGGGGGTTCATCACCGCAGAATCATCAAGAGCCTGGTAGTGATGGACGGGGAAGGAAGGGCCCACATATGTATCATCCCTGGCGACCAGCGTCTCAGCCTAGCGAAAGTCAAGGGTGCTCTGGGTGTCGAGAGGGTCAAGCTTGCCTCCGATGAAGAAATCCTTCGAGAGACAGGCTACGATGTGGGAGCCGTCCCTCCCGTGGGTCATCTCAAGAGGCTCAGGGTGCTGATGGACCCCTCCGTGCAGAGATGGGAGACGGTTGTGGGAGGAGGGGGTTCAACCACGGCCCTCATCGAGATATCGCCCCAGGAAATTCTGAGGGCGACTCAGGCTGAAGTGGTGGATATTCGCCTGTAATCTACGAGGACCAGCGACCCAGGGTCTCCTGACCGGCTTCCATCCTCTTAAGGCTGGAGACCCTGACACCGATGAGCCTGACCTTCTTTGGAGAGACTCGGAACTCTTGGAATAGCTCTCTGGCCACTTCTTCTATTGTCCTTCTATCCTTGGAGAGGGAGGACA
>JABAOD010000321.1_pt1 | contig 34221 bp, 38 predicted proteins | sample 7062151 | NCBI WGS metagenome assembly JABAOD01 (sample SAMN14538626, study PRJNA623070) | marine sediment metagenome | biome: marine biome [ENVO:00000428]; feature: marine pelagic biome [ENVO:01000023]; material: deep marine sediment [ENVO:00002113] | place: India: Gulf of Khambhat ... | reverse complement strand
TGATTGAACGAGCCAGTGGGCAAGAAACAGGCATTGAGTGAGGTGACGCTATGCCAAATGCAAATCTTCCGTCTGAGACGGCAAAATTCGAACTTCAAGCCTACGAAAAGCCATCTGATTTCAGCCATTTCAGGAGGACCCATGTCCCTTACTCCGGGTCGCCTCACAAACATCCATACGATTCTGGGAAGGTAATCTTAGTGCCGGACCCTTATGGCAACAAGACAATTTACTTGGAGTTCAAGATTGATGACATCTCGTATGTGGAGGAACTCTCAAATCTTGTCGATCTGGAGGGAAAAGTCATTCCCATGGCCCGGATTTGGGTTGAGAAAGGGAGTGTGGGGTTACGCTCCTCGGCTTTCGTCGTTGAGGACGCGACGCGATGATGACCTGGGGAGTCTTCTCCTGGGATGCTGTGAGCGCTTGATGACAGATAATCTATTGGTCCTCGGCCTAGCGTTTCTGTTTCAAGATGAGNNCACGAACTTAGGCCGGCAGTTTCTTAGAAGAAATCGCAACTACGGCCATCGTATGAATCAGTTGGCAGACCAGTACCGATAGAAGATTGTTCGAGGCAAACAGAGGCCCCACGTCTCAGGAAGTCAGGGCAAAACAAGATCAGAACAGGAGGAAAGCGTGAGCGCTGTAGTAGGAATAGTGGCAATCAGTGAGCAGGGTGAGATAGGTAACTTACTGAAGCAGATGCTCGGGACGATGGTACATCGTGGTCCTGATGGAGCCGGTGTGGTCATCGGAGGTATGGCCGAACGAAAGAAGACGTTGGAGGAGCTAGGAATTGAGGGCAAGAAGGGCTATACAGCTCTTGGGCAAGTAAAGCTGGCCACACTGGACGGAGAAGCTGATTTTCAACCGGTCCAATCCAAGGATGGTCGGCTGGCCCTGCTTTTTAATGGCGAACTATATCATTGCCCGCGCAAGGCCAGGGGTGTAGATACCGACAAGGAGAAACGTGACTGTGAGGTAGTCTTGCGATTGGTAGAGGAGCATTACCGGGGCGATTTAGCTGCCGCTGTCAGTCAGGCATTGCCAAGGCTCGATGGTGTTTATACACTTGCGGTCACTGACAACAGGGAGACTGTGATTACACGAGATAAGATTGGCCTGAGGCAGCTGTATTTTTGCAATAATGGGGACCATGTCGCTTTCGCTTCGGAAAAAAAACCACTCATGACGATTTCATCGCCTGTCATAGAAATTCAGCGTCTCCTTCCGGGACACATAGCTGTCATAAACCGAGAAGGGGTGCAGGAGTCGCAGTTTTGGAATGCGGACTCTCTTCGGGCAAGCACACGGATCAACGACAAGGAGGAAGCGCTGAGGCTCTACGGTGAGATCATACGGGCGTCTGTGCGGAAAAGAGTAGCCGGAAAAAAAGGAATTGGCATTGTCTTTTCAGGTGGCATTGACAGTCTCTTGCTCACCTGCCTCGTACAGGAAATGGACGTTCCATTTACTTGCTACACGGCAGGCCGAGAGGGAGCGCAGGACATCGAATGGGCCCAGAGTGTTGCCGCGCGCTTTGGTTTCCCGTTGCAAACCAAAACAATTACGCTGGACGAACTGGAAATGTTAGTTCCCGAGATCATCAAGACCATAGAGGACCACAGTCTGAATCAGGTGGAAGCGGCCATCGCACTCTATGTCGCCGCACGGATGGCTCAAGAGAATCGGGAACGGATAATTATGACGGGTCAAGGACCTGATGAGATTTTTGGCGGGTATCCCTGGTATTCGACTATCGTTGAGCGAGAGGGTTATGAGAGTTTTGAAAGTTACTCTTGGGCGGATACTCTCGTTGGGTACAAGGAAACCTTCGAGCGGGAGAACAAGATTGCCATGACTCTTGGTCTGGAAATGAGCGTTCCCTATATAGATCCTGATGTCATCAAAGTTGCATTCCGAATTCCTCCTGAACTGAAGATAGGGCGGGGCAATGATCGCATACAGAAAAGAATCCACAGGGAATTTGCGGTCTCCATCGGAGTTCCCGGGGAGATTGCCTTCCGGCCGAAAGAGGCGGCCCAGCACGGTGCCAACATCCATACTGGCCTTGAAGAATTGGCTAGACGGACAGGCGTGACGGAGTCTATGCTCGCAGATGCAGGCTACGATCCGGACCGAAGTGTCATCGAGAAACTCGGAAGTTCGTCTCGCTACGGGTTTCAATATGGTGACCATCACTTATGGAAGCCTACAGCCCATATGCAGTATTATCTGGACTCTTGTGCACTCGACGTAGATCTCCTTCCACCAGAATCTCGCTCCCACTGGGATGCGACCACAAACAGCTTGGAGGCTGCAGGTGTCATCACTCGGAGGAATGAGAGATGAGAATCGAAATCCCGAGAGACGTGGAGCGTTTTGGGGCGGTCCGATTCGGAGGCCTGCAGAAAGTATTCGAGCTGGATTCGGGTTTGACCACCAACCCATCACCGGCAGAGGGGTCGACGGTTCAACAGGTTCCGTATGAGGCTTTGTACGAAATTGAAAAGAAGATGGCCATTGTTGTTCCTTGCCGGAACGAACGCCTGAAGCTGATTGAAGGAGTACTATGCGGAATCCCCCATGAGTGTCTGACGATCATTGTCTCCAACAGTCCTCGTGAACCTGTCGACCGGTTCGGTATGGAAAAAGACGCTTTGGAAAATTTCTGTAGATTTGTGAACAAAAAAGCGCTCATTACGCACCAGAAGGATCCAGTTTTGGAGAAGGCCTTCAAGAACGCCGGTTACGCCAGTATTTTGACTCCCAAGGGAAAGATCCGGGATGGCAAGGCTGAGGGGATGTTGATTGCGACCATGTTGGCATGGCTGGCAGGAAAAAAATATATCGGGTTTGTGGATGCAGACAACTATTTTCCGGGGGCGGTGCAGGAATACGTGCATGCGTATGCAGCTGGCTTATTTCTGAGTAATTCTCGCTATGCCATGGTAAGAATTGCCTGGCACAGTAAGCCGAAGATTGCCGAGTCAAAACTCTTTTTTCGCAAGTGGGGCCGAACTTCAGCAAATACCAATCGGCTCCTGAACCAACTGTTGAGCCACTACTACGGTGTTGAGACGGAGCTTATGAAGACTGGTAATGCCGGTGAGCATGCACTGACGATAGATTTGGCCCGGGTGCTGGATTATTCCGCAGGCTATTCCATTGAGCCATATCATATCATCAACCTTATCGAGAAGTTTGGGGGAATAAAAGAAAGCCCCTTTCCGGAGGTAATGAGAGAAGGGGTCGAAGTGTATCAGATAGAATCACGCAATCCTCATCTACATGAAGCAGGGGACGACGCTCACATCAGCGATATGAGCTATATGGCCATGCAGGTAATCTATCATTCACCCGTGTGTCCTGAACCAATTCGCAAACAGATTCTAAGGGAAATGATACAGCACAAGTTCTTATCTCGTAAGGATAAGCCCCCACGACCACACCGTTTTCCGGCATTGTCTTCTATTGACCAAACAGCATTCTTGGATGATATCAAATCAACGCCCTATGGACGTCTCATAGCTGACGGACAGGTGTGACTCAGGGTAGAGGTTCTTGTGTCACGCTCATCTCTTGCAATGTACGTGGGGCAGAACCCCTGGCGAATCGAACGTGCAGGAGGGCAACGCTAGGTAATGCCCGAGGCAAGAGGGTTAAAAACAATCGTTCGTCCTAGGGAAGGAAACGTGTGAGTGGAGCTCCATGGCAAAGATCACCATTGATGAATTAACGAAGTCTTTTGATAAAACCGACGTGGTCAAGCATGTAAGCTTGGTGATCGAGGATGGAGAATTCTTCGTATTTGTTGGGCCCTCCGGGAGCGGTAAGTCCACGATACTTCGTTTAATAGCTGGATTGATAAGCCCAACTTCCGGGGACATACAATTTGATGGAAAGAGCATGAAGAACCATGATCCCCGTCAGCGGAATGTCGCCATGGTGTTCCAAAACTATGCACTGTATCCCCATAAGAATGTCTACGATAACATTGCCTTCGGACTGAGGGCCCGAAAAGTCCCTGAGAAAGTGGTTGATGAGCGCGTCCGAAGAGCGGCGACCATGCTGGGTGTAGATCGACTGCTGACACGATGGCCCAAAGAACTCTCAGGCGGTGAACGCCAGAGGGTTGCTATTGGTCGGGCCATCGTGCGTCAACCCGTTGTCTACTTGTTGGACGAACCGCTGTCAAACCTGGACGCCCGGCTGCGGATAGAAATGAGAAATGAGATTGCAAAACTGCATTCCCGGCTCGGAACAACCTTTATATATGTGACTCATGACCAGACGGAGGCCATGACCCTAGGTGACCGCATCGCAGTGCTGAACGGGGGAAAAGTTGAACAGACAGATACACCTGCTGACCTGTATGAATTTCCCGGGAACAAGTTTGTTGCAGGATTCATAGGGTCACCACCAATGAATTTCGTTGTCGGTATCTTGTGTTACCACAATGATTCTCGGAGCATTGCATTTTCTCTGCCTCAGGGCTCTCTTCCGATAGAAGGAAGAGTCCCGGACAGTATATGTGTCTGGAGCGGGAGAGAGTTGATTCTTGGTGTTCGACCAGAGGGCATTTGTCTGCAGGAGTCGACGGAATGCTCCATTCTGGGGCGGGTCGAGCGGGTAGAACCGATCGGGCATGAGGGCTTTGTGTATCTGGACGTGGGCAGCCAGCATTTCGTGGTGCGGGTCCAGGAATGGAAGAGACTGTTGGACGTGAGAACTGTTGGGGTGCGCATGCACATTGATAATGTGTACTTTTTCTCACCAGAAAATGGAAGTTGTATCTGGAGCAAGGGAATCATGACGGGTGGTGACTCTTGAAAGGGGGTAGAACCATGAGAAAGTTATTAGTAGCGTTGGGGGTGGGCATTGTGGTTGCTGGCGCCATAGTCTTCTTTTTGCTGTACCAGCGTGGGAAACAACAGGTCTCGGTAACTATAACGGTGATCAATCAGTCACGCTGGAGTAAGACTATCGAAGGTGCGGTAGAAAAGTGGAACACCGCACACCCTGACCAACAGGTGGTGCTTGACCAGCTAATCATTGGTTATCCACAACTGAGAAATAAGTTGATCACGGCTGCTGGAGCTGGACGCCCCCCAGATATATCAATCATAGATTCAGTTTGGTTAGCCGAATTTGCTGAGGCGGGTCACCTGGCTCCCCTGGATGTCATAGATCCTGATTGGGTCCAACTCGATTATGAAAAGGATTTCTTTTCCGTGTTTCGGCAGAGTGATACCTTCGATGGACACCTGTGGGGTGTCAGAACCCAGACAGACATGGCGCTCCTCTGGTACCGCAAGGATTGGCTTTCAAGCGAAAATCTGGCACCACCCGAGACATGGCAAGAAGTGGTAAACATAAGTAAACATTTTCAAAAGAACGAGGTGAAAGACAGGTATGGGAATAGTAGCTACCCATTTGCGCTGGCACTGGGTCAAAAAGCTCGTGAAACTTTAGTTTACCAGCTCCTACCGTTGTTCTGGTCAAACGGTGGGGGTGTGTTTGAGAATGGTAAGCTTATTTTGGATTCACGAAAGAACGTTGAGACCCTCAGATTCTTGAAAAGCTTGGTCCACACACATCAAATTGCCTCACCCGAAGCAGTGGCCTTCGAGTGGAACAGGGCAATGAAACTGTTGGCAACGGACAAGGTCGTGTTGGCGCTTGGTGGCAGTTACGAGAAAAAAATGATTCAGGAAGTATCCGAATGGGACGACGCTGAATTCCTGGAGCACGTGGGATATACCCTTGTTCCGTCTGGACCTGGGGGTGAACCGTCAACAACGGCCGGTGGAATGTGTTATGTCGTATACAAAGGATCCCCCCATAGAGAGCTCGCTTTAGAGATTCTGAAGCTTGCGACGTCTCCTGAGATCATGAAAGAGTTCGTATTGGATACCTATCAGCATCCACCACGCATATCCGTGGCTGAGGGTCTCAATGAGAACACGCATCCCTTCCTTGCGGAAACAGCCCAGTATCTTTACCGTGCCAGGACACGGCCGACCTTTCCCGAATACTCACGATTGTCCGACTTGTTGCAGGAAATGGTTGAAAAAACAGTGCGGGGCGATGTTGAACCCGCCGCTGCTGTGGAGCAAACCACAGCAAAAATACAGCAGCTGATGGAGCAGCCATAACGTGACCTGTCGTCTAGCCCTGGACAGGGTGCTATCGACAAAGAGTCTTTTTTTGCTACCAACGGGGTTGTTACTGGGAACGTTTGCCATCTACCCCGTTTTCCAGGCCTTATGGATGAGTTTCACGGATGTGGAACTCCTGCAAAAGGGATTTCATTGGATTGGACTCCGTAATTTCAAAACGCTCCTTAAAGATCCGACCTTCTCCACATCATTGAGAGCAACCGTCTGGTTCGTCGGAGGTAGCGTTACTCTGCAATACCTGATGGGCATGGTGGGCGCATTGGCCCTTCATAATGCCCGGATAAGGTTTCTCAGGCTGTTTCGTAGCGCCCTGATTTTACCCTACACCCTCTCGGAACTTGTGGTAGGTATCCTGTGGCTCCGTATTCTCGATTCAGAATTTGGAGTAGCAAATGCCATCGTGTACTTTGCCGGCGGCGAACCCCAAGCCTGGTTGTATGACTGGGCAATGCCCACCGCTGTCCTAGCCAACGTGTGGTGGGGAAGTGTGTTCAGTCTGTTGCTCTTTGAGGCAGCGTTGAAGAGCATCCCGGACGAGTTGTATGAGTCAGCCACGGTGGACGGCGCCAGTTCCTGGTATCAGTTCAGGCATATCACGCTTCCGGCGCTGAAGTACGTGACCTTTCTCGACCTCGTCTACATCACCCTGTTCACGATCAATACATTCGGCATTCTGTTTGTGCTTACGTTTGGAGGGCCTGGTCATCAGACTGAAGTACTGGGACTGTTCATGTGGAAGCAAGCCTTTAGAGACTATAAGCTCGGGTACGGAGCAGCCATATCGGTGGTACTCTTCAGCATAAATATTGTTCTCACTGCCATCTACTTGAAACTGTTCGGACGCCAAGTACTGGTCGAGGAGCGGTACTGAGATGGAGCGAAAAGGCAGTATTGGCAGTCGAATAGTCCTCTTGATTCTGATCGCCTTTGCGTGTGCTCCTTTGCTGTGGTTGGTACTGGTATCAGTTCGGCCGGTAGGATGGTTATACAAGTTTCCGCCTCCCTTCTGGGTCCAACCCACAGCAACGCACTACCTTTTTGCCATAAAGGAATTAGAAATCCTACAGGCTGTCGGCAATAGCCTCGTGATAGCGGGCGTTTGTCTCATGGTAAATTTTGGGGCAGGCATTCCCGCTGCATATGTTCTGGCTAAGGGTCGGCTGCCCCACACCGCCTTGATTATGTTGAGCATTCTTGCTACGCAGATGATCCCCGGGATGGCAGCCCTGGTACCATTATTTCAGATTACCAAGTATCTTGGGCTCATCGACACAAGGATCGGCGTTGCTCTCATTCTGGCTGCGAGGACCACTCCACTAACCATTTGGATACTGAAAGGTTTCTTTGGAAGAATTCCACAGGATCTCATTGAAGCTTCACAGGTCGATGGTCTCAAGGGTATTGAGATCATTTACAAGGTTGTGTTACCGCTTGCTTGGCCGGGCATCATTGCAGCCGGTCTATTTGTGCTTATGATGGCATGGATAGATTTTCTTGTACCCTTGACGTTGCTATTTGAGCCCAGCAAAATGCCCTTCACAGTAGCGTTGTATCAAGTGGTGGGTGATCCCATATCGGGAACCAACTATGGTGCTCTCTACGCAGCGTCCATCGTGGGTTCACTCCCCGTCATAGCACTCTTCCTCATGTTTCAGCGTTACTTTATTCATGGGCTGACTGCCGGAGCGGTGAAGGGATAGAGGCACCCAAGGGCCTGTCAGCGGAGACTGACATCAGGAGGTCAGGTGAGATGTGTGATGTGCTGGTAGCAATGCCTGATGCCACGAAGAAGGGTACGGTCGTTTTTGCAAAGAACAGCGATAGACCCGCGGGTGAATGCCAGGTGCTCCACTACTCGCATGGTGCGGCTCGTAAGGCGGAGAAGGTGGTGCAGTGTTGCTATGTGACAGTCCCACAGACGCATCGTGTCCTTGCGACACTCGGGTGTCGGCCTTACTGGTGCTGGGGTTACGAGACAGGCATGAATGAAGCCGGTGTTGTCGGTGGAAACACATCCGTCTTTACGCGGGAGCTTCGGCGTGCCCCGGAGCAAAAGATCCCAGGTCTGACTGGCATGGAGCTTCTGCGTCTAGGACTAGAGCGAGGGTGCAGTGCGGAGGAAGCGGTAGAGGTAATTGTGCAATTGCTAGAAGAGTACGGCCAGTGGGGTTCTGGGGTACGAGGATGCGACCACCTGCAGGGGAGTTACGATAACGCATTTTTGCTGGCTGATCGGAGGGAGGCTTGGATTCTGGAGACGGCAGGTCGGCGGTGGGTTGCAAGCCGGATCACCGGGGGGGTGAGGTCCATTTCAAACGAACTTACCATTCGCGGTCAGTGGACTATGGCCAGTGCCGATCTCAAAGAGTTCGCACACATACGGGGGTGGTGCGATCGTGATGCACAGGGATTTGACTTCGCCCTGGCGTATAGCGACCACGAGCACTATCCCCGACAGGTGTCTCATATCCGCCAGATGAGATCACTCCAACTGCTTCAGAATTTCAACGGAAGCATAGAGGCGGAAACCATGATACGTATCCTGCGTGACCACTATGAGGATACGTTCTTGCAAGGTCCACAGTTCGATGCGTTTCTACCCGACTTTCATACATTATGCATGCACGAATCTCCGGCGGGTTTCACATGGGGCAATACCGCGACCTCGGTGGTGGTAGAGATTGATCCCCAAGGTCCTGGCCTACCGCCGTTCTGGTTGGCCTATCTACCTCCCTGTTCGAGCGTCTACGTAGCCTATCCCTTTTCAGAGTCACTGCCAGAAGGAGTTACCTCTGCAGGAACAGCTGGGCTCGGGGTGTGGGCTGCATGCGATGCACCGCAGGACACCTTCAGGGAATCCTCTCTCTGGTGGAGGTTTCACCGGGTCATTAACGGTGTTGCCAGAGACCCCATCAGGAGGAGGGAGGTTCGAACACTCCTCAATCCTGTAGAGCAGCGGCACTTCGAATGGGTCGGGTCACTGTTAGCCCTGCCGGCGGATACCAGACAGGAGCAACTCATTTCCATTCTGAGTGATGAGATGTCAGGAGTAATGGCAGCTCTCGATGTGCTGGAAACACGATGGGACCTAACCAAAGACGAGCCAGCGGCCGAAAAGAGAGGAATGAGACGATGACCATCTACCTAGTACCCCATTCCCACTATGATGTTGTCTGGGCCTTTAATCAGGAAGACTACTTACACATCCATGAGATCATCCTGAAAAAAGCACTTCAGATGATCAAGGACTCAGATTTCAGGTTCGTGGTGGAGCAGACATATCTCCTGGAACAGATAGAATATCGAGATCCGGATCTTTTCGTAGAAATCAAAGAAGCAGTATCGGCAGGCAAGTTGGAGATTGTGGACGGCCAATACCTGATGCCGGATCCGATGATACCCTATGGGGAAGTCCTAGTCAGGGAGATCCTCTTTGGCAAGCAATACTGTGGGAAAAAACTTGGGGTAGAGGTAACAGTGGCATGGGCGTCGGACGGCTTCGGGCTCAACGCGCAGATGCCGCAGCTGTATAGAAAATCAGGCTACCGATGGCTGGTCTTCCGACGGGGACTTCCTAAGTCCATAGGTGAGCGGGTCAGCGAGTTTATATGGGAAGGTTTGGATGGTTCGCAGATTGTTGCGCACTGGATGCCGTTGGGTTACCGTGCGGGGCTGGAACTCGATAAATGGGAAGAAAACTATGAGAAACTGTCTCAGCTAGCGACGACCTCTCATGTCTTGATGCCCTGTGGGAGTGGTGGTGCGCTCCCCCAGGAAGATATTCCAGAACGGGTGGCTGAGTGGAACCAGACCCATAATGCCCCGAAGATGGTCATCACCACACCGCGCCATTTCTTTGAAACTTTTGATAAGGAGCAAAATGAACTCATCACGTACAAGGGTGAGCTCTACAGCAGTGAGCTGGAGAACATCTTTCCCGATGTGGTGTCGAGCCGGATTCGGCTGAAGCTGGCCATCAGGCATTGTGAGAACTCAATAATCCTCTCAGAAAAACTAGCCACGCTGGCCTGGCTCCATGGCAAGACCTTTCCAACAGATCTTATGAGGGATTTGTGGGAGAGGATGCTCTTCCTAGCTTTTCATGATGTGGTTCCGAGCTGTGGGATCGATGAAATCTATCATGAGGCCTGGGAGTACATTAAGGATGTGAAGCAGCTCTCACAGATGTTGATCAGAGATTCAATTGACCACTTGGTGGAAGACGACACTCATGGAAGTGCAATAGTCGTCTTTAACCCCAACAACTGGGAGACGATGGACTGGGTAGAAGTTGAGGTCAAATTGGGTGCAGGATGGAGCAAGGAACCAGGGATCGCCCTGAATGGGCGTGAGATAGCAAGTCAAGCCGTGGAAGTTGGACGTTGGGATGATGGAAGCGTCCGAAGGGCGAAAGTTGGATTTATGGCAACGGTGCCCTCATTGGGATATCGAGTATACCAGATAACCAGGAAGGACAAGCACTTCAAGAGCACTACACGAGTTCGGGACAAAGAGATAATCACAAAGTTCTTCAAGCTATCGGTAGACAGACAAACCGGGATTTTACAGGTATTCAATAATGACGGCGTTAAGATCCTCGAAGGTAACGAGGTAATCATTGATGAAGAGATCGGGGATCTGTACTTCCACGAAAGCAAACTCAATAAGCACATCGGGGCCGAGGGTGGTGGCGGTATTCGTTTTGGCGCTTTCAAGCGTGAGGGGTTTGACATTCAAAAGGCACCACTGAGGACGGTAATTACATTCAGGGAAAGCTTTTACTGTCTGCGGTGGCCGTACTATCTCATCGAGAAGTACGAACCGATGCTCTATCGCCATAAGAGTGTGGACATTTGCAAAAGGGTTATCGTTTATGAGCGGATTCCTCGGATAGACTTCGTCACCACGCTGAACCTGCAACAATCTCATGTCCGCATTCGACTTAAATTTGACACATGTATGGTGGCACCAGTCTACACCCGTCAGACCCAGTTTGGTGTATTGGAATTACCGCTCGCAAGGACATTGGAAACAGGCGTCAAGATCCCCTCGCTGACGTGGATAACTGCCGAGGAGGGCGACCGGGGTCTTGCATTCATGACCCACGGGGTTCCAATCAACGAGATCAAGGGTGGGGAAATCTATTGTACACTCTTGAGGAGTGTTTCTGTACTGTCGGCAGACGGTGTCAGTGGCCCTCTGGTTCCAACACCCGAAGCCATGGAGCTCGGTGAGCATCACTACTCTTATTCGATCTACCCGTATACCGGTAACTGGAAGCAGGCGGAGATACACAGATGTGGCTCAGAGTTCAGCCAAACGCTCTTGGCCTTGCAGGTGGATACTGCGCCTTATAATAAAGAATATCGGGATTTTTCATTAGAACCTGATAATGTGATCGTCTCTGCCCTCAAGATAGCTGAGAAAGATGACGCAATTATCTTGAGATTTTTCGAAACAAAAGGGGAAAGCTGTCATGCTCTACTCTCATTGCCTCCGCAAATCAAGGCAGCCAGATGGGTTAATCTACTCGAGGAGGAAGGATCTGAATTATCCATTGAGAACGGAAAAATAGCGATGGACGTAAACCCGTTTGAGATTGTTACCCTAAAACTCTCATTGGGTTCCTGATACCCAAAACGGAATTCGCTCAGAACCTCATAAGGAACGAGGGGAGGGAACAATAGATGCTTGCCTAAGCCAATGTCAGAGGAGGGAGAAGAGAGATGAAGGTGGCCGAACGAGGGACCTCCCCCTGGGGGAAGTGGATGGTCCTCGACGAGGGGAAAAACTACAAGGTTGAGCGTATCGAGGTCCATCCCGGTGAGCGGTTGAGCTATCAGAAACACTCTAAGCACCGGAAATACTGGAGAGTCGTCCAGGGTAAGGGAAAGGTAACCCTGGAAGGAGATAAGATCCCTGTAAGGGAATCGGAGGGGGTGGAAATCCCGTCGGAGGCTGCCCATCGGATAGAGAATACGGGGCAGGGGAACTTCGTCTTAATCGAGGTGTAGTAGGCGACTACTTGGGGGAGAATGATATCTTCCGGCTGGAGGATGACTACGGGCGGCTTTGATAAGACCTTCTCTGGGGTTTTGACCCTTTGTTGGATAACCATTCGACCCATCAGCTTTTGAGGATGTCCAGAAGAAAGGTTAGGAAAAGAAGATGAATATCATTATCATGGCGGGAGGAGCAGGTACTCGCTTTTGGCCAGTGAGCAGGGTGCGCCGCCCGAAGCAGTTCCTTAACATTGTCGGATCGCATCCGCTGGTCGAAGAAACATTTCTGAGGGTTGCTCCTCTTACTGAGGAACGGAACATTTATACCATTGTTCATGAGTTTCACAGGCGCTTGACCGAAGACATGTTCAAAGGGAGGGAGGTTAAGATTATCAGTGAACCACTGGCCAGAAATACCGCTCCCTGTATAGGTCTAGGGCTCATCCATATCTTGGAGGAATACGGAGATGGGCCAGTGGTCGTCCTGCCAGCGGATCATCATATCGGAGATGTGAGAACCTTCCAAGAGACGGTCCGCACTGCCGTCGGTTTGTTGGAAAAAAAGGGAGGCATTGCCACCATTGGCATTATTCCCACCAGGCCCGAAACGGGCTACGGATACATTAAAGGAGGAGAACCTCTCTCCGGAGAGAAAGAAGTGTTCCGGGTGAAAGCCTTTGTGGAGAAACCCTCCTTGGATCAGGCGACACAATTCTTATCAGAGGGCGGGTATTATTGGAATGCTGGAATTTTTGTCTTCCGGGCCCAGACCATGATGGAGGAGATCAGGCGTTGTCTCCCCTCTATTCATGAAGGTTTGCAGTATCTGAAGAGCCACATGGGGAAAGAGAGCTATGAAGAGATGTTGCGAGAGGTATACAAAAAAATCACCCCCATATCTATCGACTTTGGAGTTATGGAAAAGACCACCAGTGATATCTTTGTTATCCCAGGGCGTTTTCCCTGGAGCGATGTAGGGAGCTGGCAGGCTGTCTTTGACCTGAGGGCCCATGAGCGGGATGAGGATGGAAACCTGGTTGATGGCAATGCTGTTGTCCTTGATTGCAAAAATACCTTTGTTCACTCCCAGTCAAACCGTCTAATTGGGTGCATCGGCCTAGAGGATATCACCATCGTAGACACCACTGATACCCTCCTGATCTGCCATCGGGAGTCTTCACAGAATGTCCGTCGTTGTGTCGATATCATCAAGAAAACGGGACTGGAGAAGTTGATCTGACGTCACCCTCCAGCCCTTGTCGATAGACTTCGCCAGTTACACTTATATCTTCTTGGATGGTGAAGATGACTCAGCTTGAAGAAGCTGTGAAAAGCCTCCGAATGGGAAAAGGCAAGATTATCTCCATCTGTGGTGATGCGGGCGTTGGTGGAGGGTCTGTTTTCCCTCGAGCTATCCTGAGGTGGAAGATGTAAGTCCCTAGGTCTGGAAGGCCCTACTGCAGGAGGCCCTAACTGCTGTTCTTGCTTTACTGGCCTAGAGGGAACCAACGGTTATCTGCTTAGAGAACCTAGACCGGGCGGCCGCCTCAATTTAGGCTTTATTCGTTTCTTCCTATCAGAACTTAGGCAGCTGATCCGCTTTTTCTGTGTTGGTATGCCTATCCGTAGTCTTCCTGCCGGCCATTAGCGCCACCATGGGCGAGACCTACCAGGAGATCTGGCTCTAAGATCTCTCACTCTCGGAGATCCAGGAAATGGTAGGTTTGCTCTTCAAGGCTAAGACCATTCGAAAGCCCTGATTTTTTTTCCGATCTATTTGAGAAAGAGCCACTAAAGGTGTGGAGAAATGTCACATCCTTGGGGTATATATCCACATTTAACCGCCTAAAGGCCACCTCAATTGGACACCTATCTACCTGTAACATAACAGCTTTTTATTCATAGAAGGCTTGGCACCCTCTTTGCGGAACCCTTGCACACAAGCTATGGGTGTCCAGGAGCCGTGCATGTCCAAAGAGCGCTCTTCATTGAGAATCTTGATTATCGAACACGACAAAGACATGCTTGACCTTTTGGAAGACGAGATGAGGGACATTGGACACGATGTGACCAAGGTATGCAGATATTCCAGTGCAATTTTGGAGGCCTCTGAAGATGACTTCGACGTCATAATCGCCGAGGTCGCATCCTCGGGATTGAGGGGACCTGAAATTCTGGCATAGCTGAGAAGGTTTCAGCCAGACACGCAAATTGCTGCAATGACAGGTTGCGGAACCGAACAGCCTAGGGAGCTTTCAAAGAGGGAGCTAACTACTACATCGGAAAACCAATTCATTTAAAAGGCTAAAGAGAGGTTCAGCCACTTCCACAAATTAATGTTTTAGTTTCAACATGTTACCAAGTTTCTGGAGTAGTCTTAAAAAGTCCATGTTTTTGTTATTGTTTGGCTTTTAGTCTTTAGCCATTGTCTCATAATGATTAAGGAGTTATCAGGATGAACAAGAGTAGCTTTCCCTATCGAGTGTTTGACAGAAAACCGCATCCTAATATCGTCAAGCAGATTTTACAAGACCGTGAACTACTGGAACAAATGAGGGAAATTCTGATTCGGGAAGGACGTCCTTGTCCATTCTGCCATCGAAGACTTGAGAAAAAGCCGTCCCCAGAATGACGTCTGGAGCCGTGCCACAGCGGAACATGATCCAACCTGGCTGTAGAAAGCCTAAGTTTATGATCATTTTGATTAATAAAGTGTGTGGATCCAGTTTTCAGAGTTGAAGAGATGAAAAGAAATGAGTCCGCACGGGGTTCGTGGTCTTGGATCTTCGTAGGAGTTCTGGTGGTGGGACTCCTTTCGAACAAAGCCATGAACGTGGCGGCCCAGCAAATAAACAACGTGGGGCTCATTAGCGTCAATTTTCAGGGCGCCGACCTCCGGGTGTTCATCAGATTTATCAGCCAGCTCACGGGAAAGAACTTCATCGTGGATAGTAAGGTGAGAGGGAGGGTCACGGTCATTTCTCCCAACAAGATCACGATTGAAGAAGCCTACCAGATGTTCGAGTCGATTCTCGAGGTGGAGGGGTATACCACCGTTCCGGCTGGCCAGGTCATCAAAATCGTACCCGCCAGAGAGGCCAGATCGAGCGGTATCCATGTGATACCTGGCAAAGAGACGGGAGTCCTGGGAGGAGAACAGTTCGTGACTCGGATCATCCACTTAAATTACATCGATGCCGGCTCGGTGATCCCGGTCATCAGGCCTCTTATTTCTCGGAGAAAAAGCAGCCTGGCCACCTATGCCTACACGAATGATATCATCCTCACCGATGCAATCCCTAATGTTCGGAAAGTCGTAAACATCCTGAAGGAGTTGGATGTTGAGGGAGTTCGAGTCGAGATTTCCCTCTTACCGCTTGAATTTGCCAGTGCGAAAGAGCTTGCTACTGAGTTGTTGTCTATTTTCGAGGCTAAGGCAGCTCCCGCGCGGAGACGTCTGAGACGGATCAAACGACGCACTCCTGCCGGTGTGGGCATCAAGCGAGTTGTCAAGATCATCCCTGACGAGCGGACCAATTCACTGGTTGTCGTTGCCAGCGGTGATGATACCCGCGAGGTCAGGGAACTCGTCGCCAAGTTGGATGTGCCTCCCCCAAAAGGAAAAGGCAGGATCAATGTGGTCTATCTGAAGAATGCCGATGCCGAAGAACTGGCACAGACCCTGAAGGAGATTACCGCGGTGGGCAAGAAGGTTGCAGGTCCCGGGCAAAAGGGCGTTGAGCTGGCCGGAGAGGTCGTGATAACCCCTGAAAAAGCCACAAATTCTCTCGTGATTACCGCATCGCCTCAAGACTTTGAGGTTTTGAAAGAGGTGATCGAGCAGCTCGACATCCGACGGCTCCAGGTCTTTGTGGAGGGCTTGATCATGGAAGTTAGCATGGATACCCTCCGCGAACTGGGAGTAGAGTTTCGATCCGTTCCCAGCGATCTGGCCAAAGATACGAGTGAGGCGGACACGAAGGTTTTTGGCGGGACGAGCTTCATAGGCCCATTGACAGATCCATTCCCCCTTCAGGGGCTCGCCCTGGGCGCGGCTGACGGCACCATCACCTTTGGGGGTGTTACCTTTCTCAACGTGGCTGCGCTGATTCAAGCCCTCCAAGCGGACACGGATACCAATATCATTTCCACACCCCATCTTCTGACCACGGACAACGAGGAGGCCGAGATCATCGTAGCCGAAAATGTTCCCTTCAGGGTCAGGACAACGGCTACAGCCAGTGGCTTTCCGGTGGAAGAGATCGAGCGAAAAGACGTGGGCGTGACCCTTCGGATCACCCCTCAGATCAGCGAGGGCGATTTTCTGAGGCTCAACATCTATGAGGAGATCTCCCAAGTTCAACCCGCCGGGACGGTCGAAGGGGCAACAGACCTGACCACATTGAAGCGATCAGCCAGAACGACCGTGGTTGTCCAGGATCACCAGACAGTCGTCATCGGAGGGCTGATAGCCGACACCGTTACCGATTCTGTCTCCAAAGTCCCATGGCTGGGCGATATCCCCCTTCTTGGACATCTCTTTCGGTCGACTCAGACAACCACCCGAAAGAATAACCTTCTGATCATCATCACACCTCATATCGTCCAAACCAGTGGGGACCTAGAGGGCTTGTACAAAGAGAAACAAGAAGAAATCGAGAGAATTCAGAAAGAAAGTGGGATCACGAGAGAAAGCGTGGATCTCCAGGCTGAACGACAGAAGGTGAGGATCGAGAAAATCATCAAGGATGAGCCCATCCGGGAATGAGAGCCCCGGGGCCTGTACAGGTGCAGAAAGCGCAAACGACAGGAGTAAACTAATGCAAACGCAATAAATAATTTGACAAATACGAATTGTAATGATATTCTCATTTCATGAGAAACCCATCGTTAGTGTTAACCCATCCGGAGGCCAGCCGAGAGCGTCTGTTGTCCATGATTCGGCAAGTCCCTGGAGCCGCTGTGGGAATAAAGATAGCGGCTTTACTGCTGATACAGGAGGGTCAGCGTCCGGGATGGATCGCCGAGGTCCTGGGCATGACGCGTCAGAGTTTGAATCTCTGGATGCACAAGGTGAACGAACAGGGCTTGAAGGCACTGGAACCAGTGAAGCGACCGGGGCGTCCGGCTCGTTTAACTCCCCAGGTGCGTCAGGAGTTGGAAGACCACTTAGAGCGGTCCCCTTCGGAGTTTGGGCTGAACCGAGTTCGTTGGGACGGCCCCACATTGGTGGTCCACCTGAAGCGTCATTTTGGGATAACCCTGAAGGTTCGGCAGGCCCAGTCCTGGATGCACCAGCTAGGTTATCGGCTGAAACGCTCTGGGTATTCGTACCTTCAAGGGCGGAGCGAAGAGGCCAAGCGATTTCGCCGGGCCTTAAAAAAAACTCAAGTCCCTGAAACCGGGGGAGACGATCGTCTTTGAGGATGAAACGGGCTTTACGCTGCATCCTCGGCTCGGGATTGGGTGGGCGAAGGTGGGAAAGCGGTTGCGTGTTCCAACGACGAGCCAGCATCGGCAGAGGCTGAATCTGTTTGGATGGGTGGCCCCGTTGCTTGGACGAAGGGGAATGGTGCGATGGCCTCAAGGCAATCGGGAAGGATTCCTTCAGTGTTTGAGCCACCTCTATCAGCGACTCCGTGGTTATACGATTTGGCTCTATGTGGATCGAGCCAGATGGCATAAGGGAGAGGAAGTTGAGCTGTTTGTCCAGACCCACGTGCGGCTGCACTTGGAGTACCTTCCGTGTTATCAACCGGGATTGAACGTTCAGGAGCGAATCTGGCGTCAGGTTCGCTATGAGGCTACGACAAACCAGTGGTTTGATAGTTTGGATGATATGTGGCTTAAAATTCAACGAACTACCCGTTCTTGGACACCAAACAAAATAAAGCGTCTATGTAAAATTACTTAATACGTTTTGTATTAGTACGCAGGATGTCAATCGTCACTACTACCAAAGAAAGGGGTTCGAAATGGCTGTTCAGATGAAAGTGAGGTTGTTGACTTTCGACCCTTCATCGAGTGGATTTACTGTGTTCTTGTCAGATCTTGAGGATAAGCACGCTCTTCCCATACAGATCGGACCTTTTGAGGCGAACGCCATCGCCCTAAGACTGAAGAAGGTCATGCTCAACCGCCCTATGACACACGACCTTCTCCGAAATATCCTGACAGTGTTTAACTCGAGAATCATGAAGATTGAGGTGACCGATCTTATGGAAAACACCTATTACGCCGTGATCTACATAAAGGCAGATGGAAAGGAGCTTACCATAGATTCCCGGCCGAGTGACGCTATCGCGCTCGCGCTCGGCGCGGGTGCTCCCATCTATGTCAGCGAGGAGGTCCTTTCTAAGGCGAAAAGTCTCAGTTCTGATGAGCTGGAGGAGTGGCTGAAGAGCCTCAAACTAAAGGATTTCAAGTATCAGGTGTAATCGGGCATTCCCGGGACCTCTAGTAGGGAGGTCTTGGGATTTAGGGCTTAATGAAGTTCACAAACCGAGAAGGACCCAGGGAAGCGGATATCGAAGATATTAGAATAGATGAGAACAAATTCGAACCTACTAATTGACAAACCTATAGAAATCCCAAGACATCAGAGAGGGGAAATAATGGACGTCTTGAGCCTCGTTCTGGCTGTAGTTGCACTGGTCATTGCCATGCTGGCCTATCGGAAAGTGGGAGGCATGGCGGATCTAAGAAAGCAAATGGATCAGATTGCCTCTTCGACGAACTTCAGAGAGTCGGCCGACTCTCTCACGGCAGCAGCTGACGCCTTAAGGGATAAGACAGCCGAGGCAATTGGAAAACTGGAAGACGTTATCAGGAAGGACGGAAGGGGAAAACCTCCAGAGGCAAAACCACCGAGCAGGCCCAAGGAGCTGGAAAAAAGGATGCCTGCAAGCGGAAAAGATTTTCAGGGTGAGCTGAATACTATTTTTGCTTCGGCTCAGAAGGAGGCTAAACTCTTCGTCGATGTCAGGTCGGGAGACTTACACCGATCGGTAGGAGGCTATCCTAGACGCAATCACAGGATGCCTTTGTGCTGTGGGGTTATGAAGAGGAGTATGAAACCAGGGGACGAAAACTGCAACAACCCCCGAGTGGGCAGGGGGCAACACTGATCATACGCTTTAGATTGCCCAGATGACGACAGGGGTTATGATCGAATTTGAATGCCAATGCAGGAGGGCCTTCCGGATTCCCGATGAATACGCTGGGAAAAAAACAAAGTGCCCGGTCTGTGAATGGAACTGATCGCACTTGATGGAAAATCACGAGGCGGTCAAGACTAGCAATGTTAGAAAAGGAAAATCGGTACCCGAACATCCTTTTGATAGTAATTGATAGTCTACGGGCTGAGAGTTTAGACATTCACGGAACAACCAACGGTTTGAGTCCAAATATCAATGAGGTTGCCGATGAAGGGGTTGTTTTTGAGCATGCCTATTCAACCTGGAACACGACTGATCAGTCACTGACGACCATTTTCACAGGCAAATATCCCTTATCTCACGGAATCATTCATCATGGTGATAGAATAACCTGTGAAGATTTAGTTGCTTTTGACAGTGCAGGAACCAAGACTTTAGCGCAGATATTGTAACCGTACGGATATGAGACTATTGCTGTAGATTGGATGGGAAGATGGTTTAAGAGGGGATTTGATTCCTATGGTATGAAGATCAAGAGTAGTCCCACTAAGAGGATTTCCTCATACATTAAGTACGTTGTAAATCATGTGGATATTTTCTTTGAGTATAAGAATACGAGGAGACTGCCTATTCCTTCTCGAAAAGATGCAGAAACAGTCTTGGGCACTTTCTTGTTCACCAAAGAGCTCGCTCAAGTCCAGGATGCTTCTTATATGACTGATTCGGCCATAGAATCGATTAAGAATATTAGGAAGGCCAATTTCTTCCTATTTCTTCACTACTGGGATACGCATAGTCCTTACAACTGTCCAAAAGAGTACCAGACCTACCGGGGTTTAGACAGGAAGAAGAGACTAATCAGTAGGTATTCTGGAGCCATTCAATATGTTGAGCAACAGCTAGGCAGGCTTTTTCGGGAACTGAAGGATAAAAACCTCTGGGACAATACCATTGTCATTATTACCTCTGACCACGGCGAGAGTTTAACTGAACATGGCATCTTTTTCGACCATCATGGCCTGTATGACGTGACGATTCGTGTCCCGTTGATTCTCCGGTATCCTAGGATCGTTCCTAGAGCTGAGAGAATAAAAGGGTTCGTCCAGCATACCGACTTAGTTCCGACCATCTTAGGGATCTTGGAAATTAATGCCGAAAAGCTATACCTGGACGGCACAAGTTTGGTTCCCCTGATTCAGAAGAACGTCTCAGAGATTCGTCCTTTTGTTTATTGTGAGGAATCTTATGTCCAGAAAAAGAGAGCTCTGCGCACAAGAAGGTATAAGTATATCTGCGCCGTCGACGGCGTGGGGTACTGTTCCTACTCCCACAGAATTCATGGCGGCCCTGAAGAGCTGTATGATCTGAAGGATGATCCCCTTGAACAGGTGAATATTGTGGAACGAAATCCAAGTATCCGTAGAGAATTAAGGAGGAAGCTTGACGAGTTCATTGACCATCTAACGCTTAAAAGGCAAAAAGAAATCAAGCAGCAGGATCTACTGCAATTTGACGAGGAGACTTACGCTTACAGTCCGGAGGAAGAAGAAGAGATCGAGAGAAGACTACGAAGTTTCGGTTACGTCGACTGAATTTGAGAAGATGGAGTTATTCGAACGGATAGTAAGACGTCTACCACTATTCTCATCAAAATCGTTAGGGATGGCCGTTTCTCGTCTCTCCCGTTATGAGGCTTTTAGTAGCTACCTTCGAAGAAAGAACGTAGAACTTCTAAATCACACAGGAGAAATAAAGAAGGTACTTGTTATCTCCGACGTTAATATTGGTGATGCGGTCACGATACAATCGTGCATAGGGGCTTTGAGATACCATTTTCCGAATTCAGAGATTGATTATGCATACAATCTCGCCGCTGATCCCATCATAAATAGAAATCCTGAGATATCAAACACCTTCCCCATTTTTACGAGCTCCATCAGGCCTTCAGAACGTGGCTGTAGTTTGGTTCAAGGGTTATGCAGAGCGAAAGCCTACGACCTCGTGATAAATTTTTGTCCATTTCTTTCGAGCCACGATCTTAGACGTACTGGTTCCACGGTCATATCTCCTGTAGGGTTGATAGCTGAAGGACTAAAGGCGAAGACGAAACAGAAAGGAACTGCAAATCTAGCTCATAGAATTAGTGAATACATGAACCAGCTATTTTCAGAAATACCTGAGAAGATCCCCCCCCGAAAAATATGACACGTATTGTCACTCGGGTATTAAGATCTATCTTTCATCTGATGTTCTGACGGCAAGAAATGAATATTTGGGGTCCTTCGGCGTCTCACCGGATGACGTGATAGTCTACTTCAACCCTGATACGTCAAACAGATACACCTTTCTCGACACAAAACTACAACGAATTTTGCTTAGAAAGTTGTTGTCATATGGAAATTTTGATTTCTTAATATTGGGATATGGCACTACATTCGAAGGAATTGAAAGGGACTTACTCACCGACATACCCACTCCTCAAAGATATTTGAATCGGCCCCTCCTTGTAAAGACATCACGTGTTCTATTCAGAGAGTGACTAATCAATGCTCAAAGGGCCGGTGCTTTGACGGAATTGACATCGATGAAATAGTGGAATATATCACAAGGTATGTCTCTTCCACTGAGGAATAATTGGTTTTTGAAAGATTTATGTGTCTCTCTAGTGAGCAGATGCAAGGACTCATTTTTCGCCTAGGAGGCTATCTTCTTGCCTTACTGGTCGTAGTGCTTTTTGTTCTCTGGTTTGTGTACCCTGACTTAACCGTTCATATAGTTGCGGTAATTGCTGGTTCCATCCTTGGTGGACGGATGGCATCCATACTCGCCGGGATTGAATTGGGGCTGCATCCTTTATCAATTGTTCTGATTTTGTTTATATTCAATTCGATCTGGTTGTGTTTTTTCTTTCCCTTGATTGTCACTTTTTTGCTTCATGTTATGAACATAAGGCTTTTTGACAAGATGTTAGATTCTACCAGGAAAAGAGCTGAAAAACAAAAGAACAAGATAATAAAGTACAGAACGTGGGGTCTGCCTTTATTTATCTGGCTCCCTTTTCCGTGGACAGGAGCCTTGATCGCAGCTTTATTGGTTCCCTCATAGGGATGTCGGCAAAAAGGATCATGCTAATTGTATTACCGTCTATGTTAATTGGTATAGTGAGTTGGGTCATCGGCTTCGAATATCTATTCTTATTGACTGGTACTACAGGAAAGGCCATTTCGATGCTTGTTCTAACAGGTATCCTCTTGGCCCCTATCTTGAGAATGAGTTAACCCTTCTTGTTGCAGGATGTGAGAATGAGTCTCCGACCGATGCTATGCTTAATGTCGGATGATGATACGGCACGAAAGGGCAAATGCCCGGACTAGGCCTTACACCAGAAGTCTTCGGGATTGAGGCTCTTCAGCCACTCCTCCAGCTGATCCAAAAAGACCGTCTTAGCCTTAGAAAGGACCTCTTCAGTCACGTAGATTGGAGCACGTGCTGCAAGTGCAATTGCGATGGCATCACTTGGCCGGGAGTCCATAGTAATTTCTCTTTCATTGGCTTTGAGGTGAATCATGGCATAGTAAGTGTTTTCCCTGAAATCCATCACCTCGACCTTTGAGATTTCAGAATTAAAGGCCTTTAGAATATTGTGAAGAAGGTCATGAGTCAGGGGCCGACGGGAGCGGATTTTTTTAAGCTTCAAAGCGATGTTGTTGGCCTCAAAAGGCCCGATCTGTATCGGGAGACCGTGCTTGTTCTCGCGATCTGACAAGAACACGGTAAACGCATTCGATGGGGGATCGAAGGCCACAAACCTCACTTTCATCTCAACCGCCACTTGAAACCTCCCTTTAGATACTTACGATGGCAATATCCATACCACGACTGGAAACACTGCTAAAAATCAGTTTAGCCCCCTTTATCCACTAGGCAAAAGGTGGATTGAAACCTGGATTACGACTATCCCTTAGCCCCCTTGTGAGCTTTACCAACTCGACTACAGGCTCCGCAATTTAGGTTGGCCCAATGAAATGGTGGGGCTTCTTTTTGGGCCTAGAAGTGTGGCAGAAGGCTACACCGGTGGGGTGTTCTTCCACATTTGCCGACACAATAATAGCTCGACTAGGCGCCCAACCCCCTGTAAATTCGATATATTTACCTATAAGAAAACTGGCCGCTCATTTGCTTTTAGACAAAACCTAGATTCGTGACGTGAGCAGCCGATGCCTGCGGCATGAAATCATCGCATTTGAGAGAACTTAAAGAAAATGAGGAGAGAGCTTTTTTCTACCAGGCACACCTCACAGAAAGAGAGGTGCCTAAGAGGGCTCGAGGAGGGCCAAACGTGGTTCCTAGCCTCCTTCATGAGGCCGAGACAAAAAGATCGTTGTTCAATGAGAACTGTTGAGAAGTATTTGTCCAAAATCAACTAAGGAGATCAACCATATGATCGCATCATCCAGAGATGAACTAAAGAAACTGATTCAGCAACACGGCGGATTGTGTATGTCGATTTTCATGCCCACGCATCCTCGAGGGGCTGAAACCCAGCAGGATCCAATTCGACTGAAGAATTTGCTTCACGAGGCTGAAAAAAGTCTGATAGAGCGAAGCGTTCGGTCTTCGGAAGTGGAGGAATTTCTTCAGCCGGCCCGAAGACTCTTGGAGGATGGTCTTTTCTGGCGACACCAAAGCACCGGATTGGCGATATTTGTTTCTGCCAGTCTATTTCGCAATTACTGTCTGCCTCTAGACTTCCAGCAACTGGTTGTCATTTCTGATCGTTTCTACATAAAGCCCCTTCTCCCGCTACTCACTTGGGGTGGCCGATTTTACATTCTGGCTGTCAGTCAAAACGAGATCAGATTCCTTGAGGGCACACCGTACGGTGCCCATGAAGTCGACTTGGAAGGGGTCCCTGCGAGTCTCGCCGAGGCCCTCAAGTATGATGACCCTGAAAAACAGCTTCAGTTCCACACCCGCACACCAGGAGGGATGGGCAAGCGGCCAGCCATGTTTCATGGTCAGGGAGTAGGCACTGACGATACCAAAGATAACATTTTGAGATACTTTCGTCAGGTTGATAATGGATTGCATAGACTTCTTCATGACGAAAGATCGCCTCTGGTGTTGGCAGGAGTTGATTATCTTTTCCCGATTTATAGGGAGGCAAATACTTATCCTTGCTTAGTGGATGAGGGAATTGCAGGCAATCCTGAGGAGATGAGTACAGATGAACTGCACGAGAAAGGTTGGAGCATTGTCGAGCTTCACTTCCTAAAAGGCCAACAAGAAGCGGTGACCCTATACCGACAGTTGGCAGGTACGGGACTTGCCTCAAAGGATGTCAAATACATCGTTCCCGCAGCCTATCATGGAAGAGTCGAAACCTTGTTTGTCGCTCTTGGTATACAGCGGTGGGGGAGCTTTGATCGAGATACCAATATGGTTCATACTTACGAAGAAGCTCGGCCCGGAGCTGAGGACCTATTGAATTTTGCAGCAATTCAGACCCTTTTGAATAGAGGAGCCATTTATGCGGTCGAGCCGGACAAGATGCCTGATGAAGCACCGATGGCTGCCGTGTTTCGTTATTGATTGAGAATGCAGAGAGATGGATTGGTATGGTGTGAGGAACTCAGCGCCGTTTTGATCCGGGAGGGGCTCTCGTTAATAATTACTGTTTCCAATTACGGTGTAGTTAGGCGGGTCAAGATAATTGAAGGGAGAGGTTTTGGATTTGTTGAGATGTCCAACCAATCGGAAGCTGAAAGAGCGAAAGAAGCGCTAGACTATGCGGATTTCAAAGGACGTGTCCTGAGAGTCGACGAAACTCGTCCGCTGAGGATTGAAGAAGAGAGGGATCATACAAGATATTAAATACGTGAGAGTTCATTCAATTTTGTGATAAGCGAACTATTTAAATTCCTTTACATTAAGTAGGGAGTAAGATGCACGTTTTGAGCATGATTCTGCCTCTAATTGCATTATTGGTTATCGCCATCTTGGCCTATTACAAGGTGGAAGGCGTAGCCGATCTCAGGAAGCAAACCGATCAGATTACTTCTCATCTGGCCGGGGGAATGATCTCGTATTTCAAGAGCCGAGCGGCTGAGGTAGCAAAAGGCTATCAGACACTTATCAACGATGTCCTCAGGGACTATACAGGTCTCGGGGGACTAACAAATGTGATCGCCGACCTGGCAGAACGTGTGAGACGGCTCGAGGAGGAGATGTGAAGAAGGCATTCTGATTAGACTTCCGCTCTATGGGACCTTATTCCCACCGTGACGTTCCCTACACACGAGGAGTTGGCGTATCAAGCCTAGTATCTTGGAAACCAGGCGTCGGTAGTCCTAGGGGGATTTTTGGAGTCGAGGACCTATGTTCAACAACCTTAAGATAGATCCTGAGCTGGAAGAACATCGTTGGGCGAACTCTCCAGATGCGGTGTCCTTTCGCAGCGATGAGGAACCGGGTTGCGGTGAGGAAGAGAATCCTCTTCTCTTGTATCTTTACGAGATCTATCGATTCCCTCTTCTCACCGCCAAAGACGAGGCAGAATTGGCTGGGAGGATTCAGGAGTGTCAGGAAAACCTCGTTCGCCTCTTTATGGAGATCCCTGTTCCCCTCAAAGAGGTGGACGAACTTAAGAGAAGAATAAGAAGCGACAGAAAGGGCAAGGAGAAGCTTGCCAAGTTCAATGCGGATTTGATCCAACAGATTCTTTTTCGGCTGAGAGGGATCGATTCTGGACTCAGAAAGGAAGAGTCGATGGAGGAACTAATGGACCAGATCTACCGTGTCGAGATGCGACTCCGTGATGCTCTCGACAATATGGTTCGATCCTACCTGAGGCTAGTTGTTAGCATGGCAAAGAAGTATGTCAACAGAGGATTACTACTGGCCGATCTGATTCAAGAGGGAAACATGGGCCTCCTCAAGGCCGTGGCCCGGTTCGAACCCGGCAAAGGGGTTCGGTTCAGCACCTATGCCTCGTGGTGGATTCGGCAGGCTTTCCAGAGAGGCATCGAGGAGAAAGGACGGACAATCCGGATACCCGTGCATATGCTTCGGGCCTTGAATCGATACCATCGGACCATGACCTCTTCGAAGGACCCTGGAAACCTGCCTCCTAGCCAAGTCATGAAGAAGGCTAAGGTTTCGCGACGCCAGTTGGAAGTTCTTAAGAACCATATTGAAGAGCCGGTGTCACTTGAGACTCCTATGAGGGACGAGGCGAGAAGCTTCATCGATACGGTCCCTGATCGAGGGATCCAATCGCCGTGGGAGGTGGTTATGCAAAAGGAGTTCTCGCAAAAACTGCGGAAAGCTTTGAAGATGCTCTCTCCGAAGGAGGAGGGTGTCCTGAGGCGACGTTTTGGGATGGATAATGGCAGAACCCATACTCTGGAGGAAATCGGCATGCAACTCGACATTTCGCGGGAAAGGGTAAGACAGATAGAGAAAAGAGCCTTGGAAAAACTAAAAAATGCCGCAGGTGAAAAGGACCTCAAAAACCTTAGAGACTCTTCAGCTCACCGGTTGTTTGAATGAGATCCAATGAAAGGAGCGAGAGGGATGCTCATTGTAACCAAAAGCGCTGTTGAAGCGTTGAAGACGGTATTGGATAATCTCAATACCCAGCCGGACCAGTGTGTCAGGCTCACAGCCATCCCAGATGGCAAAGTCGGGTTGACCCTCGATGTGGAAAGGCAAGGAGACCAGGTCGTAAGACAAGGGGAAGAAAGGCTCCTGGTTGTCGACAGTGAGACGGCCAAGGAGTTAGACGGTGTGAGGCTCAAATATAGCGCCACGGAAGAACATGCAGGATTCACACTTTTGCGGAAAGCACGACAACAGAGCTGAAATAGCAAAAGAAGCACGAATTGCTGGGAAATTCACAAGTCACTGATGACGAAGTATAGGCCTCATATCATGAAAGGGTCGATGTGTTGTTTGTCGTTCTTGGTATCCAGCGATGGGGCAGCTTTAATCGAGAGACCGATACGGCTCATATTTACAGGAAAGCTCGGCCAGAGGCTGAGGGCCCATCGGATTTCATGCAGTCGAGTCGGATAAGGTGCCTGACGGAGAACCGATGGCTGCCGTGTTTCGTTATTGAGCGGGAATAGATATAGATGCTTTGACATGCTGGGGGATATTTTGGAACCGTCTTGATCTGGGAGGCACTATCATTAATGTACATTTCCATTTACCACAGCAAAAAGGCATAGAGCTTCCGATGAGGGAAAATATTCTTGGGTGATGATTCATGAACAGTGATATGCTAAGAGGTATCTCCCAGCTCCATTGCAATGACAAGCCTAGCACATGCAAACTCAAGCTTCTCAGCTACAACATACATGTGGGGATTGCCACGAGCGGGTATCACCATTACCTCACCCGTAGCTGGGGACATGTATTGTCGCACCCCCAGATGCTTGAGAACCTGGGGAGCATTGCACGACTGATACGGGATTTTGATGTAGTTGGCCTTCAGGAGCTTGACGGGGGCAGCCTTAGAAGCAGATTCATCAATCAAACCGAGTACCTGGGCGAGAGGGCGGAATTTCCCTTCAGGTATGACAAGGTCAACCGGAATATGGGCGTAGTAGCACAGCATACCATGGGGGTCTTGAGCAGGGTGCCCTCCACGGAGGTAAGCTGGCACAGTCTGCCGGGCAGGGTACGCGGGCGCGGTGCCCTGGTTGTACGTTTTGGGGACTGTGACGATTCTCTTGAGCTAGTGCTCGTTCACCTTGCACTTGGCACCCGGTCGCGCATGGAGCAGATTGATTATCTCGGCGATGTGGTGAGGGGATATCGCCATGTGATCCTGATGGGCGATCTGAATTGCGAGCCACAGAGCAAGGAGATGGATCTCCTTAGGAAAACCACAGACTTGCGCTTGCCCGTCTGGGGACAGGCAACCTATCCAAGCTGGAAGCCCAAGCGGCATCTTGATCATATCCTGATCTCTCCGAGCATTCAGGTTGAGAAAGTGCAGGTGCTGAACTACCCTTTATCGGACCACTTGCCCATTGCCATAGAGGTGTCGCTGCCGGATAGGCTCGGCATGAACGTGGTTAGGTTTCAGTCTTTACATATGGAAAAGCCTAATAATTTACTCCAGCCAGCCGCTAAAGCGGAGGCTAAGTACGATCGGTAACCGGCAATTCCTAAATAAGTAAGTCGGTCTCAGTTCTGGACGCATTATATATATTCATGGTGTAAAAGGAGGTATAGGCTTATTTGCCTGACTTCAATGGCTATTTTTTCAACGGAAAGGAGGCAGCGATGATTATTGAGCAATCCGACCTTTTCAAAGGTTTGAGTTAGGAAATCATTAATGAGGTTGCTGAACATATGATTGAAGAGTTCCACCCAAAGGAAGCCCTTATCATCAAAGAAAAACACCCTGCAGAACACTTCTATGTCCTTAAAGAAGGCAGGATAAGACTGAGCGTGGGAGAGAAAGGTCGAATAACCCATTCGCTTTGCAAGCCAGGGCAGACCTTCGGCTGGTCAAGCTTGATCGGGCGCGAGACCTACACAGCCTCGGCAGAGTGCTTAGCTCCAAGTAAGGTGGTTATGATCGAATGGGGAAAACTAAACAAGGTATTCGAAAATGACCCTTCAAGCGGGTTGCTCTTCTTTAGGCGCTTAACAGGGATTATAGGTGAACGCTTGGTTAATAGTTATTCAACTCTTCTTTCCACGTATACAGGAGAAGGTCCTCCTTCCTATGGATAGGCACACGGGGAAAAGCTAAGAGTTAAATCTGTAAAAAAGATTGACCTGGTTTTGGGATCTGCTAGTATGGGTTTGAACCATATATATACAATCATAATATAATAGGGGGCAGAACACAGTCGATGGAACTTCGATTCTGGGGTGTTCGTGGGTCAATCCCAGTGCCTGGGCCTCACACTACCAAAGTTGGCGGGAACACGACTTGTGTAAGTCTTCAGCAAGATGACCGCATTCTTGTTTTCGATGCGGGGACTGGTCTCCGGCAGTTGGGGCGATACCTTGAAGATAAAGACCGGTCTTATTGGAAAGGGAGTGTATTCTTGACCCACTATCACTGGGACCACATTCAGGGGCTTCCTTTTTTCGAGCCCGCCTTTAGGAGTGAAAACCGTTTCCACATGTACGGTGAACAGAAGAGGGGATTCTCCATTCAGAAGATTCTTAGCGAACAAATGCAGCCGCCCTACTTCCCCGTGTCGCTTGATGCACTTGAAGGAGTCGTCACCTTTATCGAACTCAGAGCTGACGTGGAGCTAGAGGTGTTTCCTGGGGCAGTCCTTCGCACTGTTCGTTTGTCTCATCCAAATGGGGCTCTCGGATATCGGCTAGATAGTCAACAAGGCTCGCTTTGTTTTATTACGGACCATGAACACCCTGCTGAAGGCCTTAGCGAGTCTGTAGTAAATTTCGTCCGTGGCACAACCGTACTAATCCATGATGCGCAATATACTCCTGAGGAGAAGCGGGGGCCTAGAGCAGGTTGGGGACACAGTTCTTGGGAAGAGGCTGCATTAACGGCACGGGAAGCGGGTGTTAAGCGATTTTTCCTGATTCATCACGACCCTGACCGCATCGATGAAGATGTTGCAGTTATTCTTCAGAAAGCCCGAAGAGTGTTTTCAAATACTGAACTTCCCACGGAGCGTTCGGTTTATGATTTCGAAGGAGACCGCCTAAGAGAGTCAGTTTAACTTCGAAAGCCCCCTATCATAATGCGGTTGCGGTGTAGCAGAACACCACAGTGCGGGACTTTTTTCCTCAAGATCTTTCCTTGTAATCTCACCCAACTACTTTTCTAATACTTTGTAAACTGTACCCTTTTCCTTTGTTATACGGCCATTGGCACTCCGCTTGCTTAAACATATCCCTAGCCTTAGAAGTGGACACCGCGCAAAACATTATGGATCCTTCATGAAACAAAAGAATTTAGAAGTGTTCTATGGCTTTTTGGCGCAGCGTAGGAACCATCCCACATACGTACAGCAAAGCGTCGTCACTTAGGTCATGTGGCCAGACACCATTTAAGGCAAACACTGGACCCAGGATTAGATGGCACAGAAATCATGTGGCAAAAAAAACCAACTTTCTCTTGAAGAATGGACACCTTGATTTCAAGCTAGTTCTGGGTAAGAAATGCCTTTGTCTGAAGGGGGAGAGGGCTACATTTGTTTACTGCCCTGCAGGCAGTCTGTCTCAGGCTCCCACCTCGAAGAGATTTCAGAGAAGGGTTGGGAACCTCCCAGAGAAGTACTTTGCAAACCTATATGGATGGCCGAAGCTATGGAGTAAAACCAATGGTGAAGAAAACCATTCTGGTTGTTGAGGATGACGAGTGCGAGAGGCTGCTTTACCATGAGGTCCTGACCGATGAGGGGTACGACGTGATGCTCGCCAAAAATGGGAAGGGGGCGGTAAAAAAGGTTGAACAGAAGGATCCTGACCTCGTGGTTCTTGACATTGTGATGCCGGAAATGGACGGCTTGGAAGCTTTGCCTCGGATTTTGCATAAGCATAAGAACATGCCTGTGATCTTGAATACAGGATACACCGAGTATATGGAAAACTTCATAACATGGGCAGCCGATGCGTACGTTGTGAAATCTTCAGATCTGAGCGAACTGACAGAAAAGATAGAGGATCTTCTTTCTGGTAAATTTCCAGATGGTGAGGCGGACGAGTTGGATGCAATTGATCAGAACATTTTACGAATCCTCGGTGACTATGAGGAGGTAAGGCCGTTAGACTTGTGGTACGAGCTTGGTGAAGACGACATTACGAAGGAAGCAGTCACCCAGGAAGAAATGCGAAGCAGACTAGAGTGGCTCACGATCAGAGGATTTGTGGAGAAGGTCACAAAATCTGGCCAACTGACATATCACCAGAAAAGGTTCGATTTTGCAGAAAAGAATTCACCCAAGCCGTCACACGCTTCACACTGGAAAGATGCTTGACAGAGGGGACGGAGATAGGCGTAGCTTTTGAAGGCCTGATGTTGTGAGGTTGTATAAGGGGCGATGACATCTCGCCGGAACGGGAAATACCAGGCAAGGAAATGGAAAAGATGGAGGGAATGATGCCTATTTCAGCTTATGTTTTCATTGAATGCACGGCAGGAACTGTAAGGGAGGTTACCAAGGAGCTTTCTAAGATCGAAGGGATCCAAACAGCCCATGCCACCACTGGTCCCTATGATGTAGTAGCCTTGATTGAGGCTCAGGACGCCCATATTCTTGGAGACTTTATCTTGACGAAGATTCAGGAAATCCCCGGAGTACTGCGAACTCAAAGCAACCTGATTGTAAGCTGATTTCTGACGGGTCTGATAAGCATCGGAGAAACTCACGGACAGGGAGAGCGGGGTGGCCTTTATTCCGTTCATAGTGAGGTGAAGGAACCCTCAGAGGGATCCGTTCAAGAGCAGCGAGTATTGTTCGATGTCAAAGCCATGGATGTAGAGCCTGAGGAGGCCATAGCCAGGCATGAGGAAAGTCATCCGAGTAGGTCTTTGTCTGGGAGCATAATGATGTGGCTATATGAAGAACATCAGCCACTCAGAATCAGACAGAGACATCTTGAGCTTCTGTTTGAGCCAGGATAGGCACCATAGGCACGTGAGCCTTAAGCTGATGGAGACGAGGTTTTCAGAGGATGAAGTATGCACCAAAGGGTCGGATTATACCCTTTCTTGGGAGACAAAAGTAGAATTCGCCTTGCGTAACAGCGGCCTTTTTTCCCACCGACCCGAGGGTGCACCGGACAACTTGAAGAGTCCGCTAAAAGGGGAAAACGAGAATCATCCCAGTTCCTATGTCCATTTCTGGATCATAAGCCTATCGATGAAAATCCTGTTTCTAGAACCACAACCATGTATTAGGGCATTAAAATACGCCGATGGTTTGAGAAGTAGGGAAGATAGTGTTAGATTGCTCTTTGCCTACATGAGAAAGACATTGACAGAATTTTACGGTCACGGTGATGAATTCTTTGAGAAGATGATCAAACTAGAAAAAGAGAAACTCTCGCAACAGATAAGGGAACTGCTTGATGCTGAGAGTATTGAACTTGTTCATAGTCACAATGCGCCGGATTTTCTTACAGTAGCAGCGGTAGAGGCGTCTCAAGGAAAAACTCCTATTATCCATGATATCCATGATTTGCTTTCTATGAGAAGTACACCTTTTGGCGGTTTGGATCCAGGAGATCCTCATGTCTTAGAAACTGAAAGAAGAGCCGTTTGCGAAAGTGATGGGTTAATATATGTAACAACAGGTGTCAAGAGAGCATGCGAAAGTACTTATCCAATTGATCAAAAACCTACTCTGGTATTCCCAAATTATGTACCGAGAAGATTCGTGCGTTCTGCTTTAAGAGGAAAATTATCTGAGAACGATGGAAAAACTCATATTGTCTACGAAGGGAGTCTAGATAGTGTCAATCTAGGAGGCCATTATGATCTAAAAGATATTTTCAAGGCTATCGCTGATCAAGGAATTCACATCCACATTTATTCTTCCATGGAAAATCCAGATTATGCTACTCTCGCTGACGGAAATGGTTATATCCATTATCATGGTCGTTTGAAAACCAAAGAATTACTCCAAGAGATGAAACACTATGACTATGGGTGGGCAGGTTTCAATACAGATAGAAACGAAAGACATACAGGAACAATCTTGGCTAATAAAGTCCTAGAATATGTTGTCTGTGGGCTTCCGGTTATATCTTTCGATCATAAGACTCAACGGGAGTTCATAGAAGAGAATGGGATAGGTATCATAATAAATGATATTGGTGAATTATCAGGTAGATTGAGAAAAGAACCTGAATTAGATAAAATTAGGAGTAGGGTTCTAGAATATAGGCAGAATTTTACCATCGAGAAGCATATCGGACAGGTTTTGGATTTCTATAACTCTTTAGCTTAATAGAAAAATACGTGCGTTTTCCTCAGAAATGGCGTCAGGACTTGACATGAGACCTGATCTAGCGCTGTTCAAGAAGATACCACGGGAAGACTATCATGAATCGAATATGAAGGCGCCTTCTGCCATATCACTGGTCGGGGTAAGGAAAAGGCCGCCATTTTTATAGAGAGAATCGAGACTACGAATGATTCCTGGAGCTTTTGGAGCGCATGCACGAGCGCTATGGTATCCTGGTCGACTTTTATGCGCCCATGACAGCCATGACCAACCATTACTACCTTCGGATGGAGACCACCCGGCACTGGCTTCTACTCAAATGAATTCAGTTACGGGGCCCTTGCAGAAGAGCTGAAAACACCTTTCCTTGGGAACCTGTTGGCCACCGATTTAACCCACGGAGAACTCATCGACTGAATCACGACCTGATATGATGGGGACCCTGATGAAAAGGGTGTTCCTGTATTTGAAGTCATGCTGCACAGATTCAAATGGGGTCCGTTCCGGGTGTGCGAATGAGCAGAAGAGAAAAGAGGGAATCTTGAGCCAGATGGCAGCCTCGGCTCTTTTCTGGCAAGATCCGATGCAATCAAGGCTAGGATGAAGTTCAAAATGTTCCTTTTCTGTCTCTAAGGGAGAGATGTACTGACTGGGATTTGAATTGACACTCGACGGACTGTTTTTTGAACATACTCCACTTACGATTGGAACTAGCAAGCTGCTCCCCGGCGGACCCCCCACCAGCTCCTCTAGACCCTACGACGTAGCTTGAGCGACCTGCAGGTGGGCGTATCTCTTCGAAATGACCGTGGCAGATTATTATGCTGGAAACCGCTTCCTCTGGTTGATCTCCGTTGTCCCCTTTATCTTCCAAGTCCCTGTATCTGTGTGACCTTCATAGAGACCAAAATGCGGGTTCAATTGC
>JABAOD010004617.1_pt2 | contig 34336 bp, 38 predicted proteins | sample 7062151 | NCBI WGS metagenome assembly JABAOD01 (sample SAMN14538626, study PRJNA623070) | marine sediment metagenome | biome: marine biome [ENVO:00000428]; feature: marine pelagic biome [ENVO:01000023]; material: deep marine sediment [ENVO:00002113] | place: India: Gulf of Khambhat ... | reverse complement strand
GTGTGGACGTTGACGTAGGCCAGTCCGTCGGCGATGGTGCCCATCAGCTCCATGGTGACGACGCCGGCGGGGATCGTCCCTTGCACCTTCAGCTTGCCGTCGTCGGTCGTGGTGCACGTGGCGACCGCAACCGGGGGCGGGCCGCCGCCGCACAGCGTCACCCGGGCCCCGGCGTTCTCTCCGGGCGGGGCCGGGGCGTGGATGTGGGCGGCCAGGGCCGGCCCGGACAGCTTGTGCCCCATCAGCTTGAAGTCCACCGTGCCGTCGGCGTTGACCTTGAACCAGGCAAAGCCGAAGGCGTCGGCGTCGACCGGTGGGACCTCGGCGGCCGGAGTCAGCTTGGTCGAGAAGCTGACCCCGGTGCCCGAGGCCGGCAACGGCATGACCACGGCCAGCACGAGGACAGCCGTGACGAGCGCCAGTCTGCGCATCCCTCCTCCTCTCTCCATGTGAGGGGCGATACGGATGACAGCCGCTATCGGTTCGCAGATTGCGATTCGTGGTGGGGCACTGGTGCTGGAACCGGTGGCCCCATGGCTCGCTCGACGTGTCCGGTCGCCACCACACGGGCGGGCAAGGCCACATTGCCGGCGGCAAAGGACGGGTCTCACCTCGTTCTCACGTGGCGGGGGTTGACTGGCACCATGGATGCCGTGACCGGCAATGGCCGCCCCCGCATCCTGATCGTCGAGGACGACAAGGCGATCCGGGAGTCGCTGGAGCGCGCCCTGCGCCTCGAGGACTACGCCGTGGCCCTGGCCGGTGACGGGGCCAAGGGCCTCGAGGCTGCCAAGGACCCGGCGCTCGACCTCATCATCCTCGACGTGATGATGCCCTACGTCGACGGCCTGACCATGTGTCGCGAGCTGCGCCGGCGGGGGGTGGCCACCCCCGTGCTCATGCTGACCGCCCGCGACGAGGTCGGCGACCGGGTGGCCGGGCTGGATGCCGGCGCCGACGACTATCTGGTGAAGCCCTTCGCTCTGGAGGAGTTGCTCGCACGCCTGCGGGCCCTGCTCCGTCGTTCGACGGCACCGGCGGGTCGCGTGCTCCGCGTCGGTGATCTCGAGATGGATCCGGCCGCCCGCACGGTCCACCGTGGCGACCGCCAAATCGACCTGACCAAGACGGAGTTCGATCTGCTGGAGCTGCTCGTCGAGCACGCCGGCGTCGTGTTGTCCAGAGACCAGATCTACGAGCACGTGTGGGGCTACGACTTCGCCACGTCCTCGAATTCGCTGGACGTCTACGTCGGTTACCTGCGCAGAAAGACCGAGTCGGGTGGTGAGCCCCGGCTGATCCACACGGTCCGCGGTGTCGGCTACGTGGCCCGTCGAGGAGGGTGACCTCGTGGCGTGGTTTGCCGGGCTGCAGCTGAGGACGCGGGTGGCGATGATCGCCTCGTTCGCCGTGGCGCTCGCCGTCGTCGTCGTGGCGAGCTCGGCCTTCGTCCTCACCAGGAACCAGCTCCTCGACCAGCTCGACGACAGTCTGGAATCACGAGTCGGTCAGTTCGGCGCCGGACCGCTGCTCGACTTCTTCGCTGCGGGAAGGGGGCGGATTCCGGGTGGACCCGGTGAGTTCGATGCGCTGTACGTCCAGTTGGTGGCAGCGACGGGAGAATCGCGGGCCGTGCCGAACGCAGAGCTCGAGTTGCCGGTCACCGAGCTCGACATCGCCATTGCGGCGCGCCAGACACCTGCAACGTTCCGCACGGTGACGGTCGAAGGGATCCGTCTGCGGTTGTACACCGCACCCGCCTCCTTCGACGCCAGGCGCGGATTCTCCGGCAACGTCGACGACCTGGCCGTCCAGGTGGCCCGATCGTTGGGCGAGGTCGAGTCGTCGTTGTCACGTCTCGGCTGGAGCCTGTTCTTCGGCGGTGGTCTCGGTGTGGTGGCAGCTGCCGGAATCGGGCTCGTCGTCGCCCGGTCCGCCCTCCGGCCGATCGAGACGCTGACCGCTGCCGCCGAGAACGTGGCGGAGACCCAGGATCTCGCTGCCCGCATCGTCGTGGAGTCGGACGACGAGGTGGGTCGTCTCGCCGCATCGTTCAACCGGATGCTCGCTGCGCTCGACGAATCGAAGCTCCAGCAACGAAGACTCGTGCGGGATGCCAGCCATGAGCTGCGCACGCCCCTGACCGCACTGCGCACGAACATCGAGACGTTGTCGCGTTCCGCAGCGATGGATGATGAGGATCGCCGCCGGCTCATGGACGACGTCACACTCGAAGTGGAGGAGCTGAGCGCTCTCGTCGCCGAACTGGTGGATCTCGCCACCGACAGCGACGTCGACGAGCTGCCCACGATGGTGGAGCTGGATGAACTGGTCGAGGAGGTGGCGGATCGTTACCGCCGGCGAACGGGTCGCGTCATCACCGTGGCGGGAGACGTGGCACCGATCGAGGCCCGTCGAGGTGCCCTCGACAGGGCAGTGAGCAACCTCGTCGACAACGCCGTGAAGTGGGGTGATCCGGCGGACCCGATCACGATCACGGTCGATCGGGTGCCCGCCGGCGTTCGCCTGGCCGTCGCCGATGCCGGCCCGGGCATCTCACCCGCGGATCGGCCACGAGTGTTCGAGCGCTTCTTCCGCTCGGACGAGGCCCGGACGATGCCGGGATCCGGCCTCGGGCTCGCCATCGTTTTGCGGATCGTGACCGACCACGGGGGTTCGACGTTCGCCGAGGAATCCGACGAGGGAGGGGCCGTCGTCGGGTTCGTGCTGCCGCAGGGTCCGGAGCCGGACAGCCCGGCGGTATCGTCGTCGCGGTGACCGACGACTGGCTCGAGAAGGCGATCAGGGAAGCCACCGAACGGGGAGACTTCGACGATCTCCCCGGCTCGGGTGAACGGATCGAGGGTCTCGGCGGGACCTACGACCCCGCCTGGTGGGCCAAGAGTTTCGTGAGCCGCGAGAAGGCCCGGGAGGCCGGCATCGAACTCGTGGCCGAGATCGACAAGATGCTGCCGGTGTTGTTGGCCACGGCACCGCTCGACGATCTCCTGGCGCAGGTGGATCGATGGAACGCGGCCATCGCCCGAATCAACTCCGAGCTGGATCGGCGCGATGCGCTCCATGAGGTCGACCGGGCCGAGGTCGCACGTCGGTGGGAGTCGCTCCGGGCGTGACCACTCAGCCTTCGAGACGCCGCTCCAGGGCTGCGGCGAATCGGCCGACGCGTCGTCGTTGCCGCGGCGGGGTCACGCCGGCGAAGATCGTCTCGGTGCGGGTCCCGACGAGCACCTCTCCGAGTTCCGTTCCGACCGCAACCGCCGCCCCCGGAGCGTCGCCGTTGTAGCCGCCTGCGAACCAGACGCCATCGGTCCGCCAGACGTGGGGGATGCCATCCGCCGTGAGCCCCACCGGAGCAGCCCATGCCTGCACGACGCGCATCTCGCCGAGCTCCGGCAGCCGCGTACGGGCCAGGTCGACCAGGCGTTCTGCTCCTTGCTCGGGGCTCAGTCCGGACGGGATCCCGACGTGGCCGGCGATCATGACCCGCTCTGTGTCGAGGGGGCGAACGGTCAGCGCCCCGCTGCGAACCACGGCCGACAGGGCTCCATGGAGCCCTGTCAGCACGATGGCTCCGTACCGGTCGGCGGCGAGGACCACGCGCCCTGGAGCGTGGACACCTCGCTGGGTGTGACGAGCGCCCGTGGCGACGACGACGGCATCTGCCGTCGTCTTTCCGATGGTGGACAGCACCTGATACCCCCCGGTGTGCCTGCTGAGGCTCGTCACCGTCACGCCCTGACCGACGACACCGCCCTCCTTCTCGATCGCATCACCGAACGCAAGGGCAACCTCGAGCGGATCGACGAGGACGCCGCCCGTCACCAGTGTCTGTGCGTCGGCGCGGTATGTCGCATCGAAGTTGCGCTCGCGAAGCCAGGCGGCGTCGCGTTCGAGCAGGTCGGTCGGATTGCGCCTGGTCGGCCGGGTGACGATCCCGGTCCGATCGGCATCGACGAGTGTCGAGACGTCGCGTAACGCGGCATCGGCGGCCAGCCAGAGCGCCGTGGCCTTGCCGCTGCCGACGCGGCGCATCACGGCCGACGGACCGCCGGGATAGTGCGGGCTGAGGACACCGAGACCGTGTCGGGTCGCTCCACTTCCGATGCGGTCGGCTTCGAACACCATCACGTCGCCGCCTGCCGCCGACACGGCGCGACCTACGGCGAGGCCTGTCAAGCCACCCCCGATGACCGCGACGTCGATGCGGTCGGGTGCAGGTGGCGGAGTTCCCCGATCGGAATCCGGATAGGGCCAAGGTGCTGTGCCCGACATCAGCGCAGGCTAACGAGCGAGATCAGCCGTTCCTGGCAAAGCGGTCGTACCACGCCTCGGTCTCTGCATTGGCCTGGCGCTGCAGTTCCACATCTTCCCTGGTGCGATTCGCAACGATCGCCTCTGCATCCTCGAGGCCGAGCTCGGTTGCGATCCGCAACAGCCACTCGTCCCTGGCGGGCGGGATGTCCTCATACGTGATGTCCAGCGCGGGTGTGATGCCCGAGGACTGGAACTCGCGTTCCCACAGCGCCTCCCAGCGGACGATGTCGACGATGGCTCGTGAGAGCTGGTCATCGGAGAACTTCGCCTTCCCCGTGGCCTTGCGCTTGACGCCCCACCGACCGGTCTGTCGTGCCTTCACCAGCGAGATGGCCTGGCGGAGCTTGTCACGCCTGAGCAGCTTGATGACGAGGGCGCCACCGAATCGCTCGGCCAGTTCGGCGAGGTCGCCCTGGGAACCGGTCAGCATGCCCTGATTGCGCAGCCAGGTGAGGTGGCGAACCATCAGTTTGATGGCCACCACACCGTTGTCGGAACCGGTGCGCTTGCGGAGAGCAGCGATGTAGGCGTCGAGGTCGTTCCGGGGCAGGTCCCACTTCTCCACGAGCTTGTCATAGCGGTTCTGGTTGAAGTACTCCCGTGGTGCCCCGAGCGCGTCGGTCGACCGCATGTCGGCGGCGAGAAGGCTGCTTCCGGTCCGGGGAAGCGTGCAGATGAAGATGGTTTTCACGTGACCGTCCGATTGCCTGAGATGGTGGCGAGGTGGCCGGCGAACTGACCGGCGACGACATGGGGATCGTACCGGCGCATGAAGTCTTCCGGTAGTTCATCGGGATGGGGCGCGGCGAGGGCGCGTCGCAGCGCCGCCACCAGAGCCGAGTCTGACGCGGCATCGAACAGCTCCACGAGGTCTGTCGCCGCCATCGCCTCGGTGATCGGGTTGTGGGGGGCCACACAAGGACGTCGAAACACGTGAGTGCGAGCATGAGAACGCCCGAGTTCATCACCTTCCGGTACGGGAGGGCGACGACATCGGCGGCGTGGAACAGCACCTGGACGTCCGACACGGGGACGGGGCCGACCGACAACGTGACGTCGCTGCGGCCGGCGGCTCGTGCTTCGAGCTCGCTCGTGTCGGCGTGCTGCATCGTCGGGCCTGCGATGAGCACCTGCACCGGACGGTCGATGGTCGTCCTGAGGTGGTCGAGCGAGTCGATCAACCGTTCGAATCCCTTGTACGGCCGTAGTGCGCCGAACCCGACCACGAGCGCCGTGCCGTCCTGGACACCCAGCCGGCGCCGGGCGGCGTCCCGGGTCATGTAGGTCGGGTAGTAGCCGGTGTACAGCGGATGTTCGACGACGAAGGTCTTGTCCTCCGGCAGGCGATAGTGAGGTTCGACGATCTGGCGGGTGGACTCGTGGAGGAGATGGATGCCGTCGGCGAGCTCGGCGAGACGGGTCCGCAGCTCCCGTTCGACCTCGGGGAAGGCCACGTCGTGCGGAGCCTCTTCGTGGACCGACCACAGCAATGTGCCGCCGCGTGCGACGAACGCCTCGATGGGGGCCAGATAGGAGGTCGTCATCGTTCTCGCCTCGGCTGGCGTGGCGGCACCGAGTTGGGCACCTCGCGTCCAGTGCAAGTGGAAGACGGTGCCGGGGGGAAGCTCCTCGAGGTCGGAGTACCGGGTGAGGGGCGATGGCAGGAAGCCGACCTCGGGGCAACGGCTGTAGAGCAGTTCGAGATACGGGTTCTGTCGGCCGCCCGGCCAATATGCGAGCCGCCGCAACGAGGGGTCGGCCAGCCGGTCGGAGGTCTCCGACCACGCCTCCGCACGCATCGAGGCTCGCACCGCCCGCAACACCCTGACGGCGCGTCTCGGGAGCACGCGCTTCACGCCTCGTTTGAACCGCGCTGCTGCTGCCGCTCTCACTGCGTCGTCGGTCCCACGTAGCCGAGCTGGCGGGCGACGGCACCGGCCGCAACCTCGATGGAGAGCCGTTCCTCCTCGGTGAGGCTGCGGTTGGCGTCCTTCCACGTGCCTTTCTGGTCCTCGGTGGCGCCCACCCGATCGCCGAGGACGGACCGGTCGATGGTCACGCCGGCCGCGGCTTCGAGCGTGTCGAGATCGCCACGAACGATGTCCTCGTACGCAACCACGCCTCCGTTGAGGTCGACAGAGTGCTCGAGAAACGACTCGGTCACGGCGGCCCATATGGCACCGAAGTGTTCCGCCGTGGACACCTGGATGTCGGGCCAACGGTGGTACCACCAGTACGAATGCGGTCTGATGTCGTGGAGCAGCCGATAGGACAGAAAAGCGTCGTACGGGTTGCGATGGAGAAACACGAACCGTGCGTCGGGGTAGAGATACTGCAGATACCGTGCGTGTTCACCGTCGAGCCGCACGCCTTTCAAGCCCCAGCGGTCGAATCCGGCCTCGCGTGCGGGTTCTGTGAAGAGACGATCCATGAAGGCGCGGTGGGCGGCGACGAGATGGTGTGGTGCCGGGTAGGCGTTGGCGATCCATCGATCCGGGGTCGGCGGATCGGCCGGGTCGACGAAGTACGCGGCCGGCGGCCACTTCCCATCGAATGGCGACATCGAATCGGCGAGGCGCCGGATGAGGCTCGAGTGGTCGTAGGGCTCGCCCCACATCAGGAGATCGCCGCTCGAGACGAGCAGCCGCTGGACGAGGGTCGACCCGGATCTCCATGCCGAGGCGAGGACGAAGACGGGTGCGACGCCGGTCGGCATGGGCTCGAGCCCGAACCGTTTTGCGAGCGTCTCCAACCCGCCCGTGATCGTGTGCTCACCGTCTGGGGTGGGGGGTGCCGTGAGCAGGCGCTTGGCGAGGTCGCGGAGCCGGCTCATCGGGCGGCTCCGTCGGTGAGGCGCTGCACCTCGGCGGCGAGTCGTCCGGCGATGGCCGAGGGCTCGTATCGATCGACGAATGCCTGGTCGATGAGGTGGGGCTGCCGGGAGCGTTCGATCGCCGTGACCGTGGCCTCGAGCAGGGCCTCGTCGCTCGTTGCGTCGAACAGCTCGACGAGCCCCGAAGCGGCGGCGTCTTCCGTGACGGCATTGCGGGGGGCGACACAGAGCTTGCCGAAGGTCATGCCGAGCATGAGCACACCGGAGTTGAGAACGGCGCGGTAGGGAAGGGCCATGACATCGGCGGCCTCGAGCAGGACGTGCAGGTGTTGGTCGGGCACCGCTTCGGCACTGATCGTCGCGCTCTTCGTCTTCTCGACGACGTCGTACAGCGGTCCCAGATCGACGCTGGCCATCGTGGGCCCGGCGATCATCACGCGGACCGTGCGGCCGGCGGCCGACTCCAACTGTGGCACGAGGGCGACGAGGCGATCGAATCCCTTGTACGGGCGGATGGCGCCGAGGCAGAGCAGCATGATCTCGTCGTCGTCCAGGCCGAGCAGGCGCCGGGCCGCCCGGCGAGGGACGATCCGCTCGTAGGCACCCGTATAGAGGGGATGCTCGACGACGAACACCTTGTCCGAGGGAACCTCGTATTCGTCGCCGATCTCGACGAGGGTCGCGCCGTGGAGGACGTGGATCGCCGCCGCCAGCTGGCCGAGGCGGGTTCGCAGCTCGCGCTCCACGGCCGGGAACGGGCAGTCGTGGGGGAGGGGTTCGTGGATGCTCCACAGCAGCGTCCCCCCACGCTCGACGAACGACTCGATCGGGTCGAGGAAGGCTGCCGTCGTCTGCTCGGCTTCCTCGATCGTGGTGGCACCGAGCTGGGCCACGCGTGTCCAGTGGAGGTGGAACACGGAGTCGGCGGGGAGCCGGTACAGGTGATCGAGCCGGCCCAGCGGTCGGGGATCGAACCCCACCTCGGGAAGCCGGGTGTAGATGAGGCGCAGATATGGGTTCTGCGCACCGCCGGGGTAGTACGCATAGTCGCGGAGACCGATGCCTGTGGCGCGTCCGGCGAGCAGCAGCCGCTGCTCCCACCACTGCTCTGCCGGCTGCGCCGTGTCCCGCTGCAGCTTCGCCATCTTGCGGCGGACCTCGTGGAGCTCCTCCCGCGCTCGATCGCGCTGCCGCAGCGCGCGTGTGCGCTCGCTGTCCAGACGTTTCGCCCGTTTCTGCGCCCGGTCGGCTCTTCGTCGCGACTTCTGCGCCGTCTCTCGCAGTGTCGACAGGTCAGGTGAGGCCGTCGCCCCTGCATGCGCCTGCCGGTGGGGGACGACGGGACGCGCGCGAACGAAGGTCTCCTCCGGCGAGGCGTGGACGATCAGCATGGATTTGAGGAACCGCTTCGCCGGGGTGGGAAGCACTCGGGCGATGCGGCCGTACAGCGAGGTCAGCATCGAGCGCTCTCGGTGTTCGTCGCGGCGCCACAGCGTACCCGTCGGCATCGTTCCCGCGTCATGTGATCGGCAGCGTCGTCATGGCCTGGGCCTGGGCGTACCAGGCGCGAAAGGCCATGACGCTGGAGAGGGCGCGATCGTCCATCGTCGGCGATGCCATTGTCGCGGCCGCCGCCTCGTAGCCATGGTGGCCGAGTGCCGGTCCCAGCACCCGGTCGAGCACGGCGACGTCCTCGTCGGACAGCTCTCCGCTCCACTCGGCGGTGTGCTCGGTCGTCACCGAGTCGAGCGCATTGCTCTTCCACACTTCCCGCTCGGGGAACAGCGGATGATCACGGAGCAAGACCGGGTCGAGAGGCTTCGGCTCGTTGGGCACGCCCAGGAACGCGGCGAGTGAGTCCTGATGCGCCTCCGGATCGGTCACGAGGTCCTCGTACCGGATCAACATGACCCGTTCCGGACCCAGCAGGCGGGTTGCGTCTTCGAGAGAGCGTTGATGGGCGAGCCAGCGCTCCGCCAGCGTCCACGGATCGTGGTCGCCCCACGGGACCTTGCGGTGGGAGCGGAGCACGGCGTGGGGGTCACGTATCACTCCGATGATCTTGAGCTCGGGAATCGCCGACGTCAGCTGCTCCCAGTGGGCGATGTGCCCTGGTGTCTTCTCACCCAGTACGCGCACCCGAGGGCTCATTGCAGCCACGAGCGATTCGAAAACGACCCAGAGCGCGGCGCGCCTGTCCCGCCTCCCGATCTCGTCGACGACCGCAGACGGGCGAACGGGGAGGGTACGCGATGCCAGGCTGTCCAGCAGCCACGACACCATCTCGATCCGATTCCTGCCACGGAGTGGGAACTCGAACCGGCCGGCCGCCTCGGCAGCGAGCGGCCAGAAATGCGTCTCCGGGGGAACCCACACGTCGGGCAACTCGCAACAGAGCCGCTGCACGAGGGTGGTCCCGGAGCGGGCGGTGCCGACGATGAGGAACTCGAGACGCCCGATGCTCATGACAGCTCCTGCAGATCGACGAGGCCCCGCGGGCCCAGCTCGAGTCGCGTCGTTCGACCCTCGATCGAGAACCCGAAGGACCATGCCGGCGCCTGTGCCACGGCACGTGCCGGACCGGCGAGCGAGAGCACGGCCACCATGAGCGACTCGGCACCGGTCGTGGTCCACCCGAGCTGCGTCGCCGGTGCAATCCGGCCGGGTCGTGGCGCCCACCAGCCATCCTGGAGACCGTCGTCGTCGCCGGTGCGGACGCCGGTGCGGTCCTGGCCATCGACGATCGACACCGCCCACGCGACCGGCGTTCCCTGCGCACTGATCAGGTAGCCGGCGTCGTGGCCCATCGCGTCGAGACCCGGAGCGAGGAGGAACGATTGAGTTGCGGTTCGGGGCACCTCCGAGGCGACCCAATCGAGGACGAACAGCCAGTGACCCGGATCGACGACGACGCTCCGTCTCCCGGCCCCGTCTTCGTGCTCCCACGAGATGTCGAAGAACGTCGCATCGTTGACGACGCCGACGCGCGCCGAGTGCCCGAGGCGGGAAACAGGCGGGTCGAGTGTGAGGCCGTTCGGCACGACGGATTCGAGCCACTCGGTCCCTCGCTTCAGCCGGTCGCGGTTCGCCCCTTCGAGAGCAGCGGCGGTCGTGCCGGGCGCCACGAGGAGCGGTCGGCGTCGATCGTGCCACACGAGCGAGCCGCTGCGGCGGTCCACGGCCACGTACGCACCCGATTCGCCATATGTGGTCCACACGGGCTTGACAACCATGAGGTCGGGTCCTCGAAGCACCCGGGTTGCCGTCGTCGGCGGCAGTCCCTCGAGCCCTGCACTGAGGGCGAAAGCCAGCGCGTCTGAGACGAGGGGAGCAACGAGCTCCTGGACGGCGACGTCGCCCCCACGCCAGAGTCCGTTCACCGGTTCCAGCGCGGTGACCCCGAAATTCGCCGGATGGCCATCGGTGGTGATGAGCCAGGCGAGACCGTCCTCGACCCCTCTGCGTATGTCGGTGAGATCGAGGGAAGTGTCGTCGGCAGCGAGCGCGCCGAGGGCAGTGGCGACGGTGACGTGGTCCGATGTCGACGAGGAGGCGACCACGCCACGCTCGTCGAGGCACCCGTCGAGAGCCGCCTGTAGGTCGGGAGCGGTGCCCACATCGAGGTGGACACCGAGTCGGATCAAGAGCGACCGGCGTGCGATCGCGTTCAGGAGCCTTGCGATTCCAGCGCTGCCCTCATCACGGAGCCGGGATGCATGGCGTTCGGCCAGCCGGGCCAGTTTGCGCCACCTGGGCATGTCCAGGGCATCCTCGACGGCGGCGGCGTGCACGAGGTAAGCGAGCCGGTGTGCCCTGTGAGCGGGCGCCGGCGGTCTCCATGCCCCACCCGCTCGGAGGCCGTGCCCCGCCCAATCCTCGGCGAGCTCGATCGCCACCTCGAGGTACGCCCACGACCCGGTTGCGGCGTGGGCGACGAGGAGCGCATCGAGCATCGCCCACGAGTGCATCTCGTCGACGACGACCGCGGGAGATCCTGCCGCTTCCCACGGGTAGGGCGCGGCGAGGTCGATCACCTGCCGGTCGGCATGCCGTACCCAGCCATTGAGCAGGTCGTTGTCGGCCTCGCGTACCGTCGCCGCGGTGGGTCGCCCGAGACTCCAGGCATGGAACGGTGCAACCGGCGTGCGGCGCAATCCGGTGCGGGCAGCGTCGAGGTCGGTCGCCATCAGAGGTACCGCGCCAGGTCTTCTTCGTGACGTACGAAGCTCCGCGTCCCGATCAGCAGCATGTACGTCGTCCATGCCACGGCCGATGCCAGCATCAGCGGCTCGAACGGGGCGAGCTCGGGTCCGAGCAGAGCCGTCCGGTAGAGGCTGAGGATGGCGAACATCGGGTTGGCGTAGAGGAGCGGAAGGAGGAAGTCCAGTTCCGACGCACGGAGGTCGTCCAACCGGTCGAGGGGCCAGAGCACCGGAGACAGATAGAACCAGAGTCGCGTGAAATGAGGAACGAGGTTCGCCACGTCGCGAATCCGGACGACGAACCGTGCCGTGAGCGCTCCTATGCCCAGCGCGAAGAGGAACTGGAGCAGGAGGGGCACCGGCAACAGCAGCGTCCACCAGGTGGGTGTGATTCCCCGAAACGGCATGACCAGCGCAAAGAAGACCGCCAGACCGACGGCGAAGCCGACGACCGCCTCGATCGTGGCTGCGATCGGGAACAGCAACCGTGGCATTCGAACGCTGGTGATCAGCTTGGAGTTGCCCGTGATGAGGTTCGCCGACTTCGCCATCGTCTGGGACAGAAAGCGAAACGCGAAGACCCCGATGACGAGGTAGGCGAGGAACTCGGGGTTGCCGCGACGACCTCCGAGGATGACGCCGAACACGACGAAGTAGATCAGGGACAGCAGCAACGGGTTGATGATCCACCACAGGATCCCCAGTCGGGTGGTGGCGGTCTGGGCGGCGACATTGCCCAGGGCGAGCTGCACCGTGAAGTCCCGGCGCCGCCACAGACGACGCAGGTAGGCGCGCCGGAGCCTGGATGCGGGGGGAGAAGCTGTAGCCACGGCGAAAAGTGTAGGTGGCGACAGCATGACGGCTGAGACTCGGGCCGGGGCAGGAGCCGAGCCCCTCCCCAGGAGTCACCGGTAGGCTCGCTCGATGTCCCGCCCGGCCCGACGGAGAGTCCTGCTCGGGATCGCCCTCGTCGGCTTCGTCGCTCTCGGGCTGCCCGATGGTGTGCTCGGCACGTCGTGGCCGTTCGTCAGAGCGGATCTCGACCGGCCGGTCGAGGACCTCGGTCTCATCATCACCGCCATCACCCTCGCCAGCGCGATCACGGCTGCGGCGAGCGGGCAGGTGTCGAGGCGGATCGGCACCGGCGGCCTGCTCCTGGCAGCTCTGGCCCTCTCGATGCTCGGTGCAGGGCTCTGGGCTACGGCACGGTCGTGGCCTGTGTTCGTGGCGGGGGCCGGCCTGGTCGGGCTCGGCGGCGGATTCCTCGACCCGGGTGTCAACCACCACGTGGCGAGGCACCATGGTCCTCGATCGATGAACAGCCTTCACCTGGCATACGGGGTGGGGGCGACCATCGGCCCGCTGGTGGTGATCGGCGCGCTGGAGATGACCGGGACCTGGCGGTGGGGGTTCGCGGCCATCCTCGTCGTCTACGCGCCGGTGGCGATCGCAGTCCTCTCGACGAGAGACGAGTGGGGCGCGCCGCGTCCCGAACGGATGCCGGGCCATCTCCGGACCGCCCCCGGCATTCGGGTGACTCGCACGCTGCTGTGGTTCGCCATGGCGACCGGCATCGAGGTCGCCGGTGGTCAATGGGCATTCACCATTCTCGACGAGCGGGGGATGGCGGACACCGCAGCTGCCGGCTTCGTCGCGGCCTACTGGGGTGGGCTGACGGGTGGACGGCTTCTCGGAGCGCTCGTTGGCAACCGGATGGACCGTCGCCGGGCCCTCGTTGGATCGCTCGTCCTCCTGGGTCTCGGCTACGCGCTGTTCTCGCTGGATCCGGCCGAGCTTGGCGCGTTTGGCCTCCCCATCGCAGGTGCCGGCATGGCGCTGGTCTTTCCCACCCTCGTGCTGGCCACCGAGGAGGTCCACGGCGAGGGGTCGGATCTCGTCATGGGTTGGTCCTTCTCGTCTGCGGCGCTCGGTGCCGCGGCGCTCCCGTGGGCCGTGGGACTGGTCGGTGCGCGGACGAACATCGACGTCATCCCGGTTCTGCTCCTCGTCGCCGCTCTCGGGTTGGCGGTCCTGCTCGCACCGCTGCTGCGACCGTCGGCCGACCTGCCCTCCGACCTACACTCGCACGATGGTTGAGCGTTCCATCGAGACCGTGCTCGCACAGGCGATCGACGCAATCGACCCGGCCACGGGGGGCGTCGTCCCGCCGATTCAGCCCTCGACGACCTTTGCCCGCGACGACACCCACGAGTTGGTGGGCGATCATGTCTACAGCCGGTATGCGGCGCCGACCGTCGATCAGGTGTCGCGCGTCCTCGCCACGATCGACGGAGGCGCCGACGCTCTCCTGTTCTCCTCCGGGATGGGTGCCATCACGGCCTTCTTCGCAACGGTGCCGCGAGGCGCCCACGTGGTGGCGCAGCGTGTCATGTACCACGGCGCCCAGGACTGGCTGCGACATCTCGATGCACGGGGCGACATCGAGCTCACGCTGTGCGACGAGTCGGATCCCGCCGAGCCCATGGCTTCGTTGCGCGACGACACGGCGGTGCTGTGGATCGAGACGCCGGCCAATCCGACATGGACGGTCGTCGACATCGCCGCAGCCGCCGCGGCGGCGCACCGCGTGGGGGCGCGTGTGGTCGTCGACTCGACCGTGGCGCCACCGGTGACGACGCGTCCCCTCGAGCTCGGGGCCGACTTCGTGTTCCACTCGGCGACCAAGTACCTCAATGGCCACAGCGATGTCCTCTCCGGCGTGCTCGTCGCCGCTGCCTATGACGAGCGATGGGAGGAGATCTGGACGGTGCGCAAGCAGCTCGGCGCCGCACCCAGTGCGTTCGATGCATGGTTGTTGCTCAGAGGCCTGCGGACACTGGCCGTTCGATATGCGCGCTCGAGCGCATCGGCGGCGACCATCGCGAGCCACTTCGTGGATCATCCTGCGGTGGAGGCGGTCGCGTATCCGGGCCTGCCGCATCACCCGGGCCACGGCGTCGCGGTTCGACAGATGACCGGGGGGTTCGGAGGGATGCTGTCGCTGCTCGTCGAGGGAGGCTTCGAGGCGGCGCAGCGCACGGCCCTCGCCACGAGGGTCTTCATCACGGCGACGTCACTCGGTGGCGTCGAGAGCCTCATCGAGCACCGTAGGGCGGTCGAGCCACCCCACAGCGTCGTCCCCGAGAATCTGCTCAGATTGTCGGTGGGGCTCGAGTCCGTCGTCGACCTCATCGACGATCTCGAGCAGGCTCTCAGCTCCTAGGTGAGGTCGAGACGCACACCTGGGTGACGTATCCGCTCGGTGTTGGTCGTCTGGACGAACGCGCTGCCGTCCACGTGCGAGTCGGTGTTGGGGCATCCGCCTGCTGCGGCCGCCTGATAGCGCGTCTCGACGGTCTCCACCGCCTCCCGGGTGCCGTCGGATCGTTCGACGACGAGATCACTCCACCGCACCGTCACCGACGGGGCGTCGCACGATGCGAACACCTCGCTCCACATCACGATCGCGGTCAGTCGATCTCCCCGGCACTCGAGCTCTCTGATGAGCCGTGTGTCGCCGCGATCGACGTCGGTGACCCTCGCCGCCCACAGCCCGGGCGCCGATCCGCGCTCGATGCGAAATCGATAGGGAGCGGCGGGGCGCCAGGCGTAGTCGCGGGTGTTGCGGTCGTCAGGGGTGCTGGGCAGATCCGACACCGTGCCATCGAGGACGGCTCCGCCGAAGCGCTGGTCGTGATAGCCGCCCCAGTTGACCGCCCGCGACCCGGGGAACCGGGGGTTCCACTGGAGGCCGGTGTGCGCTCCTCCGTACGAACGCCCGGCGTCGGAGAATGACGCCTGAAGGGCCCAGAAGTACAGATCGGACACGAGTGGGTCGGCATCGACGACGAGGGTCGCTTCCACGGCGTGGATCGGCGGAGCGTGATCGACCTGCCACACGAGATGGAAAGACGACTGCGTCGGGCGTGGAGCCGGTCTCGGGCGGCTTCCGAAGAAGGCAGCGAGGAGTCGTTGCAGCCAGCGCATCCGTCGAACCTACCCTGTCGGGATGAGCGAGGAGCACAGCCACTGGCCGGGGGAGTTCGTCCACTGCCCGATGTGTGCCTCGCGACTCGAGTCTCGCGACGTGAACGGCACGCGACGAATGACGTGTCCGGCATGCGGCTACGTCCATTTCCGCAACCCCGGCGTCGGTGCCGCCGTCGTTGTCAGGGACGGGGAGGGCCGGGTCCTCATGGTCAAGCGTGGGCCCACGGCCACTCGCGCCGGTCTCTGGTCGATCCCGGCCGGGTACGTCGACTACGGCGAAGACGTTCGCGACGCCGCCGTGCGTGAGCTCGAGGAGGAGACAGGGCTCGTCGCCGAACTCCGAGACGTGGTCCACGTCGCATCGAATTTCCACGATCCGGAGAAGCTCACCGTCGGCGTCTGGTTCGAGGGTGAGGTCGTCGGAGGTGAGCTCCGACCCGGCGACGATGCGATCGAGGTCGGTTGGTTTGCGCTCGATGCGCTGCCACCGCTCGCCTTCCCCACCGATGTCGAACTGCTGCACTCGCTGGGCGCGGAGGGCGCAGCCACCGCCGAGTAGCATCGCTGCCGGAGGAGGTCCCCGGGTGTTCGACTACGCAACAGCAGCGGTGGAGGGTGCGCTCGCCGCGGGTGCGACTTACGCAGATGCCCGTGTCGTCGTGTCCCAGACCGAGTCGATCGACGTCCAGAACCAGGCGGTCGAGGCCGTCGATCTGACCGAGGCGGTCGGTGTCGGGGTCAGGGCGCTCATCGGGTCGTCGTGGGGGTTCTACGCAACGAGCGATCTCACCGAGACTGCCGCCCGAGCTGCCGGCGCCATGGCAGCCGGCATCGCCACCGCCTCCGCGTCGGTGCCGGGCCCACCGGTCCAGCTCGCCGATGTCCCGATCGCCCAGGCCTATTACGAGACACCGCATGAGATCGATCCGTTCACGGTGTCCCTTGCAGAGAAGGTCGATCTCCTCGTCGCCGTGACGAAGGCCATCCAGGGCGTGTCCGGAATCGCCATCGCCAGAGGCTCGCTGAACTTCTGGGACACCAACAAGTGGTTCGTGTCGTCGCAGGGCCATCGGATCCACCAGCACCTCGTCGAGTCGGGTGGCGGATTCGACGCCACGGCATTGGGTGAGCACGAGTCGCAACGTCGCTCCTACCCGCAGTCGTTCGGTCAGTACGAGACCGGCGGATGGGAGACCGTCACCAGGTGGGACTATCTGGGCAATGCCGAGCGGATCGCCGAGGAGGCGGCTGCCCTGTTGACCGCGAAGGAGCTCGAGGAAGGCGAGACCATGCTCGTTCTCGAAGGCTCCCAGCTCGGTCTGCAGATCCACGAGTCCGTCGGTCACGCCATCGAGCTCGATCGGATCCTCGGGTGGGAGGCGGCCTTTGCCGGAACCTCGCACCTGGAGCTGCCCCGGTTGCACAGCCACCAATACGGGTCCGAGCTCATGAACATCACGGCAGACGCCACGCTGCCGGGAGCCCTGGGCACGTTCGGCTTCGACGACGAAGGCACTCCTGCGCAGCGCGTCGACATCGTCAAGGACGGCACGTGGGTCGGCGTGCTCTCCGGTCGCGACAGTGCCGCCATCGCCGGGTTGCCTCCTGGGGGCATGGTCCGTGGCGACGGTTTCAACCGACTCCCCATGGTGCGGATGACGAACGTCGGACTGAAGCCAGGAGATTCGTCGCTCGACGAGATCATCGCCGACACACCGAAGGGTGTCTTGATGGCGACGAACCGGTCCTGGTCGATCGACGACAAGCGCCTCAACTTCCAGTTCGGATGCGAGATCGGGTGGGAGATCAAGAACGGCAAGCTCGGTGCGATGGTGAAGAACCCGACGTACACAGGGATCACACCCCAGTTCTGGGGAACGATGGACCGGCTGGCCGGTGAAGACGAATGGGTTCACTGGGGCACGCCGAACTGTGGCAAGGGCCAGCCGATGCAGGTCGCCCACACCGGACACTCGGCGGCTCCTGCACGGTTCAGTGCTGTGCGAGTCGGGGTGCGGGGATGAGCCACGAACCGACCCGGCTCGCCGAAGACGTTCTCGAGATGGTCGGCGGACGCGCCGAAGCCGAAGTGCGGGTCACGACGGGGATCTCCGCTCTCACCCGGTTCGCCAACTCGTTCATCCATCAGAACGTCGGCGAAGAGGGCCATGTGGTGTCGCTGCGGGTTGCCGACGGCGGCAAGGTCGCCTCGGGCACCACCACGAACATCGAATCGGCGGCTCTCGTGGGCTTCGTCGAGCGAGTCGTGTTGTCCGCCGAGGTCCAACCCGTCGATCCCGACTGGCCGGGCCTCTCCGAGGCTGCGGCGGTGCCTGCCACGCCGGGCTATAACGAGCGCACGGCCCGCGCCACCCCGTCGGATCGGGCGGAGCGGGTCAAGGAGTTCGTCGCCGCAGGGCCCGGTCTCGACGCCGCCGGGTACTGCGAGACCGTCGGCCACCGAGTCGTCTACGCGAATTCTGCGGGACAACGAGCGGACGGTCGTTACACGCGCGCATCACTCGACGGCATCCACCAGACAGGCGCGTCGGCAGGTTCGGGTCATGCGACGGCACCCCGTCTTGGTGAGATCGATGCTGCGGCGGTGGGCGAGCTGGCGGCCCGTAGGGCCCGTGATTCCGCCGTCGCCGTCGACATCAAGCCAGGCGACTACGAGGTGGTGTTGTCGCCGGAGTGCGTTGCCAGCATCACCGTCTTTCTGGCGTACTACGGGTTCAACGCCAAGCTGCACGCCGAGGGGCAGTCGTTCGTGGAGCTCGGCGAGCAGCAGTTCGACGAGTCGGTTTCGATCGTGGACGACGTCCTGGACCCGAGGGCGTTCGGTGTCGGCTTCGACGTGGAAGGTACGCCGCGGCGCCGGGTCGAGCTGGTGAGCGGTGGGATCTCCCGCGCGCTTGCGCACGATCGGCGAACCGCCGCCAAGGCCGGCACCGAGTCGACCGGTCATGCGGTCCCGGGGGGAGAGGTGTACGGACCGTTCCCGTCGACCCTGTTCGTGGGTGCCGGGGACAGCACGGTCGACGACCTCATCGCTGGGGTCGACCGTGGTCTCTACGTCTCCACCTTCAACTACTGCCGGGTGCTCGATCCCAAGACCATGGTGGTGACCGGCCTCACCCGCAACGGCACCTTCATGGTCGAGAACGGCCGGATCACCGGTCCCGTCTCGAACTTGAGGTTCACCCAGTCGTTCCTGGGTGCGCTCGCACCCGGCAATGTCGCCGGCATCGCCGACGACGCCCGGTGGGCCGACTCCGAGTTCGGAGCAGGACTCATCCACGCTCCATCGCTCGCGCTGGGATCGTGGCACTTCACCGGTGGCGTCGACGGGTGAGCCGGCGCGACGACCCGAAGCTCCGGCCGGCGGCTCAGTTCTCGGACCGCTCCGTCGCCGACGAGGCATGGGCGGCCCTCATGGAGGAAGGCGTTCCCGCCACCATCGAACACACCCCAAGGACGTTGGGGCAGGGAGGGTTCACCAGGGTGTACGTCCCCGAGGAGGAGCTCAGCAGAGCCCAGGGACTGCTGGCGCCCTTCGTCGCCCGGGATTCATCCCGCTAACGGCCGGCACCGACCAACCGGCTCAGTGATCGTGGGCGTGATCGTGGTCGTGCTCCCGGCTCGCCTCGATCTCACGCCGGATCTCCTCCATGTCCAGGCCCTTCGCCTGATCGATGAGATCGCGGAGGGCGTCCTCGGGCAGCGCACCCGGCTGCGAGAAGATGCCGACCTGCTCCCGGAAGATCATCAGCGTCGGGATGGAGCGGATGTTGAAGTACGCGGCCAGCTCCTGCTGGTCCTCGGTGTCGACCTTGGCGAAGACGGCGTCCGGATGAGACTCCGACACCTTCTCGAAGATCGGTCCGAACATCTTGCACGGTCCGCACCATTCGGCCCAGAAGTCCACGAGCACGAGGTCGTTGTCGACGATCGTCTTCTCGAAGTCGTCTTTGGTCAGATTCACCGTGGCCACGCGCCACACTCCTTGTCATCGGGGTTCGCTGGGTCAACAACCACCCGGGCGCCTGCATTCCATCTTCACGCAACCGCCGACTAGTCACTTCGGGTTGTCCGCGTTTCGTCTCGCAGAGCGGAGCAAACTGACGTATTCTCGCACCACGAAACCACGGAGAGTGGTGCTCACCGTGAACATGGGGGAGACGCCGGGCCAGGTCGTCTCCGGGGCAAGGTAGGAAGATGCTCGCCGTACGCAGATACGGACAACTGCTGCTCGCACTGTCGCTGCTCTTCGGCGCGCTCGCGATCATCGCCGTTGCACCCGTGCCGAGTCACGCGGCAGGCCCCTGCACCGACACATACACCCTGGACAAGACCGAGCGCTTGAAGTTCACCGACCTCGATGGCGCATCCGGGATGGTGGCCTCCCGCTCGATGGTGGGCGTCTTCTGGGTGAACAACGATCGAGCCGGCGCCGAGCCCAACACCGTGTACGCCATCGACGCCGATGGCTATGAACTCGCCAAGATCACGTTCAACCTGTCCGGATCGAACCCGACGGTGCCCGGTGACTTCGTGGACCTCGAAGACATCGCGATCGGCCCCGGACCCGATACGTCTGTCGACTATCTCTACATCGCCGACACCGGCGACAACGATCGCAACCGCAGCGAGGTTGCGGTGTATCGGTTCGAGGAGCCGCAGTTCGTCCCGAACCCGTCCTCGCCGAAGACGATCTCCATCAGCGAGTCCGAACTCGACGGTCAGCGCTTCACATATCAGCAGTTCGCCGACCCGAACAAGACCCAGTCCAGAGATGCCGAGGGGATCTTCATCGATCCCGAGGGTGGCGACCTCTACATCTTCGAGAAGGGCACCCACAGTCTCACGCAACTCGGCGAGGGACTCGGGACCGAGCCGCTCTATTCGCTCGTCTACATGATCCCCCGGCCGAAGCTCTTCTACGGGGGTTCGCTGCGCACCGCCGACATCGTGACCTACATCCGGCACCGTTACGGCAATCAGTCGTCGGGTGACGGTGCCAAGGTGACGGCGGCCGACATCTCCCACGACGGGCGTCTGATCGTGGTGCGCAACGGCGAGTCCAGCTTCTACTGGGAGCGGGCCCGGGGCCAGACCATCAAGAACGTCTTCGAGATGGACCATGCCGCGCCCTGCATGGGCCCCGACGACACCCGGGGCGAGTCCGTGGCGATCCTCGCCGACGGCAGCGGCTTCTACGGGCTGCGCGAGAGCGACGATCCGAACCTGATGAGCCCGATCTTCAAGGCCGAGATCGTGGGCTACGGGCTGCCGCGTTGCAACGGTGTCGAGGCCACCCACCCCGATCACGTCGGAACGCCGGGGGACGACGTCATCACGGGCACGGACGGGAACGACGTCATCGTCGCCTTCGGCGGGAACGACGTCATCGATGCAGGGAAAGGTGCCGATCTCATCTGTGCCGGGAGCGGCAACGACATCGTGAAGGGCGGCGGGGGCAACGACGTCATCTTCGGTCGTGCCGGCCGAGATCAGCTCGATGGAGGCTTCGGCCAGGACGCGATCTACGGTGGCATCCATGGTGACGTGATCAAGGCGGGCTGGGGCAACGACCTGGCCGTCGGGGGAGAGCACGGCGACACGGTCCATGGCAACAAGGGCAACGACACGGTGCGTGGCGACAAGGGCGACGACATCGTGACCGGCGGAGGGTCGAACGATCTCGTCAAGGGCAACGTCGGCGACGATGCGCTCTATGGTGGCCCCGGGTTCGACACGTGTGACGGCGGGGGTGGCACCGACTCCTCTGCCACCTGTGAGCAGAACCCCAACGTCCCCTGACGGCGTGCGATTCCGGTGAGCGGGGCCGCCGCGGATACACTCCGGAATCCGTGGAGAACCACCTCGTCGCGCTCCGATCCATCGCTGCCCGCGCCGGAACGACACCCATCCTCAAGTCGGTCGATCTGACGGTGTCCGCCGGCGAGGTCGTCGGGCTCGTGGGCCCCAACGGCTCCGGCAAGACCACGCTGCTGCGGCTGGTGGCGACCCACGTGAGGCCCAGTGCCGGTGAAGGGTCGGTGCTCGGAGTCGATCTCGCCACCGATGCTCGATTCGACGTCCGATCGTCCATCGGCTTCATCGGACACCTCCCCGCCCTCTACCCGGAGCTCTCCCTCCGCGAGAACCTCGTCTTTGCAGCACGGGCAGCCGACAAACCGCCCGCAGCCGTCGACGCCGCTCTCGGCGCCGTGGGGCTCATGGGTGCAGCCGATCGGCGAACCGAGGCGTGCAGCCACGGGATGCAGCGGCGCGCCGAGTTCGCCAGGGAGCTGATGCTCGAGCCGCGTCTGCTGCTCCTCGACGAGCCTCACAGTGCTCTGGATGTCACCTCGGTCGCACTCGTCGATCATCTCGTCGCCGACGTCAGCCGCAGGGGTGGCGCCTCGATACTCGTGTCCCACGATCGGGCCCGGCTGACACCGCTCGTCGACCGGCTCGTCGAGCTCGATCGAGGGGTGTTGACATGACCATCTGGAAGCAGATGATCGTCGTGGCTCGCCTCGAGCTGCTGAGGGAGCGCCGTCGCGGCGAGGTGGCGTGGGTGGTCGTGCCCTTCGGCGCCATTGCGTTGCTGCTCATCCCACTTGCGATCGGTACCGAGACGCCGACGCTGCGTCGGGTCGGCCCCGGGCTGGTCTGGGTGGTCGTGCTCCTCTTCGGCGTGATGATCTCCGCCCGAGGCGCAGGATCCGATCTGCCGGTGCATCGTGACCTGGCCGCACGGCTGGGGATCGACCCCGTGGCGAGGCTCTTCGGCAGCGCCCTGGCGTCTGGCGCACTGCTGCTCGCCTTCGAGGTGCTCGTCCTCCTCGTGGGCCTGGCGCTCTACGACTTCGAGCTCACGACCTGGCCGTGGCTGTTCGCGGTGGTGCCGCTCGCCGCGATCGGGCTCGCCACCATGGGCACGCTCGCGGCTTCACTGGCGGCTTCGGCATCCGGCGGACCCGCGCTCGTGCCGTTCCTCGTGGCGCCGTTCGGTGTCCCGCTGCTGCTCGGAGCCACGCAAGCCCTGGATGGGATAGGACCTGGGAGCGGTATCCTTCCTTGGGTGATCAGCATGGCCGTCGTCGATCTCGTCATCGTGATGGCAGCGGTCGTGGTGGCGAGACCCCTCCAGGAGACGAGATGACCACTGGAGTCCCAGAGCGCAGCGGACTCACCAAGCTCGAGTACGTCGCCATCGGCGCCGTTCTCGTTGCGCTGGCCTTCGCCTTCCTCACGCCCCCCGAAGTCACGCAGGGTCAGGTCGCCCGCCTCTTCTACCTCCATCTCCCCTCGATCGGCGCCGCCTATCTCGCCTTCTTCGCCTCGCTCATCGCCTCCGTCTTCTATCTGGTCACCAAACGCCGCGCCTGGGACAGCCTCGCCGTGGCCGCTGCCGAGGTCGGCGTGCTGTTCACCTTTTTCACGATCCTGGTGGGGATGATCTGGGCGAAGCCCACGTGGGGCGTGTACTGGACGTGGTCTCCGCGCCTCACCCTGACGGCGATCATGCTCTTCGTCTACATCGGGTACCTCGCGCTGCGCAGGGCCATCCAGGAACCTCGCACGAGGGCCCGAGCGTCTGCCATCTATGCATCGATCGCGATCGTCCAGGTGCCCATCGTCCACTTCTCCGTCTCGTGGTGGGCGGACATCCACCAGACGGCGACCCTCGTGAGACCTGATGGCATGCAGATGGACGGCGTGTTGTTCTCCGCCTTCGCAGTCGGCATGGCGGCGGCCATCCTCGGGTCGATCGCCCTGGTCTGGCGCCGTTACGAGCTGGCAGAGATGGAGGCGGTGATCGAAGCGGCCGCAGTCGCCGGCGACGGACGGCTCGCAGGCGACGCCGTCGACGTGCCGCGATTGGCGGGTGAGCCCGGATGACCGGTGGCTGGGGCTGGGTCGCGCTCGGATACGGGCTCTTCTACGTCGCGATCGGGGTCTACATCGTGACGCTCGTCGGCCGAACCCGCAGAGCTCGGGGACGGCTCGAGAGTCGGCAGTGACGTGCGCCGGTACTGGAAGTTCCTGATACCGGGGGCCGCTCTCGTGGCGGTGCTCGTGTTCCTGCTCGTGAACCTCTCCAACAACCTCGTCTTCTTCAACACCCCCACGGATCTGGTGCAAGGGGTGGCAGACCCCGAGGAGCGTCTGCGCCTCGGGGGACAGGTGGCCGAGGGCACGGTCACCCAGGATGGTTCGGGCATGCTGCTCTTCAAGGTGACCGACGGCCGCGTGGCCGTCGACGTCGTCCACGCAGGAGCGCCGCCGGATCTGTTCGATGAAGGACGGGGTGTCGTCCTCGAGGGGTCGTGGGACGGCTCGCACTTCTCGTCGGACTCGATGCTCGTGAAGCACGACGAGCAATACAGGGTCGAGGATCCGGCCGCCTCCGTCGAGGAGTCATGATCGCTTTCGTCGGCTTCGTGTCGGTGCTGGCGGGGTTCTTCGGCGGCGCCGTGCTCGCCTACCGCGGTTGGCGGGCCACGCGAACCGGCGACGTGTCTTCACTTCGCGTGCCAATAGCCGTCGTGGTCGGTGCGGGCATCGTCGCCTTCGTGGCGCTCGAAGCAGCCATACTGGGCCACGACTTCTCCATCGAATATGTGGCCCAGAACACGAGCCGGTCGACACCGGTCGTGTTCCTGCTGGCGTCGGCGTGGGCGGCACTCGAGGGCAGCATCGTGTTGTGGGGCCTGGTGCTCGTCGGATTCGTGTGGTGGGTCGGTCGCACCGTCGGCGAGGGGGATCGGCTCGGCATCGGAGCCCTTGCGGTGCTCGGGTTGACCGTCGTCTTCTGGTTCGGGCTCATGGCAACGGCCTCGAATCCCTTCCGCGTGTGCACGGATGCCTTCGCCGGTGGGGTGGGATGCGCCAGTTCGTCGTGGCTCCCACTCGCAGCCGCCTCTGCCCCCCTCGACGGGTTCGGGCCGAACCCGCTGCTGCAGAACCACATCCTGATGGCGGTCCATCCCCCCATGCTGTACATCGGGTATGTGGGTCTGTCTGTGCCGTTTGCATTCGCCATCTCGGCGATGGCGCAGTCGCTCCAGGGGTCGGCGTGGCTGGACCGGACGCATCGGTGGTCGATCGTCGCCTGGTCGTTCCTGACGCTCGGCATCGCCCTCGGGGCATGGTGGTCGTATGAGGTGCTCGGTTGGGGTGGCTACTGGGCGTGGGATCCCGTGGAGAACGCCGCGCTGCTGCCGTGGCTCGTGGCGACGGCGTTCATCCACTCCGCCGTCGTGCAGCGTCGCCGCGGCATGCTGCAGGCGTGGAACCTCGTCCTCGTCATCTCCACGTTCGCTCTGACGATCCTCGGCACGTTCCTGACCCGCTCGGGGGTGATCGTCTCGGTGCACAGCTTCACGCAGTCGGCCGTGGGCCCGATCCTGCTCGCCTTCCTCGGGGTCGTCCTCGTCGGCTCGTTCGGTCTCTTTGCGTTGCGCTCCCACCGGATCGTGTCGTCGCCGCGGCTCGACAGCCTCGCCAGTCGCGAGGGTGTGTTCCTCGCCAACAATCTCCTGCTGACCCTGTACGCCTTCACCGTGCTCGTGGGAACGATGTATCCGCTCCTGCTCGAGGCATTCGCCGGTCGTCAGGTGTCCGTGGGCAGACCCTTCTTCGATCGCGTCACGCTGCCGATCGCCTTCGCACTGCTGCTCGCCGTGGGGGTGGGGCCGATCACCCCGTACCGGAAGGCGCGGGCCTCCATCGTGTGGCGGCGGATCGCCGTGCCGCTGCAGATCGGGCTGGCGGCCGGTGTGGCCACGGCCATCGGCGGCGTCCGCTCGATCCCGGTGGTGGTGATCGTCGTCCTCGCCACCTTTGTCATCGCCACGTTGGTCCTCCACTACGCCGGTCAGGTGAAGACGCTGGTGGGCCGGGGGCAATCTCTCCTCCCTGCGATGTCCAGGGTGATCCGTCGTGAGCCCGGCTACTGGGGCGGCCAGATCTCGCACATCGGTGTCGCCCTCGTCGCCATCGCCATCGCCACCACCACGGCGCTCTCGTCGCGTGCCGAGGTGCAGGTGGTGCAGGGCGATACGGCCCAGGTGGGTGGGTATTGCATCGAGTACGTGGGGCCGTTCAGCCGTGTCGAGCCCAACCGGGCCGTCGAGGGTGCTGAGATCACCTTGTTCCGAGAAGACTGCTCGACCCGCGTCACGGCCATGTTCCCGCGGGTCAACCGCTATCTCGGCTCGAACCAACCGGTGGCGACACCGGACGTCCACACCGGGCTCGTCGACGACGTATACCTGAGCCTCAACGGGGTCCAGGGCGACCGGTTGTTCCTCGATGTGCTCGTGTTCCCATTCATGTGGATGCTCTGGGTCGGTAGTGCGATCACCGTGGCAGGCGGTTTCTGGTCCTACTGGGGAACCCGGCGCGAGCGCCGGTCCGATTCCGATCGGGTGCGCTCGGAGTTGGTGACATGAATCGTCGGTCGATGGTCAGCGCCGGTGTGCTCGCCGGGCTGATCATCGCGCTCGTCGTGGCCCTGTGGCCGGGTCCCGCAACCCCGATGACCGATGGCGAACGCACCATCGCCATCGCCGACCGACTGCGATGCCCCTACTGCAACGGCGAGTCGATCGCCGACGCCCCGAGCTCGATCGCCAGAGACCTCCAGGACTTCATCGCAGAAGAGGTGGCCTTGGGCAGGACCGACGGGGAGATCATCGACTTCTTCGTTGCGACCTATGGCGAGCAGGTGCTGCTCGACCCACCGCTCTCCGGCTGGGGGCTCTGGCTGTGGCTGCTTCCGCTGCTTGCGCTCGGCGCGGGTGCCCTCCTCATCATCAACCGGTTGCGTGGTGCCGCGGTCGGTCCACCCACCGATCCCTCCGCACTCGTCGAGCTGCTGGGGGCGGTCAACGCCGATCTGGCGGAGCTCGAGGTCCAGGAGGCGCTCGGTGAGCTCGACGCCACCGACGCCGCCCGGCTGCGTGCGACCTATGAGGCGGAAGCCGAGGCGCTGGCACACGCCGAGCCGGTGGCGGCGCCACCTGTGGATCGGCGACGCGTCCTCGTCGGCGCTGCGATCCTCGTGCTGGGGGCGGCGGCGCTCACCGTCGGGGTCGTTGCCGTCGCCGATGACCGGGCGCCAGGTGATCTCATCACCGGTGGCACGGGTGGCGTGTCGCTCGACGACGTCTCCAACGAGGAGATGGAGCTCGTCATCGCAGAGAACCCGGAGATCGTCGGCATGAGGCTCGCCCTGGCTGCGCGTTACTTCGAAGCGTCCGAGTTCTCCGACGCCTTGCGCCACTATCTCTACATCCTCGATCGTCAGGACAATGCCGAAGCTCTCGCCAACGTCGGGTGGATGACGTTTCTCTCGGGAGACCCCGACACCGCAGTCCGGTTCGTCGAGCGTGCACTCGATGTCGACGCCGACCATCTGCAGGCCTACTGGTTCCTCGCCAACATCCGGTTCTTCGGCTTCGATGACGCCTCGGGAGCCGTGGCTCCGCTCGAGCGGTTGCTTGCGGCCGAGGGCGTGCCCGACGACATCAGGGCCGAGGCGCAGAGCCTCCTTGCCGAGGCGAGGGCAGCCGCATGACCGACGTCGAGCACCCGGTGCACGAGGTGGCTGCGCCGCGTTCCCCGCTCGGCATGCGGGTTTTCGTCGTGGTGGCGGTCGTCGTCGTGATCTTCGGAGTCATCTTCTCTTCACGTTTCGGCGTGGATCCCTCGCTCGTCGAGTCACCCTTGATCGGGACCCAGATGCGAGAGGTGACGGTGCCACTGCTCGAGTCGGACGGCGCAGTGGCGCTCCACGAAGGACGCGGCGACATCCTCGTGATCAACTTCTGGGCGTCGTGGTGTCTGCCGTGTCGGAGCGAGCACCCTGCGCTCGTGGCCACTGCGGCGGAGTTCGCCGCAGTGGATGTGCGCTTCGTCGGGGTGCTCAGTCAGGTCAGGACTCACGGCGCGCCGGCATCGAATTTCTCGACGAGCTCGGACGTGGCGAGCCCTTCACCTACGCCTGGGACAACCGCTCCCGGGCCGCACTCGCCTTCGGCACGCTCGGGCTCCCCGAGACGTTCTTCATCGATCGGGATGGTGTCATCGCCGCCAAGATCACCGGTCCCGTGACGCGGGAACTCCTCGTTTCGACGATCAACGAGATGCTCCTGGGTCGCAGCGTCGGCGAGATCAAGACGGGCGAGGTCCAGAACCGCGGTTGAGGGCCTAGCGTTAGGATCGCGCAGCACTGCACCGAGCCGAGCTTCATCCCACCGGCCGAGACGAGAAGGACGCGGACCGGCGATGACGATTGCCGATCACCGGCTTCCCCGCACAGCCATCCCATCGCACTACGACCTCAGGATCGAGCCGGATCTGGAGGCGCTGACCTTCGCCGGCACGGTCGGGATCGACATCGAACTGGTCGAACCGACGGACCGGATCGTGCTCAACGCCGTGGACCTCACGGTCGTGGCGGCCTCGGTGAGCCGGGACGACAGGACGTGGGACGCCGACGTGTCCCTCGACGAGACCCACCAACGAGTGATCCTCGGTCTCGCAGAGACGCTCCACCCGGGACCCGGTCGTGTGGAACTCTCGTTCTCCGGCGAGCTCAACGACCATCTGCATGGCTTCTACCGCGCCACCTACAAAGGCGAGGACGGAGGCGACCACGTGCTCGCAACGACACAGTTCGAATCGACCGATGCACGGCGAGCGTTTCCCTGCTGGGACGAACCCGACCTCAAAGCGACCTTCTCCGTGACCCTCGTGGTCGCGGAGGGGCTCGAAGCGGTCTCGAACTACCACGAGGTGAGCAGACGTCGGGTCGACGGGGAGCGGGTCGAGATCCGGTTCGCCACGACGATGGTCATGTCGACGTACCTCGTCGCCTTCGTCGTGGGAGACCTGAGGGCGACCGAGCCGGTCGACGTCGACGGGGTTCCGCTGCGCGTGGTACACGTGCCCGGCAAGGAGCATCTGACGAGCTACGCGTTGGAGGCCGGTGCCGCCCACCTGCGCTACCTCCAGCAGTACTACGGCATTCCCTATCCGGCCGACAAGCTCGATCTCATCGGCATCCCCGACTTCACCTGGGGGGCGATGGAGAATCTCGGGGCCATCACGTTCCGCGAGAGCGACCTGCTCATCGATCCCGACCTCGCCACCCAGGCCGAGTTGAATCGGGTTGCCGACGTGATCGCCCATGAGATCGCCCACATGTGGTTCGGCGATCTGGTGACCATGACATGGTGGAACGGAGTGTGGCTCAACGAGGCATTCGCCACGTTCATGGAAGCCAAGGCGGTCGATGCGTATCGACCCGACTGGCGGCGGTGGCTCACCTTCGGTCTGGAGCGCAGCGCATCGATGGACATCGATGCCCTGGCGACGACGCGTCCTGTGGAGTTCCCGGTCGAGTCACCCGAGGAAGCGAATGCGATGTTCGACGATCTCACGTACGGGAAGGGAGCGTCGGTCGTGCGCATGCTGGAGGTCTATCTCGGCGAGGACACGTTCCGCCGGGGGGTCACCGACTACCTCGTGAGCAACGCGTATGGGAACTCGGAGACGGCAGATCTGTGGTCTGCGCTCGAACGGGTGTCGGGTGAGCCGATCGGCGACATCATGCACAGCTGGATCTTCGAGGGTGGGCATCCTCTCCTCGTCATCGAGCGCGATGGCGACGGGTACTCCGCCGAACAGCATCACTTCCGCTACATCGGCGACGGCACCACGAGATGGACGGTGCCTACGGTCTACTCGACCACGGGCGGGGTCGACCGCATCCTGCTGGGAACGCACACGGACTTCTCTGCCCCGGGCGAGCTCGTCATGAACCACGGTGGCCAGGGCTTCTATCGCGTGCAATACGATCCCGAGCTGATGGCCGACGTCGCAGAGCGACTGCCGGAACTGTCGGCCGAGGAGCAGTACGTCATCATCGACGACGCATTCGCGTTGGTACTGCGAGGCGACCTCACCAGCACGCGGTTTCTCGACCTGCTGCCGCGGCTGGTCCACAGCGATCAACCGGTGGTGTGGAGTGCCATGCTGCGCGGACTCAACGAACTGGACCGCGTCGTCCCGTCGGACGTGCGTCCCGAGCTCCAGCGTTTTGTTCGTGAGCTGGTCGGGGTCAGGATCGACGAGCTGGGCTGGAATCCGCATGGCCACGAGTCGGATCTGGACCGACAGCTGCGCGGGATGCTGCTGCATGCACTCGGTCATCTGGGAGCGCACCATGAGACCGTCGAGGCCGCGCGCGACGTTTTCGAGCAGTTCTCCGTGAATCCTGAGCACATCGACAACGAGATCGCTGCTGCTGCCATTGCGCTCGTAGCTGGTCACGGTGACCTTGACGAATTCGAGCTCTTCGTCGATCGGTATCACGGTTCGATAAGCCCTCAGGATCGAAACCGGTACCTGCGTGCGGCGGTCGCCATACCCCACGAGGACGCAGCGCACTCGATGCTGGAGATGCTGGCCGACGGACGTTTTCGCCGTCAGGAGGCCACCGGGGTCATCGCTCGCTTGCTGGGCCATCGCGACACGGGTGCAACGAGCTGGCGAAAGGTGCGCGACAACTGGGAGACGATGCTGTCGTACCCACCCCCGCAGAACGTGCGTCGGATCCTCGACCTCGTCCACTTCCGGTCCGAACCCGACGTTGCCGCCGACATCAAGAGATGGGTCGAGGCGAATCCGATCCCGGGTGCGGACAAGCACGTCGCACAACAGCTCGAGCGCCTCGACGTACGAGTGCGGTTCCGAGAGCGACAGCAACAGCTCGACCAGATCCCCTGAGCGGACGTCACGCAGCGATCGGAGCACCGGTTGGCACATGGCCCCTCCGCCCCGCGTACAATCGGCGCAACCTGACCGGAAGGGAAACAACCGTGGCATTCATGGACACAGTCAAGAAGTGGTTCGGCACCGCCAAGGAGAAGGCCGGTGGCGTGGCCGACAAGGCCGGTGACATGGCCGAAGGAGCCTGGGACAAGACCAAAGAGGTCGCAGGCGAGGTCAAGGAGAAGGCCGGCGACGTGGCCGACAAGGCCGGCGACGCAGCCGAGAAGGCCTGGGACAAGACCAAGGACGTGGCAGAGGATGCCGTCGACAAGGTCAAGGACATGGCCGGCATGGACGACGACGACGACGAGGCCGCTGCCCCGGCCGAAGGTGCCGCCGAGGCAGCCGAGGGTGAGGGCGAGTCCGAGGAGCCGGCCCAGGGCTGAAGCCCACCGATCCGAATGAGCATGCGGCCCGTCGGCGATACCGGCGGGCCGTGGTTCGTTCCAACCGACCGATGACACCGTATCTGGCGCTGGAACACCCGATTCGCCTGGCGCACCGCGGCTCGCGGGTGCTGTGGCCGGAGAACACCATGCGTGCGTTCCAGGGGGCGGTCGATCTGGGTTACCGCTACCTCGAACTGGACGTGAGGGTCACGGCCGACGACATCGTCGTCGTCCATCACGATGCGACGCTGGAACGTACGACGAGTGGCAAGGGTCGGCTCGTCGATCGCACGCTCGAGGAGTTGCGGGAGCTCGATGCGGCGCACGACTTCGGCGCCGATTCCGGGTTTCCGCTCCGGGGCACCGGTCACCGGGTCCCGACGCTCGAAGAGGTCCTGATGACCTTCCCCGACGTGCATCTGAACATCGATCTCAAGGCTCCGGGATCGGAGTGGCCCGTTGCCGAATGCATCACGCGGCTGCGCCGTCACGACTCGGTCCTGATCGGATCGTTCCACGATGCACGGATCGCCCGGTTCCGCAGGATCACTCGAGGGCGGGTGGCGACGTCGGTCGGGCCCACCACGGCTGTCCGGATGTGGAGTGCGTCTCGGGTGGGCCGCCACGTCGCGCACCGGGCGCAGGCGTTTCAGATGCCGTATGCGCAGCGGGGGTTCCCGATGGACCGCAGGTTCGTCGACGCGGTCCACGCCTCCGGCGCACAACTCCACGTCTGGACCGTCAACGACGCCGCCGACATGACACGCATGCTCGACCTGGGTGTCGACGGGATCGTCACCGACAGGCCGGACATCTTGAACGATGTTCTGGGTGTCGGTCCCTCAGGTCGTGATGGCGATGCCCTCGGCCTCGAAGAGAGTGGGTAGCGCCCCATCGGCCTCGAGTGCCACGAGGTCGTCGAACCCTCCGACGTGCGTGGACCCCACAAAGATCTGCGGCACGCTCCGCCGGCCTGCAATGGCTTCCAGGCGTTCCCGAGGGGAGTCCCAGAGCTCGATGTTCACGTCGTCGTAGGGGACGCCGATCCCGTCGAAGAGCCTCTTGGCCCGGTCACACCACACGCACCACGATGTCGAATAGATCGTGACTCGGCCCTCGGTCGGTCGGCTCAGTTCGTTCACGGCTCTCATGTCCTTTCGGTGCGGTGGTGTGTGGGTGGCAATGTTCGAGCGGCGGGTGTGACTGCCCGGTCGTCTCCGTCGGCTCATCCGGGCGGTGCGTAGGGCAGCCCCTGCATGCGGATGACGAGGTCGACGACGTGGTCCCGTGCCTCGTCGAAGCTCATACCCCGCCGTTCGTCTGTCGAAACGCCCCGTTCCTGCAGGTAGCAGCGGAAGGTGCCGTCGTCGTCTTGCAGCACGTAGAGACCGTTCTGCGGACCAACGCGATTTCGTCCCAGACGCAGCAGCGTCCCGGTGTCGCCGATCTCGGTGAGGAGATCGATCCGTTCCAGGTTGAATGCCTCGGCGAAGTCCGCCTGGTTGTTGGCGCGTCTGCCGAGGATCCGCGATGCCAGCTCACGTGCCTTGCGGTCGAGGATGGCTGTCGCCTGCTCCTGGCGGGTGGGTCGCTCCATGAGAGCCGGAGGCTACCGCTCGTTCGCGTCGTACCGGAGACGTCGACCTCGCGATGTAAGTTCGCATCATGGATCCGTTCGACTGTGAGGTGCTGGGCACGGTCGTGCCCAGACAGCCGGTGAATGCCGTGTCGAGCCTCGCGTTCATCGGGGCGGCCTGGCTGCTGTGGCGTCGCGGTCATCGGATTCCTGCGATCGCCATGGGCTCTGCGGGGATCGGCTCGATGTTGTTCCACGGCGCGCCCGCGGCCGCTTCGTCGTGGATCCACGACATCGGTTTGTATGTGGCGCTCGTCGTTGCAGCGGTGCAGGTCTGGAGGCGCATCGTGGATGGGCGTCCCCCATGGGCGGCTGGGGCCGTGTTCGTTGCGGGTGGCGTCGTCTGGGCACTGAGCCGGACGGGTGGCCCACTGTGTGCCCCTGAGTCGATCTTGCAGGGCCATGCTCTGTGGCACGTGCTCGCTGCCGTGTCGTTCGTCATGCTCTTCGACGGGTCCGGCGGACACCGCCGCGGAGCCGTTGCCATGTCCGGCGAGGTCCTATGACTCGAGATTCGGCGGGACCGGATCGGGACCCCAATCCGGGAGCGGTGCGTAGACGACCGGGCGCTGCGAAGCGTGCTCGATCTCCCAGTCTCGCGGCCACGCATTGCCACGGCATCCTTTGAGGTTGCCCGTTTGCGGCTCCATGACGGCGGCGGGTCTTCCCGGTACCGGACACCGCGGTGTCGGGTGACGCTGGCCCAGCAGGTGGCCGACCTCGTGGTTGACCAGATAGCCGCGATAGGCGGTCAGGTCGTCGTCCCAGTGTGAGACGCCCACCCGCCACCGGTCCGCATTCAATGCCACCACGGGGCCGTTCTGACAGCTGACCTTCGTGGCGGTGTCGAGCGGGAGACACAGCTGGTCGACCTCGGGTCCCTCGGCAAGGACGAGGAGGTATCCGGCGGTGTCGTCTCTCACGAAGCTGAAGCCGGCCCGAACCCACCCACGTGGATCGTTCAGGATCTCGAGTGCGACGGCGGCGAACTCGTCGGTCGTCACGTCGGAGACACGGGATTCGATGCGGAGCGGCACGATCTGCTTCTCGCTCTCAGGCGTCGTCACCGCAGTTGTCGTCGACGTGGATCGCGGCGGCGGTGGTGCGACGGTCGTCGGCGGAACCGTCGAGGTTGCGGTCGTGGTGGTCGTCGGATCGTTTGTCGTGCTCGTCGTCGTGGAGGTGAGTTCCGGCTCCGTCGTCGACGGCGACGCATCGGAGGGCACGTCGGCCTGAGGTGAGGAGCACGCCATCACGGCGATGAGAAGCGCGGTCCAGGCGGCGATCCGGCGTGGCGGCTTCAGGGTGTCAACCCCCGAGACTCGGCTTGAAGCGCGGTCTCGCCGCCTCGTACGAGTCGATGGATGCCACGTGCTCGAGCGTCAACCCGATGTTGTCGAGGCCGTTCATCAGCCGGTGCTTGGCGAAGGGATCGATCTCGAAGGTGGTCGCATAGTCACCGCATTCGATGGTCTGCATTTCGAGATCGATGCGTACGCGATTCGACGGATCTTCTGCGATCGAGGCGAGCCGTGCGGCCGCATCGGTCGACACGATGACGGGGACGAGACCGATGTTCACGCAGTTGTTGTAGAAGATGTCGGCGAAGCTGGGCGCCACCACGGCTCGGAACCCCCGATCTTCGATACCCCACGGAGCGTGTTCGCGGGAAGAGCCGCTGCCGAAGTTCGGTCCGGACACGAGCACCTCGGCGTTGCGATACTCCTCACGGTTCAGCACGAAGTCGGGGATCGGCTCGCCTTCCTCGTCGTAGGCCCAGTCGTAGAAGAGGAAGGGCCCGAACCCGCTGCGCTCCACGCGCTTGAGGAACTGCTTCGGCATGATCTGGTCGGTGTCGACATTCGCCCTCGGCAGCGGGGCCATCTGTCCTTGGATGGTGGTGACGGGCGGGAAACTCACGACGACCACCCCCTGACGTCCACGAATCGTCCCTCCAGCGCAGCCGCAACCGCCATTTCCGGGCTCACCAGATGGGTTCGTCCGCCCCGTCCCTGGCGACCCTCGAAGTTGCGGTTCGACGTCGAGGCGCACCGCTCGCCCGGCAAGAGGATGTCGGGGTTCATGCCGAGGCACA
>JABAOD010008943.1_pt1 | contig 34374 bp, 39 predicted proteins | sample 7062151 | NCBI WGS metagenome assembly JABAOD01 (sample SAMN14538626, study PRJNA623070) | marine sediment metagenome | biome: marine biome [ENVO:00000428]; feature: marine pelagic biome [ENVO:01000023]; material: deep marine sediment [ENVO:00002113] | place: India: Gulf of Khambhat ... | reverse complement strand
CGCGTACGCCCGCTGGACGGCGACCTTGCCCTTGATCATCTCCGAGTTGAGGAGTCGTCGGAGTTGGCTCTGGAGATCCGAGCGGATCCCCAACGTCACGTTGTCGAAATCGATGAGCAGAGCCGCATTGGGCGCATGCACCAGCGGCTCACGGGGGGCGGACCGACCGGGTCGCCCTGGACTGAATTCCCTCACGTCGTACTCAATTCCAGTCCCACGATCTGCGCCAGCTCCTGTCGCTTCACCTTCCCGCTCCCGGTCATCGGAAAGGCGTCGAAGAAACGGACGCAGTCTGGGACCTTGTAGTCAGCCACTTGCTCGCGGCAGTAGTCCTTGAGTTCGTCCCCCGAAACGATGGCCCCTTCCACTGGAATCACGCACGCGCAGATCATCTCGCCGAGGACTTCGTTGGGGACCCCGACAACACATGCGGACTCCACGGCCGGGTGCATCCGGAGGACATCTTCCAGTTCCCGCGGAAACACGTTGTAGCCGCCGCGAATGATCATCTCCTTGCGGCGACCGACGATGCTCACGTAGCCCTGATCGTCGATCATCGCCAGATCACCCGTCAGCAGGAAGCCGTCCGCGGTGAGCGACTTCTGGGTTGCCGCCGGCATCCGGAGGTACCCCGCCATGACGTTCGGGCCCCGGACCGCCAACTCGCCTACCGCCTCCGACTCATGCAGCGTGCCAGATGTCACGTCCACCACCCGTGCCTCCACGTCCGTGATCGGCCGACCGACGGTCCCCTCGCGCCGCTCCGGGGGATCGTCGAAGCGGGTGATGGACACCGTCGGACCGGTTTCGGTCAGGCCGTAGGCGATCTGTACGTCGTTCCACCGTCGGATCCGGCGCACCAGGTCAACGGATACCGGGCTTCCGGCCACGATGCCGGTCCGCACGGAGGACAGGTTCCGGCTCCCGAACGAGGCGTCCGCCATCAGGAGCTGGAACATCGTGGGCACACCGCTGAACACGGTGATGTGCTCGCGCTCGACGACACCCAGGGCGCGTTCGGGATCGAACTCCCCGTCGACGACCAGCGTGCTGCCGGCGAGCAGCGCCGTGATCGCGATCTGCATCCCGAAGACCGTGAAGAACGGCACGGTCGCCAGGACGCGATCGGTCTCACGCTGCTCGAGCGCCTCGATCACTGCCAGCGCGGTGTGCACCAGGTTCCGATGGGTCAAAACCGATCCTTTCGGCTTCCCCATCGTCCCGGACGTGTAGATGATGGCCAGCGGGGCCCGCGTGGGATCGAGATCGGCGATCGCGCTGGGCCCGCGTCGCCCGCGCGTCACGAGATCGCCGAACTGGAACACGCGGTCGTCGTACCAGAAGTCCTCCCGGCCCACCGAGACCAGATACTGGAGATCGGGGAGGTCCCCGATCAGGTCCTCGAACAGCTCGAGATAGTCCACGTCCCCCAGCGACTCGGAGGCGACCGCCAGCACCGCCTCGGTGTTCCGCAGCTGGTAGCGGACCTCGTGAAACCCGAGTGCCGGATGGAGCGGCACGAAGACGGCCCCGAGCCGCGCGGTGGCGAGCAGCGTGACGACCCACTCCGGCAAGTTGGGCAGATCGACGGCGACGCGATCCCCTCGCTCGATGCCCAAGGCAGCCAGGCCCGACGCAAGTGCGGCCGATTCGGCGCTCACCTGGGCGTAGGTGAGCCGCCGGTTGCCCATGACGACACATTCGTGGTCGGGATGGCGACGGACCTGCTGGTCGAAGCGCTCCGCCAGATGGTACGAACTCAAACCCCCTCCTACACGCCCGAACCCACTAACTTAACGGTCGCGGAAACCCCCTACAACTACTCGCCCATCACCTTCACGATTACGCGCTTGCGGCGCTTCCCGTCCCACTCGCCATAGAACACCCGCTGCCACGGCCCGAGATCCAGGGCGCCATCCGTGATCGGCACGATCACCTCGTGGCCGATCGTCAGACTCCGAAGGTGCGCGGCCCCATTGTCCTCGCCCGTCTCATTGTGGCGATAGCGATCAGGATCCCAGGGTGCCACGGTCTCCTCGAGCCACTGCAGGATGTCGTGCCACAAGCCCGACTCGTGATCGTTGACGAACACCGACGCCGTGATGTGCATGGCGGACACGAGCACCATTCCTTCCTGAATGCCGCTCGCCTCCACCTCCTCCGCCACCCGGTCGGTGATGTCGATGATGTCCTGGCGCTTCTTGGTGTTGAACCAGAGGTACTCGGTGTGGGTCTTCATGACGTACGTGTCTCGGGTTGACGCCGCAGGCGGCTCCGGCGTCGCTCACCGCGCAGGCATACCTCGTATCAACTGCGCGCGCGTCTCAGACCGCCTTCAGCTGCGTNNGTGCTGCCGGCGGCAGCCTGGAGCGCGCCGCGTCGACGTCCCAGTAGGTGGCCCGGCTCGATGCCTCAGACCGCCTTCAGCTGCGTGACCGTCTCGCTGCCGTAGAACAGCCGGATGTACTTCTCCTGAATCGGCGTGAGTCGCCGCACCGCCCACGTGAGGTAGACGAAGTGCGGCACGGCGGGAATCGTCCGGAGATGGAGCCCGCACTCCTCGGGCAACCGGTTGCCCTTGCGGGTATTGCAGGTGGAGCAGGCCGTCACGACGTTGGTCCAGTCGTTGGTCCCACCTCGTGACAGCGGGACGATGTGATCACGGGTGAGACACTCTCGGAAGCCCAGACCGGGCTCCGACCGTCCACAAAACTGGCAGGCATATCCGTCGCGGGCGAACAGGAAGGTGTTGGTGACCTGCCGGCGGAACTTCCGGGGCACGTGCACGAACCGCACCAACCGGATGACCGCTGGATGGGGAATGCTCAGGCGCTCGCTGCGCACCACGCGCTGCCCGTCGGCCTCGACAATCTCCGCCTTGCCGTCGATCNNACCGCACCAATCGGATCACGGCCGGATGCGGAATGCTGAGCCGCTCGCTGCGCACGACGCGGTGTCCATCGGCCTCGACGATCTCCGCCTTACCGTCGATCACGAGCCGAAGCGCGCGACGGACGGGAACCATCGTAATGGGTTCGAACGAGGCGTTGAGAGTCAGACAGCGCACAGGGCCTCCATTCCTGCTACAACAACCCCGCCGCGTCCGGTTCCGGGACGGGCGGGGGAGGCAGGTTGCCCTAATTGTACGCCGCCTCCTAAAACATTGCAATGGGTGGTGTTACGCACGGGTGATCGGGGGTCCCGGTCGCCGAGGCCGGCGCACACCCCTGAGCACGGCGACCATTGGGCGATCCCAGGCATCGTTACTGCCGGGCAGCGGCCGCACGAACTGAAACCGCTCGGTCGTGTGCCTCGTAGAGAACAGCAGCACGCGGCGCGTCGGCGGCCTTGCTGCCTGGCAAGGCACTCGCGTCGAGGGGACGAGCGGGACCACGCACAGCCCGGCCCGATGCGCCGAATACCGAGGGGGAGGGATACCACGTCCCTCCCCCTCCACGTTCCGGACGGGTCGTCAGGTATCGAGCAGGGCGGCTTTCAGCGCTGCGATCTGGCGAGTGACGGAAGCCCGGCTGGATCCCCCCGCGGTGGCCCGCCGCTCCACCGAGTCCTCCCACGACCCGAGCGACGCCACCAGACCCGGCAACGCCGGATGAACCGCCTCGACGTCGCGAGCCGGCAGCCCGGAGAACGGGACGCCGCGTTCCTCGGCCAGGCGTACCACACGCCCCACCAGCTCGTGGGCTTGGCGGAACGGGACGCCGCCGGCCACGAGCCCGTCGGCCAGGTCGGTTGCCATCAGGCTTCCATCCAGCGCGGCCGCCATGCGTTCGGCACACGGCGTCAGCGTCTCGATCGCCCCGCGCACGGCGGGCAGCGTGGCGAGAACGGCGTCCACGGCCCCGAAGAGATACGCCTTGTCCTCCTGCAGGTCCTTGCTGTACCCGGCGGGGAGGCCCCGCAACAGATGCAGCAGGCCCGCGAGGCCGCTCGTCACGCCGGCGCTCTTGGCGCGAGCAAGCTCGAACACGTCCGGATTCCGTTTCTGCGGGAGGAGGCTCGACCCGGTGCTGAAGCCGTCGGCCAGGCGCACGAAGCCGTACTCACTCGAGGCGTAGCCGACCAACTCGCCGCCGAGCCGCGAGACGTGGAGGGCCACCATGACGAGGGCGAACAGCAGGTCGGCGACGAAGTCCCGGTCGCCGGTCACATCGAGGCTGTTGCCTGCCGTGCGCGCGAATCCCAGAATTTTCCGCAGTTCGTCACGATCCACGGCGATACCGGAGCCGGCAAGGGCGCCGGCACCGAGGGGGAGATCGGACATACGGTCGGCCACCGATTGCAGGCGCTGCCGATCACGGGCCAGTGGCCACGCGTGCGCCAGGAGCACATACGCCCATCGGACCGGCTGCGCCCGCTGTCCATGCGTGTAGCCGGGAAGCAGCAGGTCGATGCCCTGCTCCGCCTGCTCGAGGAGGGCGGCCCCGAGCGCCGCGACCTCGCGATCGACCGCGGCCACCGCATCCAGGCACCACAGGCGGAGATCCGTCGCCACTTGGTCGTTGCGGGAGCGGCCCGTGTTGAGCTTTCCGGCGAGCTCACCGATCTCCTCGAACAGAAGCCGCTCCACCAGCGTATGCACGTCCTCGTCCGGCGCCTCCGCCGCGATCCCGGCTTCCAGCCGTTGGGCCACACGATCGAGCCCGTCAATCGTGGTGCGTGCTTCCGATGCCGTCAGGACGCCCGCGTGCCGCAGGGCAGTGGCCCAAGCCTTCGCCGCCCGCACATCCTGCGGCCAGAGGCGCTGATCGATGGGGAGACTCCGGTTCAGCCGGTCCGCGGCCTCGTCCAGCGAGCCCGCAAACCGCCCACCCCAGAGATGGTGTCGCGGTCCAGGCATTACCGCTGATCGCCGATGCGGCCGTCGTGGTGCGTGGGACGATGTCCGAGGATGCGACCCAACGGATTGTGGTATGGGCAGAACTCGGTCGGCTGGGTCCCGGGGATGAACCACTCGAAGTAGACGCTCTGGCGCGGGCAGAAGTCCGTGGCGCGATAGCCCGTGGTGGCGTCGATGCTGAGGAGCACGAGCCCGTTGGGCCGGGGCCAATCTTTCGGGGCCGGCCGACGCTCATACACTTCGTTCATGAAGGTCGCCCACGCGGGGGCCGCGAGCAGACCGCCCTGCGCGTTGGCCTTGATCTTNNGTGACGAGCTCGGACGTGAACCCGATGAACCACACGTCGGTGCCGTCGTTGGTGGTGCCCGTCTTCCCACCGGCAGGGTGCCTAAAACCGCCACGGGCCCGCACTGCGGGTGCCGCCGTACCGCCGTCCACTACGCCTTGCAGCATGTTGGTGACGAGCCACATGTGCTCCGGATCCATGACCGTGGTCCGACGCACCTGGGGCTCCCACACGATGTTGCCGTCCGCGTCTTCGACCCGGAGAATGCCGAGCGGTGCCACCTGCACGCCGAGCGTGGCAAAGGCGGTGTACGCCGACGCCATCTCCAACGGGATCACCGACGCCGACCCGATGAAGAGCGACGGGTACCGCGGCAGCGGTGTCGAGAGCCCGTAGCGTGCGGCTTCGCCGATCACCGCCTGGACTCCCAGTTCCAGCCCGAGCTTCACGGCCACCAGGTTCCGGGACAGCATCAGGCCGCGTCGCATGGTCATCGGCCCGTAGAACCGCTCGTCGAAGTTCTGCGGCTCCCACGGCATGGTGTCGTTCTGCATCAGGCTCACCGGGCCGTCTTCGATCATGTGGCTCGATGGCTTGTCGGCCCGAATCGCCGCGGAGAACACGAACGGCTTGAACGTCGATCCCGCTTGCCGCTGCGCCTGGGCGGCGCGGTTCCACTCGGAATCGGCGAAATCGCGCCCTCCGACCATAGCCCGCACGTAGCCCGTCCCGGCTTCGAGCGTCACCATGCTCCCCTGGAGGTAGGGCGTGAGGGTGTGCTTCTCTCCCACCCTCTGTTCGGTATCCACATACTGCTGGTAGGACAGATGTCGAAACGGCCCGTACTCGCCACCCTCGATGCGCTCGAGCTGCTCCGCCATGGCCCGCTCGGCCGCGAGCTGCATGTCGAGGTCCAGCGTGGTGTACACGCGGTAGCCCCGGTCGTAAATGGCGGTACCAAACCGCGCGTACAGCTGCTGACGCACCCACTCGACGAAATACGGCGCCACATCGCCGTAGTCCTCGCGAGAGCTGACGCGCAGCGGATAGGCCTTCCAGCGCTCCGCTTCCGCCGCGGTGACATAGCCCTGCGAGCGCATCAGGTTCAGCACGACGTTCCGGCGACGAACTGCGCGATCGGGATAGCGCCGGGGATCGTAGGCGTTGGGGCCGGGGAGAATCCCGGCCAGCAGGGCCGCCTCCGCCGGATTCAGATCGCGGGCGGACTTGCCGAAGTACCGCCGCGCGCCGGCCTCGACACCATACGCACTGCCGCCAAGGAACACCTGGTTCAGATACAGCTCGAAGAGCCGATCCTTGGAGTACGTCCGCTCCAACTCCAGTGCGACCCGCATCTCCCGGATTTTGCGGCGCAGCGACTTCTGGCTCGGCAGCGCCTCGCTCCAGACGTTGCGGGCGAGCTGCATGGTGATGGTGGAGAAACCCTCGTCGTATTCCATCGCGACGACATTCGCCCGGACGGCACCCAGAATACGGCGAAGGTCGATGCCGCCGTGATCGTAGAACCGCTTGTCTTCGGCCGCCAGAAAGGCTGCCCGCACGGCTGGCGAGATCTCCTCGGCGCTGAGCACCGTCCGATGCTCCACCCCGAGTTCCTGGATGAGCCGGCCGTCCGCGGCAAAGACTTTGAGCGCCTGGTCGGGGCGATACGAGTCCAACACGGCGATCGAGGGACACGCGCCGCCCGCGCACGCGCGGTTCCACGACCCAATCGCGATGCCGGCGCCCAATCCCGTCAGAATGACGAGGATGGCCGCGGTCCACCGCGTGACGGGACTGGCCCACACCTGTCTGAGACGCTCGCGGGCGTGCCGCAGGTGATCCTGCGGACGAGCCGTCACGGCGCGGGATTCGGTCGAGCGTGGCCGTCCCGGCTGCGTGAACAAGGGTCGGCGCTCGGGCCGGTCGGCGGAGGGGTGTTCGTTCATCAACACTGAAACGTAGTCGGGCCGGGTTTCGCTTGCCAGCCGTATCGGGCGCACATAACCTTCGCGGGTGACGACACTGCTCGACGAACTGACGTGGCGTGGCCTGGTGGAGGACCTTACTCCCGGCCTGGTTGAGCGGCTCGCCGGCGGGCCGATCACCGGCTATGTCGGGTTCGATCCCACTGCCCGCAGCCTCCAGATCGGCAACCTGGTGCCGCTCATGCTGCTCGCCCACCTCCAACGGGCGGGTGGCAAGCCACTCGTCGTGTTGGGTGGCGGGACCGGCCTGATCGGCGACCCCAGTGGAAAGCGCACCGAACGACCGCTGCTCGACGCCGCCATCATCGACGAGCATGTCGCACGTCAGCGGGTGCAATTCGCGCGGTTCCTGGAATTCGGCGCCGGCCCCTCGGACGCCGAACTCATCGATAACGCCGAATGGCTGACACCACTGCGCCTCGTGGATTTCCTGCGCAGCGTCGGGAAGCATTTCACGCTGTCGTACATGCTTCAGAAGGAATCCGTGAAGAGCCGGCTCGAGGAAGGCATCTCGTACACCGAGTTCAGCTACATGCTGCTCCAGGCATACGACTTCCTCGAGCTGTACCGATCGCACCGCTGCGAGCTGCAGCTCGGGGGGTCCGACCAGTGGGGGAACATCACCGCAGGTCGCGAGCTGGTACGACGCGTGGAGGGCGTGGAAGTGCACGGCCTCTGCGCTCCGCTGCTCACGACCTCCGGCGGGGGCAAGTTCGGCAAGAGCGAAGAAGGCGCCGTGTGGCTGGATCCCGAGATGACGTCGCCGTACAAGTTCCACCAGTTCTGGATGAACGTGGACGATCGCGATGTGGAGTCGCAGCTCCGGGTGTTCACGTTTCGCTCCAAGGACGACATCGCCGCTCTCATGGCGGCGCACGACCGTGAGGCGAGCCGGCGGATCCCCCATCGGGCCCTCGCCCACGACATGACGGCCCGGGTGCACGGCGCCGAGACGGCCGACCGCGTGGACCGTGCGTCGAAGATCTTGTTTGGCGAACTCGAGCCTCGGGCAGCGGACGCCGGGACCTGGAAGCTGCTCGCCGCCGAGCTGCCCTCGGTGGAGGTCGATCTCTCGACACCCCGATCGACCATCGATCTCGCGCTGCTCGCGGGCCTCTGCACGTCCAAGAGCGATGCCCGGCGATTGATCGCCCAGCGAGGGCTGTACCTCAATGCCGAGCCCGTCACCGAAGACGTATCGGTCGGCGCGGACCGTCTGCTGGATGGGGGGGTGCTCTGGTTGCGTCGGGGCAAGAAGACCGACGCGATCCTCGTCACATCCGCGTCCTGAGTCTCACCGCCATCGCCTCGAGCTCCTGGCGTGACGCCTCCTCCGGGTAGGACTCCGGAAAGCGCAGGCCGAAGGTGTCGTCCTCGAAGCGGGGAAGCACGTGGAGGTGGAGGTGAAAGATCTCCTGCCCCGCCGCGGCACCATTGGCCGTCCACACGTTGAAGCCCGCCGCCCCGACCTCCGCGACGATGTGCGGCGCCACGCGCGCACACACGGCGAACAGATGAGACGCGACGGCCTCCGGACAGGAACCGAGATCGACGACATGCTGGCGCGGTACCACCAGGGTATGGCCGGCATGCACCGGAAACAGGTCGAGAAACGCGACGGCCCGGTCGTCTTCGTATACGATGCTCGCCGGCGCCAGGCCGGCAGCGATGTCGCAGAAGATGCAGGACCGGCTCATGCTGTGCGCAGGATCTCCACCACCCGCTCGATTTCTTCGATCGTGTTGTAGCAGTGGGGCGACAGCCTGATCGATCCTTCGCGCAGCACACACACGATGCCCGCGTGCTTGAGGGCGCGATAGGTCTCGACCACGTGCGGTGTGCGAACGCAGATGATGGAGCAACTGTGAGCCGGGTCGGCCGGAGAGACGAGTTCGAACGCCCCCGCCCGCGCGGCCTCCAGCAGGGGGCGCCGGATCTCGCACAGGTAGGTGCGAATCCGTTCGATGCCCAAATCGAGTAGCAGGCGCACGCTCTCGGTCATGCCCACCATCGCCTGAAACGGCAGCGTGCCCACTTCGAACCGCCGGGCGTCGGCCCAGTGGGTTCGACCGTAATCCGTGAGACAGGTGAAGTCGTCCATGCCCTCGAACGCCATCCATCCCGCAAACGGCGGCTCCAGCCGCGATATCAAATCCTTCCGCACGTAGAGAAACCCCGATCCCCAGGGAGACAACAGCCACTTCTGTGCACCGCTGGCGAGCACGTCGATCCCAAGCTCGTGCACGTCCAGCGGGTACTGCCCCAGACCCTGGATGGCATCGACCACGAGGTACGTCCCGTTTGCCCGGCAGGCATCGCGCAGCGCGGCGAGATCGGCCCGGTAGCCGTTGGAGAACTGCACGAAGGAAATCGCGAGGATACCGACCCGCGCATCCGTCAGCCGCTCGAGCAATCGTGCCTCGTCCGGCCACCCGTTCGCGGTGGTCGGCACCAACTCGACCTCGACCCCTCGCCGCTGGAGCGCAAGCCATGGGTAGACATTGGCCGGGAACTCGCGATCGGACAGCAGCACGATCTGGCCGGTCTCGACCGGGAGTGACGCAGCCGCCACGTTCAGTCCGTAGCTCGTGTTGGTGGCGAGCGCCACTTCCTCGACATGGGCGCCGAGCAAGCGCGCCACGGTGGCCCGGGCCTCCACGAGGATGTCCTGCAGCGTGCGATCCGGCAGCAGGTGCGGTGCCGTTCGCTTTGCCGAGAAGTCGTCGATGACCCGTCGAGCCCGCTCGGGTAGTGGCCCGCTGCTCGCGTTGTTGAGATACGTGGTCTCCGCGGTCCAGGGGAACTCCGCGCTGCGGAGGCGGCGCACGGTGTCCCGCAGTTCGCCGGAGACGGGAGCCGGGGCCGCTGCGTCGGTCATACGTTCACGAGACGGCGGGCGTGCGAGTCGCCGGTGGCGCGTCCACCGCCTGGAGCCGGCGATACGGACCTCCGGCCGAGAGCAACTCGTCGTGGCGACCGATCTCCACGATTCGGCCGCCGTCCAGCACGGCGATCCGATCGGCGCGCTCCAGGGTGGAGGACCGGTGGGCGATGAGCAACACGGTCCGATCACGCAGGAGGCGATCCATGGCGTCCTGCACGAGGCGCTCCGAGTCCGGATCCAGGTGAGACGTGGCTTCGTCCAGAATGAGAATCGGCGGGTCGCGCAGGAGTGCCCGCGCAATCGCGATCCGCTGGCGCTCGCCTCCCGACAGCCGCATCCCGCGCTCGCCCAGGATGGTATCGTACCCGCCCGGCAGCCGCTCCACGAAGGCGTGCGCGTTGGCGGCGCGTGCGGCCGCGTGCACCTCCGCGTCCGTCGCACCCAACTGGTCGCCGTAGGCGATGTTGTTACGCACCGTATCGTTGAAGATCACCGTATGCTGACTCACGATTCCAAGGCTGCGTCGCAGTGACCGACGGGCGTACCGCGTGAGCGGCACACCGTCCACGAGCACCCTGCCTCGGGTCGGTTCGACAAATCGCGGCAACAGGTCGGCCAGCGTGGATTTCCCCGCCCCGGATGCACCGACCAGCGCCAGGATCTCCCCGCGGCGCAGCTCGAGATCGACGCCCCGAAGAACCCAGTCGTCACCCTCGTAGACCACCCAGACGTCCTCGAGCACGATGCGCTCCTGCAGCCCGGGAAACGGGATGGTCGCGTCGGTGTCGACGTCGTCGGGCCGCTCATCGAGCACCTCGAAGATACGCTGTGCCGCTCCAAGCGCCTGTTCGGCTTGCGCGGGGAACTGCGACAGGCGCTTGACCGGCGGCAGGAGGCGGAGCGAGAGCGTCAGGAACGCGACCAGGATCTCGGGACGCAGGGTCGCACCCCCGCCGGCCACAGCCCCAATCAGGAGCAGCACCACGAGGACCGTCGCCCCCAGCGTCTCGCTCATGGGACCGGCCAGCAGCGCGGCACGCTGGACGCGCAGGACGCCGCGACGGTACCGCTGGACAACCTCCGCGAAGCGTCGCCGCTCGTAGGCCTCGGCCCCGTACGCCTTCACCACCCGCGCCCCCTCGAGCGTCTCGCTCATGATGGCCGTCATCTCTCCCCGATCGTCGAGCACGGTCACCACCCGCGAGCGGATTCGTCTCAGGATCGGTCGCAGCACGAGCGCCACCGTCGGTGCGACGACGAGGGTGACGAGGGCCAGTCGCCAGGACAGCGCGAACAGGATCGCGAGGTAGACGGCGATGAGGATCACGTTCTGCAGCACCGCAACCAGCGCCTCGCTGACGGCCCATTTGGCCTGATCGGCGTCGGCGACCATGCGACTCAGGATCTGCCCGCCCTTGGTTCGCCGGAAGAAGCCGAGCCCGAAGTGCTGGAGACGCCCGTGGAGGTCGATACGGAGATCGCGGGCGACCGACTCCTGCAGATAGTGACTCAGGAGGCCTGCGACGTAGGCCGCGGCATTCTTGAGAGCGACCGTGACCAGGATGACGAGGACCACGACCCGGAGCGCTCCACGGGGATCGGTCGGGAGCAGTCCACCGACCGTCCAGTCGAGCACCCGCTCCACCAGGGTGGGCGACTCGGCCACGGCAGCGCCGGCGCCGAACAGGAGACGGAACAGGGGAATGAGGAGCGTGAGCAGGAACCCGTCGAGCACCGACGCGACGACGGCGGCCGCAAACGCGGCGAGGAAGGCGAGTCGGAACGGTCGGGCATACCCGACGAGCCGCCGGAAGCGGCCTGCGGTCACGGGGCTCCCCTTGGCGTGAGCAGCGCCACGGGCAGAATCACCTCCTCCGGCGTCACCCCACCATGCAGGAAGGAGCCACGATACCGCGCCTGATATTCCCGGAGCTTCGTCGGGTAGACGAAGAAGTGATCACCGGTGGCGAGCAGCATGCGCACGCCGAGCCGACCCTTTGGGAGACCCCAGGCGGTGAGATCGTCCACAAGGATCGCCGTTGCCGGCTTCTCGGCCCGCAGATCTTCCCCGAACTTGTACCGGAGATTGGCCGTCGCATCGCGCTTGGCGAACACCGTGGCCGGGGTGTGGCAGTGGATCGACCCGTGGTCGGTGGTGAGCAGCACCGGGACACTGCGGCGCTCCGCCTCGCGCAGCGCTCGAAACAAGGCGGAGTCCTCGAACCACGTGCGGGTCACGCTGCGCAGCGCTCCCGAATCTCTGGCGACCTCATAGAGGATGGCATTCTCGGCGCGCCCATGCGTGAGCTGGTCCACGAAGTTGAACACGAGCGCCGTCACCCCATCCTGCGACAGGTATCCCGGGACCCGCTTCAGCAGTTGCTCACCCTCTTGGGACGTCGCGACCTTCTCATACCTGACCGGGACCGATCGACCGGTCAGTTCGCGAAGCTGCTCTGCCAACAGGGCATCCTCGTGGGCGTTCAGACTCTCGTCGTCGCGCTCCCCCCACCAGTCCGGATGCCGACCCTTTATCTCCATCGGAAACAGCCCGCTGAAGATGGCATTGCGGGCGAACGGCGTGGCGGTGGGGAAGATGCTGTAGTAGTACGACTCCTCGAGATCGAACAGCGGCGTCACGTGCGGCTTGAGCAGTTCCCACTGGTCCAGGCGCAGGCAGTCCACCACCACGAACATGACCCGACCGTGCGCCTCCAACAGCGGCATGAGAAACTCGCCACACACGTCCACCGACAGCGGGGGTCGGTCCTGGTCGGGATGGGCCAACCACGTCGGGTACTGCGAGCGAATGAACGTCGCGAAATCGTCGTGCAGGCTCAACTGGAAGCCCCGGAGGGCGTCCTGCAGACCGCGTTCCTCACTCTGCCCGAGCCGGGCCTCCCACTGAAACACCTCGACGACGAGTTCCATCCACTCCCGCCACCCCGGTCGGCTCCCCCGTCGCTGCTCGAGATCCCGAAAGCGCGTCACGAAGTCACGAGCCAATCGCTGCTGCCGAATCCGATCCCCCTCGAGCAGCCGCGTGACCACCGTCAGCACCTGGCGGGGGTTGACCGGCTTCACCAGGTAATCGTCCAGCTCGATGCCGATCGCCTCGTGCATCGTCGTGGACTCTTCGCTCTTGGTGACCATGACGACCGGGGCAGCGGGATCGATCGCCCGGATCTCCGCGACGAGGTCCAACCCTCGGCGCCCGGGGAGCTGCTCATCGAGCAGCACGAGCCCGTACGGCCGGCGCTGCAGCAGCGCGACCGCGTCGTCGCCGTGCGCCGCCTGCTCCACCTCATAGCCATGCTCTTTCAGGAACAGGACATGCGCGCCGAGCGATTCGATCTCGTCGTCCACCCAGAGGATCGTTTTGGGACGGGGCATGGGGTCGCTTCTTTCCTGAGTGCGGGTTCCGCCGACTTGGACCGTTCGACCCGCCCGCTGCCGAGCGGTACCGGACCACACCCGCAAGTTAGGCCCCTCGGGTGACGGCTTCAACGCGTGCTGGCCGTCCACCCCATGCGACCCTACATTGCGACACGACGCCGACCACCCGGACCCGCTGCCACCTGCTCGCGTGGAGCATCATGGCCGATCACCTCAGCGCGATGGAAGATCACCTGCTTGCCGACCTGGCCGAGGCGGCGCGTGGGCCCAAGCGCAACGGCTTATTCGCCCTGTGGCTGGTCGTGCGACACTGCGACGGGGCGTTACCCCCTGAGCCGCTCAGCGCACACGCTGGCGGTACGCGGCTTGGCGGCCTGGAGCACCGTTTGAGTAGCCTGTCCCTCCCGGCGCCGTTGCGTCGAGCGCTCCCGGCCTGTCTCCGCGAGCTTCGAGTTGGACAGGTCTCACGGATCCCGATCGCGCTCCAACAGCTCGCGGCACCCGCCCGCGAGGGCGTAGATGGGGGCGCGGCCGATGCGCTCGCTGCCGCCGCCCGGACGGCCCGACGACTGGTCCGTGAGCACCGCTCGGAGGCGGAGGCATGAGCGAGGTTCAGCGCCTGCACCGCGATTCGCTGACCGCGCTGGTCAATCAGGTGGACTCCCTCGCGCCGGGCACGATCCCCACCGATACGATCCCAACCGGCTTCGCTTCCCTGGACCAGGCCCTGGGTGGCGGCGTGCGACGCCGCGACCTGATCGGGCTGGGTGGCGACGTCGGCTCGGGGAAATCGTCGCTGGCCCTCGCCATCGCCCTTCGGTCGGCTTCGGCGGGATACCGTGTGAGCTTCTTCTCCGGTGAGATGGACGAGGATCGGCTGATGGAGCGGGCGGTGGCGCTGGAAGCCCGCGTCACCATTGACGAGATGCGCAGCGCCAAGCTGTCGGAGACCAAGCGCGCTGCCATCGGTGCGGCCGCGCTCAAGTACCGTGACTTGGGCCTCCGCATCCATCCCATCGTGGGCCTCACGTTCGAGGAGGCGCTCGCGCCGGCGTGGGACGACGAGCCGGTGCTGTTGGTGATCGACTATCTTCAGCTGCTGCCACCCCACACGCCGCGGGCCACTCAGGACGAGGACCTCGCCGCGACGGTGCGGGCGTTGAAGACGCTGGCCCTGGAGCGGCGCATCGCCTGTTTCGTGGTGGCCCAACTCCCGCAACACGTCCACGCACGGCCCGATCCCCGGCCGACGCTCGACGACTTCGGTGCGCTGGGCTCGGTCAAGCAGCACGCCGACGTCGTACTGGCGCTCTACCGAGAGGAGATGTACAAGCCGGGAGGTGGCGTGGAAGGAGCGACGGAGCTTCGGATCGCCAAGAATCGGAACGGCCCCACCAGCTTCATCGATCTCTACTTCTACCAACAGTGGCTGCGGTTTGAGGACATGCTCGATCCGGAGCGATGATCTCAGCCGAGCCTATCTCCGCTCCATCGCCGCAGCCGCCAGTCGGGTGCGTTCCGTTTCCCACCGCACCCACACCACTGCGCCGAGAATCACCCCCATCGCCGCGAAGGTCCGGATCGAGACGTGCTCGTCCAGCACGGCCCACCCGAGGAGTACCGCGACGACGGTGTTCACGTATACCGACGTCCCGACGAACGTCGGGGAGGCGTGCCGCAACAAGTACACGTAGCTTGTGAACGCGATGACGGAGCCGAAGACGATCAGATAGAGCACCGCACCGACCCCCGCTGCCGACAGCGCCAGGGAGCCTGCCTCCCCCCGCAGGAGGCCCAGCAGTGCCAACACGGCGCCGCCCGCCAGCATCTGGAGCGCCGCGTGCACATACGGCGGGGTATCGACCGGATGGCGCTTGGAGTAGATGGACCCCAGGGCCCAGGACGCCGACGCGACGAGGAGCGCGACGGCACCCCACAGGGCGGCGACCCCGAACGTCCCGAGCGTATCACCCACGAGGAGAACCGTCCCGGCGAAGCCGACCAGCAGGCCAGTCACCTGTCGCGCCGTCGGGCGAGTCTCGCTCCCCGGAATCAGCGCATCGAACAGCGCCATCCACAGCGCGCCCGTCACGATCAGGATGGCGGCGAAGCCCGACTCCACCGTCTGCTCCGCCCAGATGACGAGTCCGTTGCCGATCGTGAGCAGCAGGATCCCGACCACGGCGGCGGTCCGCCAATCGCGGGCGCGCGTCGGGAGGCGGCGTCGGCGCAGTCGTGCAATGGCGAGGAGAATGGTCCCGGCAGCCACGAACCGGATCCCCCCAAACAGGGCGGGCGGGAGATGCTGCACCCCGATCCGGATCGCCAGGTACGTCGATCCCCAGATCAGACTGATGGTGATGTAGGCCGCCAGAACACGGCCGGAGAGCGTGCGCATATTGGCTGGCATCCGGTGCAGCGGTCGTGCGCGGGTGGAGATTCGTGACGCGCCAAGCGTAGTGACACCCACTCGGGCCGGCAAGGCGCAGCGCTTCCGCGTCGCTGGCCGCGTATATTTCGGCGGCATCACGTCGTGGCGACGCCGCGCGGCGGTGCGAGCGGACTTCCGACCGGGCGGCGGCTCGGTGAGCACCACTGGAGGACTGGCATGGCCGGCCACAGCAAGTGGAAGCAGATCAAGCACAAGAAGGCCGCGGCCGACGCCAAGCGCGGCGCGAAGTTCACCAAGCTCATCAAGGAGATCACCGTCGCCGCGCGCCAGGGAGGCGGGGACCCCGCCGGTAACCCGCGGCTGCGGACCGCGATCGCCAACGCGAAGGCCGAGAACATGCCGGCCGACAACATCGATCGGGCGATCAAGAAGGGCACCGGCGAGCTGGAGGGCGTGACCTACGAGGAGGCCAGCTACGAGGGCTACGGACCGGGCGGGGTCGCCGTGTTCGTGCAGGTGACCAGTGACAATCTCAATCGGACCGTGGCGGCCGTCCGGCACATCTTCTCCAAGAATGGCGGGAGCCTCGGCGAGCCCAACTCGGTGGCCTGGCTGTTCGACAAGCGGGGCCTGATCTACGTCGACGCCGCCCGCTATCCCGAAGACGTCGCCATGGAAGCGGCACTCGAGGCCGGCGCCGAGGATCTCACCACCGAAGACGGCCAGCATGTCATCACCACACGGCCGACCACACTCCACGCCGTGCGGGACGCCCTTGCCGAGCGCGGCATCGAGCCGGACGAGGCCGAGATCGGCATGAGCCCGACCTCGACGGTGCACATCGAGGGGAAGGAGGCCGAGCAGATGTTGCGGCTGCTGGACGCCTTGGAGGAGCACGACGACGTGTCCAAGGTGTTCAGCAACTTCGATATCGACGCGGAAACCCTCGCGGCGGTCGAGGGGTGACCGTTCGGGTCCTCGGCATCGATCCCGGCACGACGGTCACGGGATACGGTGTCGTCGAGCCGGCGGACGGTCGGCTCGGTCACCTCATCGAGTGCGGCGTGATTCGGACGGCAGCCCGCGAGCCCCTGTGGACCCGGCTCGAGACCCTCCACCAAGGAATCACCGAGCTGATCGCAACCCATCGACCCGGTGTCCTGGCGCTGGAGAGCGTGTTCTACGCGAAGAACGTGCGAACGACGCTCACGCTGGGGCACGCGCGTGGTGTCATCCTCCTGGCGGCGGCACAGGGCGGCCTCGAGGTGGCGGAGTTCCCGCCGGCGACGGTCAAGAAGACCATCGTGGGTTCCGGAGGGGCCGCAAAGGCCCAGGTGGGGTTCATGGTGCAGCGGCTGCTCCAGCTCGCCGCGCCACCCGCCCCGGACGATGCCGCGGACGGCGTGGCGCTGGCCCTCACGTACCTCCTGACCCTGGCGCGCCGCCGATGATCGCGGGGGTGCGCGGCGTGCTTCACGCCAAGACGGGAGACCGCGTGCTGGTCGTGACGGATGGCGGGGTCACGTATGAGATCGCCGTGCCGCTCGGCGTGCTGGAGACCATGCCGGCGGTCGGCAACCGGGTGGAGCTCAAGACTGTGCTCGTGGTGCGCGATGACGGCTGGCTGCTGTTCGGCTTCGATGAAGATCACGAGCGGGCGTTGTTCCAACGGCTCCTCGGTGCCACGGGGGTGGGACCCAGGCTGGCGCTGGCCCTCGTCTCCACGTTGGGCGGTGCCCGGGTGGTGCGGTCGATCAAGGAAGGCGATCTCGCGGCGCTGTGTACCGTGCCCGGCGTTGGCAAGAAGACGGCCGAGCGCATCGTCGTCGAGTTGAAGGACCGGCTCCGGGACATCGCGGCGCCGGGCGCGCCGGAAACCGCCGGCGCACCGACCGAGCAGGCCGTCCAGGCGCTCGTGAACCTCGGGTACCCGTCGGTCGAGGCGGAACGGGCCGTCCGCGCGGTCCTGGCCGAGGGGGAGCAGGCGCAGGCGGTTGACCTGATTCGCGGCGCGCTACATCTGTTAACAAAACGAAAGTGATCGAGGCGATGCAGACCGCAGAGTGGAATTGCACGAAGTGCGGCGTGACCAACCGGAAGCTGGTAGACGCCGATCAACACGAGGCGACTGATCGGTGTGTGACGTGTCATGCCCGGCACCGGCTCACCCGAGACGCCAGGCCGGTGCGCTGGAACGCCGTGGCCAAGTCGTGAGTCGCGCGCAGATCACCACCCCGGAGATCCTCCCCGAAGAGGCGTCGGCCGAGCAGTCGTTGCGGCCGTCGCAACTGAGCGAGTTCGTGGGGCAGGCAACCGTCAAGGAAAGCCTGCAGATCGCCATCGACGCGGCCCAGCAGCGGGGCGAGCCGCTGGACCACATCCTGTTCTTCGGCCCGCCCGGTCTCGGCAAGACCACGCTGGCCATTCTCCTCGCGCGCGAGATGGGGGTGAACATCCGCACGACCAGCGGGCCCGTGTTGGAGAAAGCCGGTGATCTCGTGGGCCTGCTCACCACGCTGCGCCGAGGCGACGTCCTGTTTATCGACGAGATTCACCGCCTCCGGCCTGCCCTCGAGGAATTCCTCTATCCGGCCATGGAGGACTTCCGGGTCGACGTCCGCATCGCCGAGGGCCCCAACGCGCAGACCATCCCCATGAGCATCGAGCCCTTTACCCTGGTGGGCGCCTCGACGCGATACGGGATGCTGACACCGCCGATGCGGGCACGCTTCGGGATGGTCGAGCGGCTCGGGTACTACCCAGCCGAGGATCTGGAGACGATCGTCGTGCGCTCGGCTGCCATTCTGGACGTGGGTGTCGATGCGGATGGGGCGCGCGAGATCGCCAAGCGGAGCCGCGGCACGCCCCGCGTCGCCAACCGGCTCCTCCGCCGCGTGCGCGACTACGCACAGGTGCGCGCCGACGGGGCCATCACCCAGGCGGTGGCCGTGGCGGCGCTCAGCCGACTGAATGTCGACGAGTACGGGCTCGATGACATGGACGCCCGCATCCTGCAGATCATCATCGAGAAGTTCGACGGGGGTCCGGTGGGCCTGAACACCATCGCCGTGGCGGTCGGCGAAGACCCGGGAACGGTGGAGGAGGTGTACGAGCCGTTTCTCATCCAACAAGGCTTCCTGCACCGCACGCCGCGGGGCCGGACGGCGAGTCCGGGCGCGTACCGGCACTTCGGCTACACCCCGCCGTCCTCCGCGGGCGGCCAAGCGTCGATGTTCGACGGGGCCGGTGGCTGAGCAGTACCGCGCGGCCGACTTCGCCTACGACTATCCCCCCGAGGCCGTCGCGCAGCAGCCACTCCCCGATCGCAGCGCAAGCCGCCTGCTGGTGCTGGATCGTGCAACGGGCATCGTGGCCCACCGTCGATTCCAGGACTTTCCGGGGCTCCTCGACGCCGGCGACGTTCTCGTGCTCAATACGAGCCGCGTCATCCCGGCACGGCTCCATGGCCGGCGGGACAATGGCCGGCCGGCTGAGATCCTGTTGGTTCACGCGGATGCCGACGGGACGTGGCTCGCCATGGTGCACCCGGGGGGGAAGCTCAAGACGGGACGGCGCGTGTACTTCGGGGACACGACGGTGCAGATGATTGACGTGGTGGGCGGCGGTCTGCGACGCGTCCGCATCGACGGCCCGCTCACTGCCCACCAGCTGATGGAACACTACGGCAGCGTCCCCCTGCCGCCCTACATCACTCGCAAGCCTCGCGCGGCCGACCGTGTCAGGTACCAGACCGTGTATGCCCGCACCGACGGCAGCGTGGCGGCGCCCACCGCGGGACTGCACTTCACCGCCGAACTGCTGGACGCCGTCGCGGACCGCGGTGCCGCAACCGTCGACGTGCTGCTTCACGTGGGACCCGGCACGTTCAAGCCCGTCGAAGTGGACCGTCCGGAAGACCATCGGATGCATGCCGAGTGGTACGCGATCCCGGATGCGACAGCAGAGGCCATCGCGTTCGCGAAGCGCCGGGGAGGGCGGGTCTGGGCGGTTGGCACCACGGTTGCACGCACGCTCGAAACCGCGGCAACCGAGCGCGGGATCCGAGCGGTATCGGGCTGGACGGACCTGTTCATCTATCCGCCCTATCGCTTCAAAGTCGTCGATCGGTTGCTCACCAACTTCCACCTGCCGCGGTCCACGCTGATCATGCTGGTGGCGGCCTTTGCCGGATACGACCACACCATGTCGGCGTACCGGGCCGCCGTGTCGGAGGGATACCGATTGTTCAGCTACGGCGATGCCATGGCAGTCGTGTGATGCCGTTCGCCTTCGATCTCGACGGCACGGACGGTCGTGCCCGGGCGGGCACGCTGCACCTGCCGCACGGCGCCGTCGAAACCCCGGCCTTCATGCCGGTCGGCACGCAGGGGACCGTGCGCGCGCTGTCGCCGATGGACCTGCACGCTGTGGGTGCGCCGATGATCCTCGCCAACACCTACCACCTGCACGTGCGCCCCGGCGAAGACATCGTGGCCGCGCTCGGCGGCCTGCATCGGTTCATGGCGTGGGACGGGCCGATTCTCACCGATTCCGGCGGGTTCCAGGTGTTTTCGCTCGAAGGATTGCGCCGCGTGGACGACGACGGAGTCGAGTTCGCATCCCACGTCGACGGCTCGCGCCGGCGACTCACGCCGGAACGCGCCGCCGAAATCCAGTGGACGCTGGGCGCCGACGTGGCCATGGCTTTCGACCACGTGATCCCGGGCGGCGCGGACCGAAGCACGGCACAGGATGCCGCCGACCGCACCACCCGTTGGCTCGACCGGTGCGAGCGGCGGCACCGAGCCTTGGCGCTGGAGCATCCGGACCGCCAGACCCTGTGGCCCATTCTCCAGGGTGCCGCTCACCTCGACCTCCGTCGATCCACCGCGCGCACCGTTGTGGGCCTCGCCGACTGGACCGGGATCGCCGTCGGCGGGCTCGCGGTCGGCGAGCCGAAGGACCAGATGTTGGCGATCCTCGAGGCGCTCGAGCCCGAACTCCCCGCCGAACGGCCGCGTTATCTTATGGGGGTCGGATTTCCGGAGGATCTCCTCCAGTCGGTTGCCCGCGGCCTCGACCTGTTCGACTGCGTGGCTCCGACGCGAAACGGCCGCAACGGATCGGCATACACGCCGGACGGTACGGTGAACATCCGCAACGCGGTACACCGAGCCGACCCGGGTCCACTCGACGCGTCCTGTGACTGTGAGACGTGCCGGACCTACAGCCGGGGGTATCTGCGCCACCTGTTCGCTGCCGAGGAGCTGCTCGGGCTGCGGCTGTTGTCGCTTCACAATGTGCGGTTTCTCGTTCGCCTGGCCGCCGAGGCGCGCGCACAGATCCTCGCTGGTACCTTCGACACGTGGCATCTCGAGTGGCTGAAACGCTACAACGCACGGGGAATACGTGATACCTGAGACGCTCTTCTTGTTCGCCCCCGCCGGTGAGGGCGGAGGCAGTGGCATGACGATCTTCTTCATCCAGATGCTGGCGATCGTCGCCATCTTCTACTTCCTCATCATCCGGCCCAAGACGCAGCAGGAGAAGAAGCACCGGGAGCGCCTGGCCCAAATCAGGAAGGGCGATCGGATCGTGACGGTCGGTGGGATCGTGGGAGAGGTGGTGCACATGAAGGACGATGAACTCACGGTCAAGAGCGGCGAGTCGCGTCTCGTGATCCAGCGCGACCGGATCGCGAGCATTCTGTCCGACAAGTCCGAGAGCTCATGACCCTGCTTCCGATTCACCTCCTGGGTTCACCAATCCTGCGTCAGCGCGCAACTGAGGTCGAGGACGTGGATGATGAGGTCAGAGAACTGGTGCAGAACCTGTTCGACACCATGCATGCCGACAGCGGGATCGGCCTGGCGGCCAATCAAGTCGGCATCGCCCGGCGGGTCGCGGTGGTCCAGACGGAGGAAGACGACCCCGTCGTGCTGATCGATCCGGTCATTCTCGAGCGGGAGGGGAAAGTCCGTGGGGAGGAGGGCTGCCTGTCGATCCCCGATATCTTCGCCGATGTCGATCGGTCGCAGCGGGTCGTCGTCGAGACGGCCTCCCTCGACGGTGAGCGGGTGCAGGTCGAGGCCACGGACCTCCTCGCCCGCGTGATCCAACACGAGATCGACCATCTGGACGGCGTCCTGTTCCTGGACCACCTGAGTCCGTTGAAGCGTCGCATGCTGCTGCAGAAGTGGCGCCGCCTGCGAAAGGGCCAGGAGGGGTACCTGAAGCACGTGTCGACCCCGAGCGAGTCCCCGTCGAGGATCTGATCGTGCGGATCGTCTTCTTCGGCACTCCGGAGTTCGCCGTTCCATCGCTGCGGGCCCTGCTCGGCGAGGGGTTCGACGTCGCCGGGGTCATCACCCAACCGGACCGCCCAAAGGGACGCTCCCGTTCGCGCACCGTGCCCTCGGCCGTGCATGTGGCGGCCAAGGAAGCGGACATCCCGGTCTTTCAGCCCGACACCCCAAATACGCCCGAGACCGTCGACCTGCTCCGGCGCCTCGAGCCCCACGTCGGCGTCGTGGTGGCCTACGGGCACATCCTGAAGCAGGACCTGCTGGACGTGCCGACGACGGGGATGCTCAACGTCCATGCCTCACTCTTGCCGGCGCTGCGCGGCGCCGCCCCGATCGAGCATGCGATTCTCACCGGTCTCGACACAACGGGGATCTCGGTGATGCGCATGGTCGCGCGCATGGATGCCGGCCCGGTCGCCATCCAGGTGCCTACCCCCATCGCGCCCGACGAAACGGGCGGTGAGCTCACCGTTCGGTTGGCAGAGCTCGGAGCGCTCGCCTTGGTCGAGGCCCTGGCCCTCATCGACACCGACGCCGCCGTCTGGCACGAGCAGGATCACGAGCATGCCACGTTCGCACCGAAGATCACGCGAGAGATGGCGTCCATTCGGTGGGAAGAGCCGGCCACGCGCATTGCGCGGCAGGCTCGCGCGTTCGACCCGCGACCGGGCGCCTGGACCACGCTCGGCGATCGCGAAGTGAAGCTCTTCGGACCCGTCCTGGGCGTCGAGCCGACTCACGGCGCGCCCGGGGAGATCGTCGAGACGGACCCGGCACTCATCGTGGCCACGGGCGAGGGCGCCGTCCAGTTTCTGGACGTCCAGCCCGCGGGCAGGCCGCGGATGGCCGCCGCCGACTGGATCCGCGGACGGGGCGCGGCGAAGGGAGATAGGTTCGCCTGACTCGGGAGCCCCCACGCCTGCACGCGGTCACCAACGATCAGATCCTGGCTCTCCCCGATCTTCTCGATCGCGCAGCACACATCAGGGCTGCGGGACCGGTGGCGCTTCAGCTTCGATCACGCGCCACCGCCGCCGGGCCGCTGGTGCGATTGGCGCGAGCGCTACGCTGGCCTGCCACATTGCTCTTCGTGAACGACCGCGCCGATCTCGCTCGCGCCCTTGGCGCTGCCGGCGTGCATCTCCCAAGTCGCGGCTTGTCTGTCGCCGACGCTCGCCGACTGCTCGGGTCCGACGCCGTCATCGGTCGTTCCACCCACTCCGCCGCGGAGGCGCGGACCGCGTGGAACGAAGGCGCAGACTACGTGTTCCTGGGCCCGATCTGGGAAACGAGCTCGCACCCGGGGCGACCCGCGCTCGGCCCCGCCGTCATCGAGCGCGCGGCACCGGCGCGCGTCATTGCCATCGGCGGCGTGACCCCTGCACGCGTGGAGCAGTGCCTGAACGCGGGGGCGTGGGGTGTGGCAGCCATTTCGGCGCTGTGGATGGCAGCCGATCCCGCTGCGATGGCCGAGCACATGTTGCTATGTTTATCGAGAGGGACGAACGACCCAGACTGACACGAGAACCGACACGGCAGCTACCCGATCCGGCAGCACAGACCCCTTCGACATGACGGACGCCATCACCCTCACGGTCAACGGCAAGGAGCAGAGCATCGGCGCGAATGCGTCGCTCGGAGATCTCTTGGAGCAGCTCGACCTCGACCCGCGGGCCGTGGTGGTGGAACTGAATCGCGCGATCGTGCGACGGCCGGACCTCGACACCACGCGTCTCGAGAACGGCGACCGGGTGGAGGTGGTGCATTTCGTCGGCGGCGGCTGAGTCTTACGCCACCGTCGGCGCGGAAGGAACTTCGATGAGCAAGCACGTCCTGGCGGCGAAAGACGAGCAACTCCGTATCGGCGATCGGACCTTTCGATCCCGGCTCATGGTCGGCACCGGGAAGTACCGTGACAATGCTACCATGGTGCGCGCCATCGAGGCGTCCGGAGCCGAAGTGGTCACGGTGGCCGTGCGGCGCGTCGACCTCGATCGAACGAAGGAAGAGGGAGTCCTCCACCACCTGGACCCGAGCCACTATTTCCTGCTCGCCAACACGGCCGGCTGCTACACCGCGGAGGACGCGATCCGGTACGCGCGTCTCGCCCGCGAGGCCGGGTTCAACGAGTTCATCAAGCTCGAAGTGATCGGCGACGAGGAAACACTCCTGCCCGACGTCGCTGGCCTGCTGCAGGCCGCCGAGATTCTCACGCGCGAGGGGTTCAAGGTGATGGCCTACACCAATGAAGACCTTGTGACCGCGTTGCGTCTCGAGGACGTGGGTTGCGCCGCGATCATGCCGCTCGCCTCGCCCATCGGAAGCGGCCTCGGCCTCATCAACCCCTACACCATCCGAACGATCAAGCGGCGGGTGACCGCTCCGGTGATCGTGGATGCGGGCGTCGGCACCGCATCCGACGCGTGCATCACCATGGAGCAGGGTGTGGATGGCATTCTCATGAACACCGCGCTCGCCGCGGCACAGCACCCGGTGACGATGGCCACGGCGATGCGCCATGCCGTGGAGGCCGGACGCCTGGCGTTCCTCGCGGGGCGAATGCCGACCCGCGACATCGCGGTACCTTCGAGCCCCGCGTCCGGCATGCTGGATTGAGTCGTGCCGTCGGGAGAGGCGGCACGGATCGCGGCGCTGTCGGTGCTGCGGCACGTCCGTGAGGGCCGCCGCTTCGACGACGCGCTGGACGAGGCCGTCACCGGATTGTCGGCGGCAGATCGGCGTCTGGCACACGAAGTGGCGGCCGGCGTCCTGCGGCATCGGCACGAACTCGATCACCGCCTCCGCCCGCTCACCAGCTCGGCTTGGAAACGCGTGAACCCCGATGTGAAGGATCTGCTTCGCATCGGTGCGTACCAGCTGACCCACTTGGATCGGATCCCCGCCTACGCCGCGCTGTCCGCGACAGTGGAGGCGGCAAAGACCGCCGTCGGCCGCCGGCCGGCCGGCATGGTGAACGCGGTACTGCGCCGTCTGACCGCCAGCCATGAGCAGCCGGTCGCCCACGAGAGCACTCCCGATCTGGCCGAGCAGTACTCCCATCCTCGGTGGTTGGTCGCCCGCTGGCTCAGGCGCTACGGCACCGAGCGCACCGAGGCGCTGCTGCGTCACAACAATGTCCGGCCCGAGCTCACTATCCGGCCGCTTCGCTGGGAGCGGGATCGCTTGCGTGCCGCGCTGGTCGCCGCCGCCGTGGACTTCGACGATGCGCCCTTCAATGCGGGGTTCGTGGTGCGCGCGTCCCCCGTGCGGTCGATTCCGGGGTTCGCCGATGGGGCATTCGTGGTGCAGGATCCGGCGCAGGCCGAACTCCTCCGGTTCGCGCGGCTCTCGGGCTCCGTCGACGTCTGGGACGCCTGTGCAGCACCGGGTGGCAAGGCGGCGGTGCTCGCGGCTGCGGGGTGCCGAGTCATCGCCTCGGACCGGGGACGGGCGCGTCTCACGCTCCTGCGCGAAACGCTGGGGCGCGGGGCGGAGCGCGTGCCGGTGCTGGCGGCGGACGCGTGCCGCCCCCCGTTCGCCCCCCTGAGTCTCGAGGCCGTGCTCATCGACGCGCCGTGCAGTGCCACGGGGACCCTGCGGCGCCACCCTGACGCCCGATGGCGACTCAGCGAGCGCCGCATCCACGAGTCGGCCCGGCGCCAGCGAGCCATCCTGGATGCCGCTGCCGAGGTGGTGGCCGACGGCGGACGTCTGGTGTACCTCACGTGTTCACTGGAACCGGAGGAGAACGAGGCACAGGTGGACGGCTTTCTGCGGCGTCACGCGGGGTTCTATCGTGAAGGCGACGACCTGTCGATATTTCCTCCCGACTCCGGGACCGACGGTGGCTACGGTGCACGTATGAGGCGACGCAAGTGAAGTTCCGACGACACAGCGGAGGAGGCGGGCGACCCACCATCTCGCAGTGGGTGGAAGGTGGCAGGGCCTGGGTAGCCACGTGGCTCCCGGTGCTCGTGCGCCGAACGCCCGGAGGGAGCCGAACCTGGTTCCTCGTTGGTGGAACGCTCGGCGCGGTCGCGGTGGGATACGTGATCGCGGCGCTCGTCTTCTTCCCCGCGCCGATCTTCGCCACGACCATCTCGGTTCCTCGGGTCCTCGGCTTGTCGCAAGACGGGGCCGCAACGAGCCTCGCCGATGCCGGATTGCGCCTCGGACAGGTCGGCATGGAGAGCCACCCGACGGCCCAGCAGGGCCACGTCGTGTGGCAGGATCCTCCATCCGGCACATCCGTGACACGGGGGCAGACCGTGACCTTGGTGGTCAGCAGTGGGCCGCAGCGGATTCCGGTTCCCGACCTGAACGGCTACGATGCCGCCCTCGCAGAGCAGATTCTCTCTGCCGCCCCGCCGGCCTCGCGGTGGGACGGACGGAGGCGACCCAGGCACCGGCGCCGAAAGACGTCGTGATCAACTCTCGACCCCCGGCTGGTACGAGTCTTTTGCCCGGCGCGTCCGTGACCCTGGTCGTGAGCGTGGGTGCACCCACGATTCCTGTGCCCGACCTCACCGGACTGACCCCGCTCGAAGCCGACTCCGCGTTGGGCCGAGTGGGCCTCCAGCTCGGAACATCGGTGCGGCGTACCATGCCCACGGCCCCGGAGGGCACCATCATCGATCAGGATCCCGCACCCGGCACCCTGAGCGCGCCCGGAACGCCCATCAATGTGACGCTGGCCCGGGGGAGCACACCATGAGCGGCATCCGGATCGCACCGAGTGTCCTCAGTGCCGACCTGCTGCGGCTCGAAGAGCAGATCCGGCTCGTCGAGGATGCGGGCGCCGACTGGATCCACGTGGACGTCATGGACGGGCATTTCGTACCGAATCTGACCTTCGGCGCGGGCATGATTGCCGCCGTCCGCCGGGTGACGACGCTCCCCGTGGATGTCCATCTCATGGTCGAGCGACCGGAAAGCTTCATCGAGGCGTTTGCCGATGCCGGCGCATCCGTGTTTACCTTTCATCCGGAAGCGACGCGCCACGTGCAACGGCAGCTCGAAGCGGTGCGTCAACGAGGCATGCTCGCGGGACTGGCGCTGAATCCTGGGACGCCCCTCGGCTTGGCAGCGGAAGTCCTCGATGACGTGGACCTGCTGCTCCTGATGACGGTGAATCCGGGATACGCCGCCCAGGACTTCATCCCCGCGTCGCTCGCCAAGATCGGGCGGGTGCGCAGTCTATTGGACGAGCGGGCAAGTAGGGCCTACCTCGAAGTGGATGGTGGGATCTCGAGCGACACGATCTTCGCAGCCCGGTCGGCGGGCGCCGATACCTTTGTGGCGGGGTCGGCGATCTTCGCCGCGAAGGATCCCGCCCGGGAGGTCCGGGAACTGCGCAAACGGTGCATGACGGTGACGTGATATGACGCAACGCGGTCAGTGGATCTTCGTCCTTGCGATCATCGGCATCCTGGGTGCCGGCTTGGTCGGCGGGCTCATGCTCACTCCGTCGTTGCAGCCGGTGGGCGTGGAGAGCGAGGCACCCGACTTCTCGGCGGTGGACATCGCGACCGGCGACACCGTCATGTTCGGCAGTTACCGCGGCGACGTCGTGTTGCTCAACGTGTGGGCGACCTGGTGCCTGCCGTGCGTGACGGAGATGCCGTCCATGCAGCGTCTCTACGACGAGCTGCGCGACGCCGGATTGCGCGTCGTGGCCGTCAGCGTGGACGCGGCGGGAACCGACGACGTGCGCGAGTGGGTCACGGCGCGACAACTGACGTTCGACGTCCTGCACGACCGCTCCGGCCGCATCGAGCGAATCTATCAGACGACGGGGGTGCCGGAGAGTTTCGTGATCGACCGTGACGGCGTGATCGTGAAAAAGGTCATCGGCCCTGCTGAGTGGGATCACCCCACCCAAATCCAACTCATGAGCCGGCTACTCGGCGCGCCCAATGCAGTGGCAAACCGCGCTCAGTAAGCTCCGCACCAGCCTCCTCGACAACTGGCCGATCAAGGTCACGGCGCTGGTCTTGGCAGCGATTCTCTGGGCGGCCGTCGCGGCCGAAGAGCCGTCCACCCAGCTGGTCCCGGTGCGGTTGGAGCTCGAGCCGCCGGCCGGCCGGTCGATCGTGAGCAGTGAACATCCCCCCGTGCAGGCCCTCTACACCGGAACGGCGCGTGAGCTGATCAAGCTCTACGGGCAACCGCCGGTGATCCGGAAGGCACTACCCGACAGCATCACGGGGTCCGAGTATCAGGTCCAGCTCAGCATAGCGGACCTCGGCACCATCGAAGGGGCAGCCGTCAAGGCACAGCAGATCGAACCGCGCATGGTGACGGTGCTGCTCGACGACGTGGCCCAGAAGACGGTGCCCGTCGTCGCGCGGGTCGCGCTCGAGCCGGATTCCGGGTACCAACTGTTCGGGACCATCCTCGTGACCCCCAACGACGTCGTGATTCGCGGCCCGCAACCTCGTGTGGCCGACGTCGATTCCGTGGTGACCGAGCCGCTGGAATTGCGCGGGGTCACGAGCCCCGTGAGCCAGCGCCTGGCCATCGACACGACGGGGCTCGGCGGCCTCCGGGTGTCACACCTGGATGTACTCGTCGAGGCGGATGTCGGCGGGTTCGCCGAAAAGGTCCTGATGGGGATTCCGGTGGTGATCGAGGCGACGCCGCCCGGCGGGTGGGTGAGCGATCCGCGCCTGGTGAGCGTCACCATTCGCGGGAGGCGGATCCGATTGCCGGCACTCACACGCGACAGCGTGCGGGTCCGGGCGCGGCTCCAGGGCACGGCCCGGGAGACGATCGTCGGGCTCGAAGTGACGGCGCCGTCCGGCATCACCGCCTGGGTCACCCCCGATTCGGTCGTCGTCCGCCGGGCCATCCGTGATTGACGTCGTCCTCGGCATCGAAACCTCGTGCGACGAGACGTCCGCCGCGGTACTGGTTCGGGACGGCCAGCACATCGAGCTTGCGAGCCTCGTCATCTTGTCGCAGGACATCCATGCCGTGTTCGGCGGGGTGGTGCCGGAGTTGGCCTCGCGGGCGCACGTGCGCACGATCGGTCCCGTGGTGCGACAGGCGCTCAATGTGGCCGGCGTGAGCCTCGACGCGATCGACGCCATTGCCGTCACTGCCGGACCTGGTCTGGTCGGATCCCTCCTGGTCGGCGTGTGTTACGCCAAGGCATTGGCCGCGACCGCACACCGGGCCCTCATCGGCGTCCACCACCTCGAGGGTCACGTGTTTGCCCCGACCCTTCAGTATCCGGATTGCGCTCCCCCCTTCGTCGCCCTCGTGGTCTCGGGTGGGCATACGCTGCTCCTCGACGTGCCCGAGTGGGGTCGCTACCGCGTGTTGGGCGAGACGCGGGATGACGCGGCGGGCGAGGCGTTCGACAAAGTGGCCGGCCTCCTGGAACTCGGCTATCCCGGCGGGCCCGATATCGAGCGCGAGGCGCGCCGGGGCAGAGATCGCTTCGCGTTGCCGCGACCGATGCTGGGAGACGGCTTCGACTTCTCGTTCAGCGGACTCAAGACCGCGGTACTGCACACCGTACGTCAATCGATCGACCTCGCGGGTGATCGGGCCGATCTCGCTGCATCGTTTCAGGCGGCGGTGTTCGACGTGCTCGCCGACAAGGTCGGCCGAGCCGTCGATCGGACGGGGTACCACACGGTCGTGCTGGGCGGCGGCGTGGCGTGCAGCCGTACACTCACTACGGTGATGACGGATCAGTTGCGCGGACGGGCCCGCGTGGTGGTCGCCGAGCCACGGCTCAACGCGGACAACGCCGCCATGATCGCTCGCGCCGGGTGGTTTCGCCTCGAACGCGGCGAGCGCAGCGATGCCTATCTGGACGCCGACCCACGGCTGCCGTGGCCGGGTCTCGAGCGGGGGCCGGTCCCCGTCCCTGCCGGAGGACCGTCATGACCGTCTACCCGTTCGTCATCCGGCTCGGCCCCCTGGAGATCACCGGGTTCGGCATCATGGTCATGATGGGCTTCTTCATGGCCGGATGGGTCATGCAGCAGCGCCTGCGAGAACTTCACCGGAGCGACCACTACGCGTGGGACATCGTCGTGGCCGCCGTGATCGGCGGTCTGGTCGGGGCGAAACTCTGGTATGCGGGCCTGTACGGTCCGCGTACCCTGTTTGAACGGGCGGGACTGGTCTGGTACGGCGGCCTCCTCGGAGGCGCGGCTGCGGTGCTGCTCAGTGGCTGGTGGCGCCGCGTGCCCACACGCTTCACCCTCGATCTGGCAGCGCCGGCCTTGGCCGTCGGTCAGGCGCTCGGCCGCGTGGGCTGCTTCCTGGTGCAGGACGACTACGGCGTACCTACGTCATTGCCGTGGGGCATGAAGTTTCCGGAAGGACTCCCGCCGTCCACCGCGCAGAACCTCGCTGCCTGGGGTGTGCAGGCTCCACCTGACGTGAGCCCGTTCGAGGTGCTCGCGGTGCACCCCACACAGCTCTACGAGGCCGCGGCCCTGCTGTTGGCCTTCTGGCTGTTGTGGCGTCTCCGTACCCATCCGCGGGGAACGGGATGGCTGTTCGGGCTGTACCTCATGCTCGCCGGGACGGAGCGCTTTCTGGTCGAGTTCATCCGGGCCAAGGACGACCGGTTCTTCGGCACCTTCTCCCTGGCTCAGCTCACGAGCCTCGCCGCCGTCGCGGTGGGCTCGGTTCTGGCGGCCCACTTCCAGAACAAACCGGCCGTCGAGCTGGACCGCGTGGACGCCTTGAAGCCGCCGTCCGGATCGTCAGGCCGCTAGCGACCCGCTTCGAACAGGGGCATCCTCAGCGGCTCATCGGTCGGACGCCGGCGATTCGGCAAGCGCCACGCGCATCTCGTTGGCTGACTGCCATCGGTCGGCCGGCGCGCTCTTGAGGGCCTTCTCGATGACCAGCGCGAGCGGCTCGGGCGTATCACGCCGGAACCCGCGAATGTCCGGTGCCGGAGTCTCGAGATGCATCCGCAACACCACCTCCTCCCGCTGTGCCGTGTGCGGCGGTCGCCCGGCGAGACATTCGAACAGGACGCAGCCGAGCGAGTAGATGTCGCTGCGCTCGTCGATATCGACCTGCCCCTGCACCTGCTCGGGGCTCATGTAGCACGACGTGCCGATCGCGAACCCGGACCGCGTAATGCGATCGGTGCCGGCCTGCAGGATGGCACGCGCGATCCCGAAATCGAGGAGGACGGCGCCCCGCGGGGTCAGCATGATGTTCTCCGGTTTGACGTCCCGATGCACGATCCCCTTGGCGTGCGCGTACTCGAGCGCATCGAGCATGTCGACCGCAATGCGCTGGGTATCCGAGATGGAGACCTGGCGGACATGCGTCAGATGCTGCTTCAAGTTGGGGCCGTCGATGAACGGCATGACGTAGTAGATCAGCCAGTCATTCTCACCGCAGTCGATCAGCCTACCGATGTGCGGATGCTCGATATCGGAGAGGATGGAGATTTCCCGCAGAAAACGGTCCGCCACAACCGAAACGGCCAGTTGCGGATGGAGAACCTTGAGGGCGACCGGTCGCTGGTCCTTGTCGTGCGCGAGAAACACTCTTGCGGCACCGCCGCGCGCAATCTCGCGATCGACGACGTAGCGACCCTCGAGTGCGCGGCGGACGATGGGAAGGAAGTCGCGGCGAATGGTCCCTCACTCGTTGGGCTGTTCTATAGTGCGCGACCCACACAACCGGTGCAAGGCGATTGCAATGGGCATCACATGGCGGCGATGTGCCGGTGGCGCTCGCTCCGGAACGGCGTCACCCGAGCAGGATGACGACGGCTGCGGCGTGCCCGTGTTCGTGGGTGAGCGACACCATGGAGGAGCGGACGCCGAGTCGCTCGGCGTGCAGGCGCGCTCTGCCGTGCAGGTGCAGGATGGGCCGGCCGTCGGTCTCCCGTCGTACTTCGAGCTCCGTCCACCAGATGCGGCGCGCATCGGCCTCGCCGGCCAGCGCCTTGAACGCGGCTTCCTTGGCCGCCAGACGGGCGGCGATGTGAATGGCAGGAACGGCGCGGGTCGTGCAGTACTCACGCTCGTCCGGTGTCAGCAGTCGGTCCAGCGCTCGGTCCCCATAGCGCTCGAGCAATCGGCGCACACGGGACACGTCGACCAGATCGATGCCGAGACCGAGCACCGTCATGTCAGAAGACCCGTTGCCATAGGGATGTGAGCCACTCGGGCGATGCCACGTACCCGCCGAGAACGAGCCCGAACCACGTCGCCCCGGTGAGAGCCAGCACGCCGACGAGCACGACCGGCCAGAGCGAACGACGCCACTGAGCCACGTCGGACGCGACGAGTTCCCACCGCACAGATTCGCGCTCGATCGTCTCCTCCAGGGCGAGCCAGGCGGCCTCGAGCCGTCGACCGGTCGTGGTGAGGGCTTCTTGCCATGCCGTCAAAGCCATCGGCTCGGTTCCCGTGGCCAACACGAGCGCAGCGGCGCTCCGCTCCACGGCGTCGAGGGCCGCGACGAGCCCTGCCCCGGCGGAGCCCAGCCGCGCAGTGACCGCCCGTCGGTCCACCGTCCCCGGGCCAAGCCGGCGACGACGTCGGCGCGGCATGCGAACCGCCTGCGCCTCGGCCTGAATGCGCCGGGAAGCTCGGCCAACGAGCAGGTCTGCCGCGCCCCGAACCGCTTCCTCCCACGCTTCCAGCCAGGCTGCTCGGCCGAGCGCGCCGACGGCCTCCTGGCGTTGCTCCCTTGCGGCAAGCCGTCTCGATTCGCCGGCACGCTCGAACAGGCGCGTGACCAAGCGAATGCGCACGGCATCGAGCCGCAGCCCTCCGGGCGTGCGTCCGGTTCCGGTCACGAGCTTGCCCAGGTGTGGGCCCAGCTCCGGAACCCTGAGGGGTTGGAGCGCTCTCGAGATGGTCACGCGTAGATGGCGTTGATGACCGCGTCCGTGTGGCTGAGATCCTCGAAGGCGACGTCCGCGCCTGCCGCGAGCAGATCCACCACCGAATGGCGTCCGGTCGCAACGCCAAGGGCGCGGGCGCCGACGCCCTGGCCGCACGTCATGTCCGCCGGCGTATCCCCGATGATGACGATCTCACGACCCTGCGGCACGCGCCCCATGAGCGGGGCGGCCCGGGCCGCCGCGATGGCCGGTAGCTCCGCCCGCATGGCCGAGTCGGATCCGAAGGCCCCCACCCGGAAGCGTGCGGGATCCACACCGGCCGCGACGAGCTTTAGCTCGGCTCCCATCGCGAGGTTCCCGGTCAAGAGACCCAATAGCGCATCGTGGCGCTGTTCCACGGCAGCAAGCAGGTCGGCGATTCCGGGATAGAGACGGATGCCAGTCTTGCGGCTGCTCAGCTCGACCCTCAACAACTCCAAATAGCGGCGACACACGGCCGAAATGCGCGACTCGCTCTCGGCATCCGGGTGGCCGGCTGCGGACATCAGTTCGACCACGATTTGAGGATCGGTCTTGCCGTCGAACCGGTACCCCTCGATCGGGCCGGTGGCACCGATCTCGTCCATCAGGGCTCGCCCGATAGCGGACCGGCCCGCGCCGGCCGACCACAGCAGCGTACCGTCGATGTCGAACAGTACGAGTCTGCTGTATGCGCTACCCATCGTGCTGTGCCGTGCCCCCTTGCGCGGTCGCTTGGCAGGTCTTGCACAGCATCACACCGCGCATGTTGCAAATGACGCAGATGAACGCGCCACACTCGGCGCACGGATAGCCTTCGGACGCACGCTCCTCGTTGCCGCAGGCGCGGCAGATCATGATATCGGTTTCTTGACCCATGACGACTCCCACTAGGTCCGCGGCACCATCACGCTGATCGCGTGCGGCACGATGCGGGCGGTGAACGGGGTCCACCCGGCCGCCTCGCCGTCGTACTGCACCGGCAACGGCTCCTCCGGTTCGACAACGACCTCGCGACCCCGGGCGAACTTGATACGGAAATTGTCCTCGGCCAGACCGCTGGCCAAGCGCCACAACGCGTGCGCACCTTCCGTCACGCTCTTGGCATTGACAATGAAGACGTCGAACACCCCGTCGTCGGGGACCACGCCCTTCCGCAGGCGCAGAAACGGCGGGACGATTTCCCCACAGTTCGCGACGAGCACCATCGCGGCATCCGCATGGATCGGCGTCCCGTCGACCGTGAGCCGATGCGGGACGGCCTTGAGTCGTGCGATCGCCCCGAGACCGGTGGCGACGTACGCCGCCATGCGCCATCGTCGCTTGGCCGCCCCGGTCGTCTCCGTCATGAGCACGGCGTCGAACCCGGCCCCGGCGCCCACGGCGAAGTAGTGGGGTCCGTCG
>JABAOD010000228.1_pt3 | contig 34548 bp, 30 predicted proteins | sample 7062151 | NCBI WGS metagenome assembly JABAOD01 (sample SAMN14538626, study PRJNA623070) | marine sediment metagenome | biome: marine biome [ENVO:00000428]; feature: marine pelagic biome [ENVO:01000023]; material: deep marine sediment [ENVO:00002113] | place: India: Gulf of Khambhat ... | reverse complement strand
GAGGAGGCCCATGGTGCCCTGACCACTTCGGGGTCCTACAAGCCGCCTAAGCTGGCCGGTCCCTACAAGGGCTCCGGGGTGGGGCCCTCCCCCGCCTACAGCTTCACTGCCTGCGTGGCGGAGGTTGGGGTGGATGAGGAGAGCGGGATGGTGAAGGTCGACAAGGTGTGGGTAGCCCACGACATCGGCCGGGCCATTAACCCCACCCTTGTCGTGGGTCAGGTCGAGGGCGGCGTGTACATGGCCCTGGGCGAGGCCCTGATGGAGGAGCAGTCCTTCCGCAAGGGGCTTCACAAGATCCCCTCCATGCTGGAGTACAAGAGCCCGACGACGAAGGAGATGCCCCAAGTGGAGACCTTCCTAGTGGAGACGGTGGACCCAGAAGGACCCTTCGGCGCCAAGGAGTGCGGGCAGGGGCCCCTGCTGCCGGTCAATCCCGCCATCGCTAATGCCGTATCCAGTGCCCTCGGCGTACAGTGCCACGAGATCCCTCTCACCCCGGAGAAAGTGATGAAGGCCCTGGACGCGGTGCAGCGAGNNAGGGTGGATCCTCCCCCTGAGAAGCGGGTCAGGGTTCCCAAGGCGGCCAACGGAGGTGAGTGATTGCTGAGGCTCCCGCCCTTCACCTACGTAGCCCCGAAGAGCATTGAGGAGGCCATCCAGGCCATGGCCAGGTACGGAGATGAGGCCATACTAGTGGCCGGCGGCACGGACCTCTATCCGAACATGAAGAGGAGGCAGTTCGAGCCTAAGGTCCTCATCGGACTGAAGGGCATCCAGGAGCTGAGGAGCATCTCCGGAGACGAGAAGAAGGGGATGACAATGGGCGCGGTGGTCACCCTTCACGAGGTGAGTTCCCACCCCACTGTCCGGAAGCACTACCATGCCGTGGCGAAGGCTGCAGGCCTCGTTTCAACCCCGCCCCTGCGAAACATGGGAACCATCGGCGGCAACCTCTGTGTGGACCCTAGGTGCAACTACTACAACATGCCCCATCCCTGGCGGAAGGCCATCGGATTCTGCATGAAGAAGGACGGCGACATCTGCCTGGTGGCTCCGGGCAGCAACAGATGCTGGGCCTTGTCCTCCTCCGACCTGGCGCCCGTGATGATCGCCCTCGATGGTCGACTAAGACTTGCTGGGCCAGAGGGCGAGAGGGTCATATCGGCGGACGAGTTCTACAGGGACGACGGCATTGAATACCTGGCCAAAGGAAAAGCTGAAGTCCTGGCGGAGATCCGGCTGCCCCCCGCCGACGGATGGATGAGCACCTACTGGAAGCTTCGACGCCGGGGCTCCTTTGACTTTCCCATCCTAGGGGTTGCGGCTGCTGTCCAGTTCGGAGAGGATGGGCATGTCAGCGCCGCCAGACTGGCCTTGGGGGCGGTGTCCTCCAGGCCCGTGGAGGTGAAGGAGGCGAACACCCTTCTGGCAGGAAGGCGACCCTCCCCTGACGATATCGAGGGTGTGGCAGAGGCCGCCTTCAGGCTCGCCAAACCCGTTGACAACGCCGATGGCCATTTCTACTGGAGAAAGAGGATGGTGAAGCCCTACGTCAGAGGCGCATTCAGAGAACTCCTAGGAACGATGTCCGGCTGACAGTTTGGACTTAGTAGAATGTCCCCCGTTGGAAGATAACATCAGGAGGTCGGGGGGGCCTCCTCAACCTCCTCCTCTGCTGAAGGCTCTTCCTCCTCGGACGGCGCCTTCGCCTTTTCCTCTGTAGCCTCCACCCTTTCCTCGGTCTCTTCCAACTCTTCCTCGGCTTTCTCTTCAATGACGACCTCTGGCATCTTCATGAGCTCGCTCCTCCTCAACTCAATCCTAAAGATGGGTTGGACGGACTTGCAGGCCATGGCCATATCCCGTGCCATGTCGCCAAGAATCATTGCCTTAACAAACTGGGAGAGGCTCATGCTCACGGCCTTCTCGTACAGGACCCGGTGCATCACCTTCCTGATGGCCGTCTGCTTGGAGGCCTGGATCCGGCGGTCTGTGATGGCCATGGGCTTGACCCTGATTATGGCACCATCCTTGGTCTTCACGTCGAAGGTCCCGTCGATTCGGGACCTCTTCCTCCGGGTGAGCCTTCGGATGTAATCGGCCGTCATGTCGTGGCCCATGTAGGCGGTGGACACCTCGCTGCCCTTGACGTCATTAGCCTTGAACTGCACCTTGATGTGCATCTTGGCGAAGTCGCCCGTCAGATCTTGGACCGTAACTTCAGTAACGCGGTTCATGAGCCTTGAGGCGTCCTCGGAAGGCGTCTCCCCCAGGACAGCCCGATTGAACATGTCTGGAGCGTGGACGGTGTACCATATCTTGGCCTTCCACTTGTCCTTTATCCTCTTGGCCACCCTATCCTTCTTAGCCATGGGGGTTCGAGTCCGCTCTAGGTCCGCTGTCTATTTATAACTGATGGAAGGGCCTTCAGCACAGTGGCTCTGGTGCATCCAGATTCCCGGGGAAGCGGACCCGACCCGTCTGCCTGGCGGACATGCCCGGGACCCTAAAGTAGTCCGATGTAGATGGCTCACCTTGTGCTGAACCGCCTGCTCTGGCTCGAAGCCGCCACCCTCCTACTGGGGCTGATTCTGGTTGAAGCCAGCGTCATGTTGATGGAGCTGCGACGAGCCATCATCCTCGACTGGTTCGTGACCATCGTTCCTCTGATCTGGCTCAACGTTTCCATCCTTTTCGTATTTCTCTTCGTCAGATTGGGCTTCGGCAGCGCCGGACAGACAAGGAGCGAGTCAGGCGAGCCCGAGGGTCGCGCTGGGAAGCTGTTGAGTCCTGACCCCCGCTCCCTGCAGTCCGCTTCTCGAAGACCCTGGTTCAAGCCGTGGTGGGCGGGGATCGCGCTAGGTTACGGACTGGTCTACATGTTTCTCCAGGGGACCCTGGTTGTGGACCCATCGGGGCATCTGGTGCCGGTGATCTCCGTCTTTGAGAGCCCCATCGGCTATGGCCCGGGGCTGGCTTGGGCCCCCACGACCACCTTCGGGCTGCTCCTGAGGCCATATACCCTCGCCGCCACTGTGGCCCTCTCCCTCTTCTCAGGGCTGGTCCTCACCCTCCTGTTGGTATTCCTCTCAGCAGGAAGGGAGGCCATGAAAGCCGTCCCGGGCCCCCTGGCCGGCCTGGGCGTCATATGTCCCACGTGTATAGGCACGCCGGCGACGGGGTTATTCCTGGCCTATGTTACGCCTGCGGTCGCCTTCGTAGGCCTAGGTCCGGCTTCCCTCTTCTCCGTCACCCTAGCGATCTCCACGGGAATCCTCATGGGGACGCTGCTGCTCCTCTGGGTGACCGCATCCTGGCTCACTCGGCTCCTATCGAGGGTTGGGGCGCTACCTCATGCCGCGGGTAACCCTTAGGTGATACACCACAGCGAAGATGCCTGTTCCAATCAGGGCAATTATCATGATGCCCTGCACCAGGCCTATGTCCAGGGAGAAGCCCGGACCCCCGCCAGTGGTGCCCACGATGAAAGCGCCCTCCATTCCCAGCTCTCGGTGGCCAGGGACAGAGCACCAGTAGGGAATGGTCCCGGTGACGTTTATGTAAAACTCGAGGTAGGCCACCTCGCCCGGAAGAATCCTGGGGGTCGCGTACCTGACCCCCTCCACGTCTATCGTGAAGTCGTGGACCGACCCTGTGACGGTGTCGCCGTTGACGAAGGTGACGTTGATCATGACCTCAGGCGTGGCGATGGTAATCTCCTTCGGGACGAAGAAGAAGCTTGAGCCCCCGGCGGTGCCATTGCCGATGATTGTGTAGGAAAGATTCGCCGGAGGTGGCTCCTGAGCTCTGGAAGGAGGAAGGGAGATGAGGAATGAGGAGAGGAGGAGCATTGCAGCTAGGGTCAGGGTCAGCCGACGGAGTAACAGGAGGCGAGCGGCCATGGGTTCACATTTCTCCCTTATGAAAGGCTGCTCCGACTACAGGGCCTGTGTATAAATATGTTCGGGGCTGGCGTGGAGCCCCGATCGTCGTCAGGGAGGCATGGGCACCAAGAGTCCCCGGGCCTGGAGGCGAAGGCGCGGCATCATGGAGGTGGCCCATAGGGTAGGGGCTGGCTCCCCTCTTCGAAGACCACCAGCCTTGCCGACATGGCGTAGTGACCCACACCACAGTACTCCGCGCACTGGATGTGGTACTCTCCTGCCACCTCTGCCTTGAACCAGTAGTTGTTGACCCTCCCCGGCACGGCGTCGATTTTGAGCCCGAATTCAGGGATGTAGTAGCTATGTATGACGTCCACCGACGTGACGTTCAGGATCACGACCTCGTTGACCTGCACGTAGAGGACGTCCCGACTGATGTTCCCGTCAGGGTAGATGAACTCCCAGTACCACTGATGGGCCACGACCTCGGCGGTCACGGTCCCCTCAGGGGCAGCGTCGGTGATCTGCAGGGTATAGAAGGTCATGCCTGCGATGATGACGATGACGACTACGGGCAGGGCCGTCCAGGTGAACTCTAGGAAGAGACTGTGGGTCTTCACCTTGGTGGGAAGGTGGAACCCCTCCCTCCTACGATATCGGATGACGGCGAAGATTAGGAGGCCTTCCACGATGACTCCGATTATGATGGCCAGCATCAGGACTAGCCCGAACAGCTCATCCGTGGCCGCCTTGCCTGGGGTCACCGCCTGACCGAGGGCTGGGTGGAGCATGAGGGATATGGCGAGGACGAGAAAGCCAGCGGTGAGAGCTGCCCGCCGCCTGAGGCGTATCATTGCCGAACACAAAGTGTCGTTGATAAAAAAACCTTGCCCGCTTCCCAATGATGCTCTGGCTTTGGTGGCCAGCGTTACCATCCACCGGATGCCGCACCCCAAAACCTTTTTGGAGGGGGCTGAATTATGACGGCCAACACATCTGGAATCGCTTAGGACCTTCACATGGCAACGGAAGCAGTGAGCCGAAGAGCTGTGGCCTACAACGGCCTCTTCAGATGGTTCACCACCACCAATCACAAGGAGATTGGCATCCTCTACATCGTCACCGCCCTGGGTTTCTTCGTCCTCGGTGGGATTCTGGCCCTTCTGATAAGGCTCGAGCTGGCCGCTCCGGGGCCGACCATCGTGGACGCCGCCACCTACTCAGAGCTCTTTTCCATCCACGGAACCACCATGATCTTCCTGGTGACCATACCCCTCCTGGTAGGATTCGCCAACTACCTGGTCCCCATCCTCATCGGTGCAAAGGACATGGCCTTCCCGAGGCTGAACGCCCTGAGCTTCTGGATGATTCCCCCGGCAGGCATCATGATCTGGATGGGTGCCGCTGACATCGGTTGGACGGCCTATGCGCCCCTCTCCATCACGCTGCCCGACAAGGGCATCGACCTCTGGCTTTTGGGCCTGCTGCTCATCGGGAACTCCTCCGTCCTGGGAGCCATAAACTTCATCGCCACGATATTCAAGCTGAGGGCTCCGGGGGTGACCTTCGGCAACCTCTCCCTCTTCGTTTGGTCCGTCCTGGTGACCGCTTGGCTTATCCTCCTGGCCACGCCTGTTCTGGGCTCGGCTCTGGTGATGACCTTCTTCGACCGCAACCTGGGGACCAGCTTCTTCCTCAACCAAGGAGGGGACCCGCTCCTCTGGCAACACCTCTTCTGGTTCTACTCCCACCCCGCCGTCTACATCATGATTCTGCCCATCATGGGCGTCATCTCCGAGGTCATTCCCGGGATGTCCAGCAAGCCCATCTTCGGCTACAAAGCCATCGCCTTCTCCTCCGTTGCCATCGGCTTCATGGGCTTCGGCGTCTGGGTCCACCACATGTTCACCACGGGGCTGGACCTGACGGTCCGCATACCCTTCATGCTGGTTACGATGGCCATCGCCATTCCTACGGGGGTGAAGGTCTTCAGCTGGATAGCCACCATGTGGGGCGGTAGCATCTCCCTGAAGACGCCGATGCTCTTCGCCGTCGGTTTCGTGGGCATGTTCGTCATCGGCGGCATCAGCGGCATCTTCCAGGCTTCCATTCCCATCGACTACGTCGTTCAGGACACCTACTTCGTGGTGGCCCACCTCCATTATGTCCTCTTCGGAGGCAGCATCATGGGGGCCTTCGCGGGCCTCTACTACTACTTCCCCAGGATAACGGGGAAGATGTACGACGAGAGGCTGGGACGAATCCACTTCGTCCTGACCCTCATCGGGGCGAACATGGTCTTCTACGTCATGCACTTCCTGGGCCTCATGGGTCTACCCCGACGGGTCTACGACTACACCAACCTCCTGGGTATCGATCCCTGGCTGGCCCCGCTGAACTTCGTGGCCACGGTGGGTGCCTTCATCCTTGGCTTCGGCATGCTCCTCTTCTTCTACAACATGGTGAAATCCACCATCCGAGGAACGCCTTCGGAGCCCGACCCGTGGGAGCACCTATGAGGCTCGTGCAGTACTTCGCCCTGGGGACGGTGTTGAGCGCTTACGCGACCATAGTCCTGGGGGGATATGTGAGTGCCACGGGGGCCGGCCTTGCATGCCCGGATTGGCCCACGTGTCATGGGCAGCTGGTTCCTCCCCTGACCGACCCACTGGTCGCGTCGGAGTATTTCCACCGACTGGCCGCGGCCTTCGCCGGCGTCTTCGCCCTGGGGACCCTCATCCTGGTCTGGGGCCTCTTCAGGACGAACGTTAAGCTGCTGGTAACCGCCAACGCGGCCTTCGGCCTTCTGGTGATTCAGGTCCTCCTGGGAATGATTACGGTCTCGAGCCTGTTGGAGCCCGTCGTGGTCACTGCCCACCTGGGGGTGGCTGCGGCTTTCATCTCCCTCATGACCGTCGCGACCATCCTGACCTTCCGCCTTGGCCCGAAGGCGGAGCCGGAGAGGGCCAAACCATTCCCGCAAGAAGCATCGTGACTCACCGTAGAACGGCTATGAAGAACCCCAGGACAAACATCAGGATGGCGATAATGCCCAGGATGATACCGATCTTGACGTTCTCGTCCATCCAAAATGCCTTCGCGAGTAAAGGAACCATCCTGGAATACTTATCCCTTGTGAAAGGCATCCTGGGGGAGAGCCCATAGCGTCCGGGGAGCGCCCGCCCGATGAGAGAGGATACGGGACATGGGGTGGCCTCCTGGGCCTATCCCTTGTCCTGGCCTTCGTCATCTTATTACCACCGTTGGACGAACTGCTGGAACAGCACGAGGGGCTCCATCACCTCCAGCATGCGCTTGCCTTCCTTCTCAGCCTCATCTCCGGCATCGCCGGTTTCCGCCTGTTGAGGATGGCGGCCACGAGTCCTTCCGGGTGGGCGAAGGATTTCTCTCGGGCACTTCTGGTGGCCAACCACCAGGCAAACCCTGGGGGACTGCCTTCTATACTCTTTGCAGCAGTCCTCGTGGTCTTCTGGCACATCCCGTACTTCTTCAACCTCGCCGTCATCGACGACTTCGTCCACGTTTTGGAACACCTTTCCTTCGTGTTGGCGGGAGGCGCCATTGGTTTTGGTCTTCGACAGACGAGCAAGTGGACCCGCCTGGGAGGCCTCATCGTCGCCGAACTCGCCATGCTCTTTCTGGCAGTCGTCCTGGTGGTATTCGAGCTTCACGTGTACCAGGTCTACCCTCGAGACCAGGAAATGATCTTCGGCATCGGTATGATATACGCGATGATGCCCCTGATGGTCTACACTGTCTACCGTTTCCTAGTAGAGCAGGTCTCCTAGAGGGCGATAACGGAGTCGGTCCCCCAAAGGCAGGAGGGCCTAGCGGACCTCACTTCTGGGGGATGCCATACATGCGGCCCTTCCAGGAGACCCCTCCGTGACGGGTATAGCGCCGAGTTGAGTCTACCAGGATGGCGATGATGATGAGGGCCGCCACGGGCGTGAGTAGGGCGTAATGCGGCTTTCTACTGAGGTACCCATAGGCGACCGCTGACCGCGCCCACAGCATAGCACTCAGGAAAGCGCCTGTTATCAGTAGGAGGGTGGGACCGCGAGACATCAAATCAAGGAGGCCGATGCCGAGGAGGATGAAGGGCAGGACAAAGCCAACGAAGAGACTGATTACGTTACGCGCCACCCTCCCCACGCTGAAGTCCAGGCCGGGAAAGACGTTCTTCACCCAGCCCGACCATATCTCCTTCAGGGAGGGGTACATCCTCACCTCCATGGCTTCCCTGGCATCCCCCAGCCGCAGGCGGTATCCCTCTCCCTTTGCCAGGCGAGCCAAGCGATAGTCCTCGTCCACCCTTTCCTTGACCGCCTTGTGGCCGTCGAGGGATACGTAGACCTCCCTCCGGAACAGGAGGAACTGCCCGTTGCCCACGGCCCAGGGTTTGTCCGGCCGGTTAACCCAGGCCCCTCGGTTAAGGAGGCCTATGAGGAATATCATGAAGGGCAGGATGGCCGCCTCCCAGAAGGACTCCACCTTCATGCGCGGGGTAAGGGTGAGGAGGTCCAGGTCTTCCTTCAGCATGTAGGTCACAGCCCTACGGAGCAGATCCTTTCTGTGCACGGTGTCCCCGTCCGTGAAGAGTAGGAGGTCTCCCGTAGAGGCCCGAAAGCCCTCATGGCAGGCCCAGTTCTTGCCTACCCACCCCTCCGGAAGTGGGGGCTCGTCCAGTACCATGATGCGGCCTTCATACCTATCCAGAATCGCCCTTGTCTCGTCCTCCGAGCCTCCCTCGACCACTATTATCTCCTTTCTTGGGTAATCTGAATCGATCAGGGAATCGACGCAAGCACGTACGGAGGAAGCCTGATTTCTGACCGGGAGAATGATGGAGACCATTGGCTCCTCCGGTCCATCAGTCCCCTCTGGAAGCCTAGGATAACCGATGAATAGAGGGATGGAGGCCAGGGTTACGACCGTAAGGCCTACCGCATACAGGAGGAGAAGCAGGTCTAGAACAGAGAGGCCGGAGATCATCTTGTTCTGTCTAGAGGAAAGGGCTACTTAAGTCTCCTCCGCTCCCTTAGGTCTCCCCGCAAGCCTTCCAGTATTCTCTCTGTTCGCAAGCCCGATGGAGTCTCATTCTCTATGAGTCGTTGGGATCTCCTCTATGGCCGCGGGGTTCTCAACGCTGGAGAGGTCTCCAAGGTCTGCCTCCCCGAGGTACTTGGCTCTTATGACCCGGCGCACGATCTTGGCACTCCGCGTCTTCGGCAGGGCGGAGACGAAGTGGACCGCCGCTGGCCTGAGGGCCTTTCCCAGTTCCTTAGCCACATGCTCGATGAGCTCCCCCTTCAAGGCCTCGCTGGGCTCGTGTCCCTCCCGCAGGACGGCGAAGCTCACGACCTCCTCTCCTTTCACCTCATGGGGGACCCCTATGGCAGCGGCCTCCACCACGGCGGGATGGCTGATGAGGGCCCCCTCCACCTCGCTGGGCCCGATCCTCTTCCCAGCCACCTTGATGGTGTCGTCCGCCCGACCGTGGAGGAACCAGTAGCCGTCCTCATCCACGGTGGCCCAGTCACCGTGGTACCACACGTCATCGAAGCGGGACCAGTAGGTCTCCAGATACCTGTCTGGGTCCCTCCACAGGCCCTTGGTCATGCTGGGAGCGGGACTGCGGGCCACCAGGTACCCCTTCTCCCCCCGCAGGCTCCGACCCTCCTCGTCCACTACGTCCACGTCCATCCCCAGGGCCGCCCCTTTGCCCAGGGTGCAGGGCTTCTGGGGCACGATGGGCAGCGGGAAGAGGAAGCAGCCCATTATCTCCGTCCCGCCAGAGATGTTGATGATGGGACAGCGGCGGCCGCCCACCTTCTCGAAGAACCACATCCAGGACTCCTCGTCCCAGGGCTCCCCCGTGCTTCCGAGGAGCCTCAGGGTGGATAGACCGTGCTTCTCAACCCACTGGTCCCCGTAGCGCATCAGGAGGCGGATGGCAGTGGGGCTGATCCCCAGGGTGGTGATGCCGTGGTCCTCCACCATCCTCCACAACCGGGCGGGGTCTGGATAGTCGGGAGTCCCCTCCATCATAACCATCGTACCGCCTAGGGTGGTGACGCCGATGATCTCCCACGGCCCCATCATCCAGCCGATGTCCGTCACCCAGAAGAAGACGTCTTCTGGCTGTAAGTCAAAGCCGTAACCTATCTCCTTCGTCGCCTGGGCCATGGCACCGATGTGGGTGTGGACGGAACCCTTGGGTCTACCAGTGGTCCCGCTGGTGTAGAGGATCATCGAGTAGTGCTCGCTCTCCAGCTTACGGGTCTCGAANNCGGATGCTGGGCACCATCTCAACCGCCCGGTCCGCCTCCTCCTTCAACTCCACCACCTTCCCCCGGCGAGTGTAGCCGTCGGCGGTGAAGAGGAGTTTCGCCCCCGCGTCCTCCAGGCGCATCGCCGTGGCTGTGGCAGCAAAACCGCTGAATATGGGAACGGCGATGGCCCCCGCCTTCCAGCAGGCGAACATGACGCTGATGACCTCGGGGACCATGGGCATGTAGATGCCAACAGTGTCGCCCTCCCGGATGCCCTCGGCCACCAGGGCATTGGCCAACCTGTTGGCCTCTTCATAGTGATCCTTGTAGGAGGTCTTCCTGATCTCGCCGGAGTCCCCTTCCCATATGCAGGCCGTCCTGTTTCTGGATGGACCGACAGCCCGACGATCCAAGCCGTTGTGGGCGATGTTTATCCTGCCACCAGGATACCAGCGGGCCCAGGCTTTCCCCTCGCTGACATCAAGGATCCTCCCCGGACGCCGGTACCACTCGATGCCCAGGTCCTCTAGGGCCGCCTCCCAGAACCACTCGCTGTCCTTCACGCTCCTTCTGAGCAGCTCATCATGGTCCTCGATACCATGCTTGCGCATGAAACGGGTTATGTTGGCAGCCTCGATCATCTCCTCCGTCGGTCGCCACACTATGCCCCTCATTGGGACCACGCTGGAGTTGGATTCCCCCGCACACTGTTAATCCTTTTGGAAGCCCCCACGGTCCTGCTGCCTCGAGTGGCCCCGCGGCAAGCCTTTATACTTGCGAGGTGGGTTCCCAGGGGAGATGCTGGATATCAATCTCATCCGCGAAACCCCGGAGGTCGTCCGGAAGGACCTGCAGAAGCGCGGGGACGTGCAGAAACTCACCCTCCTTGAGGAGCTTCTCAAGAAGGATAGGAAGTGGAGGGAGGCCTACACCCGGGCGAACGAGATGAGGCACCGCAGGAACGTGCTGTCCGATGAGGTTGCCGCCGCGAGACGGGCCGGGAAGGAAGTCTCCGAGTTGCTGCAGGAGGCCTCGGACCTCGGCAAGGGCATCGAGAGTCTCGAGGGGGAGATGGACGCCCTGAGGTCTGAGATAGACGCGGCCCTGATGAGGTTGCCCAATATCCTTGACGAAGATGTCCCCGTGGGGAAGGATGACACGGAGAACGTGGAGCTGCGGCGGTGGGGAGAGCCCTCGCAGCCCGAGTTCGAACTCAAAACCCACGGCGAGCTCCTGGAGGCGACGGGCCTGGGAGACTTCGAGAGGGCTCGCAAGGTGGCGGGAGCCGGTTTCCTCTACATGAAGGGTGACCTCGTCCTCCTGGATCTGGCCCTGCAGCGCTTCGCCCTGGACTTCGTCGTTGGGAAGGGATACATCCCCATCTTCCCGCCCTTCATGATGAGGCGGAGGCCTTACGAGGGCGTCGTCGACCTGGGGGACTTCGAGACGGTCATGTACAAGGCGGAGGATGAGGACCTCTACCTCATAGCCACCTCTGAGCATCCCATCGCTGCCATGCACATGGACGAAGTCCTGGAGGAGGAGGCGCTGCCCCTGAAGTACGCTGGCATCTCCACCAACTTCAGGAAGGAGATCGGGGCCCATGGCGTGGACACCCGGGGCCTCTTCCGCATGCACCAGTTCAACAAGGTGGAGCAGTTCATCTTCTGCCTTCCTGAGGACTCCAAAAGGTGTCACGAGGAGCTCATCGAGAACGCGGAGGAGATCTTCCGCCAGATGAAGATACCCCACAGGATCGTGAACGTCTGCACCGGGGACATCGGGACGGTGGCGGCCAAGAAGTACGATCTGGAGACCTGGTCCCCCCGACAGGGGAAGTACGTGGAGGTCGTCTCTTGCTCCAACTGCACCGACTACCAGGCCAGACGCTTGAACGTCAAGGTCGGGAAGCTTGGCGGGGAAAAGAGGTTGGTCCACACCCTCAACAGCACGGCTATTGCGACATCCAGGGCCCTAGTGGCCATTCTAGAGAACTGTCAGAATGAGGATGGCACCGTGACCGTTCCGAAAGTTCTCCGTCCATTCATGGACAGCAAGGAGGTCATCGGCTCGCCGTTCCGATAGCTGGTAGACAAAACGGGGCGACTGCGGTGGGCTAGGTTCAGCCAGACCGCAGACACCGGAGACCACCTCGGCCATCGTCATCAAGGCAAAATCCTTATTCCATATCGTGCCTCCATGTTTGGGTGCATCCTGTTGCGCTATGACCCCAAACTGGTCCGTTGGTTTGCTCGTCTTACCCCTGCTCAACGTCTGGAGGTTGCACTGGAGGCGGACGCTTTCGTGAGGGAGGTTCGAAGTGGCCTCGATTCCAGACATCTTCCGCGCACTTAATCGAGACGAAGTGCGCTATCTTCTGATAGGCGGCTATGCCAGCGTCATCCATGGTGTTCCGAGGACGACTGTTGACATCGATATTGCAGTTGATCCCGACCCTGACAATGTTCGTCGCGCGCTGGAGAGCCTGCGGCAAGTTGGCCTGGTGCCTGAACTCGACCACGTGGACGACATTCTCGGACAAGGAGGAGTCACGGCCACCGACGACCGAGACGTAGACCTTATCACATCCACGAAAGGAGCAACATTCGATGAACTCTGGCCTGGGCGTATGGTGGTTGTGTTCCGGAATACGGAGATACGCGTTGTCTCGAGGCAGGACCAGATACGCCTTCTAAGAGCGTCGGGGCGGCCCCAGGATCTAGAGGATGCCGAGCTTCTGGAGAGTTTGGAGTTCGAACGATGAGCAGGTCCCTCGGTCCTCTCCAGGCGTTGAGCGGACACGAGCCATCACCTGTCACCCGCATGAGCACTCCTGGCGGCCTGCGTTGTCTCAGGACCGCCATCAATGGTGCACGTCGAGCGAAGTTCTCACCAGGCGAAACCAGTCCATAACCATAATAGGTGTTCGAGCGGCACATCACGGCTCGAGGAATAGTGAAAGAGAGCAACGATAAGGGGAAGTCAGAGGACTTCAGACTCGTTGACCTCCAAGGTCGAAGACGTGAGGAGCTCAGGAAAGAGGAGAGGATCCGGACCTTCCGCCACTACCTCGATTGGACAATATATCGAGATGCCATCCTGAGGCGTCTCAGGGTCATTTGGGGCTATCGAGGAATCCTCGGACGAACGAAGACCGTTGTCGTGGCCGGAGGCGCCATCTTCATCCTGACCCTCCTCCTGGGTCTAGCGGGGTCCTCGGGCCTCGCCCTCCTTCCCGCCCTCCTGGGCTTCGGACTGTCCCTGGCTGGCCTCATCTATGGGGCCACTCCCCAGCTTTCCTCTCGCATCGAGCGACTTCCGAGGCACGGAGTGATAGCGGCCTGGGCCTTCCTCACCACACTCTGCGCATTCGTAGGATTCTCGTCCACGGCTGTCATCATACTGGTCCTTTTCGTTGGCGGATTCACGGCGGTTAACGTCCTATGGAGCTTCCTTCCTAGACTCCTGGCCCTACTAGATAGAGGTCAGAAGGGAGCCAAAGGGTATGCCCAAGCGACAGCAAGCCCAACTCCGCTCCTTCTCGCCTTAACCGTGATCGCCACCTGGTCCATGGTGGCCAGCTTTCTCATGGGATTCCTTCGAATCCATGAAACGAGGCCTTTGGGGACCGCCTTTCTCTTCGCCCACGTCGGTCTGCTTCTGGGACTCGTTCCCCTGGAAGGGCAACTGCTCCAGAGCCTCAGGAGACACACCATGGCAAGGTGGTATCTGCTTCGGCCTCGACGGCTGCTCAGGGACGTGCTGTTCACAGCGATGGTGGCCGCTTTGATAGGCTACGAGGTCTCCATAGCGTCCGAAGGCGGGACCTTCTCGGGCATCCCTGCCTTCGCCCTGGCCCTGGTGCTCTTCAGCTATCTGGGCGTGCTGCTTCGACACGTTTCGGCCCTGGGTGAGAGGTTGAAACCCGCGCATCCCCTTATCCTTCCATCCTTCGGCATGCTCCTCTTGTTCGCACCCTTGGTCGTCATACTGTCAAATCCGCCCCTGACAGTCACGCGGATATACGGGGGCGCTCAGACGGCTGGCCTTGCGGCGGGTGTAGCCTTCATTCTCGTGCACGCTCTGTGGCGAGAATGGACGGATCGTCTTCGAGCCCGCCTGCGAGAAACAGTGAAGAAGCGTGTTCCCATCGAGTCGTCCGAGAAGGAGAGTGACACGTACCAGAGGATTGGAGCTGGCCGTATGAGACGTGGGAGTCCAGGGGTGCAGATACGGGAGGCAGAGTCCCGCGGTGAGGAGGAGAACGGTTCCCCACCATAGCTGTCCTCACCGAAAGGATTGGGTGTATGTTCATTTGGAGGCCAACCTGTATCTTACCTGACAATGGAAAGTTCTCCCTGTGGAAGTCAATCCACAGGGTATGAGCTGACACGCTCGGACGATGTTGTTAACCTGGGCGGTGGCGTTGCCGTCCGTGATGGCGAGGGTGTGGACCTTCTACGCACAGCATATTAGCTTCGTCCTTCGAGTGGATGAAGTGCACCCATTCTCGCCACTGGTTGAGTGACATCGGTTCGACTGCCTGGAGATCGTGCCCAAGCCGCTACAGAACTGTGAAAACCTTCAGGAACTCCTCGACGGTGATCTTCGCCGCCTTTAGGATTGAGCGCAGCGTTCCCGTCTTCAGCTTCCCATGAAAGGGAACGACGATACGCAAAAAAAAGGTTTTAGGTTTCTTGACCTCATTCGATGCCTGCGAACAACAACGCTGAGGCCTGCCCATTCTTTCGTCTCTCTCGCTCCCGGACGAACCAGATTAGAGATAGCAGACCCCATAGAAGCATCGCAATGCCGCCCTGAATACCTAACATGCCCGCGACCCAAAGCGGCCTATTGACTGGCTCGAGGGCGCTAGAGAAGACCGGTAGACCCAGTCCGAGGGATATGGCACCCGCGACTAGCCAGGGAACGAATACGACCGCTCTGAAGATAATCGGGGGCTTGGAGGGCGGCCCTTGCTCGGTCTCCAGTTGATGGATCTCGTTCTCGATCCGCGATCCGAGCTCCTTACTCACGGAGAAGCCGCGAAGCCAGCCGTCCTGATTGAAATAATACACGATGTCCAGTCTGGGGTGCTTGGTCCAGACCTGATGAACCCGGTCGAAGCGGACGTGCCATTCCCCACGAGCACGACTCCTCACAACCAGGGCCTCGCTCGTGAAGCTTAGTTCCTGTGGGCTGCGGGCCTCCACTCTTCGCATCCCGAGCTGGACGGTGGCGAGGAGGACGAAGGCAAGGCCTATCCCAGAGAAGAAGAGCACCGGGCCCCCCGAAACTACGGAACCCAGATAGCCGCTAGCCACGGCAACACCAGCGACAAAGAGGCTTCCCACGTCTCTCACCCGGCGATCTCTGATCCGGACCGTGTCAAGATCGTTTCTTATCCACACACGGCCTGCGTCTTCCATACGCTATACCACTAAGGCACCTATTGATAAGAATATCCCTAGGACACCTAGAGCCAGCCCCGCAAATCCGAGATAACGCGGGAAGCCTTCTAAGAGGGTTGTAATTGATAGCACCGAAAGAATAACTGACCCGACCCCGAGAACGATCGCCCCGATACCGATCGCGAAGACCCAATCCTGGTCAGCTGCCTGCCCGCCAATGACCGCCAAAGTAAGAGCGAGTCCCAGTATCCCAAAGACAACGCCCACAATTTGACCACGGTTGAAAGGGAGGGAAGAGTCGAGGATCGCCGCACCACTGAAGAGGAGGCCGGTCTTGGCGAAGTAGAACCCCCAGACCCCGAACATCGTCCTAGCGAAATTGCGCCAGAAGTCTTCGAGATACTCCCACTCGGCTTGCGCCTCCAAAGTGTCCTCTGCTACAGCAGGCCACGCCTCAGGTCCCATGTAACCCGACGACATGAAGGAACGATCGGGCTCTGTTGTATCATGACTCAGGGTCTCGATGACGAGGTACGTAACCATAATCGAGACCGCGAAGGTCAGAATCCATGAGAAACTCAGGGTGAAGGGCATCAGAACCCAGAGGGCAACCTGCACAGCCGTTGCTGCCCCAATGAGTATCCAAAATAGGGAACCGGCAAGAGCCGAGTCGAGATTGCTCAGGGTTGAATCCGTGATGGCCCCCGCAACTTCGTACTCGACCTTCGCGGCAAGAAGGGCGAGAGCAACGCCTGCTAAATATGATGAGACAAGAGAGGTCAGCGGATCGACGAAAATGGCAAGGGCCGCCCTCACGACCATTTCAGCGAAGGCGCGCAGCCAGTCCACCATATGCCCGAAGGCCTCCTGGGCCATCCGGACGGCGTCCTGCACCGCCGTGGTAGCCTGGTTGACGACGGCCGAAAGCCACAGCCCGAACTGGACCAGGCTGTCCACGACCTTGTTCCAGAACTCCACGTAGAAGGCGATGGCGGTCCGGACCCAGTTCAGGGTCTCGTCTAGGATGGCTTGGGCGCCGGCCCACAGGGCCTCCCAGATGGAGACGGTCGTGGAGCCGCCGGAGGACCACTGGTAGCTGTAGGAGGGAGAGATGGAGAGGGGCTCGTACGGGACGGCCGCCAGGGCCGCCTTCGGCACGCCCAGGAGGGGCAGCTGGAAGGTCACGTCCACCGAGGTGGCGATCCGGTTCCCCGCCGGGTCGTTGAGGGCCATGTCGGCCAGGGCCGCCCAGTCCTCGTCCATCAGCCCTCCGGCGTTCAGGACCATATGGAGGCCGTCCTCGTTCTCCCTGCCGATGTCCCGCCAGACGGCCTTCACGTTCCCCAGGAGGCCCCCGGCGGTGAGGCCGTCCGTCTGGTTCAGGCGGTGGTAGAGCTCGCTCTGGAAGAAGAGGTCTCGGGGGATGAGGCGGACCTGGGTGGCCTCCGCCCCGAGGCCTGTGCCGTAGAAGACCCGGGCCATGAGGACGACGAAGCGGTCCTCCCCCAGGTAGCGGCGCTCCACCACATTGCCTTCGGCATCCGTGACGTTGTACACCGTGCTGTAGTCCGTGGGCACCAAAAGCCGGGTCCATCCCCGGAAGGGGACCACGATAGAGGCGTGGATCCGCAGAGGGTCGGCCCTGGGGCTGGCGGCGAGGTCGGGGGTCAGGTCCCAGGTCCTGGTCGAGCCGGGACCCACGGATAGGGAGAGGTCCCGGTAGTTCACGGGGATCCTCCAGACCTGGCCGCCGTCGTCCACCCAGTACTTCGTGGAGATGTAGACCTCCCCGTGCTGGTTGCCGCCGTCGAAGCTCCAGGCCTCCACCCGGAAGGTCACGGCGGAAGACGAGTCGTCCACGTTCAGGGGGAAGAAGTGATTGTAGGTGCCGGAGGGCATGTTCAGGGTCTGGGTCCAGGACTCCTCACTGCCCACCCGGACGCCCACGAAGGGCCGGGCGGTGTCGTCCCCCACCACGTTGATGGACTCGATCCAGATACTCAGGAAGGCATCTCCCAGGGGGACCCGGTCCTGGGGGTCGATGACCCCGTCGCCGTCGGTGTCCCGGTTGGTCGGATCCGTTCCGTGGGCGAACCACTCGTTGTCGGGCCAGCCGTCCCCGTCGGTGTCCGTCGACCAGGGGTCGGTAAGGAAGCCGTCCAGGCCCATGGTGGTCTCCTCGGTGTCGTTCAAGCCGTCGCCGTCGGAGTCGGACCGAGTGGGATCGAGCCGGACCGTCACCTGAAGCTCCACGTACTCGACCTGCCCCTGGTCGGCACCGGCCTTGTCCTGGACCCTGAGGTACCAGTTGGCGGCGCTGGCGATGTCGCCCGCCGTGAAGCCAAGGTCGAACAAGTTGTAAGCAGTGAAGTTGTTGTCCGCCGAGCCGCCAATCCGGTTCCGGAGGTTCACGCTGGTGGACCCTCTGTAGAGATCCACCACCAGGTCCCCCATCCAGGTGTGGGTGATCCCCACCAGGGCCCGGGCCTCCTTAATGCGGCTTGCGCCCCCGTTCACCACCAAGTAGAGGGGCTCCGTCCAGACCGTGGTGTAGTCCAGGATGGGTTTCCGCCTTGAGGTCTTGAAGGTCATGACGTACCTTTCCTGACCATCCGGCAGCCCATCCCCGTCGGTGTCCGGGTCAGAGGGGTCCGTCCTCACGCCGTACACGGAGGAGCCGAACCACTCCTCCCAGTCCCTCAACCCATCCCCGTCGCTGTCCTCCGCGTAGGCGAGAGTGGTCACCGACCTCGCCTCTTGGACGCCGTTGACCGTCAGGACCAGGGAGCGAGGGTTCACCTCCGTGAAGTCGGAGAAGCCGTCCCCGTCGGTGTCCGACAGGGTCGCATTGCTGTAGTGGACCGTGACCTCGTCCCCATCCCACAGCCCATCATCGTCCGTGTCGGCGTCCACGGGGTGGGTGACGACCCCGTCCATGCCCAGATCGTACTCCTCCCCGTCGGGCAGCCCGTCCAGGTCCGTGTCCGGGTTCAGGGGATCGGTCTTCACCGTTACCACCTGGGAGACGCCGTTGATCGTCAGCGTGATCGTCCTGTCCACGACCTCGAAGTCATCCCGGGCGGCGTCGCCGTCGGTGTCCACCGTCACGGGGTAGGTGCCGAAGGTGTTTACCTCCTGACCATCGCCGAGGCCGTCGCCGTCAGTGTCCCACTTGTTGGGATCGGACCTCTCCTCCAGGCGGAGGGCGAATGCCTGCAGGGTCCCCTGGGTGGTCGTCGAGCTGCTCATGATGGAGGACTCGGATACAGTCGCGAGGGAATCAACGCCCGTTGGTACTGGGCAGTCCTTCACGCAGCCACCACCTCCGCCCCCGCCACCGCCTCCTCCGCTGCCGGCGCTGGCGACCCAGTCCCGAATCACGATGCGCCAGGCCATCTGGGAGTGGAAGAGGGCGGCGTCGAACTCCGCCGGGAGGATGCGGTTGTCCCTCTCCACCTGGGTGACCTGGCTTCGGTCCTTGATGAGGTCTGCGGACACGGTGTAGGTCGTGGCGGAGACCGTGATGCCAGAGGTGCTTGCCGTCGTGGTCGCGCTAAGGGTGACGTCCCCTTTATCCTTGCCGCGGCTCTCCTTGAGGGGCTCGGGGCCTACGGAGGTGGGGCACGGGGGCTTGGTGCAAATCCAGCCGCCACCGTTGGAAACGGTCACGCCGATGGTGTGGCTGGCGCCGTTCCCCGCGTAATCGATGGCCAGGGCCTTGAGGGTGTGCTTCCCGTCGGACACCCTTTCCGAGTCCCAGTAAACGTAGTACGGGGCCGAGGTGTCGGAACCGATGAAGGCTCCGTCCACGTAGAAGTATACGACCGAGAGGCCAATGTTGTCCGATGCGCTGGCGTCGATTCTGATCACGCCTGACACGGTGGCTCCGCCTCTTGGGTTGGTGATGCTCACCGAGGGCGCGGTGTTGTCCACCGTCACGGAGACGGCAGCCGTGCTGCTCCTCCCGACCCCGTCCGTCGCCTTGGCCGTGAGGGTGTGGCCGCCGTTGCCAACGGACCCTGTGTTCCAGTCGTACCAGTAGTAGGTCCCATCGAAGTTGGCCGTTATGTCTATGTAGCCCCCACCATCCAGGCTGAACTCCACCTTGGAGACGCCCACGTCGTCCGTGGCCCAGACCTTCACTCGGTAGGTTCCTCGCAGGTACTGGCCCGAGGACGGCTCGGCGAAGGATACACTGGGTCCCGCCAGATCAGCAGTGACGACGATGGAGTGGCTGGCCGTCTTCCCCGCGTGGTCCACAGCCTGGGCCATCAGCACATGCTCTCCCGAGGAGGGGTTCCACCCGGCCTCGTAGGGGCTCGCGGTGTCCGTGGCGATGAGGCCACCGTCGACGTAGAACCTCACCTCCCTAACGCCGTAGTCGTCGCTGGCGGAGGCGGAGATGGTCACGGAGCCTCCCACAACAGCACCGTTGACCGGGTTGGTGATGGACACCGTTGGGTTGGCGTTGTCTATCTTGATGCCTATGGCGTGGCTGGCCTGGCCTCCGACCTTGTCCACCGACAGGGCCTTCAGCTGGTGGTTCCCCGCCGGATGGTTGCGGGTGTCCCAGGAGAAGGAGTAGGTTTCGGGTGAGGAAGGCTGGCCGAGGGTGACGATGAGGGAGTCATCCAGGTAGAACTCCACCCTGTCAACGATCTCGTCCTCCGTGACGGAGGCCGTAACGGTTACCACGCCCGATAGGAACGTATCGGCGGGTGGCGATGTGAGGGTCACCCCCATCAGCCGGCTTCCGGGGTCCCACACATACCTATCCTGCCAAGAAGAGCCGTCCCAGTAGCCCGCCTGGACCGTCAGCTCCTCCTTTGTGGGATGGTCGACAGTGAACTCGGCGAAGGCGCCTGTAACCACCCCTGACCATGGGAGGAGGGTGGCGGCAGCATTCTCCAATCCCTCATCGGGGACGGCCTTGGGAAGGCCGTCGGCTGCAGCTGTCTGGGCATAAATGGTTGAAAGCTCGAAGCTATCTTCCAGCCCGTCTAAATCGCTATCCAACTGCGCCCGGGCTGGCGAGTTAAATACGGTGATGATCAGCAGGAACGTGCACACGACGGCCGCTATCCTCAACCCCAATCTCAGGAAGACCACCCCGGCTCTTGAGAATGTTAAGGCAAGCTTTTTTACTTGATTATCAATTAGTTATCAGCCGCTGAAGAGGACGAGCTGGCCCTGGGCAGAACCGTTTCAGCACGTCCTTAAAGCGTGAGGACTCTAACCCCCGGGGGGACTGGCATAGGAAGGCCAAGAAGCAAACTGGACAACATCAAGGGCTATCTGTCGGCGAGTAGACAGAGGTCCTTGGTCGTGGAGGCCCTAAGGGACGGTCCCAGGACCCCTTCAGACATTGCCCGCCGCACGAGTCTGCAGCGATCCAACGTCAGTCGGACGATCTCCGAGCTGCTCAGGCATGACATCGTCTACTGCGTCTCCCCCGAGCTGAGGAAGGGGAGGCTCTACGGGCTGGCGCCAGAGAGCGTGATGCAGTTGGACTTCCCAGAGGCCTCCCTTGACTTTCTTCCCGAGGCCTCCAAGGCCGACTTGGTCCAGGGATTCGCGCCCCAGGTGAGGGGAGAGGCCATGATCGCAGGCGTGACCGCGACCATCAACCTCCTCGGGGCTGATGCCGTTGTGAAGCTCTCCCGCGCCTGTGGCTTCAGCTTCTTCGGCATCCAGAGAGAGCAGTGGTACTCCATGGAGAACCATCATCTCCTGCTGTACTGGCTGTCCGAGCTCTTCGAGGGAGGACTGAATCTCTGCAGACAGATGGGCCGTAGGAGCATCGCCCATCTTCCGTACCTCCAGAATTTCATCGCCACAAGGAATCTGGATGTTGTCGCCTTGGTGGAGCGAGCCCCTCTTGTCCACAACTACTACTTCAACTTCGGCCGCTTTGAAGTGCTTCCCGCCAAGGATGGAGTTGAAATCAGACAGTTCGACATGCTCGCCACCCCCCCGTTCTGCGCCGCGCGGAGAGGGAATTATGAAGGTATCATGGAGGCCAGGGGGTACATTGTGGATGTGGAGGAACGCTCCTGCGAAACCCGCGGGGACCCGTACTGTACCTTCCGGGTTAGGGCAACAGGGCTGAGAAACGCCCAGCAAGGCGACTAGGCGTCGGGAGCCCTGTGTGGGGATGGGATACTCGTTCTAGAAGCCAACAAAGCCTTAATGCTCCCTGCGTCATCATGACTCTGGTGATCTACTGCTCTGCCCCATTGATTTCCGATACGGCAGACCTGCGATGAAGGCGATCTTTTCCGAAGAGAAGAGGCTGCAGAAGCTTCTCCAGGTGGAGGTCGCCTTGGCTGAAGCCCATGCCACCCTGGGCAACATACCGGGGGAAGCGGCGAAAGTGATTGCCACCGCGGTCAGGGCCGGAAAGGTGACCCAGGAGAGGGTGTCCGAGCTCGAACTCGAAATCAAGCACGACATAATGGCCATGGTGCTGGCCCTTAGCGAGGTGAGCGGCGATGCCGGGGAGTACGTGCACCTCGGCGCTACGAGCAATGACATCGTGGACACCGTCACGGCCCTGCAGCTCAGGGAGGCTCTTCCCCTGCTACTGGACGGCCTCGTCCGTTTGCGGGGGGTCCTCCTTGACCTGGCCGATAAGCATAGAGGTACCATCATGTTAGGAAGGACGCATGGGCAGGCGGCCGCACCCATCACCTTTGGGCTGAAGATGGCGGTATTCGCCCTGGAAGTTCACCGTCATCTCGAGAGGCTTCAGGAGGCCTCAAAGAGACTCCTCGTCGGAAAGATGTCAGGCGCCGTGGGGACTGGTGCAGCCTTCGGTGGGGACGCATTGAGAATCCAGGACACTGTCATGAAGAATCTGGGCCTGTTGGCTGAGGAGGCGTCCAGCCAGATCGTCGGTCGGGACAGGTACGCCGAATATGTGGCCCTGATGGCAGGGATCGCCGCGTCCTTGGAGAAGTTCGCTACAGAGGTCCGCAACCTCCAGAGAACGGAGATAGGGGAGGCCGCGGAGGCCTTCGGCAAGCGGCAGGTCGGATCCTCCACCATGGCCCACAAGGAGAACCCTATTACCTCGGAGAACGTCTGTGGCCTAGCTCGCATCGTAAGAGGCTTCGTTCTGCCGGCCTATGAGAACGTGCCTCTGTGGCATGAGAGGGACCTGACGAACTCTTCTGCGGAGCGGTTCATCCTTCCTCACGTCTCAGTACTGGTGGACGACATGCTCCACAAGATGTCCGGCGTCTTCGAGAACCTTCGCGTCTACGAGGATAGAATGTTGGAGAACCTGCAGGCCACCAAGGGCCTGGTGATGGCCGAAGCCGTGATGATGGCCCTTGCCAAGAAGGGGTTGGGCCGCCAGAAGGCTCATGAACTGGTGCGTCAGCTCTCCCTGAGGGCCAAGGCGGAGGACAGGAGCTTTCTAGAGGTTCTTCAAGGGGAGGAAGCCATCACGTCCCTTCTGGACGGGAAGGCACTCGAGGCAGCCTTGGACCCCCGTGAATACATTGGGGCGAGTGAGGAGATCGTCGACAGGGTGATGACCCTCTGCAAGGAGACTCCATGAAGTTCGCTGACCTGGTGGAAGTGTACGAGGGCATCGAGGCCACTCCCAAACGGTTGGAGATGACGGAGCATCTGCAGGGCCTCTTTCAGCAGGTGCCACCGGAGGTCATAGACAAGGTGGTGTATCTCACCCAAGGAACCCTGTTCCCAGACTTCGTTGGAATCGAGATCGGCCTGGCGGAGAAGCTCGTTATCCGCGCCCTAGCCTTCACGACGGGACTTGAGATGGAAGAGGTTGAGGCGTCTTGGAAGCGCCTAGGGGACATGGGAACCGTGGCGGAGGAGGTGCTTAAACAGAAGAGGCAGAGGACCCTCTTCGCTTCTCCCCTGACGGTCCAGAAGGTGTATGATAACCTGGTCCGCATCGCCAAGGCCTCGGGAACAGGCTCCCAGGAGGAGAAGATCAAGCTGCTGGCCGATTTGCTGCACGATGCAACTCCCAAGGAAGCACGATACATTCTCCGCACGGTGGTGGGCAAGATGCGCCTCGGTGTCGCAGATATGACCATCATTGATGCCCTAGCGACAGCCTTCGCCGCTAAGGAGGAGAGGGATAGGGTCGAGAGGGCCTACAACGTCTCCTCCGATCTGGGAAAGGTGGCACGCGTACTGGCTGAAAAGGGCTTGGAGGGGCTGGATGACATCCATCTCCAAGTGGGCATCCCCGTTCGGGCCATGCTCTGTGAACGCCTGCCGGACCTAGAGCAGGTCTTCGAGAAGCTCGGAACTTGTGCCCTGGAGTACAAGTACGATGGGTTACGAATCCAGGCCCACGTGGGTGACGGGACTATTAGGCTCTTCTCCCGTCGGCTGGAAGATCTGACGGAACAGTTCCCTGACATCATCCAGGAGGTAGGACCATCCTTCAAAGGAAGGGAAGCCATCCTTGAGGGCGAGGCCGTGCCCGTCGACCTGAATACCGGCGCCTTCCTGCCCTTCCAAGAGGTGTCCCATCGCCGCGGCCGAAAGTACGATATCGAGAAGGCAGCCGAGGAGACCCCCGTCCACTTCCTCCTCTTCGACTGCCTGTACCTCGATGGGGAAGAACTTATCGGGAGCCCCTATAGGGACCGTCGCAAGACCCTGGAGAGGTGCATCAAACCCACGGAGAAGGTGATGCTGGCAGAGGCCCTCATCACGGACCGCCTTACAGAGGCCGAGACTTTCTTCGACAAGGCCATAGAGCAGGGCTGTGAGGGACTCATAGCCAAGAACCCTGAGTCCCCTTATGCGGCCGGGGCGAGAGGATGGCAGTGGATTAAGTACAAGCGGGACTACAAGGCGGAGATGGCAGACACCGTCGACTTAGTCATAGTGGGAGCCTTTGCAGGAAGGGGTCGCAGGGCGGGGACCTATGGCGCCCTCCTGATGGCCGCGTACGACACCGAGGAAGACTTGTTCAAAACCGTCTGCAAACTAGGAAGCGGCTTTGACGATGAGACCCTCTTCTCACTCCCAGAGAAGATGAAGGCCCATGCGCGGGAAGCGAGACACCCGCGAGTCGATTCCAAGCTGGAGGCGGACCGCTGGTTCGATCCTTCCCTAGTCATCGAAGTCTTGGGCGCCGAGATCACCCTCAGTCCCATGCATACCTGTGGCTTTGGTCTCATCAAGGAGAGCTCCGGCCTCGCTATCAGATTCCCTCGATTTACTGGCCGTTGGCGGAGTGACAAGGGTCCGAGAGACGTGACTAGTGTGCGAGAATTGTTATCCATGTACAGGAGCCAGCTTAAAAGGGTGGGCTAATACTCCTCCCGCCTCGAACCAGTATCCAAGCCGATAATGCCCCACTAAACTTTATATGAGAACCTGTCCGAATGATACCGCGGTCCGTCTGGAAAGAGGTGAAGCAATATCCCAAACGTGGCGACACTTGTACTACTGCAGGCTCCAATTCTTACCGCGGCTATCTGGTGGGGCATCGTTTACCTCCAGATATTCAGGGGACGGATGAGGACAGCCACGGAGATAGCCTTTGTTTCCGCCGCGGCGTTTGGGGGCGTTTACGCCTTTATGGACTGGCTATTCTTCAGCGCCACTGATGAGAATCTAGCTATGAACGAACTCCGACTCGGCCTTACCGCCCTCACGCTCTCAGTCATCTTCTTCTTCCTATTCGCAAAGTGGTACGTGGATCGACCGAGGCGACGCGATATATTGTTCATGCTCGTCGTGGGCCTGCCCATCCTGCTGATTTGGACAGTGATGCTGGAGTCCAGACTAGATTCGAGTGACTGGGAGGGTTTCACGGCAAGGTACAGTATGAACTGGTTCATCATCTGGCTCGGCTACATCGTTGCGTTCATGGTCGGGGGCATACTGCTGACCTACAAGGCCTCCCGAATTGTTGCGGAACAGAGCCGGTTGCTTGGAAGAAGGATACTCGCTATTACCGTGACCCTGCTGATAGCCCTCGTCTTCGGTCTGGCAACCAACACACTCTTTGCCGTACTGGGGATTTCCGAGCTGCCGCCTTTCTTCTCCACTCTTATGGTCTTTCCCGGTATCTTGACCGTAAGGGCCCTTATGCCAACGGCGGGAACGAGGATTTCAGGAGCCATGCTGAGATGGGCACGGAGGCGACTTGACCTCCTCAACGCCTTCCTGATCTACGGGAACGGAACGCTCATTGCCTCTAAAGGGAAGGAGGGCGTCGACCAGAAGATCGATGACGACATCTTCGGGGCGACCCTGGATGCCATCCAGAGTTTCATGAAGACCTCCTTTCCCTACCTTGTAGGCAAGTGGTTAAGGACCGTAGAACACGGTGATATGAGAATCATTATAGAAAGAGGTCAACACTGTTACCTCGCCTTAGTCATCCAGGGGGTTGAGAGCGACTTCCTTCGCAGGCAGATGATCGAGGCCCTGAACACATTCGAAGCGAGGAACAGAAGTAAAATCGTGAACTGGAACGGGGTTGTAGACGAGCTTCGAGGTCTAGACGAGTTGCTTGACTCATTCTTCACAGAAAGGCCTCTGCTGTGAGGCTCATGCTGTTTCCGTAACTCCCGACTCCTCCATGACCTTTATCCTCTTGGCTCGGATCCTCCTTTCTCTCTCTTCGTCCGTGAGAGTTGAGACATAATCTGTGATCTGTCGCACCTTCCTCCCGATTGGCGCGGCGATGTCCTTGTACACCTCGGCGACATACCTCCCGCCATCACCATGCGCCAGTATTGCCGCAATTGCAGCCCTAGAAGACTGTATTCCGAAGTAGATGCCCTCTCCGGTGAATGGCTCGCAGAAGCCTCCAGCATCTCCGACTAGGAGGACTCGACCCTTCCCGTAGGCCACATCGCCAAACGGTATTGACCATCCTTCCCTGTGCGTGTGACCTCTGGCCTCATAACCGAAAGTCTGATGAATCCACCCGCGGAAACGGGACATGGCTAGGTCCGCTGGAGGACCCAGACTTCGGTGGACTCCGAGACCCAGGACAGTGCAAGACCCCTTCGGAACGACATATGCATAGATGGGTGAGATATCTCCCTTGAAGAAGAGGTAGAAGGAGTCACCAAACGGCCCTCTGCCCTCATAGTGTTCCTGGATCACTGAGATCGTCTTCTGGTTTCGTCCTCCGAGCAGTTCCCTCCTACAGGAGCTGTAGACACCGTCTGCTCCTATCACATATCGGGCTCCCAGTTCCTCCACGCCACCCCTGCTCCGCAGCTGTGCGATCCAACCATTATCGGTCCGTCGCATGGCGACGAGTTCTTTGGGACAGTGCAGCGAGGCCCCCTCCTCGACCGCCAAGGAAGTTAGCCAGTGATCAAACCTGCCTCTGTCGACGTTCTCTATCCGGTTTAGCGGATTGTGAAAGCCATTCGCGCGACCACTTGGGGGTATCACACGCTCGGTCAATACTGGCGGTTCTACGTGCGCTTCTCTAGGGATGTCTCTCCCGAAAATGTCTCTGATTTCAGCTCCGCAATGAGCTGTGATTAGGCCTCCACAAATCTTCTCCCTTGGGAGGACCTTCTTGTCAACAATTGAGGTCCTCAAACCCGATTTTGCTGAAAGATAGGCTGCCGCTGCTCCCGCAGGTCCAGTACCGACGACGAGCACATCTTCCATCTTCTCCCTCAGTAATAGAACTGGTAGATACCATGAGGAGACCCTACAAGGAACAGCTTTGTGGGCTCCCTCCTGAGGTAGACCTGTCTGTTGAAGAGCCTGAGCTCTCGAAGCTGATAGCGGGCCTTGACTTCATCTATGTCGCCATACATCTTCACGAGGCCTTCCCCCGAGTTTATCAGCTTTGAGACCAGACCCAGGGTAACCAGGGCGACCAGCTCCTCGAAGGTCCAGTTGCTGTAGAGCGTCCCGTTCTGACAGTACATGAACGCGGACTTCAGGAGCTTGGAGGGTATCCAACCGCCTCCCGAGAGATTCAGCTTCGTGTGCCGAATACAGACATCCACGTCAGGCAGTGAGTCCAGGTCTCCGCGGAGTTCCGGACTGCTGTAGAGACCCTCCTCATAGTCGACGAGGAAGAAGGCCTTGAACGAGGCGCCCTGCATCTTATGAGGCTGGAAAAGTGGATTGGTCTCGAGCTCGTAGTCCTTCTTCATTCCGATCAGTCGAATCCAGATCTTCTTCCTCTCCGAATATTCAGTGACTGGCTTCGCTCCCTGGGCCATGAGCTTTAGGATTCTCTGAAGGCCCTCCGTCCCCCGCTCTCTGTTGTAGACGGTGTGTGTCATGATGACGCAGCTCGTCGCGCCGAGGCATTTCAAGGTGTGAATGAGAGCAAGACAATACAGGGCAGCGTCGAATCCAACGTCTATGTCTGTCCTCATGCTTAGGGTGGACCTAGTGCCGTCCGGAATGTCGTAGATGACCAGGGACTGAAGCCGACGTAGCGCCTCATCCGAGGTCAGTGGCAGATCCAGGTTCTCCTCTATGCTTCCCCAAACTCGATGAAAGTGTGAACGCATCTCCTCAGCGTTCGGAAACTCGTTGAGAACCTCGAAGTCAAAGCTATCCTCTCTTCCGTGAAGAAAAGGCCTGCTAGGACTACTGGGGATCCTTACCAAGGTACCTCTCTCAGCGGTCATGAGGCCATTCCCGGCAACCAGGTGTTCTCCACCCTGATTATCACCAGAGGTAAAGGAAGCGCAGTATTTAAGACTTGCTACAAATGCTACTATATGTAACCAATAGTAGCGCACGACGAACGCAGAATCTGGTGCGAGGAAAGGTAGATATAATGATACGGGGATACGAAAAAAGGCGGGGTCCCTTGGCAAAAGGCCGTCGAAAGCAGGAGAAGGCCCAGTTCAACATCAGGATGGACCGCGATCTTCTGGAAAAGTACCGGGAGTACTGCGATAAGAACGGTCTCGACCCCCAGGGACAAGTGGTCAACTTCATCCGAAGGATTGTACTGGCCGAATACGATTTTCAAGAGAGGCTCTGGGAGGTTCTCACCCAGGGCAGAGAGCCCTAGGCCACGACGGACGCGAACCGCTTCTCCAGTATCGCCAGCTGGCTCGGCGCGATGGAGCCCCTGCCAACACTGGCGACGACCAAGCCGGACCTCAGGGCTGCAACATCCATGAGGTGCTTCACGTACTCCAGAACAGGCAGGAAACCGGCCTGCTCTATGAGAATCTCCAGTTCCCCCACGTACACGAGGGAATCCTTCGGCAGGGCCTTGGAGACATCCCTCAGCACCTCGAAGGGCAGGCGAGAGGGATCATGGGACGGGAACCTGGGATGGCTGCTGGGGTTCACCCATAAGAAACTGGCGTCGTAGAGCTCGTAGGCCGCCTGAAGCTTCTCTGGGAGGAGGGTGGACACCAGAATCTTGGGCGTCAAAGTGGCCCGGGATATGGCTCTGAAGCATTCTTCCCTCCCTCTTTCCCAAAGTATCGAACCCGGGGGGACAAGGGAGGCCTTCGGAGAGACCTCATCGGGATGCGACTGGACGTCGTCAAAGAGGGACCTCAGCGCCGCTTCCTGCTGCGGCTCCACGGATGAGGGGCTCAGGCTCATGATGAGGGTGCACCCATTCTTGCTCGCGGCCCCCGTCATCTGCGAGACCGACCTCATCGTGGAGCGGAAACCGTTTACCTGGCAGAGGTACTCCAGGTCGTCCAAAAGGATGGCGGATCCCTGGTTTTCCCGCATGAACCTCAGGATGGTCTGCAGCACCTCCACCTCGAGGTAGCTGGGCTTCAGAGTCCACTGATAGGCTTCCTGAGAGGAGAGCCAGAGAATGGGAGTCCTCTGGAGAGTGAACTCATCCGAGAGGATCTGAGGGGGGAAGGCGGTGACGCAGAGTCCCGGGACGTCCTGGACCAGCTCCCTGAAGGCTCCGAAGCTGGCCCTCCTTCCCTTCTCAAGCACCAGGTAGTTTCGACCTTTCTCCCACCTGAAGGCACGGCCCACGGTCACCACTTCTGTGGCCGGCTCGATGACCAGGAACCTGTAGCGGAAGACTGTATAGGCAACGATGGCTGTGAAGGCAGTGGTGTAGGCCGTCCCAAGGCCCACCCTTGTTCCCGTCTGGAACAGATATGGACCGTAGACTTCGCTCACGATCCCCGCCAGGACCGGGACGGCGAAGCCCAGGAGCATCAGCCCTGACCTCGTCCTTGTCCTCGTATCGCCAGCCTGTGCGTAGGCTCTTCCCAAGTGCGAGAGGGCGAGAATGATTATGAGGGCATAGAGAGAGCCCAGGGGCATGTAGAGAGCGCCCACCTTGGCTGAATATCCCATGGGGCCCGTGACCACACTCTCCACCAGGAGGTTCCCCGCCCACAGGAAGGAGGTGAACACGACGGAGGGGGTGTAGATGATGAGGAGGCTCCAAGGGTAGTCCAGGAAGGAGCTCTTCCGCGGATAAGCCAAGACGAAGTGGGACATGAGGCCGGGGATGAATGATATACCAGTCCATTCCAACCTGGTGAGGGCGAGAAGCTGGCTCGGATCGTCCGGTGGAAAGCCCCGCAGTATGAACTCCGGTATGTCCCACAGGATGAAGGCCACCAGGAGTAGGACGTAAATGCGGGCGGTAGCCCCCCGGGGGTTCTTGGACAGTATGTAGACAGCTAAGAGTATGTTGATTATCAGGGCTGCGAGGGACTGGTAGGCGTAGGGATTCATGGAGAGCTCCTGAGAGCCCGCTCACTCGCCCACGATTTCGAACTGTCCCCGATCGACGAGAAGAGGATAGTAATCAAGGTCGTGCCTCACCCCCCTCAGCTTCACGACGCCTATGTAGCGCCTGACGCTCGTGGTCAGGCCCACTTCCACCTCCCTCATGCGAAGGTGCACGATGCCATCGGAGAGAAACTCCTCCACCTGATAAGGGCCATAGCCCTCTACCTCTCGGGGTATCTCAGCCACAAGGAACGTGGTCGCCCCCAACCCTCGCAAGTCCTCAAAGAAATCGAAGATCTGCTTCCTGGGCTCTTTCATGTCCGTCAGGGCATAGATAGCGTTCAGGGAGTCTATGGCCAGCAGGTCGCATCCCGCCTCATCCTTGTACCTCCTGAGCTGCATTCCCAAGGCTGAAAGCCAGTCGGCCCTACCTTCGCCGCCCTTGAAGTCCTTCCTCAGCTCCCTCATGTCCACGACCCGTAGGGACTTGGCCTTGGCGGGCTCCAGGCCGAGGCTCTCCACCTGTTTCCCCAGGCTCCTGCTGCTCTGCTCCATTGAGATGTAAAGACCCTTCGATCCCTTTTCCAAGGCCTCGAAGTGGAGAATGCGGTAGGCAAAGCTGGACTTCAGGCTGCCTGCGGGCCCCGAGACCAATACGATGAAGCCAGAGGGGACCCCACCCTGGAGCCTGTCATCAAGGCCCGTCACTCTAGTCTTCACCCTCGACTGCACTCCCTTCTCCAGCTCAAGACCCCCAGGACTCTTGACGGGATGCCAGGTCAGGTAGGGCATTGGAATCCAGACGTGGATATAAAAAGCCATCGTCGGACCTTCCCTTAAGCAGGCGATATCGCAATGGCGTCTCGCTACGAAACGTAGCATTTATATAATTATGTAGCGATACGTGGGACGAGGCGATACGTTGCCGATCAAGTTCTGGCGAAGAACCCCCCGGAGAAGACCCATCATAACGATGACGACGGACTTCGGAGGAACCCATTATCAGAGCCTCATGGAGGGCATCATCTACTCCATCAACCCTGAGGTCAGAGTGGTCACGGTGACCCAGCACATCAGGTCCCGAGACGTTCGGGGGGCCGCCTTCGTGATGAAGACAACACTGCCCTACTACCCCTACGGCATCCATCTCGGCATCGTCTTCCCCACGGGTGGAATGCCTGGATTCAGGAATCTGGTGGTCGATTGTAAGGGGGGTGTACTGGTAGGGCCTGACAATGGAATCCTGATGCCAGCTGCCAGGGAGCTCGGACTTAGGGCGGTCTATGAGGCCTCTAACCCCGCATTTGGGCTCTCGACCCCCTCCAACACCCATATGGCCGTCGAAGCCTGCGCTCCCCTGGCAGCTCAACTGTCCATGGGCCTCAGCCCAGAGGAGGTGGGCCTTGAGGTGAGAGAATGGGTGGAGATGGATGTGCCACGTCTCGCTGTGAACGGCGAATCCCTCGAAGGCGAGACCGTCTTCATAGACAACCTCGGGAACATCGTCACCAACATCCCCGGCCGGGATCTGGCGAAGCTAGCCGGCTATAACGACCTGCTCGAAGTTCAGATATCAGGCAAATCCGTCAGGCTTCCTCTGCTGAAGACGGCCAACAGCATTCCCAAGGGGGAGATGTATGCGACCCTGAACAGCTATGGTCTGCTGGAGCTGTCCGCCCACCGTCATAGTGCCTCTCGCCAGCTGAGTATAGAGGATTATGGGGCGGTGAGGGTGAGACGGTTCAAGCCAGAGGAGGATGTCTTAACTCCCCTCCCACCATAGGAGCCTTTTATTTATCCCCGCCATTTTACAACGGTAACATGCCGGCAACCGTCGTGGTGGGAACCCAGTGGGGGGATGAAGGGAAGGGCAAGGTCATCGACTACTGCGCTGAGGAAGCGGAGGTCGTCGCCCGCTTCAATGGCGGCTCCAACGCCGGTCACACGGTCATGGTGGGGCAGGAACTCTTCCGCTTCAAGCTGATCCCCAGCGGCATCCTCCGCAGGGAGAAGCTCAACATCGTGGGCAACGGCGTCGTGGTGGACCCGGCTGTACTCCTGAAGGAGATAGAGGACCTGAGGGCCCGAGGCTACTCCGTGGACAACCTTAGGGTGAGCGAGCGGGCCCACCTGGTGATGCCATACCACAAGGTCCTGGACGGCCTGGAGGAGGGCCTGAAGGGCTCCCTGAAGGCGGGGACCACCATGAGGGGCATCGGCCCCTGCTACGAGGACAAGGCGGCCCGCATAGGCCTGCGGGTGGGGGACCTCCTGGACGAGGGCTATCTCAAGGAGAAGCTGGAGTCCCTGGTCCTGATGAAGCAGCGCCTCATCCAGGCCTACGGTGGCAAGGAGGTCCTCTCCAAGGAGGCCCTGCTGAAGGAGTGCAGAGAGTATGGAAAGGGGCTCAGGGCGCTCGTGGCGGACACCTCTCTCCTCCTCCACGACGCCCTGGAGGCAGGGAAGGAGGTTCTGTTTGAGGGGGCCCAGGGCACCCACCTGGACATCGATCACGGCATCTACCCATACGGCACCTCCTCCAACTGCGTGACGGGGGCCGCGGCCGTCGGCTCCGGCGTCGGCATCAGACACATAGAGGAGGTCATAGGGGTGGCCAAGGCCTTCACAAGCCGCGTGGGCACGGGGCCCTTCCCCGCCGAGCTCTCCGATCCCGAGGCCTCCTACCTCCGAGACAAGTCCCTGGGAGAGTACGGGACCGTCACCGGGAGGCCTAGACGGATTGGCTGGCTCGACCTCGTCATGCTCCGCTATTCCGCTAGGGTGAACTCCCTGGACTACCTGGCGGTGACGAAGCTGGACGTCCTGGGCGGCCTGGACCCGGTGAAGGTCTGCGTGGAGTACGAGTTCAACGGTGAGACGCTGCGCCACTTCCCCGCCAGCATGAGCACCTTCGCCCGATGCCGCCCCGTCTTGGAGGAGCTCAAGGGCTGGAAGGATATCAGCGAGGATACTTGGAAGCAAGCAGTTAAAGAGGGGTATGATGAACTGCCTGGGGAGATGAGGGAGTACCTGGACTTCCTCTCCAAGGGGACGGGGGTCCGGGTCGGTATCGTCTCCGTCGGTCCCAGCCGTGATGCCACGCTGGACATCAGGTGATGCGTTGCAGCCTTCAAGGCCCCGCGGCAAAGGAATCCTGCTAATCCTCCGAATTGCCTCCGTCGCCGCCGCCCTCCTCTTCGCGGCCCTGCTGGCCACGACCATCCTCATGGCCATGCCCGGGAACCTGGATTTCATACCTCCCAGTGAGGAAGGGGACTTCCGCTTCGTGGACGGCGTCGTCTACATGGACACATCCGTCACCATCGGCAACAATGGCTACCATGACATCACCAACTTCACCTTCTCCGTTGAGGCCCTGGTGGAGGACGTCGTGGCGTTGACGGACTACAGGACGGCGCCCGTGGACATCCCCGTGGGCCAAAGGCAGGAGATCCCCATCAGCATACCCCTGGACCTCGTGCCCCTGCAATCCTCAGGGTACCTGATCTTCCTCCCGGCGAACGTATCCTTCACCATGGGGCTCAGCGGGACCACCACCCGGAGCCTCCTGGACTTTGGAGTCTCCTTCACCTTCTCCCAACAGTTCGACGCCCTCATTTCCGCCCTCGATGTGGACTTGGGCAACAGCACCTTCAGGAACGAGACGGGACAGTGGTTCTGGGACGTCCCCTACGTCGTAGGCATGGCTCCCTTCCTTAACGGGAATGCCACGGCTCTCTTCACCATCACCAACGAGACTGGAGAGGTGGTGTCAGAGGCCTCGGAGACCATCCCTCTCGGCGACACTTATGAGGGGAACCTCACCCTCTCCGTGGATGAGTCCCAGGCGCTGGACCTGCTGGCGAGGTCCCAGGATCTCACGGTGCAGGTCACCCTGGAGCTTCCCGGCGGCATCACCGTCACCTACGAGACCGTGGTCAGCTGGGAGCCGGGAGGTGGGTAGATGGAGGCCAAGTATCATCCCATGAGGGCCGCGGGAGTGGCCATCGGGAACGCCATCGCCCTGATAATCATTCCCGTGTACATCCTCAGAACCCTTCCCACAATAATCCCCGTGGACATCCCCTTGGACCTCGAAAGCATGGAGAGGACCATCATCACCATCGGTGCCGCCGCCGTGGGCCTGGCAGCCCTGACCGCCTTCTACGCCAAGGGACTGCTGTGGAGGGCGGCCTTCGGTTCCGCCCGCCAGGGGGTCCGGGTGGCCTGGATATACCTCGTCCTTGGAGGCGGAATCTTAAACCTGGACGTGGGGTTGAT
>JABAOD010003287.1_pt3 | contig 34574 bp, 35 predicted proteins | sample 7062151 | NCBI WGS metagenome assembly JABAOD01 (sample SAMN14538626, study PRJNA623070) | marine sediment metagenome | biome: marine biome [ENVO:00000428]; feature: marine pelagic biome [ENVO:01000023]; material: deep marine sediment [ENVO:00002113] | place: India: Gulf of Khambhat ... | reverse complement strand
TGCTCTTGGCCAGGAGTCTGTCGAAGATCTGCTCTCCCAGTCTCTCGAAAACTTCTTGGACCTTCTCACCCGTCTTGGCGCTCGTGTAGTAGAAGGGAGCTTCGAAGGCGGCAGTGGCCTCCTCCAAGTCACGCTCCCCGAAGAGCATCACGACCTCGTCTTTCAAGTCGACCTTGTTGACGGCATAGACAACCGGAATAGGCCCCGTCACGCTGTACGCGGCCTGCACCCAGCTGTCCAGCTCCTGGAGGGTGGAGTAACGGGAGAGGTCGCAGACCGCCAGGATGCCCTGAGTCCCTGCGAAGAAAGCCTCGGTGAGAAAATCCCGGATGTGCTTCTCACCCATGATGTCCCATATCAACATGATTAGCTTGAATTCCGTGCCTTGGTCGGAGGGGTGAATCTGCAGCTCCTTCTTGGATACCTTCGCACCCAGTGTGGATATGTACCTGTCATCGAACTCGTCCAACACAAAGCGACGAATCAGGCTGGTCTTTCCCACGGCTGCCTCCCCTACGAGACAGACCTTGACTTTGAAGACTTCTTCGTTCGTCATCGAATTCACGGGACAATCGTCTTTCCCCTTCAAAGTACATATATTTACTGTGGCTGTTTTCACACTAGAGTCCAGATCTCCAGTATGCGTCGTGCGGCGGTGGCGTAGCAGAAGCTGACATGTGATCGCTGGCCGAGTTTCCGAGGAAACCTTTATCAGGATTCAGGGTCTGAACCGGAATCGCATGGCGAACGAGGAGATCTTGGCCTTTCTCTTTGCGGGGATGCTCATCTCAGGAACCCTCATCGTCCTCCTCTCCCCCGTAATCTTCAAGCTGACCCAAGAGACCACCAAGTGGAGGCTCTACGGCCTTCTCGCCCTCGTATTGGGCATCATGGGAGTCTCCTTGTACGTCGTCTGGCTAGCCCTCACTAACGAGTTGTTCTTCATTCCTTTCGTTGTCCTTGTTGTTGGCTTGAAGGGAGCATCTCCAACCTTCCTCTTTAGGTCTCTGAGGGACAGGTTTGAGCTCACCAAGCTCTGGAGCGTCTTGCGAGTCATCCTGGCGGCGGGTTTCCTCGGATATGCGGGCTACATGGCTTTCACCATCGTCATCGACGCGCTGGGACCGGTGTTCGGCGTGGAACAGTCGCGGATCGCTATCCTCAGCGAACAGCTCCTCATGGCTGCTGGAGGGGCCTTTCTGATAGTCCGCCTCCTGGCCCGGATTCTCCCGGAGTCCTTGAGGGAAAAGCCCGTGGTCTGGGTTTCCGCCATCCTCATATCCGTCGCCTTCGCCGTGTTGGCGCCCTACGCCTTTCCGGGCGAAGCCATAAGCTACGCTACCATATACAGGCTGGCGGGCATGGGTGGCTGGCTTCTGGGCTTCGTCGTCATCTGGCGCTTTTCCTGAGGCCGATTTCCCTCAGTGATTTTCACTAGCCATACTGGGAGACAAACACTTTTCAGAGCTCACTGGCCTCGAAAGCCCTCGGACAGAGGACTGGAGATGGCCGAGGAAGACCTCGTCTCCCTATTCGCGATACTGTTGGTGCTAGGCTCAGCCATTCTCCTAGTCGCACCCATCTTCTACCGTCTCGTGAGGAACGGCCTATGGGCCCTGAGCTTCATGGTGGCCGTTCCCGCCCTCCTACTCGCACTCATCGGCCACTCCTTCGTGGAGCTCAGCCTGAGGGAGCCGATACTCTTAGCGCCGGTAGTTGCCGTCATCTTCGCCGTCAGGGTAGTTTCTCCAAGCCTGGCCTATGTGAAGATCCGAGAGAAGGTGATTTCCACTAGCTTCTGGGGACTTTCCAGGCTTGGTCTCTTCGTCGCCTTCGTGGGCCTGGGGTTGTACCTTTGGTACAGGGTCTTCGTGGACCCGTCCGGCATTAACGCCGATCCTATCCTCCTAAGTGAGAAGCTGATTATGGCAGTGGGGACGTCCTTCGTCTTCCTACGGCTTCACTGGAAGGTGATGCCCAAGACCTCCTACAACATGAAGGCGGTCTGGATCGCGGCCCTACTCTTCTCCTTCGCCTTCGCCGTCGTCGCCCCCTATGCCTTTCCATCCTACGAGGTCCTCTACGGAATCTCGGGCCTCATGGGCTGGTTCATTGGCGGTGCGCTCGTCCTGAAAACTCGCTGACGAGCCCGGTGCATATTTATTCCTCGCACGCCTACTACTCGTCCAGGTGCCCCGTTGGGAAGGAAGGATTTGTTGGAGGACCTCATCCGTGTTCTCGGTCCGGAAAAGGTGATCTCCGACTACGATGACCTCCTAGTCTACGACTGCGACGGCCTCACCATAAACAAGGCTCTCCCCGACGTGGTCGTCCTTCCTGAGTCTACGGAGGAGGTGCAGGCCGTCGTGAGGCTGGCGAATAGGCTCAGAATCCCCTTCGTGGCCCGCGGGGCGGGCACGGGCCTGAGTGGAGGAGCCCTGCCCCTGGAGGGCGGCATCCTCATCTCACTGGTGCGCATGAACAAGATCTTGGAGGTAGACGCTGAGGGCCTTCGGGCCGTCGTTCAACCGGGCGTCGTGAACCTTCAGCTGAATGAGGCGGTCGGTCCGCTTGGCCTCCACTTCGCGCCTGATCCATCCAGTCAGCAGTCCTGCACCATCGGCGGCAACGTGGCGGAAAACGCCGGAGGGCCGCATACCTTCAAGTACGGCGTCACGACGAACCACGTTCTCGGCCTCGAGGTCGTCCTGTCCGATGGTCGAGTGGTATTCCTCGGGGGAAGGGCAGAGGAAAGCCCGGGGTACGACCTGGTGGGTCTGATGGTAGGATCGGAGGGAACCCTGGGGCTGGTTACCAAGGTCGTCGCCAGGCTCACCAGGCTGCCTGAGGCAGTGACGACCATAATGGCAGTCTACGACTCCGTGGAGGACGCCACCAAGGCGGTTTCCATGGTGATCGCCAAGGGCATCGTTCCCGCAGCTCTGGAGATGATGGACCGCGTCACCCTCGGCGCAGTGGAGGATTACGTGCACGCTGGCTACCCGCAGGATGCTGAAGCGGTTCTCCTGATTGAGGTGGATGGCCTGAAGGAAGGAGTGGAGGGAAGAGCCAGCGCGATTGCGGATATCTGCCACAAGAGCGGCTCCAGGGAGGTAAGGATCGCGAAGACCGAGGAGGAGAGGACCCGTCTCTGGGAGGGCAGGAAGAGAGCCTTCGGAGCCTTCGGACGAGTCAGCCGCAGCTACTACACATTAGACGGCGTGATTCCCAGGAGCAAGCTACCGTCGGTCCTCCCGCAGGTCTACGAGACCGGCAGGCGGCACGGGCTCACGATTGCCAACGTCTTTCACGCGGGCGATGGCAACCTACACCCGATCATACTCTTCGACGAGCGGGAGCCGGATCAGATTCAGCGGGCTCTAGAGGCCTCTCGAGAGATTCTCGAGCACTGTGTGCAAGCCGGGGGTACGATCAGTGGGGAACACGGCGTCGGGCTCGAGAAGATTGACATGATGGGATTGGTATACTCGGAGGCCGACCTGGAGGCCATGAGGAAGGTCAAACGAGCCTTGGACCCGGGAGGCCTGTGCAATCCTGGAAAGGTCTTTCCAGGAGAGGCCGAGGTGAAGATGCCGCTCCTAAGGGTGCCCGAAGGTCTTCGTCCCGAGGCGGGGTAGCCAGCCATGGGCGAGGAGCAGAGGTGGATCGAGGGACTGCGCTCCTCCATGGAGGACCCTTCCATCGTCATGGAGTCCGAGGAGGTGGAGGGCCTTCAGCCGTCGATTGCGGTGCATCCTGGGACCATCGAGGAGGTGGCCCGGGTTCTGGCCTTCGCCACAAGGGAAGGGTTAGCCGTAATCCCTAGGGGTGGAGGGACGGCCCTCCACTTGGGAAATCCAGCAAGGAGGGTCGACATCCTGCTCCACACCACCTCTCTAACAGCAGGATTCCAGCACTGGCCAGAGGATGTCGTGGCGACCATCCCTGCAGGAATGGCCATGGCCGAGGCGGATGTCAGCTTGGCTCGTCACCGGCAGTGCCTTCCCATCGACCCGCCGATTCCGGAAGAGGCTACGGTCGGAGGTGCCTTGGCCTCCGGGTCTCTGGGGCCACGGGTGCAGTCCTTCGGCCACCCGAGGGACTCGATCCTGGGCATGAAGGTCGTACTAGCAGATGGAAGCATCACCACGACGGGAGGCAGGGTTGTCAAGAACGTGGCTGGATATGATATGGCGAAGCTCTACATCGGCTCTCTCGGCACTCTGGGCGTCATTGTGGAGGCGACCTTCAAGCTCAGGCCACTTCCCGAGACCGATGTGGCCATTGTCCTAGCCTTCCCGACCCTGGACGGGGCGCTCAGGACCAGTCGGGACGTGTTGAACGCCGGACTCGATCCGCTGGCCCTTGCAGTTCTAAACGGCCCCGTTGCCGATTCCCTGGACCTCGCCCACGGGACGTATCACCTCCTCGTGGAGTTCGGGGACTTGGAGGGGGTGGTGGAGAGGCAGGTGAGGGAGACGAAGGAGATGGCGGGATTAAGGGGCGCCGAAGTCAGTCCTGTCCTTCATGAGGAGGAATCGACAGAACTGCGGTACGCCTTGGCGAGGCTCCCTGTTGCGGACTGGGATGTGACCTTCAGGGGCACACTGCCTCCTGCGGCCATGGACGCCTTCGTGGACGCCGCTCTTGAGTCGGTGCAGGCAGCGGGCCTGGACTCAGGATTGGTCGCCTACAGCGGCTTTGGTGTGGCCTATGTGGGCCTCCTCGGTAGTCCCAAAAGAGAGGATGTAGAGGACGCATACCGAGACCTGATCTCCCTGAGCAGCTCCTTGGGAGGAAGCATAGTATTGGAGAGGGCGCCAGCGAGCATCAAGGAGGGTCTGGACGTCTGGGGTGTGGAGCCCCCCGGCCTCGAATTAATGTCTCGCCTCAAACTCGAGTTTGACGGCATCGGCGTCCTGAACCCTGGCCGCTTCGTGGGAGGACTCTGATGGGTGCCATGGCGCCAGAGGCATTCCTGCCCTACGAGAAACTGATGGAGTGCACCCACTGTGGCCTCTGTCTGCCATACTGCCCAACTTATAGGGAACTTGGAGTAGAGATGGATTCGCCCCGTGGCCGCATCTACCTTGTTCGGGCGCTTGAGGACGAGCGGGTGGGGGCGACGGGGAGACTGCCCCTCCACCTGGGACTCTGCGTGGGCTGCAGGGCTTGCGAGACGGCCTGCCCCTCTGGGGTATCCTTCGGACAAATCCTGGAACATGGCCGCTCTCTTTTGGGACAGAGGTCCAGTGCCTCGGGCAGATTGGCTCGGTTGCTTTACCGTCGTGTCCTTCCAAAGAAGGATCGTATCCTCGGGCTTGGCAGGCTTCTGACTCTAGTCCAACGATCGCCTATGAGGCGTCTCATGGACGCTCTGTCTAGCCAGGGAATCATGCCTGAGGAGCTGCGGCACTCCCTCGAGGTCCTAACCGTTCTGCCCGCCATCCCCCAGGAGAACTTCATGGACACGTATGGAGCCGCGGGCGACAGGAAGATCACGGCTGGACTCCTACTCTGCTGCGTGATGAGGGTTCTCCTGACCGACGTGAACGAGGCCACCATCCGGATGATGATCCGTGGAGGGTGTGATGTCGTCATTCCCCCTGACCAGCAATGCTGCGGTGCCCTACACGCGCACGTCGGGCTGCTGGAGGAAGCCCGGCGCCTGGCGATGGTCAACATAGCAGCCTTCGAGGCATCTGGAACCGACGTCGTCGTCACGAACTCCGCGGGGTGCGGGTCCCACATGAAGGAATATCCCCGCCTATTCCGCGGGTCTGACGGATGGGAGCAGAGGGCTCAGAGCTTCAGCGAGAAGGTCCGGGATATATCGGAGCTCCTGCACTCTCTGGGGTTGAATCACCCGCCGAGTGAACTGCCCATGAAGGTGGCCTATGACGATCCATGTCACCTACTCCACGGTCAAGGCATCGGAGACGAGCCGAGGGACCTGCTGGAGGGGATTCCAGGCCTGGAGCTTGTGGCGCTGAAGGAGCCGGACTGGTGCTGCGGGAGCGCCGGGACTTACATGTTCACAGAGCGAGAGATGGCCCTGCGCTTGCTGGACCGTAAACTGGAGGATATTGCGGCATCAGGGGCTGACATCATTGCCACGGGGAATCCAGGCTGTCTGCTGTGGCTGGCCTGGGGTATGAAGAGGAAGGGGGTCTCGGCAAGCTGCGTTCACCCCGTGCAGCTCCTCGACATGGCCTACGGGCAGGACTGAAGCTCTGTCGGCATCTCGGCCCCGCGCCTGCCCGCAAAGTCTCTATATAAAGGGGGCTTCTGCGTGCCGGAGGCTTCCAATGGTGCAGTTCTTCACGAAAGAGTTCTTCGAGGATATGGCTGACCGTCTCAATGCCGACGATGAATGGAAGAAGAAGGCAGGCGACCTAACCACGAAGATCGTCGCTACGTGTACCGATCGTGACCTCTCAGTCGTGATTGATATCCAGAATGGGGCGGTGATAACCAAGGAGGTTCCGCCTGACGAGGCCAGCGATTTCAAGTTTGAGGGAAAATACGAGGCATGGCAGAAGACTGGCAAGGGAGAGGCGGACCTGCAGACGATGGTCATGACTGGGAAGATCAAGTTCAAGGGCTCAATGTCTAGGATCATGGCCATGATGGGCCAGCTGAATCGCTTGGTGGGCGTCCTGAGGGAGATGCCCAAGGAGTACTAGGCCTATATACCTCCGCCCCGGACCGATATCCACACACTGCCGTGTGATCATCGTGCAACGTCTCGAGGCGACCCCCACCTACTGACGCGCAGGGGTGAAATCTCATAGCCCCTGGCGACCGAAACCTTTTCTATATTAACCTCCTTGGACGGAACCGAAGGAGGTCTCACGCTTTGATTGATTTTGAACTCGCAGAGGATCAGAAGCTCATTCAGCAGACGGCCCACGAGTTTGCCGAGAAGGAGATGAGACCAATTGCTGCCGAATGCGATCGCGAGGCCAAGATGCCCTGGGACGTAGTGGAGAAGGCCCATAAGCTGGGGCTCACCACGGCCTTCATCCCGGAGGAGTACGGCGGTGGGGGCATGACTAGCACTCTGACTTGGTCCCTCGTCATGGAGGAGTTGAACTGGGGGTGTGCTGGTATAGCGACAGGGCTGATCGGCGGTGGTCTTGCGGTCCTTCCCATCTTATACATGGGTACGGAGGAGCAGAAGAGACGTTTCCTACCCATATTCACAGACTCGAAACCGCAGCTGGGTGCTCTGTGTCTGACGGAGCCCGAGGCGGGCTCGGACGTCAGGGCAATCCAGACCAAGGCGGAGAAGGATGGGGATGAGTGGGTGATAAATGGCGTCAAGCGCTTCATCACCAACGGCGGCATTTCCGACATCCACGTCGTCTTCGCCACCACCGATCCTTCCCTGGGATACTTCGGCATCCGGGCCTTCGTGGTGGAGGGCGGCAACGACGGCCTTAAGATGGGCAAGGTGGAGGACAAGATGGGCGTTCGGGCGTCCCACACGGCTGAGGTCATCCTGGAGGATTGTAGGGTGCCGGAAGAGAATCTCCTTGGAGGGGAGAAGGTCTCCTGGATAGGTGCTATGAAGACGCTGGAGATGTCAAGACCCGTCGTGGCCGCGGGGTCGGTGGGCGTAGCCCGGGCGGCCTATGAGTTCGCCCTTGAATACTCCCGCACTCGGAAGGCCTTCGGCAAGCCCATCGCCATGCATCAGGGAGTCGCCTTCATGCTGGCAGATATGAAGACGGCCATCGAGGCCGCCCGTTTGCTGGTGTGGAAAGCCGCCTGGGATGCTGATCACGATCTACCCGCCAACAAGGACGCTGCCATGGCGAAGTTATTTGCCGCGGACATGGCCATGAAGGTGACGACGGACGCCGTGCAGATCGTCGCCGGCTCTGGTTACATGAAGGATTACCCTGTTGAGAAGTGGATGCGGGACGCGAAGGTGTTCCAGATATGGGAGGGCACCTCGCAGATTCAGAGACTCGTGATCTCCCGAGAGGAGGTTGGAGAGCTCTAGAAGCATAGGGACAGTGCCGACCGTTTCAGAATTCACAGGCTAGATCCGTCCCTATTCACCGCGATCATAGGTGTTGATAGCGGGTGCAACGTGCCTCCTGAACATCTTCATCCCTTGCAGTTTGCCGTTCAGGGGGGTAATCTGGTAGGCGATTGTGCATGCTAGCTCAGTATCAATTTGGGTTGCATTCCTGTTCGCAACGGCGGCCGTGCTCCCACAGACGAGTTTACTGGGGAGGATTGCCATCGCACTACTCCTCTATCTCCATGGTGGGTTGCTATTCATCGATGGGATGTCCTTCTAGCCTCGAGTTTCGTGGGCGATACAACCCCCGCGTGGGTGTATTTTCTTCTCACCCTTACGTGGCCTGCTTGGGCTAGCTGGTTCGCCTACACTTTCATGGGTGTCTATTGCCTCCCGGGCGATTGACTCGACACGATAGTGGGTTGAAGTAGGCTTCGATGTCAACCGCCTGGCGGAGGACGGTGCGACCTTGGCTAGGCGGCGACTCCCCTCTCCACTACAGTGGCTATTCCCTGGCCGAAGCCTATGCACAGGGTCGCCAAGCCCCATCTCACATCTCTCCTCTCCATCTCATAGAGAAGGGTCGTGAGAATCCGAGCCCCGCTGGCTCCCAGGGGGTGGCCGAGGGCGATGGCCCCACCGTTGGGATTGAGCTTTTCCGAATCAATGCCCAGATCCCTTGAGCAGGCGATCGGTACCGATGCGAAGGCCTCGTTTAGCTCCACCACGTCGATGTCATCCATGGTGAGGCCCGCCTTCTGAAGGGCCTTCCTGCTTGCTGGGATGGGGCCAGTAAGCATGATGACCGGGTCTACCCCCGCCACGGCCATGGTCCTTACTGTTGCCAATGGCTCCAGCCCCAACTCCCTGGCCTTCTCACCTGTGGTGAGCAGAACGGCGGCGGCGCCATCGTTGATGCCCGAGGAGTTTCCCGCGGTGACGCTTCCATCTGGCTTGAAGGCCGGTGGTAGCTTGGCCAGCTTCTCCAAGGAGGTATCCCGGCGTGGGTGTTCGTCGACGCTGAAGACGACGTCTTTTCCGGAGCCGTCCTTGACCGGAACGGGCACTATCTCATCCTTGAAGCGGCCGGCGTCGATGGCGGCTATAGCTTTGCGATGGCTGAGGAAGGAGTACTCATCCATCTCCTCCCTCGTGATGCCCCACTTATCGGCGATGAGTTCCGCCGAGATTCCCTGGGGCACAATATCGTATCGAGCTAGTAGCCTCTCGTTGAACACGCCAGCATCACTGCCCATGGGGACGCGGCTCATGTTCTCCACGCCGCCCCCAATGACTATGTCCGACTGGCCCGTGGCCACAGCCATGGCAGCGATGTTGCAGGCTTGAAGGGAAGACCCGCACTGTCGGTTAACGGTGGTACCGGCGACGGATTCAGGCAGTCCAGCCGTCAGAACGGCGATGCGAGCTATGTTCAGTCCCTGTTCCTCGATTTGGGTGTTGCACCCGAAGACGACGTCATCCACCAGCGCAGGATCGATATCCGCCCTCTCGATAACCTCTCTGATGACTAGGGCCGCGAGGTCGTCTGCCCGGACGTCCTTGAGGCTTCCGTTCCTTCTCCCAACGGGCGTCCTTACGGCGCCTACAATCACACTCTCAAGCAAGACGAGACACCTACTGCCGAATGGAGCCTCACTCTTATTAACCCTTGCTGGAAGGCCTCAAGATAAATATGGAAGGTCGGATGGCATGGACTGGTGGTGACATGGGCGGTCCCTTGGAGGGCTTGAGAGTTCTCGATTTGACTCGGCTCCTACCTGGAGGCCTGGCGACCCAGCTTCTGTCGGACCAGGGAGCGGAGGTCATCAAGGTTGAAGAACCGGTCAGGGGCGACTACATGCGAAACGCCCCACCGACGGCCCGGGGCATAAGCTACTCATTCCTGCTGGTGAACCAGGGGAAGAAGAGCGTTGCCTTGAACCTTAAAGACCCCAGAGGTAGGGAACTCTTCCACCGCCTCGTCCCCACGGCAGACGTGCTGATTGAGCAGTTCCGGCCAGGTGTGGCTCAGAGGTTGGGAGTGGGTTACGAGGATGTCAGGGAATTGAGGCCCGACATCGTCTACTGTTCCCTTTCCGGCTATGGGGCACACGGTCCATACCGGGACAGGGCAGGCCACGACCTGAACTACGACGCTCTATCGGGGCTGTTGTACATGAATTCCACCGACGGTAGGCCCATCCTCCCTGCGATCCCCATCGCAGACATGGCTTCCGGACTGCTGGCCTCTTACTCCGTTGTGGCGGCCCTGCTTCTTCGCGAGAGGACAGGGCGGGGCTCCTATCTTGACCTCTCCCTCTTCGATGCTGCGGTGCTCATGAATCTGATGAACCTGGCAGAGGCCCTCAGCGGAAAGGAGGCTCGTCCAGGCGGTACCTTCCTGACTGGTCTGTTTCCCTTCTACGACGTCTACGAGACCGCTGATGGAAGGTTTGTCACACTTGCAGCTATAGAGGAGAGGTTCTGGCTGAGGTTCTGTGAAATTGTGGGCCGAGAGGAGTTGAAGGAGAAGCACTTCGTAGTGGGAGATGAGGGTGAGCAGGTCAGGAGATCCCTCCGGAGGATCTTCAAGAGCAGGACCCTCGAGGACTGGAATGAGGCGTTTGAGGGCGAGGACGTTCCCTACTCGCCGGTCTTGAGCGTGGAAGAGGCGGTTCAGGGCGATCACTTGATGGCAAGGGGACTCCTCCAGAAAGCGAGGCTTCCAGAAGGTACCTTCACGACCCTAGCTCATCCAGTGAGGTGGTCCCCTCCTGGTCCCGAACGGCAAGGGGGGCCTCCTGGCCTGGGGGAACACACTCTCGAGGTGCTGCGAGAGACGGGCCTCGAGGAGGCTGAACTGAGAAAGCTGTCTGAGAGAGGCATCCTGGGCCCGTTGGAATAGACAAGCTTCAATACGCGAAAGTGAGCATGGGTGGCCGTGTGAACATCTACCATGGGGAACGCCTCAGGGCTGAGGAGCAAACCATCCTTCAGGCCATAGCCTCCTCCTTCGAAGCCCATCCGGATGCTCCTGCCCTCCGCTATCCATCCAATGGCCAATACGTGGATCTCGATTACGGAGAACTGAAGAATCGGGTTGGGAGACTGGCGGGGGCCCTGATGTCCAGGGGCCTCCAGAGAGGCGACAAAGCCCTGATCATGTCGGACACCCGCTATGAGTGGATGCTGGGAGACCTCGCCGTTCTCTTTGCGGGGGGCGTAACGGTTACGGCCTTCCCCACAATTCCGGCTCATCTCCTCCGTCACCACATCAAGGACTCCGATTCCAAGATTCTCTTCCTGGAGGGAAGGGAGCAGCTGCGGAAGTTCGAGGAATTGGACGAGGACCTGAGGCAGAGAGACGTGGTTCTCTTCGACGAGGTGAGACGCGTCCCGACCCTGGACTCTCTCCTGACAAGGGACCCGAGGCCCGAGGATCGGGTGAGCCTAGAGGGGAACGTGAGGGAGATAGGGCCGGCCGACGTCGCCAGCCTGATATACACTTCGGGAACCACCGGAATCCCGAAGGGTGCCCTCCTGACTCAATGGAACATCGCCTCAGCGGCTCTCTCCGGACTCCAGGTTCTCGGGGCGGAACCCGGTCACACAGTTGTTGCCTTCTTGCCCTTGGCCCACATCTACCAGAGGCTCGTCTGTCTTGGCATGCTAATGATCGGCGGCTGCGTGGCGTTTTCCAACCCCAGGACCCTCGCTCACGACCTCCTGACTATCAAGCCGGATCACATGGCCGCTGTGCCACGACTCTACGAAAGGGTTCACAAGAGGATTCTGGAAGAGGTGGAGAGGCAGTCTCCCACGAGAAGGCGTATGTACCATTGGGCGGAGTCCATTGCCCTGGAGTTCAGCGAGGCCCTTAGAACCGGACTCAGGCCTTCCACGGGCCTGAGAGTTAAGCACCGGGTGGCGGATTGGCTGGTGTACCGCAGGATAAGGAGTCGTCTCGGCGGGAACCTGAAGTACGCCATGTCAGGGGCGAGCGCTCTATCCCCCCGCTTGTGTAGCCTCTTCAACGGCATGGGCATCCACGTTCTGGAGGGCTATGGCCTCACGGAGACCGCAGCCCCCGCCAACCTCAATCCACCGGACATGAACAGGCCCGGGACCGTCGGACCGCCTATCCCGGGTGTGAGGGAGACTCTCGCCGACGATAAGGAGATCCTCATCAAGGGACCCAACGTCTTCGTGGGGTACCACAACATGCCTGAGGAGACGAAGGAGGCCTTCACAGAGGATGGGTGGTTCCGATCCGGCGACCTGGGGGAGTTCGACGAAGATGGGTACCTCCGTATCCTGGGGAGAAAGAAGCAGATTCTAGTGCTCTCTACAGGTAAGAAGGTGGCCCCAAGGCCCATCGAGGAGGCCCTTCGCTCTTCTGCATGGGTGGAAGACTGCATGCTGTTGGGCGACGCCAGGAAGTTCACTGCCGCCCTGATACAGCCCCAGTTCGAACGCCTGGTGGAGTTTGCCGGCTCCAAGGGAATGCCGGTGGAAGAGGAGTCCCTGGTCTACGGGTCAGGCCCCGCAGGGGAGAGACTTATCAGGAAGGTTCCTGAGGGGATAGTGCGCAGGTCGGAGGTTCATTCCCTCTTCGAGGGTCTGGTGGAGGAGGTAAACAAAGATCTGGACTACCACGAGAAAATCAAGAAGTTCATAGTCCTTTCCAGGGCCTTCGGTGAGGAGAAGGATGAAGTCACGCCTACCCTCAAGAAGAAGAGAGAGGCCATTGAGGCCAACCTCAAGGACCGCATCGACGTCTTGTATGCTTGACTATTCGCCCTTGAACTCCGGCTCCTTCTTACTCAGGAAGGCCGAGAGTCCCTCAAACAGGTCCTCGGTGGAGGTGACGACGCTGAAGGCTAGGGCCTCCATGTCCAGGCCTGCGCCTCCCACTCCCTGAGTGCTGTAGTTGAGCAGCCTTTTGGCCAGCCGATAGGCGATGGGAGGCCCCTTGGCCAGTCTCGTCGATAGTTCTTCCACAGCTGCCTCGAACTCCTCATCCTCGACGGCCTGGGTTACGAGGCCGATGGCCTCCGCCTCCCGTCCGCTGATCCGCTTCGCAAGGAAGACCAGCTCCTTGGCCCTTCCCAGGCCCACCAGCCTCGAAAGCCTCTGGGTTCCGCCCGCTCCGGGTATGAGACCCAGGGATGTCTCCGTCTGCCCGAGCTTCGAGTCCAAGGTCGCAATCCTGAAGTCACAGGAGATAGCGATCTCCAGTCCTCCACCGAAGGTGTAGCCCTGGATGGCGGCCAACGTCGGCTTCGGGAAATCCTCCAGCTGCTTGAACACATCGTTTGTCCTCTTCGTGAAGGTCCAGGCCTTGTGAGCCTTGTCGACGCCCGTGAAGGCGGTCACGTCTGCGCCGGCGCAAAAGGCCTTATCCCCCGCTCCCTTGATGACGAGACACCGCACTTCAGAATCATCTTCCAGCGTCTTCAGGGCTGTCGATATCTCTTCGACCATTTCTGGGGTGATGGTGTTGTGCCTCTCTGGCCTGTTAAGGATTAGCGTCGCCCTCCTTGTGTCGGCATCCCTCTCTACCAGAATGGCCGTGTACTCCGCTACCTCTTTCGCCTCGTAGCCGTAGAAGCCCTCTCCACTCTCCTTTCCCACCTTACCTTCCTCCACCATCCTCAGCAGTATGTCCGCCGGCTCATGCCTTTTGGAGGCCTGTAGCTCCTTGACAACCGATTCGATGCCCATCTCGTCCGCCAGGGCCAATGGACCCTTGGGAAAGGCCGTCCCCAGCCTCATGGCTAGGTCGATCTCATCAGGAGGCGCAATCTCCATCTCGACGAGTCCCGCGGCCTCGTTTATGGTCGGCGCCAGAATCCTGAGGGGCTCGAAGTCTTTCCCGTCCTCGGGACGGATGACCGGTTTGGCTTCTCCTCGATAGTCGTAGAAACCCTCCTCGCTCTTCTTGCCCAACTTGCCTTTCTCCACCCTCTCTTTGAAGGGCGGTGGGACGGGGACCCCCTGCTTCTCCTGAGCGTAGACCATGAGGTCTATGCCAACCTGATCCGCCAACTCAAAGGGGCCCATCGGAAAACCTACCTTGAACTTCATGGCGGCGTCGATGGCCTCTTTGGATGTGCCCTCCTCGTGGTGTATCCAACCCGCCTCATTCATGTAGTGGAAGATTACGCGTGTCGTGATGAATCCGGGGATGTCCTTTCGACATAGGATAGGGGTCTTCCCCAGCCTTCTTGAGAGTTCCTGAGTCGTCTCCAGAGTCTCTTCACCTGTATCCTCCCCCTTAACCACCTCCACCAGTTCCATGATGATGGGTGGGTTGAAGAAGTGCATTCCAACCACGCGATCCGGGCGCTTCGTGGCCTTTCCCATGACGGTAATGCTCAGGCCCGAGGTGTTGCTCGCTAGTATCGCCTCAGGGGGAGCGTATTCATCCAGTTTCCCGAAGACATCCTTCTTCAGGTCAAGGTCCTCAGGAGTGGCCTCTATGACGAAATCCGCATCCTTGGCGGCCTCCTTCAGATCCGTAGTGGTCTTGATGCGGCCGAGGATGGTCTCCGCCTTCTCTTTGAGCTTGCCACTTTCCTCCAATCTACCGAGGCTCCACCGGATGCGATCGAGGCCCCTCTGAATGAACTCCTCCTTGATATCGTGCAATCCGACCTCAAAGCCGTGGATGGCAGCCAACTCCGCGAGTCCATGCCCCATCTCACCGGCTCCGATGACAGCGATTCTCTCGATATCATCAACCTTCAAGGATCATCCCCCAATGAGCCTCTTCTCATCCTGGGATTCCTATAAAAGGGTATTCTGCACGATTGCGGCCAGGAGAGAACCGGGGGAGATGAGACCAACACTCACTTATATCGAGGCTCCATTACCCGCTGCATGCCATATTTCATTAGCCTGATCAACTGGACGGATCAAGGAATTAGGAGCGTCAAGGACTCCCCGAAGCGAGTCCAGGCGGCCAAGGCGGCCATCGAGAAAGCTGGGGGCAGGTGGGTTAGCATGTACTATACGATGGGAGAGTACGACGTGGTGGTCATTTCGGAAGCTCCCGACGATGCGACCGCGATGGCCATCCTCCTTGCCGTAGGGGCCCAAGGAAGCGTGCGAACCACGACCCTCCGCGCCTTCCCAGAGTCCGAGGGGGTCAAGATCATCGAAGGTCTCCCGTAGTCTCGCAGTGGACGTCCCCGGCTGTCCACAAGGAGTGCCCCAACAGCGCAAGCTATCTTAGTAGAGTGCCCACTGACGGGCAAATCCCTTTTAATCAAGCGGACCTTGCCAACGTGGTGGTGGCAATGGAAGGATCCCCGGGCGAGTCTTCGGAGGGCATCCCTCCCCACATGCTGAGGATGTGGGAGGAGCGAACGAAGATCGCCAAGAACATGGAGAAAGTGAAGCACAAGCTAGTGGTGATGAGCGGAAAGGGGGGTGTGGGGAAGAGCACCGTGGCCGCCAATCTCGCCGTCGCCCTCGGCGAGGACAGGGAGGTGGGAATCGTCGATGTGGACATCACGGGTCCAGACGTGCCCAAGATCCTTGGCATCGAGGACGTGAGGCTTTTCGCCACGGACGATGGTATCGAGCCCGCCATCGCTTACAACGATGTGAAGACCATCTCCATGGCCTACTTCTCCCAGGAGAAGGACAGGGCCGTCATCTGGCGAGGGCCTCTCAAGATGAAAGCCATCAACCAGATGCTCGGGGACGTTCACTGGGGGGAGTTGGATTACATCCTCGTGGACCTGCCGCCGGGCACCAGCGACGAGCCCCTGAGCATCGCGCAGAACATCCCTGATGCCGACGGGGCTATCGTAGTCACCACACCCCAGGATGTAGCCCTCTTGGATGTCAGGAAAGCCATCTCCTTCGCCAAGACCCTCAACATGCCCATCGTGGGTATCATCGAGAACATGAGTGGTTTCACGTGTCCAAGCTGTGGACATCACGTTGATATCTTCAAGACGGGCGGGGGCGAGGCAGCGGCCAAGGAACTCGGCCTCACATTCCTTGGTCGGATTCCATTGGATGAGGACGTGGTAATAGGCGGCGACGAGGGGCAGCCCTTCGTAATCGCCCACCCGGATTCGGAGACCACTAGGGCCTTCATGAGAATCGTGGAGAACGTGGTCCGTGTCGTCGAGGACGGAGGAAAGCAGCCTTAGGTGAGATGCTTTCTTATCATGGCCTCTAAGGTCTTCCTCGGGGCAGCCCCCACAATCATGTCCACGGGCTTGCCGTTCCTGAAAAGAATGAGTGTCGGTATGGACATGACTCTGTACTTCAAAGAAGTGCTCGGATTCTCGTCCGTGTTGAGCTTACCGAAGGCCACCGTTCCACTGTAGTCCTTGGCCAGCTGCTGGATCACGGGGGCAACCATCCTACAAGGTCCGCACCAGGGTGCCCAGAAGTCGACTAGGATCAGTCTGTTCCTCTCCAGCTCCTCGTCGAAGTTGCTGTCTGACACCTCGAAGGGCGCATCCAAAGTCCTGTCCTGGGGCTTCTTGGCGGCCCTCTCCATGAGCTTTTGCAACTTTTCCTCCCTGATTCTGTGAAGCTCGTCCATCTGCGCACTTTCCCGTTATGATGCAACGTTCCCATATTACTAGCCTACCCAGGCTTAAAAAGAATCCCTCACACCCTTGCACTACTCTCCGGTTGGGGAACTCCTGGGAAACTCGATGCGGGCGGCAGCCGCCGGGACGCCCTCGGCTTCCAGCGTCTTCAGATCTCTCTTGAGTAGCGTGAACTCCCGTTCCTCGAAAGCCTTGGGGTCGATGGGAAGGAGGAGGATGGAGTTCGTGGTGGCGACCTTCTCGTTCATGTCGTGAAGCAGGGTGAGGACGGAAGGAAAGTCGTTATGGGCCATCAGGTACTCCACTCCATCCAGCAGTACGACACTCCTGGGGCTTATCTCCAGGAAGTGGTCGATGGCCATAGCGACGTTCTCCGGTGGCGTGGGACGTACGCAGCTGGGCTGGTTGACGGCTCGGCTGAGCCAGAGGATGGGAGTCTTTGCCAGGCCGTAGTCCCGGGCCACCCGCTCAGGCTGCTGTCTGGTGATGCACAGACCTCGGACCCCATGAGTGACCATGTCCTGGAAGATTTCGAAGCTGTGGATGGGCTCGGCTTCGAGGACGATGTAGCCAAAGCCCACCTCGAGTTCGAAGCTCGGGGCGGTGTCTAGCTCCGCTTCCGGCAGGGGGACAGGAAGCTCCTGAAGGAAACCCTTTTCTCTTACGGCCAAGGCCACGAGGCCTATGAGAAGGACCTCGACGAGGAAGCCGAAGATACGAAAGTCAAACCCAAGGTTGAGGTTGGGGAAGGCGACTTCCGTGAGAAACTCGGTCACCGTGTAGCCTCCCAGGCCCAAGATGATGAAGTAGATATCGTGGGCAATGGCCTTTGGTGGTTTCACGCGATGAAGGTAGCCGAGTAGTTGATAAGGAATGTACAGCATGACCGAGGCCATGACGACGGTCATAATGATCAGAAACCAGATGGGAAACAGTATGAGGTAACTCCCCTCGCCGGTGAACTGCACCTCCGCGACAACGGCCATCACGCTGAAGAGGCCCAGGGCCATGACGAAGCTGTAGACGACGTATGAGTTGGGAAACTCTCGAACCAGATACCTCCGGAAATCCCGAGCCGAGCTGATCTCCGGGGTGGAGGTGACCACCAGGAAGGCCCCAATCGCCAGGGCGAACAGGATGTCGAAGGTAGCCTGGACCCTCTTACTCAATACGATGAAGCTCTCCGGACTTCCTGGCCTAAGTAGCGTGGTGATCACGATGTTTGAGGCGACGGCGGCAGAGAGGAGGAGAGCCGCAGTCACCAGCAGCATCTTCTGAAAGGTCTTGCCTGTTCTTTGTCTGAAAATCGACACGACTATGATTATTGAGAGGAAGATGGCTGTCGCCGCTCCCAGATACTCGAGGATTTTACCGCCTCTGGACGCTTTCCGATGCTCCGAATAACTTATAAAGGATTGAGATGCCGTTATCAATTCCGTCACTGGCTGTCATGTTCAAATCTGATAATCAGGGATGATTTTTTTGAGCGAATTCTTTTCCTCGGCGCTAGCCACCAAAGAGCTGGTTCCACCGAAGGAGGACTATGCTCAGAAAAGAGGTGGCCGTCAGCGCAGCCGATGTCAACCTTCTCATAAGAAACATCACCAGGCTGGGCAAATACGCGACAGGCCTCCTGGATGAACTCGACTTGGGCCTTGATGCAAAGGTCTTCGAGGAGCATCTTCTCAGGACTAGGGAGCAAGTGGAAGCGATCTCTGAGGACAGGGGAACTTTCGCCATGACCCTCCGGCCGAAGGGCTACACGGACAGGGCTCTCATCGAGGAGACAAACCTACCTTGGAACTACCCCCAGACCCTCCGATTTGCCTCCGGCGCTTGCATGATATCCCAGAAGTACTACAGATGGATGAGCGAGGAAAACATGAATAGATCCCTCGTTGCCAAGGTGCTCTACAAGTGTCAGACGGGCATCCTGGACGACCTCATCGACAAGGGTGACTACAGCTACCTCGAGGCCAAGGACTTGTATCACCTGGTCCTCTCTTCGATGACGGACCCCTCTCTCGAGCCTAACGCCTTCATGAAGAGGCTTATGTCGGTCCTGCAGCAGGAACAGCTCCCCCTCTTCGACCTCATTTCCTCCATCACCAGCAACTTCAACGCCATGTTCGCCCTCTCGCCCCATGGGAGCGACCTCTTCTACCAGATGGAAATCCTCGATGAGCGCGTGGCGCTGGGACAGGCGCTGACCATGTTCCAGAAGGAAACCCACCTGGACTTGGGGCAGGTGGCAAGCATCTCCAAGAGCTTCAATGCTCCTGAGGAGAACATAACTTGGTACGAGCGTCTTGCCAACTACGTCAGCGGCGGCACCAGGTATAACCTCATCGACATATCCTTTCTGGACCGAAGGCTGAAGGCGAAGATGCTGCAGACCTTGATCGAGGGCTGGTACTTCTTCGACGTCGTGATCGTCTTCCTCAACAACGTCGTGAACGTCTACGAGGATCTGAGCAACGGGATAGCTAACTTGTCCCTAGTGGCCTTGAGGGAGAAGGAGGTCCTCCCCCTCAACACCTTGGACGGTTACGACCCCAGGCTTTCCCTGGACGACTACGAGGTACACATCAAGAGGCTGGCCAATCTGGCTTCGAAGGGTCTGGAGATAGTCACTGATGGCTTCCCGGACCCCCACCAGTACTACCCCTTCATCACCGTGATGATGCCTGCCGTCATGCTGGCCGACTGGATCGGCAGGAACGATGACATGATTCGACTCTACCTCGAGAGTCTTGCACCCAGTCTCGGGAAGGCCGTGGATAAGAGCTCACGCTATGAGAGGGGTTCCCGTCGCGCAATCAAGGAGGAGGCATTCGCCCCGTCATCGAGCTGATGACATTATCACTCACCAAAATCACCTCGATATGCTTTTTATCAAGAAGTAGAAGGGTGCCTGAGAGTGGGTCCTGTGGCTAGACCGAGAAAGTCGACCTTCGTGAAAGGGCTGGATGAGACCCTTGATGGCGGGATTCCTCAGGGCCACATCGTCCTCATCACCGGCGCTCCCGGGACTCTGAAATCCTCCTTGGCCTTTAGTATCCTCTACAATAACGCCCTCGAGCACGGCTCCAAGAGTCTCTACCTCACGCTGGAGCAGAACAAGGCCTCTCTTGTGGAGCACGTCGAGGCCATGGGGATGAAGGATTCCAATGCATACAAGAAGCTCTCCATCTTCGACATGGCGACACTGAGGAAGAATCTCTCTTTCATGGCTGAAGGTTCGTGGATCACCCTCTTCAAGAGCTACGTCAGGAACCTGATGGATGCCGACCGCTACGACTTCTTGGTCATCGACTCCCTCAACGTGCTGGAGACCATGGCGAATTTCGACATCCGGAGGACGGAACTTTTCTACGTGTTTGAGTGGCTGAAGGATCTTGGAGCGACCACCTTCATCACTTCAGAAACCATGGGAGACGGCATCATTCCTGATGGAGACATGGATGAGGCTTACTTGGCGGACGGTGTGATACATCTCGGCCTGTATCCCGTCTCCGACCTGGACGTCCAGAGGAGGATCCGCTGCATCAAACTAAGGGCAGTCCACCACGAGATGTCGGCCTTCGCCCTTGTTTGGAACGGGGAGACCTTCGAGGTGACGAGGGCNNTGTATAGGAGTCCCTGAGCATAAATAGAGAAACCTAATATATCCTCATACGTTAGACGGGTCGGATGGCCTCTTGGGACCTGACTATTTCTAAGGAGCTCAACATGGTGTCGGATTTCCTTAGGGAGAGTGTGGAGTCCCGAGAGGAGCTGTTGACGGAGATTGCGAACTACGTGATAGACGCTGGTGGGAAGAGAATCAGGCCCACCGTCACCATCCTGGCCTTTTACGCCGTTGGAGGTCAGGAGGTGGAGAAGGCGGTGAAGATCGCTGCCGCCCTCGAGCTGATTCACACCGCTACTCTACTCCACGACGACATCAACGACGGCGGTTCAGTACGCAGGGGTAAGCCGGCGGCTTACAAGAAGTACGGCATGCAGAACGCCATCGTGGCCGGGGACTTCCTGTTCACCCAGGCCTTCTCCATCGGTGGTAAGTTCGATTCATCCATCGTGGAAATCACCGCCGAGGCCTGCAGCAGGCTCGCCGAGGGAGAGATTCGCCAGCAGCTGCGTTCCAGGGATCTGACCCTCACCGAGGAAGGCTACATCAACATCATCAAGCGGAAGACGGCATGGCCCATCGCCGCCGGGGCCAGGATAGGCACAATCCTCGGCGGGGGAAGCCCTGAGGCGGTCCTGGCCGCCGGAGAATACGGGACGCAGCTGGGCATCGCCTTCCAGATAGTGGACGACATCCTCGACGTGGTGGGTGATGAGTCAGTCCTTGGGAAGCCGACGGGCACCGACGTTAAGGATGGAAACGTTACCCTCCTCGCGATTCACGCCCTCGAAAACGGGAGTTCTCGGAAAAGGGAGGAGCTGGCGAGGATAATCGGGAAGCGGAGGAAGAACCCGGAGGAGATTCGCCGGGCCTTGGACATCATCGTGGAATCCGGCGCCGTGGAGGCTGCTCGAAGGAAGGCGGGGGAGTTTGGAGAGAGAGCGAAGAAGAGGCTCGGACCCGTGCCCCCTGGACCGTACAAGCTGGAACTCCTCAGGCTAGTGGACCTCATTCTCCAGCGAGAATTCTAGATCATGGTCGAAGAGGGCCTGAAGAAGGATTCTTGGAGAAGAGTCATCGAATCCCTGGAGGAGTTCATGCCTTACTACGAGAGAGTCAACCTCACCTCTACCCTTCTTCAACTGCCACGCTGGAGGTCTCGGGCGGCCAGGACCGTTGAGGATGGTGAGGCGGTCTTGGAGATCGGCCCTGGCCCCGGCGGTTTCGCACGGCTGCTCAGATGTTCTCGGGTATACCTGTTGGAGCCCTCCATCTCCATCCTGAGGTTCTCCGCCTCCAGGTTGGCGGAGGACCGATATCGTCCGCTGGTTGGTCTGGCCGAGGAGATACCGATGGCAAGGGACTCGGTAGACAAGGCCTTCTGTATCTTCTCATTCCGAGACTTCATGAGCAAGTCCCGGGGGCTTGGAGAGATTCACCGCGTGTTGCGGCCAGGAGGCCAGCTTCACATCATTGACCTCTTTCAGGCTCCCAGCAGGCTCCAGCGATTGCTCATGAAGCTCTGGCTGGAGAGGGGGGCCGCGACGATACTCAAGCTTCTGGTCGCGAAGAAGACGAGGGAGGGCTGGAAGCACGATCCATACGGCGAACTCCTGTTCACGTACGGAGCCATCCGCCCTGCCGCAGAGTACGAAGGACTAATGAGAGAGGCCGGCTTTGTGCGGGTCAGGTCCTGGGACCTCCTTCTCGGGAGCGTCTACCACCTACAGGGGGTGAAGCCGTCTACGACGTCATAGTGGTTGGTGCTGGACCGGCCGGAAGCACTGCGGCCAGATATGCGGCCATGAGGGGGCTCAGCACCGTATGCGTCGACAAGAGGAAGGAGATAGGGGTACCTGTGCAGTGCGGGGAGTTCATGGCTGCCAACGAAGAGGTGGAGTCCCTGTTTCCCGAGGCGGGGGAGGTGGAAACCCTCTACCGCATGCCGGAGGGCATGAAGGAGGCTCATACCAGAATCATCCGCGTTCTCAGCCCATCCCTCAGGGCCTACGATGTCCCCTTCAAGGGCTACACGGTACGAAGGGAAAGGGTGGACAAGCACTGGGCGCACCTGGCGGAGAAGGAGGGGGCGGAGCTCGTGACCGACTGCACAGTCCAGAGGATCCGCGGCACTCAGATGGTCACCTCCAGGGGGACCCTGGACGGGAAGGTCATAGTTGGAGCGGACGGCCCATTCTCCCTGGTGGCCCGCTCGGTGGGCCTCCGGCCCCCCTCACATCTGGCGGCAGCCGTTACCTGTGACGTCCAGGGCTGCTTCGGAGATGCCTTGGAGATCTACTTCGGCAGCCGCGCCCCTGGCGGCTACGCGTGGGTCATCCCGAAGAACGGCACGGCGAACGTCGGCCTGGGAGTATGGCATCGCTATAAGGGAAATCTAAGCGAGTTACTTTCGAGATTCCTGGCGGAGAAGGGATTCTTCGCAGACTCCTGGACGGGGGGCTGGGTGCCAGAGATGGGTCCAGTCCGCCAGACTGTCAGAGACAACGTCCTCCTTGTGGGGGATGCCGCTGGCCACGTTATGCCCACCAACGGTGGGGGCGTCAACCTGGCCATGCTCTGCGCCAGGATCGCGGGCGACGTAATGGCGGATCACCTCCATCGGGGACTTCCCCTTTGGGAATACGAGCTGAGATGGCGTCTCGTGGCGGGGAGGCAGCTGGAGACCGGTGTCAAGATCAAGAGGCTTGCTGATCGCTTCTTTCCCACCGACTTCTGGTTGGAGTACGCTATGAGATTACTAGGAGTCCGACGAATGGAGCGTGCAATAAGATGTCAAGCGATCTGGCCTGAGCTAGGCAGCCTGCGTAGGACGGTCAGGTCCGACGTCCAACGACTCCTTGCGGATTCGTAAGCGTCTTCTCCCTGGGATATTAGCAAGGACCCCATCAACCTAGCTGCCGTCTAGCGTACTCAGGTCTTACTGTCAGCCGAAGGCTTAAAGGATATCGTGCCAAGTAGGAGAGACTAAGATGGAGATCAGCTTCCTCGGCGGGGCCAGTGAAGTGGGTCGCCTAGGCATGCTCCTCAGGCACCAGGGTATCACCCTCCTCTTCGACTACGGTGTCCAGCCCGTGGACCCTCCGAGGTACCCCATGGAGACACCGCCCGTCGACGCCCTGTTTCTGAGTCACTCCCATCTGGATCACTGTGGCATGATCCCTGTCGTGTGCAGCCGATACGACACAAACGTTTTCACCACCGCCGTCACGTCCGATGTTGCGAATATCCTACTGGAAGACAGCATCAAGGTTAACAAGATGGAGGGGTTCCCCCAGCCCTTCTCGAAGCAGGATATCAGGGCCGTGAACAGGAATTCCATCGCCGTAGAATACGGAGAAAGCTACGAGATTGGCGAAATCGAGATTGGCATCCACTCCGCAGGCCACATTCCAGGGTCCAGCATGTTCGAACTCGTCGATCACGAGACGGTGGTCTTCACCGGAGATCTGCAGACCATCGACACGCGCCTCGTACAGGGGGCCACTCCAGTCGAGTGCGATGTCCTCATCATGGAGTCCACCTACGCTGGACGAAGCCATCCCAAAAGGGCCAGCACCGAGGGGGCGTTCCTGGCGAAAGTCCATGAGGTGGTGGAGAGGGGCGGGATAGCCCTGGTACCCTGCTTCGCCGTCGCCAGGAGCCAGGAGATCCTCATGAACCTCTCGGAGAGCGACCTCGATGTGTGGCTAGATGGTATGGGACGGGTTGTCAGCCAGGTCTATCTTCGGCATCCCAGCTCCTTGAGGTCAGCCAAGAAGCTGAGGCACGCCCTTAGTCGATGCCAGGTGGTCCGCTCCTCTAAGGGCCGGGAGAGGGCACTTCAGGCGGAGGTGATTGTCACCACGGGTGGCATGCTGGACGGCGGACCGGTCCTCTTCTACCTAGACCGCCTGAAGGATGACTCGAGAAGCGCGGTCATCCTGACTGGCTACCAGGTGGAAGGGACTAACGGCAGGAGCCTGTTGGACGAAGGCTTCGTTGATATCTATGGTGCCAGAACAAGAGTCAACTGCGAGGTCGTCTACCACGACTTCTCGGCCCACGCGGGCCACGAGGAACTGGTCAAGTTCGTGGAGGGTTGTGACCCCGCGAGGGTGGTTCTTATGCACGGAGAGGCCCGAGAGTCTTTGGAGGATCCTCTGGAGGGCAGGCAGGTGCTCTTGCCGATGGAAGGGGAGTGGCACTCCCTCTAAAGGAGTGCCCTGATGGCTGATCCCACGTACCTGAGCAGACGGGGTTCCTGTCTGAAGAGGGCCAGCACCAACCGCCACTGATAGTCGATGTCCCCGAGTTCCGAAATCGTTCTCAAGAGTCTTGGTCGGCCCAGGATATTGTGGATTTCTTCGATCTGCCTGTCGCTTAGACTGGACAGTACCTTGTATAGGAGGAGGTACCTGCGGAGTTCCTTCCCGATATCACCCTTCCATCGCCTCTCATAGCGTGCCAGAAAGGGTGCCGAGGGATTTCCCGCTTGAAGGGCTTCAACGGCCGTACGGGCGCAGTGTTCTGCACAGACGAGCCCGGTATATATGCCACCTCCGGTAGTGGCCTTTGCCTGGAAGGCGGCATCGCCGACGATCATCACGTTATCCGTATACGTCCTCCTGGCCATCCCTATGGGGATGCCGCCTATGATATATCCCACGGGTTTCGCGTCTCTCAAGAAGTCAGCGGGAGGCCCGTGGACAAACATGCGCTCAGTGTAGGCTCTCGCGTTGCCCTGGCTGAGACACAGCCCCACGCGGGCGGTATGGCCCGAGGGAATCATCCAGGCAAAGAACCCTGGCGCGATCTCTGACCCCGCGAAGACTTTGACGAACCCTGGCGTATAATCCGCACCTACGACTTCTGTCTCGAATCCCGGAAGAATCCTGTAGGGGCTAGCCAGGTGGAACCATTTCGCTACATTGCCCTTGACACCGTCAGCCCCTACCAGAATCCTGCAACGAAGCTCCTCCTGATGTCCGTTCCTCCTGACCTGAACCGCTAGACCCCCGTCCGTTCTCTCAGCAGCTGTGGCTAGGGCTCCCAGGTAGCAGTCGACGCCCTTACGCAGCGCCCCTTTGACAACCTCCCTGTCGAAGGCAGCTCGGTCTACCACCAAGGCCTCTGTCTCGCCACCATCCACTACCAGCTCTTTGCCGCTGGGGGAGTAGAATTCGCATCCCCTTATCCTCTGTAGGATGGTGTCCCTGCAATCCACCAGGTCCATGACCCGGGGGGTGAAGATGCCGCCGCACTGGACGGGCTCTCCCACCTCACGATGTTCCTCCACGATGGCGACGGAAAACCCCTCCTCGGCAATCAGCTCCGCCGTGTGACCGCCCACGGGGCCAGCCCCTATTACCACGACATCGAAGTCTTCGGGCAAGGGGACCACTACCGCTCCATCAGGATGACCAAGAAGTTCTCCAGATGCTTGGCGAGGGATGCGTTGTCCGTGTATCCACAGGCACTCAGATCAGCGGCAGCGATGAGGGCCTTCTCCCCATCAGCGATGACATCCGTGGCTATCAACCCCTGCTTCCGGACGACCTCGACCCCTTCGAGGACCTTCTGGGTGGGAGCGGTGATGAAGGTGATGTGAACACCCCGCTTGAGGGCGGCCTCGATGCGCTTCCGAAGGGACTCCCTGATATCCGCGAGGCTCGGAGTGGATATGACGACGGTCCTAGTGGCCGTGTCCATAAGTTCAGCAATCTTCCCAAGCACCCTCTGCTTCCCAGTTATGGTGAACACCAGCTGGGGCTCGCCCTTGTCCATCAGCACCTCGTGAATCATCTGCAGGTTGTCGAAGACGCCGGTCACCCTTTGCATCACCTTGTCCCCCACCTTCTGGGGTGGCTCAGGCTTGAATATCATCGGACGCCCGCGCGTGGAGATGGCGTATCCCTTTTCACAGAGCGATGAGAGGATCTTGTAGGCGGATGTCCTCGGTATCCGGGCGGTCTCCGCGATGATGTCCGCGTTGCCGTAACCGTGGGCCACCAGGGCTATGTAGGCCCTGGCCTCATAGGCGGTGAGTCCCAAGGACTGGAGGATGTTGGAGGCCTCCTGGTAGTCCCTCTCGAGGTCAAACTCCTTCCCGAGACCCTCCAGAATACCCTCCATTGCCGACGCTATCCTTCAGCCTGGGTAAAAGGTTTCCGCGTATCTGAACCCCAGCGACGGGACAGCTCATGCTCGATTCCCAAGTGATCCAGTATCCGCGCTACCATAAAGTCCACCAGATCATCGATATTCTCAGGCTGGTGATAGAAACCCGGCATGGCCGGGAGCATGATAGCTCCCATCCTGGAAGCCCTTAGCATCTGTTCCAGGTGAGTCGTATGCAAGGGAGTCTCCCGAGGTACCAGGATCAGCTTTCTACCTTCCTTGAGGGACACGGAGGCGGCCCTGGTTATCAGGTTGTCGCCCAGTCCCAAGGCTATCTTGGCCAGGGTGTTCATGGAGCATGGGACGACGACCATGGCGTCGAAAAGATAGCTCCCTGAGGCGACGGGAGCGTTGAAGTCGTCATTGGAATAGGTGGCTGCGACGAGGGTAGAGAAGGCTTTCGCGCCCACGGCCATCTCGGCCTTAATGACCTTCTTCCCGTCGTCCGATATGATGAGAAGGGCCCTGTCCTTCAGCTGATGGAGTAACCGGTAGGCATACTGCATCCCCGACGCGCCAGTGATGCCGACTACCACCTTCATGAGGATGGGAAGATGGCCAACCCCGTATTATAATCTTGAGAGCAGGCGTTCCCCAGTATCCACCTAGCTGGGATGGACTCTTTATGAGGGAGAACCGATATGAATCGTCTCCTAAACGTTTTATATTCTCCGGTTTCTATTGAGACCAGAAGACTAATGACGACTGTGTACGACGTACCTCCAGACGCCCTGATCGAGTCGGTAGCTCGCGATTTCAGGAAGAGTAAGAAGGTAAAGCCGCCAGAGTGGGCCTCCTTCGTCAAGACGGGGGTGCATCGGGAGAAGTCCCCCGCAGATAGGGAATGGTGGTATACCCGTCTCGCGGCAGTCCTCCGAAAGGTGTATGTACTGGGGCCGATAGGGACGGAACGGCTGGCGTCGGAGTTCGGAGGACGTAGGGATAGAGGTTCAGCCCCATACCATCCGAGGAAGGGAAGCCGGGCCGTTATACGCGAGTGCCTGAAACAGCTCGAGGGCCTGGAGTACGTCCGGAAGGTTGACGGGGGAGGAAGGAAGGTCACCCCTCAGGGCCATTCCTACTTGGATAACAGGGCTCACGAAATCCTCAAGAGGCATTCGAAGGAGCGGCCAGAGCTAGCGAAGTATCTGTGAGGTGTGGGATATGGATGAAGAGGAATTGGAGGCCATCAGGAGGAGGAAGATAGAGGAGCTCCAGAGGCAGACAGAGCGGAAGGCTGCCGAGGAGGCGATGGAGGCTCAAGCCAGGGCCCAGCGCCAGGCTGTCCTCAGGCAGATTCTCGCCCCTGAGGCTCGAGAGCGCCTGGGCCGCATCACCCTGGCATATCCCCAGCTTGCCCAGGATATCGAGAACAGGCTCATCGCCCTCGCCCAGTCAGGCAAGATAAACTCGGTGATAGACGACGCTACCCTTCGTCAGATTCTCAGGGCCATCGTTCCCAGAAAGCGGGAGATAAACATTGAGAGGCGGTAGGGTGAGCAGACACAAGCCTCGCGCCATGAAGCTGCGGTTACAGAGGGCTACCAAGGGAAACAGGAGGGTGCCAGCGTGGGTCATGATGAGGACGTCGAGGAGGTTCCTGAGGCATCCCAAGAGGCGGCTGTGGCGGCGGGGAAAGCTGGATAAGGGGTGATCCATGGCCGAGGAGGAGGAACGGCTGCTCACTGTGCCCCTTCGCAAGTGTTGGGATATGCCCCGGACGAGGAGGGTGCCCGGCGCCGTAAACATCATCAAGACATTCGTGAAGAGGCACATGCAGGCAGCCGAGGAGGACATCTGGATCGACCCCAGAGTCAACGAATATCTCTGGTCCCGGGGAATACAGAAGCCGCCGCGGCGAATCAAGGTCAAGGTCATTAAGTTCGAGGACGAGCTCGTGGAGGTGTCGCTGCCGGAGTCGTAGAGTTGGCCCAGGACCTTAGTTGTCCCCGTAGGAGTTCCTCGAGGGCCCACCCTAATCTCGTGAGGCTCGTGCGGGCCTTCCACATCACGCCTCTCGGTGCCAGTCCCCCAGAGGGAATGTGAGAGCTTGCTGGATAAGCTGGATTTCACCGGGAACCCCTATGTGGGTGTCTTCTGCGCCGCCAACGATTCAGTCTTGGTAGCCTCGCCCCAGGTTCCGAGGAAGGCCATTGCGAAGGCGGAGGTCACCCTCGGGGTGAAGGCGGTTCAGACGACGTTGGGCGGGGCGACCGTCATCGGCAGCGTTCTCGTCATGAACTCCAAGGCCGCCCTCGTCTCCAACTTCGTCCAGGCGAGCGAGGTTGCCATGCTCGAGGGCATCGATGTCTACAGGCTTGACCATAAGCTGAACGCCGTGGGAAACAACATACTGGTCAACGACAGGGGAGGGCTGTGCCACCCAGGCTATGGCCGTCGCGTTGTACGGGAGATCGAGAAGATACTGGATGTGGAGATGGTCAATTCGACCATAGGCGCTGCGAAGACTGTGGGATCGGCTGCCGTGGTGAACAATAAGGGTGCGATCTGCCATCCCCACTCATCAGAGGAGGAGCTGAAGGTCGTAGAGGAGGTCCTTGGGGTCAAGCCAGTCATCGCCACAGCCAACTACGGCACGCCTCAGCTAGGGGCCTGCGTGGTGGCCAACGACATGGGCGCCATCACGGGCACGCCGACTACCCCAATCGAGCTCGGGAGGATTGAGGAAGGGCTGCTGCTCTACTAGCGGGAGAAGACCCAGACCTGTGGTTCCCCAATCAGGTCCTCGGCTTGGAAGCTGACGGCATTGCCGACTTTCAGTACCTTCCTCTTCACCAACACTAGAAACTCGTCTACAGGTTTGATGGAGAGGGACATGCCCCTGACACGGTAGTGCATCGGGACGGCGACCGAGGGTTGAAGGGTGTCCAGCCACTGTACCGCCTCCTCGGGACCGATGGTGAAGACACCGCCAACGGGCAGGAAGAGTATGACGGTCTTCTTCTCTCCCTCCACCAGCTCCGGCGGGGGAAGATCCCCCACATCGCCTAGAAACAGAAACGGAATGCCGTCCATCTCCACGCGGTAGCCCCTGACCATCCCCCTGCTGCGCCCTCCGACGTTGTCGTGGGGTAGCAGATATGTCCTTACGGAGACGCCATCGATCTCACCATCGTAGCTCTCATCGATGACCTTCGGGTCTCCCCTAACGGAACGGATGGCGTTGTGGTCGAAGTGTTCGTGGGTGATAAAGAGCAAGTCTGCGGTGGCGGATGGCGGTGGTATGCCTATGGACCGGCCGTCGTGAGGATCAAACACGATGGTCTGACTGCCTCTGATCTCAAAGCACGCATGGCCGTGCCATATTATCTCCAGAAGCCCTCCCCAGCTTGGGATACCCCGCTCCCGGTTAAATCGGTTTGGGAGTCTGAGACAGGAAACTAAAAATATCTCAGAACCGATGAAAGCCTGCCGATGAAAACCCTGGTTCTTTGCGTCGACAGGGACAACGACATCGGTGTGAAGGCCGACATCCAAGGTCCTGTCATCGGGCGAGGCTCCAACCTAGATGCTGCTATGACTCTGGCCCTGGTCGATCCCGAGGACGCGGACGTGAACACCATCCTCACGGCCGTAACCATGTACGACGAGCTCCTGAAGAAGGGGAGGGAGGTCGAGGTCGCAACCATCACAGGCGACCCTCTCGTCGGCCATCAGTCCGATACGATTCTCAGCCAGCAACTGGACGATGTACTCAAGGAGGTGATGCCGGACCACGCCTACCTGGTGAGCGACGGAGCTGAGGATGAGTACATCTTTCCGATGATCGCCTCCAGGGTCAAGATAAATCACGTCAAGAGAGTCTACGTGAAACAGAACCCCACGGTGGAGAGCTGGTTCTATACAGTGGCCAAAGCCGTGAAGGACGAGCGGCTTCGGAGAAGAATCGTGCTTCCTATTGCCCTCTCCCTCATCACCCTGGCCGTAGTCCTGAGGTACTTTCCCCAGTGGGCGCTCCCCGCTGTCCTGTTTGTGCTTGGCTTCTACCTCCTTGTCAGGGCTTACGAAGACATCCTCAGCCCCCGAAGCGTGTGGGAGAGGTTGGCCAGATCCTACGCCAACATAAAGGAGTCCCTGACTTCCGGCAGGGTAGCCGTCTGGTTCAACCTTATAGCTGTCGTCATTTTCCTCGTGGCAATCTTCATCGGCTGGCAGGCGGCCACTCCCCGTAGCGATGACATCATCAAGGACGCTGTGCTCTTCTTCGAGAGCAGCTTCTGGATATTCATCTTGGCCTTCCTTCTGTACGAGGGAGGAAGGGTAGCTGAGGCCTACTTCACCAAGGGAAAGATTACGAGGTCATTCTTCTACGTCGCCCTGGCCCTCTTCCTCCTCATACTCGTAATAGGGGCCGGCATCCAGTTCATATCCACAGTCCTCCAGCTGAGGAATCCGCAGACCGCACTCACGCTGATCTACATAGAGTCCGCTCTGGCCATCTCCATCGTCTTGGTGGCGGCCTTTCTTCATCGCTCGAGTGAGAGGGAGGTCACTGAGCAGGATGCCTGGAGGCCGTGAGGCCTCCCCATGGAGTTCGCGGAGTGGCAACCCTACTACGAGCAGATTCTGAAGGACTTCGGTTTCGACAGGCGGAAGGATGAAGAGGCGGCTGAGATGCTCTCCCATCTCCTTCCACCAGGAAGGTCGACGCCATCACAGATTCGAGGGATTATTGGAGACCAGGTCGTTACCGTCCTCGGCAATGGGCCTCGCCTTGCTGAGGAGACGCACCTCGTCCAGGGGAGGGTCATAGCGGCGGATGAGGCCGTTGCTGTTGCGTCCTCTATGGGTCTTACCCCGGATGTGGTCGTCACAGACTTGGACGGCAGGATCGAGGACCTTCTGGCCGCCAATGCCAACGGCGCCTTCGCCGTGATTCACGCTCACGGAGACAACATGGAGGCGCTGGAGAGGTGGGCAGGGAGTTTCTCGAGTCAGTCGCTGGGCACCACCCAGTCCAGGCCGTTCGCCCAGATATACAACTTTGGTGGTTTCACCGATGGTGATAGGGCCGTCTTCCTAGCAGAACACTTCGGCGCGAGCCAGATAAGACTGCTTGGTTTCGACTTCGAAACCCCGAACCCGAAAGATTATCCCGCCGATATCAAGCGCAAGAAGTTGGTGTGGGCCAAGAGACTGATTCGTGTTCTCAAGCAGCGCTCGGCTATTGTTTTCCCCGCGCTCTCCAGCTCAGAATAGGCTTCCTGGCGGCTGAGACCTCGTCGACGCGGCCTACAGCTGCGTTGTGAGGAGCAGCCTTGAGAATTCCCGCATCTTCCTTGAGTATCTCTTCCAGAGCCTCGGCGAAGGCATCTAGGACTTCCTTGGTCTCGGATTCTGTAGGCTCGATCATCAGGGCTCCCTCCACCAAGTCTGGGAAGTAGATTGTGGGCGGGTGGAAACCATAATCTATGAGCCTCTTGGCCAGGTCCATGGCCTCGATACCCCTCTCCCTAAGGGGAGCAGCGCTAGCCACGAACTCGTGTTTCCTGGGGCCAGGGTATGGAACGGGAAGCACACGCTCCACCCTCGCCCTGAGGTAGTTGGAGTTGAGGACGGCCCTCTCTGTCGCCTCCTCCAAGCCGTCACCTCCCATCCGGGTTATGTATGCGTGGGCCCTCAGGAGGACGGCGAAGTTCCCGAAAGAGTCTCTGACCTTGCCAATGGAATTCGGTCTCTCGTGGTCCAGGTAGTACCGACCTCCGTCGCGGCCGACCAAGGGAGTGGGCAGGTAGTCTGCGAGAGGCCCTCGGGCCCCAACAGGACCTGCTCCGGGACCTCCGCCTCCGTGGGGTGTGGAGAAGGACTTGTGGAGGTTGAAGTGGACGATATCGAACTTCATTATGCCCGGGTTGGTCTTACCCAAGATGGCGTTCATGTTTGCCCCGTCATAGTAAAGGAGGGCGTCGTTGCTGTGGACGAGTTCGGCTATTCTGAGGGCCTCGGACTCGAAGATGCCGAGGGTGTTGGGGTTGGTCAGCATGAATGCTGCCGTCCTCTCGCTTAGGGCCTTGTCGAGGGACTGCAGATCTACCACTCCCTTCTTGGACGGTATCTCCACCACATCGTAGCCCGCCATGGTGGCGCTGGCAAAGTTGGTGCCGTGGGCCGTATCGGGCAGGATGACCTCCGTTCTCACCTCATTCCTATCTCTGAAGTACGCCCTCGCCATCAGGAGGCCCGCAAACTCACCCTGGGCTCCAGCAGCGGGTTGGAGGCTGACGAGGTCCATGCCGGCTATCCTAGACAGCATCTCCTGCAGCTCATACATTATCTGGAGGGCGCCCTGGATCGTGTCCTCATCTTGGTGGGGGTGGAGCCGCCTGACTTCGGGCGAAGCGGCCAGAACCTCTGCGTACTTCGGGTTGTACTTCATAGTGCAAGATCCCAAGGGGTAGAACCCCGTGTCGGTACCATAGCTCATCTGGGACAGCCGCGTGAAATGGCGAGCCACCTGGAACTCCTCCAGGTCGGGCACGTTGAGCTGCTTCCTCTCCATGAGCTTGGGCACGAGTCCCTTCGGCACCTGAAAGTCCTGTGGCCTCTGCGGAAGCTCTAGGAGGAGCGGCTCCTCATAGCGCGCCTGTCTCGTCCTCAGCTCAACTCCTCCAGGGCGGAGATTAGCCGGTCGAAATCCTGGGGATTATGTCTATCCGTCACAGAGAAGAGGGCTATGGAATCGAGTTCCTCGAAGTCGGAAGAGAGGTCCACGCCGCCATGGATTCCCCTTTCAAGGAGATGTTGGTGGACAGTCGAGTAGGGACGAGCGGACTTCACCAGGAACTCGTTGAAATGATGGCCCGTGAAGACGGGTGCGTGGAAGTCATCTAGCGCATCCAGGCGCCCCATCAGGTCCCTTGCCTTGGCCATAAGCATCGCTCCGAGCTTCCTGAGCCCTGCCGCTCCCTTCTCTGCCAGGTACGCGGCGGCTCCTATGGCCAGCAATGCCTCGTTGGTGCAGATGTTGCTCATGGCCTTCTCCTTCCTGATGTGTTGTTCCCTGGTCTGAAGGGTCATGCAGAAGGCCCTACCGCCCTCCACGTCCTTTGTGAGGCCCATGACCCTCCCGGGCATCTTCCTCATGTACTCCTGCCTGCAGGCGAATATTCCCAGGGAGGGGCCACCGAGGTTCATCCAGGCGCCGAGACACTGCCCCTCGCCTATGACGATGTCGGCCCCATAGTCCGCGGGAGCCTTGAGGACGCCCAGGGAGAGGGGGTTCGCTCCGACGACCAAGAGAGGTTCCGGCCACCGTTGCTTCACCTCTAGCGCTCCCTCATCCAACAGCCCGAAGAGATTGGGGTTCTCCAGGTATATGCCACCCGTCTCCTCACCTACGATATCGGAGAGCGCTTCCAAGCTCAGCGTCCCGCTGGTACTGTCGTACTCCGCCTCCCTCACCTTCAGGCCAGGACCCCTGACGTAGTTCTTCAGGACGGCTCGTCTGTCGGGATGAATGGCCTTCGGTATGACGAACTCCTTCCTGCGGGTAACCCGATAACACATCAGAGCAGCCTCTCCCAGAGCCGTCGAGGCGTTGTACATGGAGCTGTTGGCTGCGTCCATCCCCGTCAGCTCGCAGATGAGACTCTGGTACTCGAATAGGGCCTGCATCAGGCCCTGGCTGACCTCCGCCTGGTAGGGCGTATAGGAAGTGTAGAACTCTGAGCGGGACAGGACGGCATCCACGACCGCCGGAACGTACATGTCGTAGTATCCTGCCCCCAGGAAAGAGAGCATGTCAGCGCAGCTATCGTTCTTCTGGAGGATGGCCTGAATCCTTCCCACGGTGGACGCCTCGTCCAGCCCGGAAGGAAGGGGCAGGCCATCGGACCTCAGCTCTCGGGGGATGTCCTCGAAGAGCTGATCGACGTTGTTAAGGCCGATGAATCTCAGCATCTCCGCCTCGCGGGGAGGCATGGAACCGACCTCCCAATGAGAGAACCGTGTAAAAACCTTGGGCCGTGGATCCCTGGCTAGCCGCCCGAAATCACGGTTATGATGGAGAGCTGGTCGCCGTCCCGCAGCTCCAGGTCCACGGGAACTGGCTTCCCCTCTCTTATGATGAGATGGGCCTCTGGGTTGAGGTTGAGGCGGCCTAGGAGCTGAAGGCCATCGGCCCCTTCATCCA
>JABAOD010002353.1_pt1 | contig 34776 bp, 33 predicted proteins | sample 7062151 | NCBI WGS metagenome assembly JABAOD01 (sample SAMN14538626, study PRJNA623070) | marine sediment metagenome | biome: marine biome [ENVO:00000428]; feature: marine pelagic biome [ENVO:01000023]; material: deep marine sediment [ENVO:00002113] | place: India: Gulf of Khambhat ... | reverse complement strand
GCTATCGGCTAGAGGATGTCGAGGAGAAGTAGATAGGCTAGTCCCGCAGCACGATCTCGATGTTGACCCCGTCGGGCACCTGGATGCGCATGAGCTGCCGAAGGGCCCGCTCGTCGGCATCGAGGTCTATCAATCGCTTGTGGACCCTCATCTCCCACCGGTCCCACGTCTCAGAGCCCTCACCGTCGGGGCTCTTCCTGACGGGAACTACGAGCTTCTTGGTGGGGAGGGGTATGGGACCCCGCATCTTCACGCCGGTGCGCTCGCTGATGGTCTTGATCTGGGAGCACACGCTGTCGACCTTCTGGGGGTCCGTCCCGCTGAGGGAGATGCGGGCCTTCTGAGCCATTCTCGACTAGAGGAGCTAGGAGGGGATAAAAACCTTACCTCTTCTCGATCTCTATGACCTGTCCAGCGGCGACGGTCTGGCCCATGTCCCGGATGGCAAACCGGCCCAGCTGCGGAAAGTCCGCGAAGGTCTCTATGGCCATGGGCCTCGTGGGCACGATCTTCACCACGGCGGCATCCCCGGTCTTGAGGAACTGAGGGTTCTCCTCCTTCACGGCTCCCGTCTTGGGATCGAGCTTCTGGTTCAGCTCCTCAAACCTGCACGCCACCTGGGCAGTGTGGGCATGAAAGACGGGCGTGTAGCCGATGGTGAGGACGCTCGGGTGGTTGAGGACCACTATGCGAGCCTTGAAGGATCGCGCCACGGTGGGCGGCGTGTCCGTGGGGCCGCATACGTCTCCCCGACGGATCTCGTCCCTGGCGATGCCACGGACGTTGAACCCGACGTTGTCCCCGGGTTCCGCCTGAGGGATGGTCTCGTGGTGCATCTCGATGGACTTGACCTCACCGGTCTTGTCTGAGGGCTGGAACACCACCTTGGTGTCCGGCTTGAGCAGCCCGGTCTCCACTCTACCGACGGGCACGGTCCCGATGCCAGTGATGGTGTAGACGTCCTGCACGGGGATCCGCAGGGGCTTGCCGGTGGGCTTCTCCGGCGGCGTGATCGTGTCTATGACCTCCATGAGCGTGGGGCCAGCGTACCAGTCCATCTTGTCCGACTTGTTCACTACGTTGTCGCCCGCAAAGGCGGAGATCGGAAGCATGGGAATATCGGCGGGCTTGTAGCCCACGGACGAGAGGAGCTTCTCCACATCGCCCTTCACGCTCTCGTAGCGGCCCTTGTCGTAGGCGGGTTTGGTGGCATCCATCTTGTTGATGACCACGATGAGCTGCTCAACCCCCAGAGTCCTAGCCAGGAAGACGTGCTCGTTGGTCTGGGCCTGCCGACCCTCAGGGGCGCCGACTACCAGAACGGCTGCATCGGCTTGACTCGTCCCGGTGATCATGTTCTTGACGAAGTCTCGGTGACCCGGGGCGTCGATTATGGTGAAGTAGATCTTGTCGGTCTCGAAGCGCCGGTGGGCCACGTCGATGGTGAGGCCTCGCTCCCTCTCTTCCTTAAGGTGATCCATGACCCAGGCAAACTCGAAAGTGGGCTTCCCCTTCTCCTGGGCTTCCTTCTTGAACTTCTCGATGACGTGGGGCTCGATGTGCCCCGTGTCCAGCAGGAGCCGACCGATGAGGGTGGACTTACCGTGATCCACATGGCCGATGAAGACCATGTTCAGGTGAGGCTTCTCTGGCATAGGGTATCCTCCAATGTTCGATGTCCATAGCTAGATGGCATATATAATCCTTTCAAGTGGACCCTGGCCAGTCGTCAGGAGGCGTAGTAGTTGGCGTCGTAGGGCTCCGGCTTGAGACCCTTCCGCGTCCGTATCTGGGTCACCACCTCGCCCTGCAGCTCCCTGGGAACCACCTCGAAGCCGGCGTTCTCGTAGGACCAGAGGACGCGGCCCTGGGTGGCGGAGCGGATGGCCGTCGCGAATCCGAACATGTCCGCCACGGGTGCCTTGGCCGTGATGGTCACCTGATCCCCCTCCTGCGATATGTCCTCGATGACCCCGCGACGGGACTGTAGCTCCGCTATGGCGGAACCCATGACGTCCTGGGGCAGAGTGAGGACCACCTTCTGTTTCGGCTCGAGGAGGACGCGCTCGGCGTCGCACATGGCGCCGTAGATAGCGGACCGGACGGCGGGGATGACCTGGGCGGGCCCCCGATGTATGCTGTCCTCGTGAAGCTTCGCGTCCACCAGGCGCACCTTGACCCCCATGCACTTCTCTGCAGCTAGGGGGCCGACGTTCATCGCCTCGATGTAGGCCTCCCGACAGAGCTCGATGGTCTCGTGAAGGTACTGAATGCCCTTGGTGACGTCGGCGAAGAGGTTGTAGTTCTGGAACCATACTGCGTTCTTGGCCTCCTCCTTGGACATCCCCAGGTCCTGAAGAGTCCGGGCGACCCCCGTTCGATCCTTGATGCGCTGGTTAATGGGGAGCCCACCCTTCTGGACCGCCTCCAGGACGCCGGAGTCCAGGGGTTCCACCTCCAGGTAGAAGCGATTGTGTTTGTTAGGGGATTTCCCCTCGAAGGGTCCGGCCCCTCCCCGGACGGACTCCCTGTAGACGACGATGGGCTCCGAGGCGACGATGTCCACCTTGTGCTCGTTGACGATCCGCCACTGGGTGATCTCCAGGTGCAGCTCACCCATGCCCGACATCAGGTGCTCGCCCGTCTCCTGGTTTATCTCCACCTGGATGGAGGGATCCGCCTTGGCGATGGTACGCAGCACCTCCACCAAGCGCGGGAGGTCCTTGGTGTGCTTCGCCTCGATGGCCACGGTGACGACGGGGTCGGAGTAGTGGACGATTCTCTCGAAGGGTATGACGTCCTCACCGCCGGCGACGGTGCTGCCGGCGATGGCGGTCTTGAGCCCGACACAGGCGACGACGTTCCCGGCGGTGATCTCCTCTACGGGAATTCGGTCTGCGCCCACGACCATGCTGACGGTCTGGACCCGCTCTGGCTTAGGCATGCCCACGACCCAGACCTCCTGTCCCTTGGTGAGGGTCCCACTGAAAATGCGGCCCGCCGCCACTTCGCCCGCGTGGGGGTCCATGATGATCTTGGTCACGACGAAGGCCAGGGGCCCCTTCTCGTCGCACGACTCCATGGCCGTGCCCAGCTCGGAGTCCTCGGGCCCCTTCCAGATGATGGGGATGCGGAGCTTCTGGGCCTCGAGGGGGTCCGGCAGGTGGCGAATTATCATGTTGAGGACGATCTGATGCAGGGGGGCTTTCTTGGAGAGCTCCTCGATGCTTCCGTCCTTATGGTAGTCGTAAATGTCCTTGAAGGTGAGGCCCGTCCTCTGCATGAAGGGTACGGAGATGGCCCACTTGTAGACGGCGGAACCGAAGGCGACGCTCCCGTCCTCCACCTTCACTTGCCACTCCTTCCTCAGCTTGTCCTTCCCCAGCATGTCGGCTACGCGCCGGTTCACCTCTGTGATGATCTTCAGGAAGCGCTGCTGCATCTCGTCGGGGCCGATCTTGAGCTCGTTGATGAGGCGGTCCACCTTGTTGATGAACAGGACGGGCCTGACTCTCTCCTTCAGGGCCTGACGGATGACGGTCTCCGTCTGGGGCATGACGCCCTCAACAGCATCCACCACGAGGATGGCACCGTCGATGGCCCGCATGGCTCGCGTGACGTCACCCCCGAAATCGACGTGCCCTGGCGTGTCGATGAGGTTGATGAGGTACTCCTCCCCCTCGAAGTCGTGGACCATGGAGGCGATGGCTGCGTTGATGGTGATACCGCGGGCCTGCTCTTGCTCGTCATAGTCCAGCTCGAGCTGCTGGCCGGCGAGTTCCTCGGACATCATTCCTGCGCCGGCTATCAAACTGTCAGAGAGTGTCGTCTTTCCATGATCAATATGTGCAACCGTGCCAATGTTCCTAATATTCTGCTTATTGTGAACGATGGTTTGTGCCTTCCGAATGTTGTCCTCTTTCCGTCCCATGGTCCAACAGCTCGAGTGTCAATTGGCAAAACAGAAATCTCGCCTATGTAAACCTTTGCGGGAGGCTTACTAGCGGAGCAGTCAGAGCCTTTCAACGTGCGTCCGCGCGCTCTTCCACTCCATGGCCAGCCTGCTCCTCGCCTCCTCACTATCCCACAGGTCCTTGAATTCGGGCCTGACCCTCTTGCAAGCCTCGAGCAGGTCATCCACCGTGAGGGTGTCCATCGTGCTCAACACGATCTCCTTCCACGCCCGGATCTCAGTTCCGTGCTTCCGCATCACCTGGTCGGCTAGCGAAAACTCTCCCTTAAGCCATCTTTCGACGTAACTTCGCGACAAGGGTTTGACTCGCTGACCGACTTTGGCCAGCACTGCCTGACGGGCCATTTCCTGGAGGAGGCTCACGGTACACCCCTTTTCGTCGGGGCGGTCGCAAATTCGCTTGAGCCCTCCAAGGAGTCACAGACCTCCGCGAATACCCGCCCCATCTCGCCGCCCTAACCTCGTCCACAGGTATCTCTGAGTATTAAGTCTCGCCTCCCGCTCTTCCCCTACCCTGCTCCGGGGGTCCTTCAATCTGGCCAGGGTCCGACGGCCGCCGTAACCGGCGCCGTACGACGGCGTATGCTATCGCCACCGCAGAGCCCGCACCCGCGGCCAGAGTCACCAGGAGGATCGGGTCCGGAGTCGCGGGGTCTTCGATGCGGGCTGGGGAGGGGACAACTCTCGCCACGAATCCGTCGAACGCGCCGAGCTGCATCTCGCCAGCAAGGAGTCCAGCCGCAGGGCCGACTAGGTAGACCGCAGTGCCGTTAGCGGCGACTGCCGCACCTTCTCCTAACCCCGTGGCCTCTCCTAGCTGGAGAGTCCAAAGATGCTTCCCGTGGCGGTCGTAGGCTCGCAGAAAGGGTCTCTCTCGGCCTGGGCCAACGTCTTCCGCCAGCATGCCGTAAGTCGACCCTACTACGTACAGCCCGCGGTCGTCGAGGGCGATGCCCGAGGCTGTGTCATGAGTTTCTGTGCCGAACTGTCGAGTCCAGATGACCACGCCATCGTGACTGAACTTGCGAAGGAAGGAATCGATCCCCCCAGCATGACCCTCACCGGGGAGGGCAGCCCATGTCCAGCCTGCCACGTAGACTCCTGTGTCATCGACGGCTACGCCTGCCCCTACGTCTTCGCTCTGAGTTCCAAACTGTCGAGTCCACACCAGGTCCCCTTGGTGTGTGTACTTACGAAGAAAGGCGTCGCCCATTCCCTTGTGGGCCTCGCCGACGAGAGCTGCGCTCGTGGTACCGACCACATAGACTCCGCTGGTGTCCAGGGCCACATGGCCTGCGCTGTCGTGTGCCCTTGTCCCGAACTGGCGGCTCCACGTTTCCTCTCCATCACGTGTCAGGAGAAGGACGAAGGCATCGACGCCTCCCACCGCGCTGGAGGAGGTGCTATTGGTAGCACCAACCAGATATAGCCCATGATCACCGAGGGCAAGCCCATATGCCCTTTCTGTCTGTGGCGTGCCGATCTGTTGGGTCCATATCTCACTCCCCTCGGGGTCGAACTTCCGCACGTAAGCGTCTATCTGGCCGAGGTTTGCTTCACCTGGGAGCGCGCCGTGCGTCCAGCCAGCCACGTATACTCCCGTGGCGTCCACCGCAAGTCCACCCACGCTGGTGAATTCCCCCCCGCCGAACTGGCGGTTCCACTGGAGGCCCCCCTTCTCGTCAAGCTTGACGACGAATCCGTCCATACTCCCTGTCCGTTCCTCCCCCGGGAACGCATCCCAGGGGTCTCCTAGGAGGGTCTCCGCATGAGTATCGCCCGCCACGTATGCACCAGTTGGACCCAGAGCCACGTCGGTGGGCCAGTCACTATCCAGGGTCCCAAACTGGCGGGCCCAATCAATCTCTCCAACGTCCTCGGCTGCCGCGAGGGGTGTCGCGGTAACGATCAGCACTAGTGGGAGGAGTATGGACAACGAAGAAGTAACCCTGTGGGGGCCTGGACCCAGCCGAGGATGCGGCATGTCTTTGCTCCCGGCGGGATGGTAAGACGTGGCCTACCAAAAAGCCTGCTGCGGATTGCCCCCCCGACGGTGACACGAAGTGAAGGCCGGACGGGGAAGGCTGGGACTTAGACGCTCGCGGAGTCAACACCTTCCTCGAAACCCTCAAGCCGCACGGATGACAGACCTCCTGGGCGACCCTACCGCGCCGATGCGGCCACTCTCTCCATCTCTTCCTTCTTCCCGATGGCGTAAGAGTTTATGTCCCCGCCAGCGGCCATGATGATCTCATCGGCCAGGCACGCGTGGATGGGCTTCTTGTTCTTGTAGGTCGCTGTGACGGCACCTCGGCAAAGATGTCGTAAGGCTAGATCCAGACGACGAGCGGGGGCCACGTCTACGGCCCGGGGCACGGAGATGCCGCCGAACCTAAGGCGGGTGATCTCCTCCCTGGGAGCGGCGTTCTCCAGCGCCTCCACGAGCACCTGTACAGGGTTCTTCTTCGCCCGTCTCTCGATGGTCCCGAAAGCCCTTTTCACCACCTGGATGGTCTTCCCCTTCTTCCCGGTGTACTTCTCCGTCCGCATCATGTTGTTGGTGAGCCTCTCCACGAGATTGACCCGCTGTTTCGCGAAGGGCCGGTTAGCCCAGCGGCCTCCCGTGTGGGGCAGGAAGGTCGGAGAGAGGTTCATGTGGCGGGCCAGCCCCTGGTCCCTGATCTCGATGCCCGTGAGGTCCCAGCGGCCGAAGACCAGAAGGGGGGTCAATTCCGGCTCCTTCCGGGCGACCTTCTTTGGGGCCTTCTTCTTCGCGGGTTTCTCCGCCCTCTCTTCGGCTACCTCTTCCTTCTCTGCCGGGGCAACCTCCTCCTTCGGCTTCGCGGGCGGCTTCTTTGCGGGCTTCTTGGCGGGTCTCTTAGGTGCCTTCTTGACCGGTTTCTTCTTGACCGCCTTCTTGGCGGGTTCCTTGACCTTCTTCTCCGGCTTCTTCGCGGCTTTCTTGGCAGGCTCCATGGCGGTCTTCGGCTTCTTCGCCTCAGCCTTCTTGGGTTTTGCCTTGGGTTTCTTCCCCTTACTAGCCGCCGCCTTCGCTGCCGGCCTTTTGGGGGCCGCCTTCGCCTTCTTCGCGGCAGCCTTTGAGGGTTTCTTCTCTTTGGACGAATCCTCCTTCTTAGCCGCCACGGTACTACCTCACAGGCTTCTCTTTTCGGCCTCGGACGAGCTCGTCGAGGGAGACGTTGTTAATCTGAATCACCTTGTAGCGAACTCCGGGGATGTCCCCGTAGGAGCGGCCCATGCGGCCTCCGATGCCCTCCACCAGAACTTCATCATGCTCGTCGATGTAGTTTATGGCTCCGTCTCCTGGAGTGAAGGCAGTGATCGGTCTACCGTTCTTGATGAGCTGGATCTTCACACACTTCCGGATGGCGGAGTTGGGCTGCTTCGCCTCGATGCCCACCTTCTCAATGACGATGCCCCTGGCCTGGGCGGCTCCCTCGAGGGGGTCACTCTTCTCTTTGAGCTTGAGCAGACGACGCTTGTAGTGGCGGTCGCTCCAGCGGTACCGCTTGCGATGGTTCTTGAGGGTGCGGGCAGCGTGAAGGCCACGGGCCATGATCAGTCTCCCTTTCGCTGATGTACACTAGGGGGGTATATAATGGTAGTCCGGTGGCCACATCTGGCTCTCATCTCCCAGCGAAAAAGGGGAGAGGTCCGCCGGAGGGCGGACGTGGTGTCCTCAGTGGAGGGCGGCGAGTCGTCCTACTTGCCGACGACTGGACACTCGAAGAACTTGTCCGTAACCATCATGTCCAGTCCGGCAGCCATCAGATCCCCCACTGAAGTGATGTCGGGGTCGGCCGCGGTGGTCCCGAAGACGAGCGTCACGTGCCACCGGCCGCCCGTGTAATCGCGATCTCCTGGTACACTCCCGATGACCGGAGCCTGGGCGTGGGGCATGCCTGTGGCCGAATCCACGAAGACGTAGATGGGATCGAACGGGTAGGCCGCAGCGGTCGGTGGTAGCGGCTTGAATTCCACGTCCGAGCCGTCTCCCTGCACTGGTATGATGGCGTCCACCAGGCGTCCGTCGTAGTAGAGTTGCGTCCGTATCGGGGGCTTGGCCAATGCGGGAACCGCGAAGAGTCCCGCGACCAACAGCAAGCCCGCTGCCAGCGCGAAGCCCACTATGAAAGCGTGTCTCATGTCTCTCACCTCCTCCCTTCTTGGGGGTCTGGGAATTCGCCACGCGCCCCTCCTTGGCGCCTCCCTAATGCGGGACATTGACTCTGGAGGAAAGAGAGGGTGACATGGTCTTATGCCGGAATCTCGCCAGAGTTATGCCAGAATCCGGCTACTTCCACGTCGTGACCAGAAGGATGGCGAGTCCAGCAGTCTGAGCCCAGGTGAAGAGGGCCACGTGCATGTCGACCGCCTCCGCGTAGAAAGACATCATGGTTACGTAGGAGAAGAGGGTGATAGCGTTCTGAGTCAGGAAGAGCAGGGCGAATATCAGCAGGCCCAGGGTGAATCGGGTCCTCATCTTGCTGTAGGTAGTCCCGTACACCAGGAGGAGGAGCACCAGCAGGGCGATGTTCAGGGACGCTCCCGCTACGCTGGCGTACATGAGCATGCTCATGGGTGATCCCAACTTCGGCCTGACTCCATATCTACTTTTGCCAGAATCGTGCACCAATGACTCTTCATCCCATCTCCTCCACGAGAATCCTCTCCAGGACGGGCATGTAGTGTTCCATCTGCTTGGAGAGGAAGTAGGGGGACCCGTAGGCGTCCTCCACCGGCTTGACGACGAGCTGGTGCTTGATGAGCAGGTCCAAGTGGTGGATGACGGTCTTGTAGTTGAGGCTGAGCTCCTCTGAGATCTGGTGGGCGTTCCGTGGCTTGGTGGCCAGGAGCCTAAGGATACGGGCCCGGTTGTAGCCTCCCCTGGTCCCGGCGATGAGGTACCAGAGGACCCTCTCCATGTCGGGGGCTACGGGTTTCGGTTATAAAGGAGGTTCAGTCCGACTCGTACTCCTCCAAGGAGGCCTGCTTGCGGGCCTTCTGGGGACGTACAACTTCCGGCTCACTCTCTCGGGCGACAAGGTACCGGGAGCTCTCATCCGAGAGCCTGGGCGCCATGAAGAAGCCTCCACCGGGCTTGCCCACCAGGATTCGCTGCTTCAGGAGCTCCCTGAGTCTGTCCAGCTCCTCGTGCATCCGTCTCTCCTTTCGTTTGGCGGAGTAGAGGTAGGCCTCGTCCCTGCTGTCCCGCGTCACCATGACCACCACACGACCGGGCCTGTTACGCCCCGTTCGGCCGCGTCGCTGAATCGTCCGAATCTCCGAGGGGATGGGCTCGTAGAACACCACCAGGTCTGTGGAGGGGATGTCCAACCCCTCCTCGGCGACGGAGGTGGCCACCATGATGTTGAGCTCGTCCGCCTTGAACCTCTGAACCAATTCCACCTGCTCCTTCTGGCTGAGGCCCACATCCTCCCCGCGGGCGGCCTGGCCCACGAAGCGGAAGGGTCGCGCCCAGCCCTTCTCGCTCAACTCCTCCACGACGAGCTCTGCAGTGTCCCGGAAGTGGGTGAATACGATGGCCTTGGAGTTGGGCTTCCGGGTGAACTGGCCTTCGAGGACCTCCAGCACCTTCGGAACCTTGGGGTCTTCCGGCTGGGTAACGCGGGCCAGCTTGAAGGCCTCGTGAACCTTGGGCAGCCTGACCAGGGTCTTGGACGCCTTGGAGCTCTCCTCCTCACCGGCCTCCTCCCTCAGCTTCTCAACATAGCTCCTCAGAGCGACAAGTCCCTGGGTCTCCACAAGTTCGATGGCGTGGTTGAGCTTGAGGGCGACGGCCGCGGCCGAGGCGGCCTGGTAGAGGTGATAGTTCTTCTCTCCGCGGGCCAGGCGTTGCTGCACCGACCTCTGGGCGGCCAGGATGTCCTTGACCGTGGGCCGTCTCCTCTCCTGTAGGAATCCCTTCCCCTGCAGACTGGAGGCGACCTCCTCGAAGGCAGACCTCAGGAGGTCCCGTATCCGCCGGGTACTCTGCGGCAGGTCGACACCGATACGCTCCACCTTCACGTCGTGGATGTACGGGATGACGTCGGGGTCGAACTCCGTTCGGATCTCCACGCCCTCGATTCCCAGGTTGCGACAGACCTGCAGGATTCTCTCAGGATCGCTCCCTGGGGAGGCCGTCATCCCTGTGACCAGACCCCCGCACTCCTTGTACGCGCCGCCAACCTCAACGTAGGCGTAGTCCCCTACTGCGCGGTGGGCCTCGTCAAAGACTACCAGGGAGACCTTGTCCAGGGAGGCGATGCCGTGTTTCAGATCGTTCCTTACCACCTGGGGCGTGGAGACGATGACCTCCCTCTCGATCCAGAGGAGTTCCCTCTCCTCCGGGGATACCTCCCCAGTCATCAGGGCCACCGTAGCGTCCACATGCGCCCTCAGGAAGGAGGCGTGTTGCTCCACCAGGGGCTTCGTGGGGGCCATGAAGAGGACCTTGCCTCTACCCTCCCGGAGGACCTCCGCGATCACCAGAAGGGCGATGACCGTCTTCCCCATGCCTGTGGGGAGAACTACCAGTGTGCTCCTCTCGAGGCAGGATCGGGCGATGTTGATCTGATATGCTCTCTCCTCCAGCCTATCGGATGCGAGGAGAGGGTTGTCCAGGAGCACACTCGAGAAACACCAGCTATCCTATTAATGGTTAGTAGCCCCGCCTCTTCTTCAGTGCCGTCAGGACCACGGCTAGGGCAAGCATGATGCCGGCGACTATGAAGACTACTACCAAGGTCCTCCCCCCCAGGTTGAAGCCGAAGGTCACCGGGACCTCCACGCTGAAGACGAAGCTCGCATCCGCATCCTGGTCGGCAGTCGTCACCATCAGAATCCCGTCCAGGGATACCCCCCTCTCCGCCAGGAGCGGGGCCCGCACGATGAGGGTGAGGAAGAGCTGTTCGTCGACGTCTAGGGAGACGGCATAGTCCTCCACCGCGACGGCCGAGGTCTCGTTGCTGCCCATGAGGGCGTCCCAATCGCTGGGCAGACCCTCCACAGCGAAGTTGAATTCATCGAGGGTGTCGCCGATATTCACCAGGATGAAATCGAAAGAGATGCTTCCGCCGGGGATCACCGTCCCCTGGTTCGTGAGGGGTCTCACCAAGGCCGCCGAAACCAGGGGCTGCGTCGTGATCACCACATCGTCTATCCACCAGCCTCCCGTGTCGGGCATCGCCTCCCCCGTGGCGTTGAACCTAATCGTCAACTCGCTGGCCCCCACCGCGTAGGAGGTGAGGTTCACATGGGCCCTCCGCCAGGTCAGCTGGACTCCCTCGAAGGAGACCAGAGTGATCCACGGCCCCCCGTCGAAGGAGGCTTCCACAGTGGCGGTGTCCGACTCCAGGGGCTGGAGCTGTGAGCCCTCCGTCCTCGTAGTGAGCACATATCTCTGGTAGAAGACCAGGCTGAGGTTCCCTCCGGGGATCGATATCGTGGGGCTGTCCAGGTAGTAGTAGTCGGAGCTAGTGACGGGGCCTTGGGGGTCGATATAGCCGAACCTCCAGGCTCGGACCGGGCTGTGGGCCTCTCCGTAACCCTCTCCGTCCTCCACCACCTCCCACCGGTATAGGGAGCCGGGGTTTGTGGGCGCGCTCCAGCCCGTCACGACCCCTTCCACGTCCTCCAGCAGGAGGTGGTCCCCAGCGATGAAGTGGACTATCCTGTAGTTGTCTACCGGCACCTCGTCTCCCTCGACGTCCACGAAGGCCTCGATGAGGTAGCGACCCTCCTGGGTGGGGGTGTAGGCGTAGGGTACTGCAAGAGTGTCACCCTCTTCCAGCCTTGGCAGGGAAGTCTCCTGGTTGTAGACCCTCGAGCTCTCCTCGTAGGTGTCGAAGTAGACGTTCAGGAACAGGCTGGCATTCTCAATCTCCGCCAGGCCCTTGTTGAGGACGACGACCTCGATTCCCGTGCTGCTGTCCAGGTCCACGAAGTCCCTCTTCGCGATGTCCAGGATGGCCACGTCGATGGCGATGCCCTTGCTGATGTTGGCCGTCATGACCGCGCCCGACGACCCGATGCCCGCCACAATCCAGCCGGTGTCCGCCCCGCTGTTATCGTTGGAGCCAGGGGTGGATTGCGTGTTGAAGCCCTCCGGGTTATCGCTCCACGGGTCCGTTGGCTGGGTCGGCTGGTCCGCGTAAAAGAAGCCAGCTCCATCGTCCGCCTCCTCCAGGTCCACTAGGCGGGCGGCGGGGAGGTCGTTGTTCTGCCGGGTCTCGTCTACGTGCCAGATGAGGAGGCCTTCGCCCGGGAGACCCGCGTCGAAGCCGACTCTCTGCCGATTCTCGACGATGAAGTACTCCTCATCCCCGCCTGGGGACACCTTTATGGGGAGCCTGAAGGCCTCAGCGCTGGTCTCCACCTGAGGGATGGTCGCCCCCAGGAGGGCAGACGTGACCTCCGTGAGGTCCAGCCATCCCAACTTTGCCTTTGTCCAGGCCGTGAAGTGGGCCGGTGAGGTTCCCTCCGGGTTGCCGTTCCAGGATCCCGTTCCCATGACACCCCAGACCCCTATGCCTAGGGTGCTTCCCGTGGTATCGTAGAGGTCTGGCAGGCCGAAGTCGTGGCCGAGTTCGTGGGCGAACACCCCCATGGGGGAGGACTCGGAGGCCATGTAGTACCCGTAGATCTGGACGCCGTCTCGAACCAGGCTTCGCGTGGAGAGGCCGCAGTTCCTGGCGTCGATAACGGCCCAGCGATGGGACCAGATGAGGTTGGGGTTGGTCGACTTCTCCTGTCCAAGGCCAGAGTGGATGACCACCAGGTGGTCCACCACGCCGTCACCATCGGCGTCGAATTGGGAGAAATCGATGAAGGGGTCGGACATGACGACCGCCTCGGCCGTGAGACAGTAGATGGGGCCGTTGGCGTCGTCTATACCACCGCTGCTGTCCTCTCCGTAGTAGCTCATGGTCTCGTCGCTCACGAACCATTGGCCGGAGACCGTGCCGCCGATGTCGGTCTGGCCGTAGCTGTTCTCCAGGTAGAAGCTATGGACGCTGCTAGCCCCCGGGGAGGTATCGAAGAGGAGGTCGTCGAAGTACTGGGAGGTATGTGCGGGGTCGGCGGCAAGATCCGAGAACTCGATGGTGATGGCCGCCAGATTCTCCTCCGCGAGTGCGGGCGTTATGGATACCCTCTGACCCGTGGGCTGGAGCACGTACGGCATGGTGGAGTAGACGCTGGGGCTAGGAGGCGTCAGGAGTGGCCCGACGACAACCTTTGGGCCTGGCTCTGGCTCTGAAACGTCCACCGCTACTGGAACGTGAACGACTCCTAGGATCAGGATTGGTGTCAGAAGGAGGGCCCAGTGCATCCGATGGTTACCATGCGTGCCCGCTTATTTGAAAGTGTGGAGCCGCTTCTCACCGGGTGATAATTGGGGCTACAGCGCTGGCTTCTCGAACTTCGTCTGGCCTAGGGGTTTGGTGGCGTCCAGTCCCATCTTCGATGTCGTCTCCCCCGCGCTGGGGTCGATAGAGCTCCCCTTGGCTCCATGGATTACGATGAGATCCTTCTCAGCCTGGAAGCGAGTGGCCACCGCCCACTCGACGTCTTGATCATCGTAGATGTCGATGTCCTCGTCCACCACCGTCACCCTCTTCATGGAGGTGTGGCCGCTCAGGGCAGCCATGATGGCGTTCTTCCCATCGCCCTGGTGCTGCTTTCGGATGGCCACCACTCCGTGCAGCCAGGAGCTTCCCCCCTCTGTCAGGCGGACTCCGGCTACGTGGGGCACCACACGCTTCACGGCCTCGTATATGACGGGTTCCCGAGGCATGCCCATGAGCAGGTGGTGTTCCTGGCCGCCAGACAGGATGAGGTGATAGAGGGCATCCGGACGCCTATAGAGCCGGTCCGCCACCAGCACGGGCTCCATCCGCACCTCGTCGTACGTCCCCGTACCGTCGACGAAGGGACCCTCCTCGTGGACCTCGCCATTGAAGTGGGCCTCGATGACATACTCGCAGTCTGCCGGGACGGTGATGCCGTTGGACAGCTTCACGGCCTTAAGCGGTCTACCGGCGGCTTTCGCCAGGGAGGCGGCGACCCTTAGCTCATCGGACTCGTACTCCATGGACATGGCCCCCGCCAGGAGGACGGGCAGGGGGGCGCCAATGATGATGGCCACAGGCAAGTCCACCCCCTGAGCAAGGGACTCGTCCACCATGGACCTGAGGTGACGAGGCACGAGGCGGGTCACCATCCTACGCTTGTCCAGAATCAGCATGCGGTGGTAGGATAGGTTCCTCTTCCCCTCCCACTCCGCCGCGACGATGGCGGAGGTGAGGTAGTGTCCCGGCTCCTTGGGATACCACTTGGGGGCTGGGAGATCCTTCCTGAGGTCGAAGCCTTTGACCTCACCCTGGAGGAAGTCGGCTTCCTTGGTTGACCTCTCCCGCTTCGGCTCGTGCATGGCCTCGAGGATGGCGAAGGGGAGCTTCTCCCGCGAGATTCCCAGGGCCGTACAGACTCTTTCCCTCGTGGCCCAGAGGTTCCCGACGGCCTCGAAACCCGCCAGGTCCTTGAAGTGCACGGTCCGTTCCAGGTCCTCCCTGAGGATCCTCGTCACATCCAGTTCCAGGCTCACGGCCTCCTCCACAACCATGGCCTCGGGGAAGCGGGAGATCTCTTCGCGCAGGGACAACGAAATCGCCTCGGTTGAATGGTCGGGAAGCTATTTACTTTATCCAGCCAAGGGCCACAGGACGGATGGATGACGACGAGGAGTGGGGTCGAAAACGATCTAGGCGCCGGAACCCTCCTCCTAAGGATTAAATACGCACCTCCTGCTTGAACGGCCGTGCTCAGGGACCTGGCCCGGAAGTACGCCCTCCAAAACGCAGTGCTCTACGGAGGCCAGGCCCAGGTCAAGGCTGTCACTGGCAAGGTGCTCGCTCACGATCCTGAACTGCGGACCAAACCGAAGGACGTGGCGAGGATCGTCGCCGAAGTCGTCGCCGAGGTCAACGCCCTCAGCCCGGGAGACCAGTTTCGGGAGCTCGAAGTGTCGGCTCCAGAGCTTCTGGAGGCGCATCGCGAGGAGAGGCCCTCCGAGCTCCCTGACCTGCCGAGGGTGAAGGACACGGTGGTCATGCGATTGGCACCCTACCCGTCTGGCCCTCTCCACATCGGCAACGCCCGCATGGTCATCCTCAACGATGAGTACGTGAAGAGGTACGGTGGCAGGCTCCTCCTAGTTCACGACGATACCATCGGTTCCGAGGAGAAGGTGCCCATTCCGGAGGCCTATGGCCTGGTGGAGGAGGGGCTGGAGTGGTTGGGCGTAGAATGCCACGACGTGCTCTTCAAGTCGGACCGACTGCCGACCTTCTACGAGTGGGGCCGACGCCTGCTCGAAGTGGAGGGTGCCTACATATGCCTCTGCTCGGCCCAGGAGCTGAGGGAGAAACGCGAGGCGGGTCGGCAGTGCGAACATCGTGACTTCGGCCGAGAGGAGAATCTGGAGAGATGGGATGAGATGCTTGCGGGCGCCTACGCCGAGGGCGAGGCTGTCGTTCGGTTGAAGACCGACATGCAGCACCCGAACCCCGCCTTCCGAGACCGGGTCCTATTTCGCATCAGCGACCGGGAGCACCCCCGTGTTGGCGTTCGGTACCGCGTGTGGCCCCTCCTGGAGTTCTCGTGGGCCGTGGACGATCACATCCTCGGTATTACCCACGTCCTCAGGGGGAAGGACCTAGTCATGGAGGACGAGATGGAGAGGGCCATCTGGGATTACCTGGGCATCCAGGGCCCAAGCTTCGTTCACTACGGGGTCCTGCGGCTGAAGGATGCGGAGCTCAGCAAGAGCGCCCAGAGGCGGCTGATCGAGGCCGGACGTCTAACAGGGGCCGACGATCCCAGGACCTGGAGCCTCCAGAGCTTGAAGGCCCGCGGCATTCGGCCTGAGGCCCTGCGGTCCTTCATTCTGAGCTTCGGACTCAGCCTCACGGACATCGAGGTGCCAGCGGAGACGCTTTACACCGAGAACCGACGCCTCATAGACTCCGAGGCGAACCGCTACTTCTTCGTCCCGGAGCCCAACGCCGTGAGGATCGAGGGGCTGCCGGAGTTGCGGGAGGCCCACCCGTTGATCCACCCGGACTTTCCGGAGCGAGGGAATCGGACCATCCCAGGCTCCGAGGAGGTCCTCCTCTCCCAGCGGGACGTGACGACTCACAAGGGGGAGGAGGTCAGGCTGAAGGACTGGTGCAACATTCAGCTCGACGACGTCGTACGGTTCACCTCCTGGGAGGTGAAGAATGTGCCCAAGATCCAGTGGTTGTCCGTAGGGGTTCCGACCAGGGTCCTGATGCCCGACGGTTCGTGGATGGAGGGCGTCGGGGAGGCCGTCATTTCAGAGCTCCCCGAGGGAGCGCTCGTCCAGTTCGAGCGATTCGGATTCGCCCGCCTCCGAAAAACGGGCCAGCACCCCGAGTTCTCCTTCGCCCATCGCTGACCCTCCAGAGGGTTCTTTAGCCCCCGTTGGTTACCTTACTGATCCCATGTTGGCGGAGAGGATGTACGGTGTGGGGGAGTCGCCGACGGTGCGGCTTTCTGGCATGGTGTCGGAGATGAGGGCTAAGGGCGAGGACATCATCTCATTGGCCGTGGGGGAGCCCGACTTCAACACCCCTAGCCACATCGTGGAAGCAGCGAAACGGGCGCTGGATGACGGATTCACCAGGTACACTCCGTCCAAGGGGATCCCGGAGCTCAGGGAGGCCATCGCGGAGAAGAGCAAGGCAGAGAACGGCATCCCCTGTGGGCCAGATGACGTCATGGTGACTCCTACGAAGCACGCCCTCTACACCGCCATCACAGCCTTTGTCGAGTCGGGCGACGAGGTGTTGCTCCCAGATCCGGGATGGGTCTCCTACGTGCCCATGGTGCGGCTCGCAGGTGGGAGGCCGGTACCCGTGCCGTGCACTGAGGAGTTCAACTGCCAGATGACCCCCGAGGCCACAGCCGAACTCATCACCCCGGCCAGCAAGATGATCGTTGTCAACTCGCCCAACAACCCCACGGGAAGCGTCTACGACGAGGATGTCCTCCGCGGGCTGGCAGACATAGCGGAGGATGAGGGGCTGGTGATTGTCACCGACGAGATCTACGCGAAGATCGTGTTCCGCGGCAAGCACCTCTCCATAGCGTCCCTACCAGGGGCCTTCGAGAGAACCATCACAGTCAACGGCTTCTCCAAGACCTACGCCATGACCGGTTGGCGACTGGGCTGGGCCGTTGCCCCACCCGACTTACTGGGCCCGATGAACAAGGTGCAGCAGCACTCCGTCACATGTGCCACCTCCTTCGCGCAGATGGGAGGCGTGGCCGCCCTGAGAGGTCCCGAAGGTCCCGTCGACGAGATGGTGAAGGAGTTCGAGGAGCGGAGCAGCCTCGTGTTCCAGGCAGTGGGTGAGATCCCCGACTTCGTGACCAAGGAGCCGCAGGGCACCTTCTACTCCTGGATAAGACACGACAGGCAGGGGAGCTCCTTGGAGTTTGCAGAGACGCTCCTCAAAGAGGCCCGGGTGGCCGTTACCCCCGGCATCGCCTTCGGCGACAAGGGTGAGAGCCACTTCCGCCTCTCCTTCGCCACCTCCAGGGAGAACCTTCGGGAGGCGTTCCGGCGGATGGCGGAGATCCTTACCTAGGACCCGGGCTGCGTCGAGCCGCTCTCCCTCATGACCGCCAGGGCCTTCGATCGTAGTTTCTCGGACTTCGACCTCTCGCCCAGCTCCTGGTAGAGGTCGGAGAACTCCAGCCAACGGGCAGCCAGGCTGTAGGGCGCCCTGGTCCCTTCCAGGGCCCGGAGGCTGTCCTGGTACAGGTTCTCCGCCTTCTCCAGGTTACCCCGAGACCTCTCGGCCTTGGCCCGGTTAGCGTAGCAGGCTGAGATCATGACGGGATCTTCAAGGTCTTCGAAGATCTGGAGGGAGCGGTCACAGTAGTCCAAGGCCGTCTCCACCTGTCCGCGCTCAATGTACAGATCGGCGGCGTTGGAGAGGGCATAGCCCTCGGCTCTAACCATACCCGCCTTCTCGGCCAGCTCCAGGCTCTCCTCGAAGGCTTTCAGCGCTTCCTCCTGCTGTGAAAGCTTGCTGTAGGCGATCCCAAGGTTGTTGTACAGGTACGCAGAGTCTACCAAGCTGGAGGCCAGGAGGGGGGCGGCGTCGTGGAACCACCGAGCGGCCGCCTCCGGGTTGTCCGCCTGTAGCTCGGCAATCCCCATCTCCATGCGCACCCTGCCGGTGTCGGTCACGCCCTCGCCACTGTCGAAGTGCTTCAGGGCCTCATGCAGCAGTTTCCTAGTCTCGCCCAGGCGACCCATCTTACGCTCGACGATCCCGAGTCCGTACAGAGCCCTTCCGAGGTCCACCTCTCTCCCCCGCGCCCGGGCAAGGGCCGCCGCCCCTTGGAAAGCCTCCAGGGCTTCATCCACCTGACCCCGCTTGCTGTGGATCCTGCCGCGCAGGAGGAGCATCTGTATCTTACGCCCGGGCCCGGCCATTGGAAACCCTCTTTCCAGCACGAGGAGGGCCTTCGACCACCGGCCCAGGTAGTCCAAGGTGCGGGCCTCCAGGTAGTCCAGGGTGGGAGACGGGAGGTGACGGGCCTCCCCTAGGAGACCCAGCAACTCCTCGGCCCGTCCAGCTCCAAGGATCTCCTCCAACCTTTCCTCCGCCCGTTTGAGGGCTACCTTGGTCTGACCCGAGGCTTGAAGATGGTAGATGGCCTCAAACCAGTCGCCTGTCTCATGGCAGAACTCGGCGGCCAGCTCATGGGCCCGACGCAAGTCCTCTCCACCGTGCTCCCTCATCAGAGGGGCTATGATCTCGTGGACCTCGTACCCAGCCTCGCTCTCGGTGAGGAGTCCGGCCCTGAGCAGAGATCTGATGATGCGCCGTCCGGGATCCCCCAGGGCAGCCCGGGAGGCAAGCCCCCTGAACACCGAGGCCTTTATGAGCACCTCCTCCTCAGCGTCTGTGAGATCATCTAGAATCTCGTCTTGGAAGAAGGCCGCCACGTCGGGGCTCCTGGGAAATCTCTGGGCGGTGGCCGACATCTTCAGGAGGAGGGGATGACCTCCCGTCATCCTCTGCATGTCCTCGATGTCAGCCGCCCGGGCACCGAGGCGGTCCAGAAGCTCTCCCGTGCCATCCCGATCAAGGCCCTGCAGGGTCATCTCCTGCACCTTCCCGTCGAGGACATCGGCCCCCTTGATGAACTCAGGGCGACGCCGGGCCGTCATCAGGACCCTGCAATCGGGCGGAGGGGAGTCCAGTAGGAGGCGGAGCACCTGGGCAGCCTGGGGTGAGGCGGCGACATTGTCCAGGAAGAGTTGCACCCCCGAAGCCTCCCGGCAGAGAAGAACTCCCGCCTCATGGTAGTCTGGTGGATGGCTCTTGATGTAGGATAGCAGGCGCGACCTCCCGATGGAGGCGAGCCCGTGGGCAATGGCCGTAAGTAGGGAGGAGGCGCTGTGGAAGGGGTAGAGCCGTATCCACGCGCCCTTGCTTGTGTCGTGGTAGAGGGCCCGGGCGAGCGTCGTCTTCCCGATTCCTGCTATGCCTGTGAGAAGCAGGAACGTAGGTCCGCCCTCCTGCCAGGACCTTAGTTCCTCCAGCTCCCTCGCCCTCCCTGCTATGTCCAAGGCGGGTGCGGCGGCCGGCGTGATGGATGGCTCCCGCAGGTCCACGACGGTCCCGCCCAACAGTCCCAAGTATACTTGGGTCAGGGGTCTGTGCAGGCGACGGGCGGTTCGGAGTAGCTCGAGGCCTTGCCCCTCGAGCAGTTCCCCTTCAGGGCCGATCCATCGGGCCTCGGCCCCACGAGCCTTGTCCCTCATGGAAGCCGCCTTCCTCTCGGCCTGGAAGGTCAACAAGTAGACCTTCCTGCGACTCCGTGCTCCCCTAACGTGGGCGAGGCGGACCTCCACCTCCTTGGCTTCGACGAGTTTCTTGAGTTCCAGGGCCACGTGGGACCTGCTCAGGCCGAGGACCCCGGAGATGCCCTTCTGGGTCATGTCCTCGGGGCACTCGAACTCCTCTCGGTACCTCGAGAACAGCGAGAGGTGGAGGAGAACCCTTTGGGCCACCGTTAGCTTTGACATACCCTCCCCCGAGGGGTCAATAGAATTTTTCTACATAAGAGTTGCTTTTGGACAGCCCTCGAAGAAGATGACACAACGCTTGTCACACCTAGGATCCCCGGATGGAGGCCTTGAGGCATCGATCGAAGGCCATGGCGACGCGAAGGTCCACACCTTCGGGAAGAACGGATGTGTCCGATGTCCCCCTGTGTAAGCAGACTACGTGGTGCCCCGAAGTCATCAGTGCCGGTACCAGGTGTCTGCCTACGCACCCCGTCGATCCCCTAACGAGGACCCTTGGGCCACCATGAGGGCGCCGACGACAATCTTGAGGACGTCAACGCCCCGATACCATGTCCTGACCGTGAGGACACAGCTCCAGAAGTGGACACAGTTGGCAACGTGGATTTCTTCGACAGTACCTCTTTCCAAGCTCCACCATCATGGCGTGGAACTCCCTGTAGGTCTCGACAGTTCGCGGGAGTCCACCCTCAAGGCAGGACCTCGCGGCCTCATAGCCGGGTGGGAGGGGCGATCCTAGGCGTTCCACGATCCGCCTGGTGTAGGTGTCCACCACCAGGAATGGCAGTCCAGCTGCGTACAGGAGGATCGAGTCCGCCGTCTCGGGGCCAATTCCATCGAGTCCCAGGAGGTACTGTCTGAGGTCCCTGGGCTCCTGGTGGAGCAGCGCGTCGACGTTGCCGTAATCCTCGAGGACGCGGGTTGCCAGCTTCTGGAGCCTTGCGGTCTTGACCCGGTAGAACCCCGTGGGCTTGACGCAATCCTCCAACTTCTCGACGGGCGCCGCTGCCAGGCCCTCAAGGCTTAGCCAACCTCTCTCCTTGAGTCTTCCCAGGGCCACATCGACGCTCCTCCACGTGGTCTGCTGGGTGAGGAGGGCACCCACCACCACCTCCAGGGATCCATCCGACTTCCACCAGTCTCGGGCGCCGAGGATCTTTCTCAGCCTCTCGTAGACCCGCCGTACGTCCATTCAGTAGGCAAAGGTTGTCGAACCATAAAACGCCGGGCGAACGCCTAGCGGGCAAACTTCTCCAGAGGCTTCAAGGGTTCGAGGACCTTGAAGAGGGCCTCAGCCGCCTCCTCCGAGCCAGCCTTCAGCTTGCAGTCCTCTCCGCCGACGGCCACGAAGAAGATGTTCCTCTCGAGGTTCAGCACCAGCATGATGCCGTCCTTGGAGCGGACCAAGATGTCCCCCGGCGGGGCGAGCCCGATTCCCCGGTGGAGGACCTCCGTGGACCCGATAAGCGTGGCCGCCATGGTGGCGAAGTGATCCTCCTCCATCTGCTCGTTAGTCTGAATCGCCAAAGGAAGCCCCGTCTTGGTGAGGATGCCTGAGATCTCGGAGTTGTAGGTGAAGTTGAAGTCCCTGAGCACCCTCTGTAGGGCGTCGGCGGTCACCATGGCCGACCATCCTTCTGTCCCGGTGCAATAAAGGTTTTGAGGACATTATCAGGAACACGAAGCTCTTAAGGCCCCGCCGCTCATTCCGCAGCGTGGACCTCAGCCCCGGAGCTAAATCCATCGTCGAGACGTCCCTGGGCGCCAAGGAGGGGGATTCGGTCATGGTCCTGGTGGAACCCGCTACCGCGGCTCTGGGGCGCGCCTTTGTGGATGCCTGCGAGCAGGTGGGTGCTGTCGGCTTCATTATCGTGGTCAGTGTCCAGACTAGCGGGGCCGAGCCGCCGGAGCCCGTGGCGCTAGCGATGAAGGAGTGCGACGCCGTTATCATGGCGACCCAGAAGTCTCTCAGCCACACCAAGGCTCGTCGGCAGGCCAACAGGGGCGGGACCAGGATCGTTTCCATTCCCGGCATCACGGAGGAGATGATGGCGTCGGGGTGTCTGACGGCGAACCATCAGGATGTGGAGAAGGCGATGGCCAGCGCCTTCAAGGTCCTGCGGAAGGCAGATGCCCTCCGGGTGACGACGACCCAGGGAACGGACCTTGCCCTCGAAGTTAAGGGGAGGGACTGGATCACAGACGATACCGGCCTCTGCCGCAATCAGGGATCGTTCTCCACATTCCCGGCCGGGGAGCTCCTGGTAGCCCCTCTGGAGGGCACGGCCGACGGCACCCTCGCCGTGGACGTCCTGTTCCACCAGTTCCTCAAGACCCCTGCCGAGGCCACCGTCCGGGAGGGGTACGCCGTGCGGGTCACGGGCGCTGCCGAGGCAGAGAAGGCCATGGACGCCGGCGGGCATGAGGGGAGGCACCTGTCCCGCTTAGGCATAGGCTTCAACCCACAGGCCAGCCTGAGCTCGACGCCCCTGGAGGCGACCAAGGCCCTGGGCGTCCTCCACATAGGTTTCGGGGACAATACCGTCCTAGGTGGCGAGGTTAACTGTGGCGTCTTCGTGGAAGCGGTGCTGAAGTGGGTGAACGTCGAAGCGGATGGAAAGCTCGTCTTGGAGAGGGGCAGGTCGAGCTAACGCCCTTAAGGGCCTAGGTCGCTGGTCGTTGAAGAGGTGGACTGTAGCCCCTGGTCACGTTCCCCGGCGACCTCGTGGATATTGTCCTCAATCTTCTGCTGCAGCAGCCAGACCCATAAGGGCCAGCCCCGCTCCGAGGGCGAAGATTGCCATGCCGATGCTGAAGAACAGTGTGAAGTCGTAGACCCACGTGGGGATGAAGCTGGCACCTTCCCAGTTGGCGCGCAGGGCACCCAACGCGATGAACACGGCCCCCACTACGGCCAGGATACCGCCGGCGATGGAGATGGCAGCGCCCTTCTTCACCAGACCCATTTACACCACACCTCGTAGGGCGATACTGTCTGGTGTAGAAAAGCCTTGGGTGGTGTGCTGCTACATGACTGGACGAAACCGGAACTCCCGCCATGTGTCCTGCAGGGTGCCCACGATCGCCTGCTGGTATCCGCAGGCCTTACAGCGGTTCTCCTTGTCGAGGCGCCACTTGAGGATGTCGAAGCCGTGTCTCTTGATGACCTCCGATCCGCAGCCGGGGCAGTAGGTGTTCTCCAGCTCGTGTCCTGGAACGTTCCCTATGTAGGCGTACTTCAGGCCCACCTCCTTGGCCACGGCGTGGTGCCTCACCAAGGTCTCCACCGGCGTCGACGGCAGGTCCATCATCCGGTAGTCGGGATGGAACCTGAGGAAGTGGATGGGCGTCTCGGGCCCCAGCTCGTCGTAGGTGAACTGTGAGAGCCTCCGCGCGTACTCCAAGTCGTCTCCAACCTGAGGCACGACGAGGTCGGTGATCTCGATGTGGACGTCCGTCTTGTCCCGCATCTCGATGAGGCTGTCGAAGATGGGCTGAGGGTCGATGACTCCGACGTACTTGCGTGTGAACTTGGGCTCCCCGTTGCCCTTGAAGTCCACGGTGATGCAATCCAGGAAGTCCTTCATCAACCCAACGGTGTCGGGCGTGTCGTACCCGTTGGAGACGAAGATGTTGATGAGCCCCTCATCGCGGGCGATGACGCCAATATCGTGGGCGAACTCGATGAAGATGGTGGGCTGGTTGTAGGTGTAGGCAATGCCTTGGCAGCCGTGTTGGAGGGTCATATCAACCACCTGTTGAGGTGTGGCGTCGATGCCCTCCACCTTTCTTCTCTGAGATATATCAAAATTCTGACAGTATGAGCACAACCAGTTACATCCAGTTGTCGCAATGCTAAAGACCTTGGCCCCGGGCATGTAATGTGTTACAGGCTTCTTCTCAATGGGGTCTATGTGCCCCGTGATGACTTTCCCGTAGACCAGGAGCTGAAGCTTACCGTCGATGTTCTGCCGTATCCCACACAGGCCGATCTGTCCTGGTCCTATCTTGCAGTAGCGGGCGCAGGCCGTACAAACGACCTTCCCCCCTTCCAAGGGTTCGTAGAGAAGTGCCTCCTTCATGGGACGCCATTGGAATCGGCCAGGCGACCTAAATACATTCGGGGAGGTTCCCGATTCAAAGCTCATCGGAAGTGCTCGAATCCACGGGACTCGAGGCGCTTCTCCCTACCCTCAACAACGATGGTGTTCTCGCCAGGAGGCGCCACCTCGCCGATAACCGTCGCGGTGACATCCCTCTGGTCGAACTGGCGCTCAAGCGGTTCCCGAGCCTTTGGGGACGCCGTGAACAGGAGTTCGAAGTCCCCTCCCTCGTAGAGTACGGCTTCTTGCGTTGACTCGCGATCCATTCCTTTTGCCGACGCGGCGACGGGAACCTTGTCGCCATCCACTCGAAAGGAGACGTCATTGAGGGCCGAGAGTTGGGCCAAGGACGAGGCCAGTCCATCGGAGATGTCCATACAGGCAGTCACCGCCGGGTTCCCTGCAAGGATCAGCCCCTCCGCCACTCGGGGCAGGGGCTTCAGGAGCACATCGAGAACCTTGACCGAAGGTCCGCTGGTTCCCAGTTCCCGCAACGCCCATCCCGCTCTCCCGAGTGTCCCTGTCACAGCGAGCAGGTCACCGGGTCGGCATCCCGTCCTTCGCAGAACTCGCTTGCCCCTCGTCCTACCGAGGGCGACCCCGCATAGGGAGACCTCGGGACCCTCCTTCGTGTCACCACCTAGCACAAGGGCCCCATACTCCTCGACGCAAGCCTTCATCCCACTGGCCAGCCCCTCTAGGTACTCCAGGTCGAGAGTCCTGGGTAATGAGAGGGCCGCCATGAAACCTGTCGGTTGTCCTCCCATGGCGGCGATGTCGCTGAAGTTCACGGCCACCACATACCACCCCACCTGTTCCGGTGTCGCTCCCTCGGGTATGTGGGTCCGCTGATTCACGACGTCCGTCGTGAGCAGGAGGTAGTGATCGTCCATTGGCAGGAAGGCTGCGTCGTCACCGAGTCCGACGTCCTCGCCATGATTAAACAACCCGAGAAGAATCTCGACGAGCTTTCTCTCCCCAAGGGCCGAGAGCTTGGCCACGGGTGTTGGAAGGACCACCGCATATTTGAAACCTCGACGAATCCCTACTGAGCGAACCTGCCGTCATCCCTGCCCTTCTTGAACCCCTTCCCCACCATCCATCCTAACCTGGTCGGCACCAGGCTGTCGAGTTCAAGGGAATGAAGGACGGGGGATGCTTGAGACTTCGAACCCGACAGGCCGCGATGCCAGCTGACGGAAGATGCGGGCTGCGGGATTCGAACCCGCGCTACGAGCTCTCTGCACGACGTTTGGCAAGCTCGTGTCCTAGCCAGGCTAGACTAAGCCCGCCCCTCTGCTGTAATGGCCACGCTACTTAAAAAGGAGCAGAATCCAGGAACCGGGACTCTCCCAGAAAGGTTATCTATGGGAGTCAGATAGGCGCTTGGGAATCGCCACGGACCTCGTCAGAGACATGCTTCAGGACATGCGTTCGCCCCTCTATCGAAACGCCATCTTCCTCATGGCCAACACGGTGCTGATCGCAGGTGCCGGCTTCCTGTTCTGGTTTCTGGTGGCCCAACTGTACACGAAGGCAGAAGTGGGCTACGCTCTGGTCCTGGTCGGGGTCGCCACCTTCCTGGGAACCCTATCTCAGTTGGGGTTCGGTACCGGCCTGATCAGGTTCCTCCCCGGTACGACTAGGGATCGCGGCAGGATGATAAACAGCTGTCTGACCCTGAGCACTATCCTGGCACTGATCTTCGCCGCCGTCATGCTGTTCACCATCGATCTCTGGTTCCCCCAAGGCGGCGAGACCGCCAGGCTGTGGGCTTTGGCCCTTGTCTTCCTCGTGATGGTCCCTCTGCAGGCCAACGCCGTGATCGTAAACAATTCCTTCGTCGCGGGCCGGGAGGCTTCCTACGTCCTCCTTAAGAGCATCCTCTACCAGGCCGTCAGGCTTCTGGTCCCGATCCTCCTGGTGGGGTTGCTGGGGATCGTCGGCATCCTAAGCGCTTTCGTCCTCGGCAACGTCCTGGCCCTCAGTGTGGCCTTCTTCATATGGCTGCCCAGGGTGTTCCCGGAGTTCCGTCCCGGGCCCGCCTTCGACAAGGCGACGGTGAACGACATCATCCACTTCTCCCTCGGGAACCACGTATCCGAGGTGCTCGCCTACCTACCTTATCCCGTGATCCTCCTGATTGTCGCCAGTCTCGTGGGCACCCCTGAGGACTTCGGCATCCCTTGGCAGATAGCGAGCCTGCTCTTCGCCATTCCGCTGATGACCGGCGTGTCCCTCTACGCCGAAGGGTCCCACTACGAGGACCGACTCCGTAGGGATCTGGGCAAGTCGCTTCGGCTGCTCCTTCCGCTTCTCGCCCTCGGCATCCTCTTCATATGGTTTCTGGGGGGGTGGATCCTCTCCCTCTTCGGACCCGAGTACGCCGTAGCTAGCACGAACCTCCTGAGGATTCTGACCCTCTCCACGATATTCGTTGCCGTCAACCACATCTTCCTCTCGGTGGCGAAGGTGAAGAAGTGGATCAGGGTCATCATCGCCCTGATGGCCTACGTCGCCCTGGGGACCATCGCCCTCTCCTACTGGCTAATCCCGATCTACGGCGTAGAGGGTGCAGGCATTGCGTGGTTGATCGCCCAGGGGACCGCGGCCTCGGCCATTGTCGGTTTCTTCATCCTTAGGCGGCAGGCCCTCTCCTTTCTGAGAGAAGTGGCGACTTAGGGCTCCAGGATGCCCCCGATGCAGGTGACCTCCAAACCCCGCCTGCGGAGGGCTTCCACGTAGGGGTTGATTCCTAGGGAGTCGCTGACGATGTGGCCCGTGACGACGAGGTTCCTTCCTTCTAGCTCCTTGTCCGCTCTGAGCTTCTTGAGGTCCGGCGGAGAGATGTGGATGTAGATCACTGTGTCGATGCCGTGAGTGAAGTAGGCCTTTGCCACGGGGTAGCCTCCGTTGGTACCGGCACCGTGGGCGACCACGTAGCTGCCTAGGGGGTTGCCGAGGCTGCCAAGCCTCACCTCGATGGAGGTCTCTGCGACCTGGAACTCCGGAATCTGGTTAAGGGCGGTGACGGCATCGGCCACGGTGGCCCCATCGCCGCACTGCCTCATGTGCTCGACCATCCGTCTCCTCCCAATCTCGTCCAACGGGAGGTGGAGGTTGAGGAAGGCCATCCCCAGGAGCCGGGCAACGGAGGGGGCGCGGTCGTAGTTGCTGGAGTGCCCCGCTAGCTCCGGTGGAAGGACCAGCTCCGCCACAGCCTCGGCGGCCGCGCGTTGAGGGACTCCATTGGCCATCATCATCTCCTCGTGGCGCTGAAGGACGCGGTGGAAGTGGACCCTGGCAGATCCGCCGGCCGGGTGGTGGGCGATGGCGCAGTCCATTCCCTGGTCCTTGGCCAGTAGGAGCTCCGCCTCGCCGATGTCGATGCCCATGAGAACCCTATGAATCTCCTCCCCTTCAACGTAGATCTGGGTGTCGCTGGGGACCTCCTCCATCCCCGCCATTCGCAGGGCCAGCTCCATCAGCTCTTCGGTGTTCAAGAGCGACCCTCCGGGGGGGCGGCGACGACCCCTCGATTCATCCGATCCGGTCGCATAAGATGACCCCCCGCTAATATCATTAAAACGATAAACCTTCGTGGCTCCCTCACCCACAGTCCGAAGGATTCAGCGGAGTCGTGCTCGACTCACGACCCCGCCAACGGGCCCATCGGCGTGGGACGCCGAGATGTCAACGTTGATTGTCGAATCGAAACCTTTATGATTGTCGATTGTTTTTGAGGCCGGCACGGGGAAACTCCGTGAACGACCACCTGGGCATTCATGACATAAGGGATTGCGCCCACGACATGGGATACGACTGCGACCACCTCTTCCACTATTGCCGGTTCTGCAGCGTACCCTTGGAAGACTGCGGGTGCAACGCACTATAAGCGAAAATTATTAACTCTGATAACACCATGCCCCCGCGGGATGGGATGACCAAACCTAGGGCTGTTGAGATCATTGCTTCTCTCCTCCGCAAACTCCTCCCCCGCGGTATTCTCGGCGCCTAGGCATTCCCATCCCTTTCTTGTAACGATGATTGCCAGAGACCCTCTGGGTCTAGCTCTCTGCCCTTATAGAAAGATTTAAAGCAGTGCCCAGCATGCCATAGCCCCAGCTAGGAGGATTAACGTGGAGGAGTCTGGATCTGAGCCTGAACCTATGCCTGAGCCCACGCGCCGCCCCACACCTGCCCCCGCAGGGGCACCGAAGGGATTCGGAGCGGGTGTGGTGGTCATCGTCGCAGTCGTTCTCTTCGCCGCCGGATTCGCCGGTGGCTTCTTCACCGCACCGTTCTTCCAGCCGGGGCCTCAGCAGCTTCGGATTGGGACCGTGCTCGACAAGACTGGCGGCCTGAGCGCGTTTGGACCGAATAACGAGAAGGGAGCGTTGCTCGCCCTGGAGCAGATCAACCAGCAGGGTGGGGTATTCGGTGTCCCGGTCCTCGGCTTCCACGAGGACAGTGCGACCGATCCCGCTACCGCTAGGGACGCCGCGAGCAAGGTCGTGACCACTAACGAGGTACACGGCATCATTGGATCGACCGGATCGGGTCAGTGCTTGACCGTCCTCGAGATCGCCAAGGCAAACGAGGTCTTCGAGATGTCCGGGTCTTGCACGACGCCCCTGCTGTCGGATCAGACGGTGAACGAGGGCTGGTTTGCCCGGACCGCACCGTCGGACGCATTGCAGGGTGTCATAGCCGGTTACTACGCCTATGAGACGGCCGGGTACCGCGACATGGCTGTCGTCGGCATCAACAACCCGTACGGCACCGGGCTCGCTGACGTCTTCCGGGACACATTCGAGGCCCTGGGTGGAACCATCACGGTCAGACAGATCGTGACGGAGACGACGCAGGGTGCCACAACCTACGTGTCGGACCTGAACGCGATCTTCGCCACCGCCATTGACGCAGTCTATCTGGTGGCCTATCCGCCGGACGGCGTTCTCATGTATGAGGAGTACCTAGACGGCGCTTACCCGGACATAGTGTGGATCTTCTCGGAGGGCCTCCTGAGCCAGAGCGACTTTGTCGACGAGCTCGCCGACAGGGGCCGCGACGTCAGCCCACTCATCGGGACGTCCCCTGGTTCCTACGTCGGGCTAGTAGGCCCGAGGTTCGACGACTGGGCCGAGGTCTATGAAGGCCGCTGGGGCCACGCGCCGGGACTCTTCGACGACAACGTGTACGACGCCACCTTCATGATGGCTCTGGCTGCCCAAGCATCCGGACAGGCCTCCGGTACGGGTATCCAGGAGAAGATCAGGGACATCGCGAACCCGCCGGGGACCCCGATCCTGCCAGGCGAATGGGAGAAGGCACTGGAGGAGCTCACAGCAGGTAGGGACATCAACTACGAAGGTGCCTCTGGAAACACCGATTTGGACGAGGCCGGGGATCCGGTCATCAGCCAGTACGCAGTCTGGGGCATCGACGCGAACGACCAGATCACGAACCTCATTGAGTACGATGAGGACGAAGTCGTAGCCATCGTGGCGGGAATCCCTGGAGGAGCCCCACCGTTCTACAACCCTTTCAACGCCGCCCTCATAGCGCCATTCTGGCGAGACTAGCCACCCAAGTAGAGGCTCCCTACCTCAGGGTCGTGTAGGAGAGCCTCTCCACTCCCTTCGAACCTGTTCCTCCCCATGTCCAGCACGTAGCCTCGATCCGCCATCCCCAGCGCCTTCTTAGCGTTCTGTTCCACAAGTACAATGGCGGTTCCCTGCTTGTTTATGTCCAATACCTTGTCGAAGATCGACTGGACGAGGGTGGGGGCCAGTCCGGCCGAGGGTTCGTCTATCAACAGGATCTTGGGTTCCAGGACGAGGGTCTTAGCCAGGGCGACCATCTGCTGCTCTCCCCCGCTGAGCATGCCCGCCTTGTCCTTGACCTTGGGTCTAAGGTTGGGGAAGATCGACAGGACGCGCTCCACACGATCCTCGAACTCCTGCTGGGAGTAGCTCCGAGGCCCCGGTTCCCGCGTGACGCGCCTCTTCATCCTAGTGAGCCAGCCTGGCCGCCGGACCGTGGCACCCATCTCCAGGTTCTCAAAGACGGTGAGGGACGGGAAGATATTCTGCATCTGCGGCACGTACGCGGCTCCCAGTAGGGCTAGCCGTTCCGGGGCCTGGCCCGTGATGTCCTTGCCGTCGAAGACGACGTGCCCCTGCTTCGGTTTGAGGATCCCGATGATCGTCTTGATCAGGGTAGACTTACCCGCGCCGTTGGGCCCGATGATGGTCACGATCTCCTCTGGCTCCACCTTAATGGAGACGCCGTGGAGGATTATCGTCTCTCCGTAGCCTGAGACGACATCGGTGGCGGAGAGCAGCGGCAACTCAGCCCCCCAGGTAGGAGTCGATGACGCTCTGATCCGAGCGTACCTCTTCGGGCGTTCCCTCGGTGAGGCGCTTTCCCTGGTGCAAGACGATGATGTGGTCGCAGTGGCGCATGACGACATCCATGTCGTGCTCCACCAGGAAGAAGGTCCTTCCCCCGTCACGTAGGTCCTCTATGACCTCCAGGAGCCGCTTGGTGAGGGTGGGGCTGACTCCAGCCACGGGCTCATCCAGCATGACGACTTTCGGTTCAGTCATGAGGGAGCGTGCGAGCTCGAGGAGCTTCTTCTGCCCTCCCGAGAGGTTGCCAGCGTACTCGTCCCTCAGCTCCCACAGCCCGACGGTGTCGAGGACTCCCTCCGCCCGGCCGATGGTGCTCTTGAGCTCCTTCTTCACCTTCCTGGGAACGAACAGGAGGTCCAGCAGGCTCTCGCCATAGCGCATGGAGGAGGCCACCAGCAGGTTCTCAAGGACCGTGAGCTTCTCGAACTCCCTCGGGATCTGAAAAGTCTTCGAGATCCCCAACTTGACCACGCGGTAGGGCGGCAGCCCGTCGATCCGCTTGCCGTCGAACCAGACCTCGCCGCTGTCGGGCGGGTACATGCCGATGATCACGTTGAAGAGGGTCGACTTGCCAGCTCCGTTGGGCCCAATCAACCCCGTGATCCTGGCAGGCTCCACGTCCAGTGTGCATTCGTCGACAGCATGGATGCCACCGAAGGCCTTGGACACTCGTCGCGTCGAGAGAATCGGTTCAGTCATGTTCAGTCCACCTTTGGCACGTACTTTTCTTCTGGGATGATGCCCTGGGGCCTGAATACGACCAGGAGGATGAGGAGGAGGCCGACGGCAATGAGCCGATAGAAGGCGATATCGGTGGCCCACTCGACGGGGAGAAGGTCCTTTAGCCTGATCGAGGCCCAGTTCAACATGAAGAAGATGCCTGCGCCCACTAATACTCCTTTGTTATTTCCTGATCCGCCGAGGATGACGGCAACGTATACTGAGAAGGTCGTGAAGGGGACGAATAGGGTGGGGACAATGACGCGGTTGAGTACGGCCAGAAGGGCTCCCGCCGCGCCCATGACGCCACAACCAATGGCGAACGCCTGGAGCTTGAGCCAGAAGGTGTCCTTACCCAGCACGGACGCGGCCTCTTCATCATCACGAATGGATCGCAACACCCTACCCCAGGGTGCCTTCGTTATCCACAAGAGGAAGAAGAATGTCAGGGCGACCAACACGAGGAACAGGAGGGCTAGGAGGGCGTCGTTTTCCCTACCGGTGAGTCCAAGGCCGTCGAAGGGGCGAGGAATCGATACGATGCCTATGGTACCTGCTGTCCAGGCCCTGGCGTTCATTATGAAGACGCGGAACATCTCGGCGAGGGCCAGCGTCGCGATGGCGAGGTAGTCCGCTCGGAGCTTGAGGGTGGGGATACCGATCAGGAGACCGACGATGAGGGCGACGAAGAAGGCGGCGGCCGCGGCCACCAGGAAGGCCAGGACGTAGGAGACGGAGGTGGGAAGGCCCAGGAGGACCGCGAAGTTCTCTCCCAGGTCGAATCCTCCGATGTGGCCTGGATATATCTGCGTCGCCGGGGAGTCTGGCGTCAGGAGGATGGCTGCCGTGTAGGCGCCGATGGCGTAGAACCCCGCGATGCCGGCGTTGAACAGACCAGTGTGTCCCCAGTGCAGGTTCAGGGCGAGGGACAGGATCGCCAAGACGGCAAAGGGGAGGATGAACGTGACGATCTCGGCGACGAAGTAGGGAACGACCATGTTATCGCCTCCTCCCGAAGAGACGTGCACGGAGCCCAACTCCTCGTGCCTCTTTAAGCGTGGCCACGCCCATCAACCCCTCCGGTCTCACCAACAGGACTAGGATCATGATCAAGAAGGCCGCCATGGGCCGATAGGCGGCATGCGCCTCAAGACCCACGATCTCAGGCCTGGCAAGCCAATCCAGGAATATTCCAGACATCTCTTGGATGATGCCGACCAGGAATCCTCCAATCATGGCTCCGTAGGGCGAACCGATTCCCCCTATGATCACCGAGGCGAAGAGGAAGAGCAGTATGCTGAAACCGAGGAAGGGTCGCACGTCGAGGGACAAGCCGAGAAGGACGCCCGCAACTCCGGCCAACATCCCCGCTATGGCCCATGTCCAAAGGGTGACGTTGCGGGTGTTGATGCCCGAGGATCTCGCGAGCTCGGGGTTGTCGGACATGGCCCTCATTGACTTGCCCAAGGTAGTGCGGCTCAGTATGATGTGGAGCATGAGTGTAGCGGTCACGGCGACGATCAAGGTGGCCATGCCCTTTATCGGATTTAATTGGATGAATCCGATTGGAGTTTCCCAGGCCCAGTTCTCCATTCGAAAGACGTTGTACGCATCGGGTTCCGGGCCGAAGCCAGCGCTTATCCCGTTTTGAATGATAATAAAGAGGCCTACGGAGGCTATCAGAGGTGCCACAACGCCCTTCCCCTCTAGTCGGCTGAAGATCAGAATCTCCAAGGCGATGCCGACGAGGCCGAGGATGATTACCGCGAAGACGAAGCCGAAGATTATGTCGAGACCGATGAGGACGTTTACGAAGAAGGCCATGTAGGCACCGAGGGTGATGAGGTCGCCGTGGGCGAAGTTGGCAAACTTCTTGATGCCGTAGACCAGCGAGAGCCCCGTCGCTCCTAGGACATAGATACTACCGACCACCACGCCGGTCACCAATACCCCGCCAAAGCTCCCCTGAAAGAGAAGGCTCAAGACTGCGCCGGTGATCAGCACCATGAGTATTGCGTTGACCAGGATTCTGTTTCGTCGCAGCGCGCGCGCCGTTCGCGGAAAGCGCCGCCCAAAAGCCTCCCTGGCGGATCGTAGCGCCCCTCCCACTCTCCCCCCCGGCTCCTTCTGAGCGAGGTCGTCCGGCCTGCCCATTGCTCGCACTAATGGCGGGTCTATATATTATCCATTCGCAGACGAGCCTCTACTGGATCGGAGATCGCCTCTCTACCAGCTAGCCAGGGCCGCCGGCGGCCCGAGGCCCCGCAGGAAGTCAAAGAATGCCTTGGTTACTGAGCCAACGATAGGCTTCCTCGAAGTCATGGACCTCGTAGTTCACGTACTGAGACAGAAGGCCACGAGAGTTTATGCCCATGGCCACGGCGGCGGACTTGAGGAGACCTGCGTCCATCACGCCGTCCGCAAAGGCGACGGTATCAGCGGGACCGATGCCCACTCCTCGCGCCATCTCAACGGCGAAGAGGACCTTGGTCTGAGGGGTGACCCGGACGATCACGTCCCCCGTGAATACGTCTCCGTCGTAAAGGAAGTCGTTGGAGACGCTCATGTCGGCTCCCAGGAGTTGTCGAGCCTCCCGCACGAGCTCCGCGGGACCGCCGGTGATGAGGCCTACCTTGTGACCCTTACCCCGCAGGGATCTGATGAAGCCCAGGGCTCCCGGCACGAGCCGGATCTCCCTCGACTTCTCCTCCACCTGTTCGCGGGTTAGGCCCTGGAGGTAACGTGCCCTCGCCCTGAAGCCCTCGACCCAGTCGATCTTCCCCTCCACACCAAGTCGGGTGATGCGCTCGACCTCGGCTTCATGGCCAACCAGGGCGGCGAGCTCAGGCAGAAACTCGTTGTATATCAGGGTGTTCTCTAGGTCGAAAACGAAGAGCTTCATGAGCCTCGGGGGGGAAGGAAGGGTTGCCTAAAAAGTTTGGCCCACATCCCGGGGTGCATCCACCGAAAGGTTCTTCAGCAGGGGGAGAAAAGAGTGACCGGTTGTATCCTCTCGGCCATCTAGGCATCACGGCAGCCCTGGGAGTACACCTCTCCGGACGGGGCTACTATCCTTTGCTGGATTTTCGCCTCCTTCTGCTGGGAGCCGTACTTCCGGACCTAATCGACAAACCTCTGGCCCTGGCAGCAGGCCTCGAGGGACGCACCATCGGCCACAGCATGATCTTCATCGCCTCTCTGACCCTCGTCCTCTTGATGTGGTTCTTGTCGACTCCCGTGGGCTCATCGAGGAGGGCAACCGTCGGCATGCTGACGGTCCTGGCTATAGGCGCATGGATGCATCTGATTCTGGATAGGATTTGGGAGCAGCCCTGGGTCTTTCTCTGGCCCTTGCTGGGTCTGGGACCGCCCGAATACGTGCCGGGCCAGTATCTGGAACTCCCCCTAGGCCTCCAGTGGCCCTACATAGTCTTCGGGGAGGCCGTCGGATTGCTCGCCTTGGTGGCCATGGCGTTACGATACAGGCTCTACAGGAGGCCAAACCTTCTGAGAAGCATCAGGACAGGTGTCCTGGACGAAGAGGCCCCTACTCCCTAGAGGTCCGTAGGATAACAGCGACCAGGGCCGCGAGGGACGCGGCGGTTCCGTAGCTTGCGAACCAGATGA
>JABAOD010000051.1_pt1 | contig 35019 bp, 33 predicted proteins | sample 7062151 | NCBI WGS metagenome assembly JABAOD01 (sample SAMN14538626, study PRJNA623070) | marine sediment metagenome | biome: marine biome [ENVO:00000428]; feature: marine pelagic biome [ENVO:01000023]; material: deep marine sediment [ENVO:00002113] | place: India: Gulf of Khambhat ... | reverse complement strand
GCCGCCCTGGTCGACCAGTTCTACGCCCAGGTCCAGGCCCGCGGCGGCCGCCGCTGGGACACCTCGAGCCTGATGCACCTCCTGGTGAACGACTAACACGCGGCCCGGGTTTCTCTATTTCCTGGGCCGGGCGGACTCGGGCCCGCGCTTTGCCTCGTTCCAAAGCTCGTCCAGCTCGCCGATATCGACGTCCTGCGGCTGCCGGCCCTGTTCGTTCAGGCGCGCCTCGACGCGGCGGAACCTGCCCTCGAACTTACGGTTTGCGCGGCGGATCGCCGCCTCCGGCTCGATCGACAGGTGCCGGGCGAGATTTGCGACGGCAAACAACAAGTCACCAAGCTCGTCTTCCAGGCGGTCCGCAACCTTTGCGCCGTCGATTTCCGAGCGCAGTTCCGCAGTTTCCTCCTCGATCTTGGCCAAGACACCAGAAATGTCAGGCCAGTCGAACCCGACGCGGGCGGCCCGTCGGGCAAGCTTGACTGCGCGGCTCAGACCGGGCAGGGCGATCGATACGCCATCCAGGACACTCGGCTCGCGGTCTTCCGCGCGTGCCGTGGCCAGGCGTTCGGCGGCCTTCTGCTCCTCCCAGGCGACGGTCTGTGCGGCCGCGGATTCAACGGTTTCGTCGCCGAAGACGTGCGGATGGCGGCGGACCATCTTGTCGGAGATGCCCTGTGCGACGGCGTCGAAGTCGAAGTGTCCGACCTCCTCCGCCATGCGCGCGTGGAAGACCACCTGCAACAGAAGATCGCCCAGTTCGTCCTTCAGCGCAGCCATGTCGTGACGATCGATCGCCTCGGCAACCTCGTAGGCCTCCTCGATGGTATAGGGTGCGATGGTTGTGAAATCCTGCTCCAGATCCCACGGGCAACCGCCCTCCGGATCCCGCAGCCGGGCCATCACCGTCAGCAGCCGGTCGAGTTGCGCACTCATGATCGGGTCGTCTCAGCGTTCAGTTGTCGGACCGCCCGCAGAGTAACCCGCATTGCCGCGCGGCGAAAAGAAAAGCGCTGCGCCGACGGACGAACGATGGCATAATATATCTACTAGTAGATAAAACGTCTTCTAGTCCAGAACTGAATGAGCCCACGGGGGTTTCGTATGGCGACGACCGCAGCCCAGCGACGCTGGCGCGACAAGAACCGCTTCGTCAAGACCCAGCTGAACATCATGGCACGCCGCATTGTCCACGATGATCTGAACGAGACGGCGCGCGTCTTCAAGCTCCGCGGAAAAGGGGAGGCGGTGGCGTTCTCGTCGTTCGCGACCAAGGGGTTGATGCAGTATGCCACGCACAACGACGAGGCCCGTCGCCTGCTGGAATTGTTCGTCAAATCCTGGTACCGCGACCGCGATCTATACGGTTGAACGCGCGCCGCGACCTGCACCCGTCGCCAACAAATCAAGACCACGTCAACAGGACGTTAACGGTTTGCCGGATAGATTTAGGCTACCGAATCCATCCAGAACTTGCTGGAGATAAGCAAGATGGCACGTGGAGCCTCTTACAATCTCGACGAATTGATTTGGAAGAACCGTGGCGAGGGCCGCAACACCGGATGTCCGCGCCTCGCCGGCCTCATCCGCGACGCCCGCGAACACGCCGGGATGAGCCTCGAGGACCTCGCCGACAACATGGGCGTCGACGCCAACCGCCTCAGCGTCTGGGAAACCGGCACCGAAGGCATGGGTCGCGCCGATGTCGAAGCCTTTCGCGCGGTGTTCCCCGATATCGATCTGTCGATGGTGCGTTACCGTCCGACGCCGCATCACGGCGAGATCGCGCATATTCCGCCCGACTGAGCCGGTTCCGATACGGATGTCCCTGGGCCGCGTTCCGAAACCGCGGGCGCGGCCTTTTGCTTTCGCGTTTAACATCGTGTTGGACGGGGGCGGGGTGTTCGACACCGTTGCAAGGACCGCGCGTTGGGACGGCATGCGTCGGTCCCTAGTGATGGACTACGTAAAGTATTTCCACAAGCTCTTTGTTATCATTGATGAATCGAGGATCGCAACTGATCCGAATAACGTCGCATAATGTATATTATGGAAAATCATGGGCGCGATATGGCCTTGGTCCGGGGCGCTCAGACCTCGAAGGTCAGGCCGTCATGTGCCGGTCTGACATGCCCCGGCAGTTCTTCACAGAGCGCCGCGTAATCGAGCGTGTGGCTCATATGCGAAAGCCAGGCTCGTGCCGGTCCGACCCGTTCGATCCATTCAAGCACCTTAGCGACATGTGCGTGGGTCGGGTGCGGTGTGCGGCCAAGACACCCGACGATCCACGTGTCCACATCAAAAAGGCACTCGAACGCCGGTTCATCGAGCGCGACGACATCGACCGAATAGGCAAACTCCTCGACACGCAGGCCCATGGTCGTACTGAAACCATGATCCTGGCGAAACGGATGGATTTCCAGCTCGCCGATGCGAAAGCTGCCGTCGCCGACAGGTCTCGGATCGAGGCAGGGCTTGTAAAAGTGGCCGCGCGCCTTGTGATCGAGCGGCGCGAAGACATAGCCGAAGCGGGTGTTGATCTGTTCTAGCGTCATGTCATACGCATAGGTCGGTATTGCCGCCCCCATGGCGACGTTGACCCAGCGCAGATCATCGATTCCATGGATGTGATCTGCATGGGCGTGAGTAAAGATAACGGCGTCGAGGTGGGCGGTTCCTGCGTCGAGCAGTTGGGCTCGGCAGTCCGGAGACGCATCCACCAGTATGGTGGCGCCCTTCCCTTCGATGAGGATGGAGGATCGACGTCGGCGATTTCGCGGTTCTGACGGGTCGCAGTCGCCCCAGTTGTTCCCGATCAGCGGCACGCCACCTGAGGCACCGCAGCCGAGCACGGTGATTTTCACAACATTTCCCCTTCAGTCCGAACCTGCGCCCGCGCCGGGTCGGGAGGCTTTGCGGAACAGGCGGAAGAAATTGTCGCTGGTCACCCGCGCCAGTTCGGCAGGATCGATCCCTCGAAGGTCGGCAACCGCAGCGCCGGTATGGGCGACAAAGGCCGGCTCGTTGCGTTTGCCACGGTTGGGAACGGGCGCAAGGTACGGCGCGTCGGTTTCGATCAGCAGGCGGTCGAGGGGAAGCGCGCGGACGGTTTCACGCAGATCCGCCGCCGCCTTGAAGGTCACGATCCCGGAAAGCGAAATATAAAATCCCATTTCCAATGCTTTTTCAGCAAGATATCTAGACGTACTAAAGCAATGTATTACACCGGGAAATGCGCCCTTTTCGTATTCCTCGCTCAAGATCGCCACGGTGTCATCGTCGGCGTCCCGTGTGTGAACGATGAGCGGCAGCCCAATGTGGCGTGCCGCAGCAATGTGCGCGCGGAAACTCGATATTTGAGCCTCTCGCGTGCTGTGCTCATAGTAATAGTCGAGCCCGGTCTCGCCGATCCCGACCACCAGCGGGTCGGCTGCCAGCTCGATCAACCGTTCGGGCGTGGCAGCGGGTCCCTCCCCGTCCGCCTCGTGCGGATGCACGCCCACCGAACACCACACGCCGTCGAACCGCGCTGCGATGGCGCGCACCTGTTCGAATCGGCTGAGATGGGTGCAGATCGTCACCATCGTGCCGACTCCGGCATCGCGGGCGCGGGCAACCACGCCCTGCAAGTCGTCGGCGAAGGTCGGGAAGTCGAGGTGACAGTGGCTGTCGACGAGAAACATCGTGCCCCGGACCTCGTCAGCCGCTTTCTTCCTCGTCCGCATAGCGCGGAAACACCGGCTGCGGCCGCGGCAGAGTCGTTCCCGGCCGGAGCGGCGTTGCCAGGTCGACCAACCTTCGTGCCTCCGCTGGCACCGCGACCTGGTCAAGGATCGCAGCGGCGGCATCGGGCATGAACGGTTGCAGCACGATGGCGATCTGCCGGATGACCTCTATCAGCGCGTAAAGCACGGCGCCCATGCGGTCCGGGTCGCTCTTGCGCAGGGCCCAGGGCGCTTGCGCATCGATATACCGGTTGGCTTCGCCGACGACTTCCCAGATCGCCGCGAGGGCCAAATGGAACGCCTGCACGTCCAGCTCCTGGCGCAGACGGGGTAATAGGGCTCTCGCCTGCGCAATCAGCGCGGCATCGGGGCCGTCGACGCGCCCCGCCGAATCGGGAACCTCGCCGCCGCAGTTTTTGGCGATCATCGAAAGCACCCGCTGGCAAAGGTTTCCTAGATCGTTGGCAAGATCCCCGTTCAGGCGCCCGACCATCGCCCGGTGCGAGAAATCGCCGTCATTTCCGAATGGCACCTCGCGCAGCAGGAAATAGCGCACCGGATCGAGCCCGTATTTTTCGATCAGCGCATGCGGCTCGATCACGTTGCCCAGCGATTTCGAGATCTTCTGCCCCTCGTTGGTCCACCAGCCGTGGGCGAACACCCGTTTCGGCGGTTCCACGCCGGCCGCCATCAGGAAGGCCGGCCAGTAGACCGCGTGGAAGCGCAGGATATCCTTGCCCACCATGTGCAGGTCGGCCGGCCAATAGCGCCGGAACGCTTCGGACTTCGTGTCGGGATAGCCGACAGCCGTGATGTAGTTGGTCAACGCATCCAGCCACACATACATGATGTGGTCGTCGTCGCCGGGAACCGGAATGCCCCATTTGAACGTGGTGCGGGACACCGACAGGTCCTTGAGACCCGATCGAACGAAGCTCACCACCTCGTTGCGCCGCGATTCCGGCAGGATGAAGTCGGGGTTTTTCTCGTAGAACTCGAGAAGCCGGTCTTCCCATGCCGACAGTCGGAAAAAGTAGCTCGGTTCTTCGACCCATTCGACGGTGGCGCCCGATGCCTTGGAAACCTTGGTTCCGTCAGGCCGGGTCTCGAGTTCGGATTCGGTGTAGAACGCTTCGTCGCGCACCGCGTACCACCCGGCGTAGCTGCCGAGATAGATCTCGCCATTGTCGGCCAACGCTTGCCAGATTGCCTGGGCGGATCGCGTGTGCCTGTCCTCGGTGGTGCGAATGAAGTCGTCGTTGCTGAACCTCATCGCCGTCGCCAAGTCACGAAAATTCACCGAGACCCTGTCGGTGAAAGCCTGCGGGTCGGTGCCAGCCTCAAGCGCCGCTTTTTCGACCTTCTGGCCGTGCTCGTCCGTACCGGTCAGGAAATGCACGTCATATCCGTCCAGGCGCTTGAACCGTGCCAGCACGTCACAGGCTAGCGTCGTATAGGCGTGGCCGATATGCGGGGCATCGTTCACGTAATAGATCGGCGTCGTGATGTAATAGGACTTGTCGCCCGCCATTGCGGCACTCCGAAATGCTGGTTTGCGTGACTGTACGGGATCAGCTGCGCACGACTGCTTGCAGGGTCAGGAACACGTTGATCACGACCTGCTTGCGATCGAGATTGGCGCTCCCGGCCTGGGAAAACAGGCGGGCCACCTTTTCCCATACCTCGAGCCAGTTCGCAAGGTTGCTGCGGGAGCGCCAAGCAAGCGCTGCCGCGGTTTCGCCGTTCACGACCTCCGCCGGCATGACGCCGCGCGCCGTCCCGAGGACCACGCCGGAAAGCCAACGGTCGACAAGCTGGCCCAGGATGTCGAACGATTCGTCCGCACCGGGCCGACCGACCTTGCCGGCCAGCGCGTGCATGCCCTTTATGTCCAGGCGGCCGGCCTGCGACAGCAGTCCGACGAGGTCGCGATAGAGAGCGGCCCCGCCGGCATCGGCCAGGGCCAGCGCCCGGCCGACACTCCCGTCGGAGAGGCGCGCGACGGCCAGCACTTCCTCCCCGGACAGGTCGGGGCGATGAACGGCCAACAACCTCACGACCCGCTCCTCGCCGAGCGCGGTCAGATTGAGGACACGGCAGCGCGAACGGATCGTTGGCAAAAGGCTGCCAGGACAATGGCTGACAAGCAGGAAAAGGGTCCGCGCGGGCGGCTCCTCAAGCCCTTTGAGAAGCGCGTTCGCGGCGTTGCGGTTCATCTCGTCGGCGGTGTCCACGATGGCGACCCGCCATGCGCCAGCCGCCGTCGTCAGCGCAAGGAACGACGAAAGCCGCCGCACATCCTCCACGACGATTTCGCCGCGCAGCTTGCCGGTCTTCGGATTGACGGAACGTTCAACGGTCAGGAGGTCGGGATGTCCTCCGCTCGCGACCTGCCTTTCGACGGGATGATCGACGGGCAGTGCAAGGTCGTCGGCCGGCGGCTGCGCGCCTTCGAACAGTCCGGCGTGCTCGCCAGCGGCCAGCACGAAGCGAGCAATGCGGAAGGCCAGCGTGGCTTTGCCGATGCCGCGCGGACCGGCGAGCAACCAAGCATGCTGAAGCCGGCCCGACTTCCAGGAATTAAGAAAAACCTGCTCGGCCGGGGCGTGTCCGAGCAGGGCGGTATTCTGTCGCGGTGTGGGGCGTTCCGGGTGGTCGCTCATCGCGCCGATGATACCTGCAGTCGTGCCTCAATGGCGGCGCGAATCGTGGCATGAACTGAATCTTCGTCCTGGGCCGCATCAACCACAACGCAACGGTCCGGCTCTTCTGCCGCGATGGCGAGAAATCCACGGCGCAGGCGCTCATGAAAGGCATGGTCCATCCGTTCATACCGATCCTCGCCGGCCCCTCTGGCTGCGGCGCGTGCCAGCCCCAACTCGACCGGCAGGTCCAGGATCAGCGTCAGATCCGGTTTCAGCTCGCCGACGCAAATCCGGTACAGCTCCGCCAGCGTCGCGCGGTCGACACCGTGTCCGTAACCTTGGTACGCCATGGTCGAGTCCGCGAAGCGGTCCGACACGACCCAGGCACCGCGATCCAGCGCCGGCAGGATGGTGCTCACCAAATGGTCCCGTCGTGCCGCGAAATGCAGGAGCGCCTCGGCTAGCGGGTCCCAGCGCCGCACGTCTCCGTCGACCAGCAAGGCGCGGACTTGTTCTGCGCCCGGTGCGCCACCCGGTTCACGCGTCAGAACTATCTCGGGGGCAAGGTTTGCGAGCCAGTCCGCAAGACGCCGGGCCTGGGTGGACTTGCCACCCCCCTCCCCGCCTTCCAGGGTGATGAAGCGTGCCGGCTGCCCCTCTCCCATCGCCGGGCGGCCGTTATTCGGCGAAGCCCAGGACCAGCTGACCGATCGCGGTCCCGATGCGCCCGAAGAAGTTACGTTCCCCGACCGTCGCGGCCGCATACAGCGGCACCGAAATATCGTCCATACCCGGCGCGGATACCACCAGCTTCGCGATCTCGTCGCCCTTCGCCACAGGCGCCGGAACCGCTTCCCGGTGAACGACGCTGACCTTCATCTGCCGCCGCGACTGGCGGGGTACGGCGACCATGAGTTCGCGATCGATGAATACCGGGACGGTCTTCCGCTGGCCCAACCACACGGGGACATCGGCAACGGTCTCACCCGAGTCGAACAGAGCATACTGGCCCCATTCCCGAAACGCCCATTCGATCAACCGCTCGGTCTGCGCGCTGCGCTCCTTCATCGACGACATGCCATGGGTAACGGCGACGATCCGCCGCCCATCCCTGATGGCTGATGCGGCAATGCCGAACCCCGACTCCTCGGTGTGGCCGGTTTTCAGGCCGTCGGCGCCAAAATTCTTGTACAGCAACGGGTTTCGGTTGCCTTGCCTGATCTTGCTGAAGGTGAATTCCCGCTCCGCATAATAGTGGTAGAAATCGGGGAAATCGCGAATTGTCGCAATAGCCAAGGTGGCAAGATCGCGCACCGTCGAATAGTGCTCCGGGTCCGGCCAGCCGCTCGAGTTGCGGAATTTGGTGTTCGTCATACCCAGGGCTTTCGCCTTTTCGGTCATTTCGACGGCGAACGCCTCCTCCGTGCCACCGAGGGCCTCTCCCACGACGATCGACGCATCATTGCCGGACTGGACGATGATGCCGCGAATCAGGTCCTCGACCTTCACGCGCTTGCCGACCTCGACATACATCTTCGAGCCGCCTTTGCGCCATGCCTTCTCGCTTACAGGAAGCGTGTCTTCGAGCGACAGACGCCCATCGCGCAAGCGCTCAAACAACAGATAGATGGTCATCATCTTGGTCATCGAGGCCGGACCAACGCGCTCGTCTGGGTTCTTCGCCAGCAAAACGTTGCCGGTATCGAAGTCGATGACGATGGCCTGTTTCGCAGTGGTTTCGATCGCATGCGCCGTCCCGGCCGGCAGGAAACAGGACGCCAGAAAGACGGTGAAAATCGAAAAGGTAACTCGTGTAGCAGTCATTATATGGCCAACACTTCCATGAGTGGTTTGCGGTTTCAGTCAATGACGATCTGGGCGTCGGCATACCCCGCCGCGACCAGACGATCAAGCGTCCGATCGGCCGCTTCGACCGAGCGGAGCGGTCCGACGCGCACGCGAAACATCGGCTGATTCGTGATATAGACCTGATGCACCCGGACGGGATAACCGAGCAAACCCAGCCGAGCCCGTAAGCGATTGGCGTTCTCGTACTGAGAAAAGGCGCCCGCCTGGATGAAAATCGAAGGCGTCTCCCCAACGGGCACCAAGACGACCGACTCGTTGGCAGTCGGCCCTGGTCTATCGCCTGCAGCCTTGGATGCCGACGATGTCGAAGCGGCTTCGATGTTGGTCATCCCGTCATAGGGCGGCGGAGTCCCCGGTGGCGCCGGATTGGCCGACGCGACGCGGAGCGGTGGCTGTGCTGCACTTTCCCTCGTGCCAGCGGGAGCCGCATCCTGACCGTCCAGGTTTTCAATCGTTACCTCGATGCTTGGCGCGGCCTTCGGCGGGGCCGGTCCGAATTCCGGATGATCGGCGGCGCCGACGGCCAAGGCAGCCTGGCGACTGGGTTCCAACAGGAGGTGGACTTCGACCAGCGCCGTGCCCTGTGCCACAAATCCCAGCAGCTCCGCGGCCTTGCGTGAAAGATCTATGATTCGGCCTCGAACGAATGGCCCGCGATCGTTGATCCGGACGAGCAGACTGCGCCCGTTTTCGAGATTCGTGACTCGCACGACGCTTGGCAGTGGCAGCGTCTTGTGGGCCGCACTGACCCGGTTCATGTCGAACACCTCGCCGTTCGCCGTCGGCTTGCCATGGAAATTCGGGCCGTACCAGGACGCAAGACCCTTCTCCTGGTAGGCGTAGTCGACCTTCGGATAATACCATTGCCCGGCGACGCGGTAGGGCTTGCCGACCTTGTAGACGCCCGGTCCTTTGGGCGCCGGGCCGGTCGGTTTGGTGCACGCCGACACCATCAGGGTCGCGGCCAGGAAGCAGAGCAATTGCCACGTTGTTCGCGATATCGGGCGATCCTGAGTCATTCTGTGAAGATCACGGTGTTCTTTCCAGCAATCCGGTCGGCCAGATATCCAGCCGTCAGCGCGAAATAATCGGACCTGTTCCAGCGCAGAAACACGCGGAAGTTGTTGTATACCAGAAAAACCGGGCCTTCGGGGCCGTCCGGCATGATCAGCGAAGCATTGATCTGCGCCGGCGGCAGGTCGCGTCCGTCAATCCGGCGTATCCCCAGCGCCTGCCATTCCGCCAGGGATTTCTGTGTGTCCAGCCCCTGCACACCCATGTCGAACACGTCCGGGAGCCGCACCGGCCGGCCCCACGTCCAGCCACGCTCCCAGCCATTTCCGGCCAGCAGGTTGGCGGCCGACGCGAATATGTCGGCCTTGGTCTTCCAGATATCCTTTCGTCCGTCGCCGTTCCCGTCCACCGCGAAATTCAGGAAGCTCGACGGCATGAACTGGCACTGACCCATGGCCCCAGCCCATGAACCGACCATGTCGGTCGATTTGATGTGTCCCTGCTCTAGGATCGTCAGTGCGTTGAAAAGCTCTTTGCGGAAGAACGTGCTGCGCCGGCCGTCATGCGCCAGAGTTGCCAGCGCCGGGATCACCTTGAAACCGCCGGTAAGACGCCCGAAGTCCGTCTCGATCGCCCATAACGCAACGATGACGTGTGGTGGAACGCCGTAGGTGCGGGCGGCCGCGCCGAGCAGGGCCTGGTTTTCTGCCAGTTTCTTCCGACCCGTGGCGATGCGGTGCTCGGGCGCCACGCGCGTCAGATATTCCCGGAAGGTCAGGGTGAATTCCGGCTGGTTCCGGTCAAGCTCGACCACGCGCGGGATCGGCTCGATCCCGTCCAGTGCATCGGCCAGTATGGCATCGGAAATCCCGCGCTGCGATGCTTCGAACTTGAGGTCCGCGAGCCATTCCGCAAAGGGCTGAACAGGCGGGGCAGGTGGATCCGCCAGCGGCGTTTGGGCATGCACCGACGGAGCGCCGGCGGCCGCAAATAGGAGGACCATCAGCAGTGCCGCCATTCTTACGTTCGAAAAGGGCATTTCTCGCTTGGGTTTTCGGCCAAAACTACTCCATACCTTTGCCATACGGCGGCAGTGCAGGCAATACGCACTGAAGTTACGTGCGTCATTCGGTTCGTGCCGATAACAGGCAACTGTGGTCCGACTATGGCAACCTTGGCGGCAAGGCGGTAGACGCCTTTGCCGGGGCGCATTAGATATGGCCCTGTCGCAGGATGGGTGGCCGAGCGGTTTAAGGCACCGGTCTTGAAAACCGGCAGGGGTTAACGCCTCTCGTGGGTTCGAATCCCACCCCATCCGCCAACACGTTCCCTGATTCGGAGGGTGCGCAGATTCGATGATCGTTTTTTCGCAGGAGGCCCGTCGCCGGCCGGCGCAGGAGGGCGGAAGCCACCGCAAAACCCGTCGCGACGACTCATGACCCACGCCGATTCGAACGGGAGAAGCAGGCCGGCGCCAAGCGAAGGCGATGTCAACACCTCACCGCGGCGCCGGTTGTGGGCTGCGAGCAACATCGGCGCTGCCCACCGGGCGCTGCTCGACGAGGATGCCCGTTTTTTTCTGCACCAGTCGGTGTCTACCCCCTGTCTTGCTGCCGTGGCACGGGCCGAGGGGATCTGGATCGAGGATGTCGACGGCCGGCGGTACATGGACTTCCATGGCAACAACGTCCACCACATCGGCTATGGCCATACGCGACTCAAGAGCGCAATCGCGGCGCAGATGGACACCCTGCCGTTCGCGCCGCGCCGTTTCACCTGTGAGCCTGCTGTTGCTCTTGCCCGCAAGCTGGCGCAGATCGCGCCGCCGCGCCTTGAGAACGTCCTGTTCGCAACCGGCGGCTCCGATGCCGTCGAGATCGCATTAAAGATCGCCCGGGCCGCGACCGGCCGATTCAAGACACTTTCGTTCTGGGACTCCTTCCACGGTGCAGGATTCGGCGCGGCAAGCGTCGGCGGTGAACAGCTGTTCCGGTCCGGCCCGGCCGGCCCGCTGTTGCCGGGCAGCGAGCACGTGCCGCCCTTCGGTTGCTACCGCAACCCGTTCGGGTATTCGCATGACAGCCGGAAGCCGCATACCGACGAATGCGGTTCGGTCTGCGCCGAACTCGTAAGGTATGCGCTGGAGAAAGAGGGCGATATCGCGGCGGTTGTTGCCGAGCCCAGCCGCGCCGTGCCCTACTTCGCCCCACCGGGCTTCTGGGCGAAGATCCGCGCCGCCTGCGACGATTTCGGGGCGCTGCTGATCTTCGACGAGATCCCGACGGGCCTGGGTAAGACCGGCCGCATGTTTGCATGCGAGCATGAAGGCGTCGTGCCGGACATCCTGGTCCTTGGCAAGGCGCTGGGCGGCGGCATCCTGCCGATCGCCGCGACGCTGTGTCGGCCCGAGCTCGACGTCGGTGGCGACTGGGCGTTCGGACATTACACCCACGAAAAGAGCCCCGTAACGGCACGCGCCGCATTGACCACGATCGAAATCATCGAGGACGAGGGACTGGTGGAAAACGCCGCGCGCATGGGTGATCGCGCCCTGGTACGGATGCATGAGATGATGGATCGCATTCCGGCCATCGGCGACGTGCGCGGCAGGGGCCTGCTGTTGGGGATTGAACTCGTCGAGGACCGCGCCACCCGTGCCCCGGCGAGCGCCTTGTCGGAAGATGTACTTTATCGGGCGCTGGAGCGCGGCCTCAGTTTCAAAACCACAATGGGCAACGTCCTCACCTTGACGCCGCCGCTGACCGTTACCGCAGCCGAACTCGACCGGGCCTTCGACATCATCGAGTCCTGCCTCGTCGCGGCGGGCGGGGCGTGACCGGCTTGCATCACGATGCCGCGCCGCGTCGAAACCCGCGGATCAGCGCTCGACGACGTGCTGCTTGCCGATGACGTGCACCGTTGTGGCCTGCAGGCCCTTTTCTCCCTGCGTCGTGGCGAACCGGACCTCGGCCCCTTCCTCCAGCCGGTCGAACTGTCCGTCGACCACGCTGTTGCGGTGAAAGTAGATCTCGCCCTGGTTGGTGGTTGCAATAAATCCGTGGTCCGGGAACAGGCGCACGATGACGCCGTGCGGCAACGGCTCATGACTCTTTACCTGTCCGCGCGACGTCCGGACATGGTCTTCCAACTGCCGGCGCATGGCGCTGAACGCATCGCGCAGCGCTACATAGACGTCCTCGTGCGAATGGTTGAACCGTTTTCCGGTGTTGACGACGAATTCGCCGCCGGGAACCGTCACGTCAACGGAAACGAGGTACAGCTTGCCCTTCTGGTGCCGCCTGTGCGGCGCTTCGACCACCACGCGACACGAGATGATACGGTCGTGAAAGGTTTCAAGTTTTCTTACTTTTTCACGGATTCGACGCTCGACGGCGGGCGAGGTGTCCATGCCGCGAAAGGTGATCTGAACCGGAACTTGCAAGGTTACCCCATCGACCACATGCGTTGTTCTTCTTGGCCTCGATTGTTCCGCTGCGACGCGCGAACAGTCGTTGATCTAGCGCAATTCGAACCGGGTCCCAGTCCAGAGCGCAGATTCTTATGGACGGCCGGATGCCAGAGTCGGACTATTGGGTGCGGACGACTGCACCAGCTGAAGGGCCGACATGGGAATCGGAGCCTACATCTTGATCGCCGGCGCTTCAGCCCCGGCAGATCGGTCCGCCGTTCTGGGGCGGGCCGGCTATCGTTGCACCAACATGCCGTTCGACGCCGACGTGGCAGCGGCTGCGGCAGCGGAGAACCCGAACATCGCCTTGATTGGCTGCGCAGACCCGGCGGGGCTGGAGGTCATCCGCACACTCAAAAACAACTTGCGAACGCGGCATATTCCTGTGGCGGCGGTCGATATCGACGCCAATCCGGATACGTTGCGTGCCTGTTTCGATGCCGGGGCCGACGACGTCTTCGAGCATGGTGCAGAGGACACGGAGGTTCTTGCCCGGCTGGTGCCGCTGGTCCGACTGAACAGCATGGAGGTGGAATTGCTGCGCCGGGCCGAGACCGCAGGCGAATTCGGCATCTCTGTGGATACGAACGTCGAGGTCGCGCCACCGGACGCTGGCGTCTATCGCCTCCTCGTGGTGGGTCTGGGACAGGACGACTTCGAGGCAATGTGCCCTCTCCTTTCGAAGACCGGAATCCAATACGAAGCGGAGCCGGATGCGTACCGCGCCCGTTCCCGACTCATCGACCGGTCGACCGGGGACTTCGCTGGCGCCCTCGTCTACGTAAAGGGCGGCGAAGCCGAGGACCGATCTGCGTTCTTTTGCCGGTCGGTCCGGGGCGACCGACGGCTGTTCGACCTGCCGCTGTTCGTTGTCGCCGAGACAGAAGCCTTTCGCAACGCCGCGGAAGCTTATGGCCAGGGTGCCAGCGTCGTAGCCCACATGCCGGTCGACTGTGATTTCGTCGATGTCCATCTGCGAATGCTGGACAGGGGACGGGCGGTGCGGCGCGCGCTCGCCAAGCGACTCGTCAGTGCACTCGGTGCAACGTCGGCGGACAGCCTGGGCAGCATCTATTCGACGGAGTTCCTGCAGGCCCATCTGCGGCGGCTGGAGCGCGATGCCGCGGCCTCGGGCCGGCGGTCAAGCGCCATCCTTTTCTTCGTCCCGACGATCGGCGAAGTTGCCGCGCTCTATGGCGACGACAATGCGTTGCGGTTGCGCCAGCAGGTTGCAGACTGGCTGGCCGGCCTGGTCAGGGTGGAAGACATCGTCGGGCGTGCCGGGGCCGACGAGTTCCTGATGCTGTTGCCAGAGACGGGTCAGGACGACGCGGATCGAGTGCGACGGCGGGTAACGGGCGTGCTGCATCAGTCAGAGTTCGGGCTGACGGACAATGTACCCGTGGGAGTCGAGGTCTACATCCAGTCGGCGCTTGTCGCCATCGAACCTGGCGATGCCGTGGAAGACCTGATAATGCGCGCCAGCGGCGGTCTCGCGTAGCCGGTGGCTTTCACACTGGCGATCATCACCGCAACGTGAACGCCGGGGGGCCACGGGCGCCGATAAACATGTTAGAACCACGACATGATCATCGATGTGTTCTCCGATCCCATCTGCCCCTGGTGCTATATCGGCAAGCGCCGGCTTGAAAGCGCGCTTGATCAATACGGGCGGGCTGGCGACACAACGGTTCGCTGGCGGGTGTTCCAGCTCAACCCCGCTATGCCCCCTGAAGGGATGGCGCGCAACGCCTACCTTGCTCTGAAATTTGGCGGCGTTGAACGCGCCAACCAGATTTACGAGGCTGTCGGACAGGCCGGAGCCGAGGTCGGGATACCATTTGCATTCGACAAGATCGAACGAACTCCGAATACCGTGCAGGCGCACCGCCTGATCCGCCACGCGGCGCGCAGCGGTCACGACGGCGACCTGGTTGAGGCGCTGTTCTGCGCTTACTTCATCGATGGGCGCGACCTCAGCGATGATGCAGTGCTCGCCGATATCGCCGGGAGCTGTGGCATGGATGCCGGGGAGTGCCACACGTATCTCGCAGGCCGTGACGATGAAGAGGAGGTCCGTGGCGAGCATGAGTTTGCGGTATCGCTGAATATCACCGGGGTCCCGTGTTTCATCCTCGGGGGGCGCTATGCGGTTGTCGGCGCCCAGCAACCCGAAGCCTTTGGCCCGGTGTTCGACCTTGTCGACGAGGAGGGACGCGCCGACGTGGACGTGTGAGCGCCGGTCACGCGGCGACAATGTTTCCCGTGGCGAGGGCGGCGAGGTCTTCCAGCAGTTTCTGGACCCCCCTGGTCCGCACACGTGGGTCGGCCCACGGCCTCATGAAGACGAGCCGATGATCGGGCCGCAGTTTTACGGTGCCGGTATTTTTCTGGATGAATCCGACGAGCGCCTCCGGCGCCGCGAATCGATTTTGCCGAAATGCCAACACCGCGCCCTTCGGGCCCGCCTCGACCTTCTCGACGCCGGCGCGGCGGCACATCTGCTTGATGGCGATCACCTGCAGGAGGTTGTCCACAGCGTCGGGGAGCGGGCCGAAGCGGTCGATCAATTCCGCTGCAAACGCATCGATTTCGGAGTTACCCACGAGATGCGCGAGGCGCCGGTACAGTCCAAGCCGGACCGGAAGGTCCGGAACATAGTCGTCGGGAATCAAAACCGGCGTGCCGAGCGAGATTTGCGGCGTCCAGCGCTCCTCCGGCAGATCGTTCTCCTCGGCCCCGGCCGCCGAGACCGCTTCCTGCAGCAGGTGTTGATACAGCTCGACGCCGATATCGCGAATGTGGCCGGATTGCTCCTCCCCGAGCAGATTTCCGGCCCCCCTTATATCGAGATCGTGGCTCGCCAGCGTGAACCCGGCCCCAAGCGTGTCCAGGGTCTGCATCACTTCCAGACGTTTCTGCGCCGATGGCGACAGGACCTGACCGGGCGGCAGGGTGAGATAGGCATAGGCCCGGATCTTCGAGCGCCCGATCCGCCCGCGGATCTGATACAGCTGCGCCAGACCGAAGCGGTCGGCCCGGTGCACGATCATGGTGTTGGCTTCGGGGATATCGAGTCCCGACTCGATGATGTTGGTGCTGAGCAGGATATCGTACCGGCCTTCAATGAACCCGGCCATGACCTGTTCAAGCTGGCGCGCGGGAACGCGGCCGTGGGCAAGGCCGATCCGGGCCTCCGGCACCAGCTTGGCGAGCCGGTTATGGACGCGTGACAGATCGGCGATCCGGGGGCATACGTAGAACGTACGCCCACCGCGGTGTTTCTCGCGCAGAATCGCTTCGCGGACGATCACCGGGTCGTACGGCAATACGAAGGTGCGGACGGCCAGACGATCGACCGGCGGCGTTGCGATGATGCTCATCTCGCGCACGCCGGTCAGGGCCATCTGCAGCGTCCGGGGAATTGGCGTCGCGGTCAGCGTCAGCACGTGGACCTCAGATCGCAGCTGCTTGAGCCGCTCCTTCTGCGCAACGCCGAAGTGCTGCTCCTCATCGACGACCAGGAGCCCAAGATTGGCGAAGCTAATGCCCTTGCCGAGGAGCGCATGGGTGCCGATAACGATATCGATTGTGCCTTGTGCAATGCCATCCTTTATCTGCGCCGCGTCTTTGCCGGTGACGAGGCGGGACAGCTGTGCGATGCGGATCGGCAGGCCCGCGAACCGTTCCCGGAAATTGCCGTAGTGCTGGCGAGCCAGCAGCGTGGTCGGGACGATGACCGCAACCTGGTAGCCCTCGCTCACCGCGAAGAAGGCGGCGCGCAGCGCGACTTCGGTCTTGCCGAAACCGACGTCGCCGCAGACCAGGCGGTCCATCGGCCTGCCGGAGGCCAAGTCGTCCACGACGTCGTCGATTGCCCGCTGCTGATCCTCGGTCTCCGTCCACCCGAAGCGGGCCGCGAATTCGTCGTAGGCGCCGCTCGGCTCCTCCAGGACTATGCCCTGGCGGAGCTGCCGTTCCGCCGCCACCTTCAGCAGCTCGTTCGCAATATCCCGAATTCGCTTCCTGGCCTTCGCCTTGCGCGCCTGCCAGGCCGAACCGCCGAGCCGATCGAGCTGCACGTCGGCGTCTTCCGAGCCGAACCGTGACAGGACGTCGAGGTTTTCGACCGGCAGATATAGCTTGTCGCCGCCCTGGTACAGCAGCCGAAGGCAATCGTGCGGTGCGCGCTCCACGGTCAACGTCTCCAGGCCGTCATAGCGGCCGATTCCGTGATCGACATGGACCACCAGATCGCCCTCGCTGAGGGTCGAATACTCGGCGATGAAGTCTTCCGGCCGCCGCTGGCGGCGGGCCACCCGGCCCAGGCGTTGGCCGAGGATATCCTGCTCGCTGTAAACGACAATGCCGTCGGCCGTGAACCCGTGCTCGAGCCCAACAACAGCCATGCCGACCGCACCGGTCGGCATGCGCAACGCCTGCGTCCAGTCAGCAACATTGACGAGTGGCGCGACGCCGTGTTCATCGAGCAGTGCGGAGAGACGGTCGCGCGATCCTTCGGTGTGCGCGGTCACGAGGACGGTCGAGCTGCGGGCGTCCGCCATCAACCGTTGGCCGACCGACTCGAACAGGGCGACGTCGGCTCTGGCGCGGGCCGCAGAAAAATCCTGGACGCGCCGTCCGCCGGCGTCGATCAAAGCCCGGCCATCCGTCGGCCCGGAAAACGGGACAAAACTCAGTACCGCCCGCGTCGCGAGTCGGCTCTGCCACTCCGCCGCATCGAGAAACATTTGTTCCGGGGGTACCGGCTTATATGGAGGTGCGGTCATCCCGGCGCTACGGGCTTCACGCTGGCCGGCGGGCAGCATGTCGGCACGTGCCTCGTGGTACTCGGCGATCACCTCCAGTCGCGCCGCCACCGTCTCGTCGACCTGATGATCCAAGGTTACCGCGGCATCCGGAAGATAATCGAACAACGTTTCGAGCCGTTCGTAGAACAGTGGCAGCCAGTGTTCCATGCCGACATGACGCTGGCCGGCACTGATCGCCTCGTACAGCGGATCGGACTCGATCGTCGCACCGAACAATTGCCGATAACCGTGCCGGAAGCGCTGGATCCCCGCATTTGACAACGGCGTCTCGCTGACTGGCCGCAACGAAAGACCCTGTTCTGTGCCTGTCGTGCGTTGGGACAGCGCATCAAAACGGCGAACGGTCTCCAACTCTTCCCCGAAAAAATCCAACCGGAGCGGCTCGTTCGCACCCGGTGGAAAGACGTCTACGATTCCCCCCCGAATCGCGAATTCACCCGGCTCGCGGACGGTGCCGGACCGGTGATAGCCGTTGTCGGCGAAATACGCCAGAAGATGCGATTGCGGCACTACGTCGCCGGCCTGCAACGACAGCGTGGCTCCAGCCAACGCCGCCCTTGGCGGGATGCGTTGCAGAATCGCGCTGACCGTCGTCAATACGATCGCCGGTGGTGCGCTGCCCTGTGCGAGACGCGACAGCATATCCAGCCGCTGGGCAACGATTTCCGCATTCGGCGAAACACGGTCGTACGGCAGGCAGTCCCAGGCGGGAAAGGACCAAACGTCGAGTCCCGATGCCACAAAGCGTAGCATTTCGGCCAACGCGGCCATACGGGCGTCATCGCGACTGACGTGCAGGATGCACCGCGTGCGAGCGGCCATGGCCGCTTCGCCGAGCAAGACTGCATCCAGGCCATCGGGGACCGAGCCGCAGTTCGTACGACCGGATGTTCTCAGGTATTTTCCTATATTTATCAATTTATATTTCGTAATATTTGAAGTTCAACAACAACTTCATTACATCGTGGTTCAACGCAGTCGGTGGCGTTTCGCGTCCGGCCAGCCACGCAAAGAGGTCGGGATCGCCAGCTTCGAGCAGATCCTCGAACAGATCCAGCTGGCGCTCGGAAAAGGTTGGCAGATGGCGCTCCGCGAAGCGGCCCAGCAGCAAGTCCATCTCACGTGATCCGCGATGCCAGCTGCGGAACAGCAACCGCTTGCGTCGTGTTATCAGCGGGTCGACGGGATCGGACATGACCGCCCAGCATATAGAGCGCCGGGACAGCCACGTAAATCCCCCTCGGCCACCGCGATTCTTGCCGCACCGCGAGCATCCGCTAATATCGTCCCGGCATGGCCGCGCCCGAATGCGGCTCCGAACGGATAGCCACGCGAGCCCGCAGTGCGCCCTGAGATCCTGTTTCCACTCTTTGCGCCGGCGACCGGCCTGCCCGGCATCGGCCCCAAGGTCGCCAAGCAGGTGGAGAAACTGGCCGGCTCCCGCATCATCGATCTGTTGTGGCACCTGCCACGCGGAGTCATTGATCGCCGGTTTTCACCGAAGGTCGCCGAAGCGCCGTGCGGTCCTGTGGTCACCCTGACTCTTCGGGTCGAATCCCATATGCCGGCGCGCGACAAACGCTCCCCCTATCGGGTGTTGTGCAGCGATGACACGGGATTCCTGTACCTCGTCTTCTTCCATGCGCGCCGGGATTACCTGGAGCGTCTCCTGCCCATCGGTACGACCCGGGTGGTCAGCGGGCGCCTGGAAGCCTTCCGCGACGAGATCCGAATGCCCCATCCCGATCACGTCGTGTCGCCGGAACAAGCCGACTCGATCCGCCGCGTCGAGCCGGTCTACCCGATGACAGCGGGACTAAGCCCAAAAACGTTGGCGAAGGCAATCGGCACCGCGCTCGAACGGGCACCAGTCTTACCGGAATGGCTTGAGCCGGCATTCCAGGCCCGCCGTGGTTGGGATCCATGGTTGACGGCGCTGAAGGCTGCCCATGCGCCCGATGGCGAGGCGGCATTGCTGCCAACGGCCAAGGCGCGGGAGCGCCTCGCCTACGACGAACTGCTGGCCAACCAGCTTGCGCTGACATTGATTCGGGCCCGCCAGCGCGCCAGGCCCGGCCGGGCGATAACCGGGGATGGCAGCCTGAGGCGGATGGTGCTCGACGCCCTGCCCTTCTCCCTCACCGGGTCACAACAAACAGCGCTCGACGAGATTCTCTCGGACATGGCGTTACCCGTCCGCATGCTGCGGCTGCTGCAGGGTGACGTCGGCAGCGGCAAGACAGTCGTCGCGGTGCTCGCGATGCTGACCGCCGTGGAATGCGGCGGCCAAGCCGCGCTGATGGCGCCGACCGAATTACTGGCTCGGCAGCACCATGCCACGATCGCACCGGTGGTTCGAGCGGCCGGGATCGAAGCCGCCCTGTTGACCGGCCGGGATCGGGCCGCAGAGCGCCGCAAGGTACTGGGCGGACTCGGCGACGGGTCAATCGGGATCGTCGTGGGCACCCACGCCCTGTTCCAGGAATCTGTTCAGTTTTCGGATCTCATGCTTGCCGTGATCGATGAGCAGCACCGCTTCGGGGTTCATCAGCGCCTCGATCTTGCGGCCAAGGGACGGGGTGTCGACATGCTTGTCATGACGGCAACGCCAATCCCGCGAACATTGATGCTGACCGCCTATGGCGACCTCGAAAGTTCACGCCTGACCGAAAGGCCTGCCGGGCGCAAGCCCGTTGTCACGCGGGCCATGCCGCTATCGCGCTTGGATGAAGTGGTCGATGCGGTGGCGCGAGCCAGCGGCACCGGCGCCCGTGTCTATTGGGTCTGCCCACTGGTCGCCGAATCGGAAGTGAGCGACCTTGCCGCAGCGGAAGAGAGATTCGCGGCACTTTCCGCGCGGCTCGGCGATCGTGTTGCGCTCGTCCACGGCCAGATGAAAGCGGCGAGCAAAGATGCTGCGATGCAACGCTTTGCGGACGGAGATGTCTCGGTTCTGGTGGCCACAACGGTTGTCGAAGTCGGGATCGATGTGCCGGAGGCGACGGTGATGGTCATCGAACATGCCGAGCGGTTCGGACTGGCCCAGCTGCATCAGCTGCGGGGCCGCGTTGGCCGCGGAGACCGAGCGTCGACGTGCCTGCTGCTGTACGGTCAACCGCTTGGCGAGACGGCGCGTGCGCGCCTCGAAGTGATGCGCGAGACCGACGACGGCTTCCGGATTGCCGAGGAGGACTTGCGGCTGCGTGGCGCCGGTGAGTTGCTCGGTGTGCGCCAGAGCGGCCTGCCTGCGTTCCGTCTCGCCGATTTGGCCGCACACGCAGAGCTATTGGCGGTCGCGCGCGACGATGCGAAGCTGATCCTGGACCGCGATCCGACACTCCAAAGCCCTCGGGGCAAGGCGCTGCGGGTTCTGCTCTACCTTTTCGAACGGGATGCCGCCGCGGTCACTCTTCGGTCCGGTTAACGGCCGCGCTCGGCTCGTTGCGGTCTGCCCAGGTCTCGCCCGAGCCGGTGACCGGGGTGTCTTTGATCTGCTGCGGCCGCCGGTCCGGAGGCGTGACGATCCCCGCCGAGATGACCATCTTGATCGCTTCCTCGACCGACATGTCGAGCTTGACCAAGTCCTGCCGCGGCACGAAGAGCAGGAAACCGGACGTCGGGTTCGGCGTCGTCGGCAGGAAAACATTGATCAGCTCGTTGGCGACCAGGTTCTGCACCTCGCCCTCGGTCCGGCCGGTGATGAATCCGATGGCCCAGATGCCACGCCGCGGATATTCCACCAACACCGGCTGCCGGAACGCGTTCGACTGGTGCTGCAGAACGGTTTCGAGGATCTGCTTCGTGGCACCGTAGACGCTGCGGACGACCGGCATGCGGTTCAGCATGTTCTCGTAGAACCGCAGCACGATCCGGCCGACGAAGCCGGCGGTAAGCGCACCGACAAGGGTGATGAACACGATCAACACGATCAGGCCGAGGCCGGGCAGGCCGATCTCGTAACCCAGGTATTCCTTGAGATAGAAGTCGGGATTGTATTTCTGCGGGATCAGCGGAACGACGCGGCTGTCGACGAATTCGATCAGCCAAGTCGCCAGCGCGATGGTAACGGCCAGTGGCGTCGTAACCAGCACACCGGCCAGGAAATAGGCGCGCAGGCGGGCGAAAAAGCCGAGCGTCTTGACGCGACGCTTTTCCTCCTGGCCGTCGGTGGGGCCGGCCTGGCTCTCGGGATTCGTCGTCTCGACCTCGATATCGCCGTCTTCTGGGGAACGGTTGGCCACGCAAACCCTCTTTCAGTCCTTACGCACTGGAACAACAGCGCGGATCCATATATACGGGGGAATTTGCGAAATGCCAGAGCGACGTTGCCGGTCACGCTGCAAAAAACCGCCGAAATTCGGCCAGCGTGTCCGTCGGTGCCTCCTCGGGCAGGAAATGGCCGCAATCGATCGCCCGGCCCCGTGCGTCGCGAGCCTTCGCTTGCCACGTTGCGAGCACGTCGTAGCAGCGATGCATCAAACCCCTGGACCCCCAGAGGACGAGCAAGGGACACGCAATCCGGCGGTCGAGATCGGCTTCGTCGTGGTCAAGGTCGATGGTGGCCGCGGCGCGGTAATCCTCGCAGCTGGCATGGATCATCGCCGGCTCGCGAAAGCAGCGTCTGTATTCCGACAACGCGGCGGGCTCGAATCCCTCCATATCGGCGCTCCAGTGGCCGAGCTTGCGCTCGAGGTAGAAGTCCGGCGCGGCCCCGATCAACCGCTCCGGCAGGTCGAACGGCTGGCTGAGAAACAGCCAGTGGTAATAACCGTACGCAACGTCCCTGTTCAAGTTGGCGAAGATCGTATGGGTCGGAACGATGTCGAGGACGGCTGCGCGCTCGACCCGGTCCGGATGGTCGAGGCACATTCGGTGCACCACACGCCCACCCCTGTCGTGACCGGCTACCCGGAAGCGCCTGTACCCAAGAAACGCCATGACAGTGACCTGATCTTCGGCCATACGCCTCTTGGAATAGGTCTCATGCCTAGAATCACCGGTGGGCTTACCGCTATCGCCGTAGCCGCGCAGATCGGTAGCCACAACCGTGAAGCGTTCAGCCAGGGCCGGCGCGATCTTGCGCCACATCACATGTGTCTGCGGATAGCCGTGCAAGAGCAGCAGCGGCGGACCGCTGCCGCCGACGACGGCATTGATGGTGACCTCGCCGGCATCTATCCGCCGCCGCTCGAACCCATCAAACATGGTCCCTCCCGCAATCGTGACGAGGCGTGTTGCGCGATACAGGAATAGTGGACCCCGGCTGATGTATATCAACTGGAGAACCATTCCTGCCAGAGCCATGAGCGAAATCCCTCGTCTCCAGAGTCTCGCGGTGACAGTTCCGGCCGTGGAAATCCGCCAGCAGGATGTTGCTGAAGCCGCGGGTTCGGTGTTCTACGGCCGTCCGGATACCTTCGATCGCCTGCGTCCGATCTACACGAATGCGGGCATCGAACGGCGATTTTCCACCGTGCCTTTGTCCTGGTACGTAAGACCGCACGGTTGGCGGGAGCGCCATGATCTTTTCGTCGAGTCCGCCATCGACCTGCTGCAGCGGGCGGCAACGGATTGCCTCGATCAAGCCGGTGTCGCACCGGCGGAGGTCGACGGCATCTTGGTGATTTCCACGACCGGGATGACGGCACCGAGCCTCGACGCGCGTCTCCTCGAGCGCATGGACTTCCGGCATGACATCCAGCGTCTGCCTGTCTTCGGGCTCGGCTGCGCCGGCGGCGTACTCGGCCTGTCGCGCGCCGCGGCCCTGGCACGCGCCGAACCGGGTTCGCGCTGGTTGTTGCTGGTGGTCGAATTGTGCGGGTTGACGTTTCGCTCGAACGACCAATCGAACAGCAATATCGTTGCCACCGCCCTGTTCGGCGACGGCGCCGCTGCCGCGCTCATATCGTGCGATGCCGCCGGTCCGGCAATCGCCGCGGCCGGGGAACATACCTGGCCGGCCTCGCTCGACGTGATGGGCTGGCATGTCGAAGATGACGGATTCGGCGTGTTGTTCAGCCGCGACATTCCGGCCCTGGTGCGCGCCCGCTATCGCGCGGTCACGGACAACTTTCTGACGACGCATGGCTATACCCTCGACAACATTGACGTCTTCGTGATGCATCCCGGCGGCGCCAAGGTAATCGATGCGCTGCAGGACGCGCTGGGGCTGCCTGCGGAGGCGCTCGAGAGCGCCCGGACCGTGCTTCGGGATTACGGCAACATGTCGGCGGCCACGGTCCTGTTCGTGCTGCAGCGGGTGCTGCTGGGCGGATCGCGCGGCCGGATCCTGATGGGTGCGCTGGGCCCCGGGTTCACCGCCGGCTTCGCAATCCTCGAACAGGGCGGCTAGATGGGCCTTGCACAGTGGATCGTCATCGCCGTCGCCGCTGCGCGGCTGGCGGAACTCGCGCTATCCCGTCGAAACCAGCAGCGCCTGCTTGCGCGCGGCGGACACGAAATCGGCGCCGGGCATTATCCTGTCATCGTGCTCATCCACGTGGCATGGCTTGCGGCACTGTTTTTCGGAGTTCCCGGAACGGAGCCGCCGAACTGGATCCTGCTGGGGCTGTTTGCGGCCCTGCAGTGTTTGCGTGCCTGGATCATTGCCAGCCTCGGGCCGTACTGGACGACCCGCATCATTACGGTTCCAGGCGAGCCGCTGTCGCGGCGCGGTCCCTACCGCTGGCTGCGCCATCCGAACTACGCGGTGGTTGCCGCCGAGATCGCGATCCTGCCGCTCGCCTTCGGCGCATGGCACATTGCCCTCGTGTTTTCGGCGCTGAACGCGGCGCTGCTGGGCTGGCGCATCGCCGTCGAAAACCGGGTCCTTGACGAGCGTGCTCCGCAGGGAAACAGTCATTGACCCGGTCCGCCGCCCTCCTTATGTTCTGCCTCGCCCGCCGGCCCGCCGGCGGCCGGGGCCCGAGGGCGCGTAGCTCAGTTGGCAGAGCAGCTGACTTTTAATCAGCGGGTCGCAGGTTCGAATCCTGCCGCGCTCACCATTCCCGCCTCCCGCGATGACCGGAATTCGACTCATGACCCTCGACACTGCAGAGATCGGCGGCTGCCGAATCGCGTACCGCTTCGATGGACCCGTGGAGGCGCCGGTGGTCGTGCTGTCGAACAGCCTGTCGTCCAACCTGACCATGTGGGACGACCAGATCGCCGCCCTTACCTCGCACTACCGCGTGCTCCGATACGACCAGCGCGGCCACGGGCAAAGCGCCGTAACGCCGGCCCCTTACTCGTTCGATCTGCTCGCTGACGACGCGCACGGCCTGCTGTGCCACCTCGGCATCGACTCCGCGCATTTCGTAGGGCTGTCGATGGGCGGGATGACCGGGCAGGCGCTTGCTGTGCGCCATCCCGAGATCGTCAGGACCCTCGTCCTGTGCGACACATCGGCCCATATGCCGCCGCCTGCCATGTGGGACGAACGCATCGCCCTGGCCCGCGAGGGTGGCATGGCGGCGACCTCGGACGCGACCCTGGGCCGCTGGTTCACGGCATCCTTTCATGCTGCGCGGCCGGACGCCATCGAGCGGGTCCGGCAGATGATCGAGACAACCCCGGTCGATGGCTTTGCCGGCTGCTGCATGGCGATCCGCGACATGAACCAGATCGCAGACTTGCCCAGAATTGCGGCGCCGACCCTCGTGATCGTCGGCGCGGAAGATCCCAGCACGCCGGTCGCGGCGTCCGAACTGATCCATCAGCGGATATCCGGGTCCGAACTGGTGGTCATCGACGACGCGGCGCACCTGTCGAATATCGAGAAAGCCGACGAGTTTAACGCGCTCCTGCTGAATTTCCTGTCACGCCATTGAGCGGTCACCCGGCGGTACCGGCCCGGCCCCAGGGAAAGACACCGCGCGGTGGCAGGGTCCCACGCCCACCCAGCTGCTCGGCGATGCGGATACCCTCGTTCCACTTCGCCAGGCGTTCCGAGCGGGCGAACGAGCCGACCTTCAGCATGTGCGCCCCCCACCCGACAGCCAGATGCGTAATCGTCACGTCCTCGGATTCGCCGGAGCGGGCCGAGACGATGCCCGTCCAGCCGGCGCAATAGGCCGCCGCGAGCGCCGCTCGTGCTTCGCTGAGCGTGCCAGCCTGGTTCGGCTTGACGAGCAGCGCATTGCACCGTTCCGTTGCCGCGGCACGTTCCACGCGCCTCGCGTCGGTGACCAGGAGGTCATCGCCGACGATCGCAATTCGATCGCCCACTGCCGCGGTCAGACGCTGAAATCCCTTGGCATCGTCTTCGGCGACCGGGTCCTCGATCGCGACGATCGGGAAGCGGTCGACCCACCCGAGCAGCATTTCGATCAGTGCGTCGCTGTCAATCTCCCGGCGCTCGAGCCCCAGTCTGTACCGCCCGGCCCGGCCAAACTGCGATGCCGCAACATCAAGCGAAATGGCCATCTGCTGACCGGGCCTGAGTCGGGCGCGCTCGATCGCGGCGATCAGCAACTCGAGGCCCTCCTGGTTGCTCGCGAAGGCGGGCCAGTATCCGCCCTCTTCGGCAACGCCCAGCATGGATCCGCGCTCCACCATGAGCGCACCGGCCGCCCGGTACACCTCGGCCGTCCATTCCAGCGCCTCGACGTAATCCGCGGCACCCACGGCAATCACCATGTAGTCCTGGATGTCCACGCGTCGGCCCGCGTGCACACCGCCACCGAATATCTGGATTTCCGGTATCGGGAGGCGCGGCGGGCAATCTACTAGTAGATACTCCCAGAGCGCAAGACCCGCCGCCGCCGCCGCGGCCTGGACCGTCGCCATGGAAACCGCGACCGTGGCGTTGGCGCCGAGACGCCTCATGTCCGCCGTGCCATCGAGTGCAGCCAGTGTCGCGTCGACCGCCTCCTGGTCTTGCGCATCCATGCCGCACAGGGCGGGTGAAATTTCCTCAACGATGCCGTCGATTGCCCCCTGGACGTCGAGTCCCCCAAACGCCGCGCCGCCATCACGGCGTTCACGCGCCTCGCCGCGCCCCGTCGAAGCGCCCGCTGGAGCGATCGCCCTGCCATGGGCGCCGCCCCTCAGCCGGACCTCAGCCTCCACCGTGGGCCGCCCCCGCGAATCCCAGACGCGGCGCCCGATGATCGACGCGATGGTGGTCGCGCTCACAGCCCCAGCTCGCCGCGCCACGCGTCGCCGACCTCGCGCAGTCGCGCCGGCGGCGTGTCGAGGAACACCCGGGCGACACGGCGGATTCGGTCTTTTTGCTCTTCCGCGGTAACGTATTCGACTGGCGACCTGCCATCTGCCCGGCCGAGAAACAGGGCCGGCAGCAGGGTTGCCGCCCGTGCCTCGGCGTGGTCGCGAGGCTCCCAGTCCACACCCGCCAGCCAAGCATGGGCCAGCGCTTCGAAACAGGCCAAATACGCTGCGGACGACCCAGGATTCCACAGGCATTTCAACAACATGTGTTTCAGGCAGAAAGCGATGTCAAACACCGGATCGCCGTACCAGGCGCACTCCGCGTCGATAAACACCGGCCCAGCCGGGCCGAGCATGATGTTCTTCGGGCTGACATCGCCGTGGACCAGCGCCAGTCTGGTTTCGGCGGTGCGCCGAGACAGCTCGAACAGCTTGTCTCGCAGATCGGGGTGACGTGCTGCCGGCGCCTCGAGGTATGGTTCGAGACGGATTGCACGAAATATCCGTTCGGTAGCAAACTGATCTGCGACAGCCCGGTTGCGGGCGGTCGCCGCATGAATTAAGGCAATCCGGCGGCCGACCTCGGTTGCCACCTGCGGGTCGGCCCGCCCCTCCCGCAATTCCGCCTTCCATTGGCGATAATGTGAAGGGTCGAGATATTCCATTGCGAACAGGCCGACCTGCGGGTCGTGGCCGACGACCTTTGGTACCGCCTTTGGCTCGACGGTGGCCGCGGTTTCGAGCCAACCGACTTCGAATGCGTTGCGCTCCACCGGAGCGAACCAGTCGGTCTTGACCCGCAACTTCGGCAGCGCGCGCTTGATGCAGATGGTCCCGGAGGCGATTTCCACCCGCCAAGTATCCGAGGAAATGCCTCCACCCAGCTTCTTGAATCGCAGCGGACCGTCCCCTGTCGCAAGCCCCAGCCGGGCCAGCGCTGCCTCCAGGAAGGCGGTGTCGTCCATTTCGCCAGTGGCTGTCAACCTCGCCCCAGCTTGCGCTTCAGGTGGTCGTGCACGCGTGGCGGCAGGAACTGCTCGACATCGCCGCCCAACCGGGCGATCTCTTTTACGAAGCGCGACGATATGAATTGGTTGCGGTCGAGCGCCATCAGGAACACCGTTTCCACGTCGCTGTTCAGTCTGCGATTCATCGCCGCCATCTGGAATTCGTACTCGAAGTCGGATACGGCCCTGAGGCCGCGCACGATCACGTTGGCCCCGACGTCGCCTACGAAATGCATCAAGAGGTTATCGAACGCCTGGACTTCGATGGAGTCGCGCGCCGCCTCTGGCAGTGCCTCGATTCCAGCTTTCACGAGTTCCACGCGCTCATCGACTTCGAACATTGGTTCCTTGCCGGCATTGGTCGCGACCGCGACGATCAACCTGTCAACCAGATGCAGCGCCGAGCGGGCGATGATGTCGAGATGGCCGACGGTAATTGGATCGAACGTGCCGGGATAGACCCCGACTCTCGCATGACTCGCCATGATTACCCTATCCAGTCGTGATGCCCGTTTATTCGCCGTTGGATGCGGCCGGATCGTTGTCGTGGTCGTCGTCATCGGGCAGATGCGCGACCGAAACCACGCGCTCGTCCTCCTCGACCCGAAATAGCGTTACACCTTGCGTTTTCCGACCGGCGATCCGGATGTCGTCCACCGGGCATCGAATCAGTTGCCCCTTGTCGGTTACCAGCATGATCTGGTCGGTCGGCTCGACCGGGAAGGCCGCGACGACAAGGCCATTTCGCTCCGCCACATCGATATTGGCGATGCCTTTGCCGCCACGTCCGGTTATCCGGTATTCATATGCCGAGCTGCGCTTGCCGTATCCCTTTTCGGTCACGGTCAAGATGAACTGCTCGTTCTCGGCCAACTCGGCGAATTTGGCGGGCGGCAATTCGGCCGGCGCGGGCTCTGCCTCGCCCTCCTCGTCGCTGGCGCGTCGCAGAGCGGCCGCGGCACGCAGGTAATCGGCGCGCACCTCCATGTCGATCTCGGCATGGCGCAGCACGGTCATCGATATGACCTCGTCGTCGCTGTCGAGTTTGATGCCGCGCACGCCAGTGGAGGTGCGGCCGCTGAACACGCGCACGCCCGTGACCGGGAAGCGGATGCACATGCCGCCGCGGCTGGACAGCAGCACATCGTCGTCTTCCGTACAGGTCTTGACGCCGACGAGCCGGTCGGCGGCGCCCAGTTTCATCGCAATCTTGCCGTTGGCCTTGATGTTGACGAAGTCGGACAGGCGGTTGCGACGGACATTGCCGCCGGTCGTGGCGAACATGACGTTGAGCTCGCCCCAACTCTCCTCGTCTTCCGGCAACGGCATGACCGTGGTGATCGTCTCCCCCGATTCCAGCGGCAGCAGATTGACCATGGCCTTGCCGCGCGCCTGCGGGCTGCCCTCCGGCAGACGATAGACCTTCATCTGGTAGACCATGCCGCGCGACGAGAAGAACAGGACCGGCGTGTGCGTCGAGGCCACGAAGACCTGGCTGACGAAGTCCTCCTCGCGGGTGCTCATGCCGGCGCGGCCCTTGCCGCCGCGGCGCTGCGCCCGATAGGTCGAGAGCGGCACCCGCTTGATGTAGCCGCCGTGGGTGACGGTGACCACCATGTCCTCGCGCTGGATCAGGTCCTCGATGTCGTGCTCGAACTCCGCCTCTTCGATGGTCGTGCGTCGGTCGTCTCCGAACCGCTCACGCACGTCGCGCAGTTCGCCGCGCATCACCTCGAGCAGACGTGTCCGTGACTGCAGGATTTCGATTAGATCCTTGATCTTCGTGGCCAAATCCTCGGTTTCGCCCGTCAGGCGGTCACGCTCCAGCCCGGTCAGCCGCTGCAGCCTCAGGTCCAGGATTGCCCGCGCCTGTACCTCGGACAGGCGGTACATGCCCTTGATCACCTCATGTCCGGGATCGTCTATCAACTGGATGAAGGGTTCGACGTCCCCGGCGGGCCAGTCGCGGCCCGTAAGGGCCGCGCGTGCCGCGGCCGGGTCCGGCGCACTCCGTATCAATTCGATAATCGGGTCGATATTGTTGATCGCCACCAGCAGGCCGGCCAGAACGTGGGCGCGCTCCCTCGCCCGCCGCAGTTCGAACGCCGTGCGGCGGGTGATCACCTGCTCCCGGAATCCGACGAAGGCGGCGATCACGTCCTTGAGAGACATCTGCTGCGGCTGACCGAGATTAAGCGCCAGGGCATTGACTCCGAAGCTGGTCTGCAGCGGCGTGTGGCGGAATAGCTGCGCCAGTACGACTTCAACCATGGCGTCGCGACGAAGTTCGATGACCACCCGGACCCCGTCCCTGTCCGATTCGTCCCGCAGATCCGAGATTCCCTCGACCAGCTTCTCGCGCGTCACCTCGGCAATTCTCTGGAGAAGCCGGGCCTTGTTGACCTGATAGGGGATCTCCGTCGCGACGATGGCCTGGCGGTCCTTGCCAATATCTTCTATGTGGGTGCGGGCGCGCATCACGATCGATCCGCGCCCGGTATGGTAGGCGGCACGGACTCCGGACCGGCCCAGAATGATGCCGCCGGTCGGAAAATCCGGTGCCGTTACGTGGTCAATCAGCCCGTCGATGCTGATGGCCGGGTCCTCGATATACGCAAGACAAGCGTCGATGACCTCGCCAAGATTATGCGGCGGGATGTTGGTCGCCATGCCGACGGCGATGCCGCCCGCGCCGTTGACCAGCAGGTTCGGGAAGGTCGCCGGGAGGACCGTCGGCTCGTGCTGCGTGTTGTCGTAGTTCGGCTGGAAATCGACGGTTTCCTTATCGATGTCCGCCAGCATCGATTCCGCGGCTTTGGTCAGCCGGGCTTCGGTATAGCGGTACGCAGCGGGCGGATCGCCGTCCATCGAGCCGAAATTGCCCTGACCGTCGACCAGCGGGATGCGCATCGAGAAGTCCTGCGCCATGCGCACCATCGCATCATAGATCGACTGGTCGCCATGCGGATGGTAGGAGCCGATCACGTCACCGACGATGCGCGCCGACTTTTTGTATGGTTTGTCAGAGGTATAGCCACCTTCCTTCATGGCGTAGAGGATGCGGCGGTGCACCGGCTTGAGGCCGTCGCGCACGTCGGGCAGCGCGCGGCCGACGATCACGCTCATCGCGTAATCGAGGTAGGAGCGCTTCATCTCCTCTTCGATCGTTACCTGGGGTACGCTCGCGAGGTCCTTTGGCGTGGTGTCGTCGATGCTCAATGTCGGCGGAGTCGTTTCATCAGGGGGCGCCGAAATCTAGCCCGTTTCGCACCTTCGAACAACAAAATAAGCCATTTCTTAACGAGTATTGGGGCGGTCCGTCCGTGCCTCGATCGTCAGGAATTCCCGCCAAAACAGGACACCCTCGGCGACGCTTTCATCGAGCTCACGTGCCGTCCGGTACCCGGCGTAGACGGCTGCGGCGATGGTCGACGGCGCGAAACAGTCGCCGATCATTGGCAAGGCGCAACGAGCCAATCGCCCGAAAACCCTGCGAAAAGCTGTTGCATCGGTCGATTCGCGCAGGCACCCTGTCCTGGGACAGGGCGCGTAGCCGCGCATTCGCTGTCCGAATCGTCAGCTCCAACCCGGCGCACCAATGCCGAGCCCGTTGTCGGCGGTGCAGCCATCTCCGGACGGCAGCAGAATCATGCGGTTTTCCTCGCTGACAGAGCGGATTTCGGGCGAAGGCGCGCGGGCTTGGGAAATCCACAACCGGGCAGTCAAACGCAAGCGCGCCGGTGACGACATCATCCTGTTGAGCATCGGCGACCCCGACTTCGACACGCCACCGGCGATTGTCGATGCCTGTATCGCCAGTCTACGCGCCGGCAACACCCATTACACCGCCATTTCCGGCGAACCGGCGCTGCGCGCTGCGATCGCCCGGTACCATACGGCGATCTCCGGTGCGGCCTGTAGCCCGGAACAGGTGGTGGTCTTCCACGGCGCCCAGAACGCCCTCTATTCGGCCGTCATCTGCCTGCTGGACCAGGGCGACGAGATGATCGTGCCGGAGCCGATGTACGTCACCTACGAGGCGGTCGTCGGCGCCTCCGGCGCGCGAATGGTCACGGTTCCCTGCCCGTGCGAGGCCGGATTCCATCCCGATTTCGACGCCATGGCGGCGGCGGTCACTCCGCGGACCCGCGCCGTCCTCCTCAACACGCCGAACAATCCGACCGGAACCGTGCTGACCGCGGACGAACTGGCGGCGGTGGCCGATTTGTGCCGCCGGCACGATCTGTGGCTGATCTCGGACGAGGTGTACGCCACACTTACCTTCGAGCGAGACCATCTCAGCCCATGTGCACTGCCCGGCATGGCGGAGCGGACGGTGACTGTGAACAGCCTGTCGAAATCGCATGCCATGACCGGCTGGCGACTCGGCTGGACGGTCGCGCCGGCCGAGCTGACGCCGCATCTCGCGAATCTTGCGCTGTGCATGCACTACGGGTGCCCGGGATTCATCCAGGACGCCGCGGCCGCAGGCCTCGATCGCCAACCGCCTGAAATCGCCGCGATGAAGGCCGAACTCAGGGCGCGCCGTGACCTCGTCTGCGCCCGCCTCGACGGCGCCAGCGGTCTTTCCTGCCTGAAACCGGAGGCGGGCATGTTCGTCATGCTCGACGTGCGGCGTATTGGCGTCGGCGCCTTCGAATTCGCCTCGGGTCTGCTCGAATCGCACGCGGTATCCCTGTTGCCGGCCGATGGGTTTGGCCAGAGCGCGCGCGGGCATCTGCGCCTCGGCCTGTGCTCCGGGCAGGACGAGTTGGCAACGGCTTGCGACCGGATCATCCGATATACCCAGACAGTATCACAGCGTTGATGCTCCGATAAATAGGCTTGATGCCTATTTTGCAAGGTCGGAAGCCTTTCTATTCCACCGCTTTGGGCAGGGTTGACGGAACCAGCCGTGTTCCTAAACCTGTTCGGGCATATTCGGCCGGATCTCGATGAGCGTCGGTCCCGGCGCCGCGAGGGCGTCCTGCAATTCGTATCTCAGGGCATCGAGCGAGGACGGGCGCACGGCGCGGCAACCATAGGACTCAGCCAGCATCGCGAAGTCCGGATTGCGCGCGGTCACGCCGATCTCGGGGATGCCGGCCGCGACCATATCGTCGCGGATCTGCCCGAGACCCTCGTTGTTCCACAGCAGGACCGGCAGTGCCAGCCCCAGTTCCACGGCGGTTCCCAGTTCCGGCAGGGTGAACTGGAAGCCGTAATCGCCGACCAGCGCAACGCCCGGGCGGTCCGGGTTCGCCAGCTTGGCGCCGATCGCCGCCGGCAGCGCGTATCCGAGGGTGCCGAACCCCGACGGATGGAACCAGCGGCGCGCGCGATCCACCGGAAAGGCGGCATTTCCCGTATAGGCGATTTGCGTCATGTCGGTTGCAACGAACCCGTCCGCCGGCAACGCCGCCCGGATTGCGTCGAGAACCCGGATATGCTCGCGCGCCAGCGCCCCTCGAGCCGCGGCAATCTCCAGACGGACGGCGGCGACAGGCGCCACCTGGCGATCCGTCGGCAGGTTCGATGCGACATTGCCCAGCGCGGCGACGAACGCTGCGGCATCGGAGCGGATCGCAAGCCGCGGCGCGGCATTGATTGTGAGTTGCGCGTCATCGATGTCGACGCGCATGACCGTCCCGCCCAGATCCAGCGGATTGTTCGACCATGATTCGGTCTCGGACAGCTCGGACCCGATCACCAGCACGAGGTCCGCCGCGGCCAGGAACGATTGCGTCGGCCGCCGTGCAAGCGTCGCGCCCAGCGACAGCAGATGCGATTCCGGGACGATGCCCTTGCCGGCCGACGTCGTGACCACGGCCGCACCGATGGCCTCTACGAGGCGCAGGATGCCGGCCTGGGGCACGGCGACCGCGCCTCCGCCAAGAACGAAAACCGGTCTGTGTGCCGCTGCCAGCAGGTCGCGGGCGTTGCGCACGGCGTCTTCGTCCGGGGTCGGCGGTGGCGCCATGGCGCCAGGCTGCCAGGTCGCTTCGACGGGTCCGGCGAGGACATCAAGCGGCACCGAGAGGTGCATGGGGCGGGGGCGGCGGGATGCGAAGTTCAGGAAGGCGCGATGAAGGAACGCAGCGACGTCCGCCGGTCCAGCGGCAACGTGGCTTTCCCCGGTCAGCGGCGCGGTCACCGCACGCTGGTCGACGATCTCGTGCAGACGCCCCCTCCTCCGCCCAAGGTCCGCGCTGGCATTGACCGATGAGATCACCAGCATGGGTACAGAATCGGACATCGCCTGGCCGATCGCGGTGGCGATATTCGTCACGCCGGGGCCGGTGATGACGAAACATACGCCTGGACGGCCGCTGGAGCGCGCGTAGCCGTCCGCCATGAAGCCGGCCCCCTGTTCATGCCGGGAAAGAACATGGCGCATGGAGGAGCCTGCCAGGCCCTTGTAGAGCTCAAGCGTGTGGACGCCGGGAATTCCGAAGACGGTGTCGACCCCATAGGCCTCCAGCAGACCGGCGATCGCCGCGCCGCAGCTCAAATTCCCGGCCATGGCCCGCCCCGTGCAGGCCTCAGAAGGGAATTTCGTCGTCCAGGTCGCCGCCGGACGGGCCCGCGGGCCGGTCTCCGCCCTGATCGTAGCCGCCGGCGGCATAGTCGCCACCGCCCTCGCCGCGGCCGTCCAAGAGCACCAGGCTGCTGCGGAAGCGCTGCAACACGACCTCGGTGGTGTATCGTTCCTGCCCGCTCTGGTCCGTCCATTTGCGGGTCTGGAGCTGACCTTCGAGGAAGACCTTCCGACCCTTCTGGAGATAGCGCTCGGCGACATCGACCAGCTTCTCGTCGAAAATCACCACCCGGTGCCATTCCGTGCGCTCCTGCATCTCGCCGCTGTTGCGGTCGCGCCAGCGTTCCGACGTGGCGACCGAGAGATTGCACANNACCTCGGGGTCGCGACCGAGATTGCCGACGAGAATGACCTTGTTGACGCTGCCTGACATCGATTTCAGTCCCGAATTTGCCGTTGTCCCTTGCCTTCAGTCGTGATCCGCGCCGACCCCGCAGGCGCCCGACGGACCGGCGAAGACTATAACGGCTGCGTCGCCGGGTCGCCACCCGCATTCGGGCGATATCTGGGCTTTCTCAACGCCGCAGCCGACCCTATATTGATGCTCTGCCCTGGCGTTGGAACATCGACCGGCCGATGCACAAGACAATCAGCGTACGCGGCGCCCGCGAGCATAATCTGAAGGGCGTCGACGTCGACCTGCCGCGCGACCGGCTGGTCGTGATCACCGGACTCAGCGGGTCGGGCAAGTCGTC
>JABAOD010003753.1_pt2 | contig 35201 bp, 33 predicted proteins | sample 7062151 | NCBI WGS metagenome assembly JABAOD01 (sample SAMN14538626, study PRJNA623070) | marine sediment metagenome | biome: marine biome [ENVO:00000428]; feature: marine pelagic biome [ENVO:01000023]; material: deep marine sediment [ENVO:00002113] | place: India: Gulf of Khambhat ... | reverse complement strand
GAGGAGAACCAGGTGTCGAGCACGTCCGGATCGCGGGTGAGTTCCGCGTCCTTGCCGTAATGCGCCTTCGCCGCCGTTTGCGCCTCTTCTTCCGTCTCCTCGACGAAGACCTTGCCGTCCGGCCCGTACCAGGCCGGGATCTGATGCCCCCACCACAGCTGGCGCGAGATGCACCAGGGCTGGATATTGCGCATCCACTCGTAATAGGTCTTGGTCCAGTTCTCGGGCACGAACCGGGTGCGCCCCTCCTCCACCGCCGCGATCGCCGGTTTCGCCAGGCTCGCCGCGTCGGCGAACCACTGGTCGGTCAGCCACGGCTCGACCGGCACGCCGCCGCGGTCGCCGTACGGCACCATGTGCACGTGGTCGTCGATCTTGTCGATCAGCCCCTCGGCCTCGAGGTCCGCAAGCACCTGCTTGCGTGCGTCGAACCGGTCCATGCCGCGGTATTTCTCGGGCACGCTGTCGTTGAGCCGCGCCTCGGCGTCGAAGATGTTGATCACCTCGAGATCGTGCCGGCGGCCGACCTCGAAGTCGTTGAAGTCGTGCGCCGGCGTGATCTTGACCGCGCCGGAGCCCTGCTCCGGATCGGCGTGCTCGTCGGCGACGATGGGAAGGCGCCGTCCGACCAGCGGCAGGATGGCGTGCTTGCCGATCAGGTCCTTGTACCGGGGATCTTCCGGATTGACGGCCACGGCGGTATCGCCCAGCATCGTCTCGGGCCTGGTCGTGGCAACGATTATATATTTGTTTTCAGAGTCTTCGATCGGATACTTGAAGTGCCACAAATGACCCTTCACCTCGTGCTGCACGACCTCCAGATCCGAGATCGCGGTGTGCAGCTTGGGGTCCCAGTTGACCAGCCGCTTGTCCTTGTAGATCAGGCCCTGCTTGTAGAGCGCGACGAACACCTTGAGGACGGCGCGGCTCAGCCCCTCGTCCATGGTGAAGCGCTCGCGGCTCCAGTCGCACGAGGCGCCGAGCCGGCGCAGCTGGCCGGTGATCGTGCCGCCCGATTCCTCTTTCCACTGCCAGACCTTTTCCAGGAACTTCTCGCGCCCGAGATCGCGGCGCTTGACGCCCTCCTCCTCGAGCATGCGCTCGACCACCATCTGCGTTGCGATGCCGGCATGGTCGGTGCCCGGCTGCCACAGCACGTTGAGGCCCTGCATGCGCTTGCGGCGGATGAGGATGTCCTGCAGCGTGTTGTTGAGCGCGTGGCCCATGTGCAGGCTGCCGGTGACGTTCGGCGGCGGGATGACGATGCAGTACGACTCCGCGTTCTCGCTGCTGCCGGCCGCGAAATCGCCGTTCGTCTCCCACTGCGCGTAGTGCTTTGCCTCGACCTCGTCCGGCCGCCAGCTCTTGTCCAGCATCGCTGAACGCCTCGTTCCTGTCAGATTGTCACGCCCGGGCCGCACGGGACGGGCCCGGGACGTTCTAGTCGTCGGCCGGCGTCCGGTCCACCAGTTTCTGGATTTCCCGCCGCACGACGCGCTCGACGATGCCCGGCAGGTTCTCGTCGATCCACTGGCGCAGCATCGGGCGGAGCAGCGCCTTGACGATCTCCGAGACCGTGGCGTCGCCGTCGCCGAGCCGCAGCCGGCTCATCTTCTCCTCCATGGCCCGGCTGAGTTCGCCGAGCGCGGCCGTGGTCGCCGACGACGTTGTATCGGAGACAATGTCCTCTCCGGCGGTCTGCGGCTGGTCGGCTGGTGGCGCCGGGGGTTCGTCGGACGTGGCCATGACGGCTTCCTCTTCCTGTTGCTGGGGTCCGTCCTCGAGCGGGAATTCTGCGGCAACCTCCGGTTCTGCCGCGCTCGGCGCCTCCGCCGCCGGCGCCGGCTTGGTGACCAGAAGCTCTGAGCCCGCAGGTTTTGCTGCCGGCGACTCGGGTTCCGCAGGTTTCATTGCCGCAGGCTCTGCAGCGCCGGATTCATCTTCCTGCGACGCGGCGGCCGGGCTGCGAATCCCAAGCACTGGCTCGCGGCGCTCCCCGGACGCTTCGGCGGCGCGGTCCGGCGCCGCCACCTCGACCGGCTTGAGGATCGGCTCGCGCCGCTTCTCCGGCTCCGGCGTGCTCTCCAAAATATCCGTCAGGTCGAGGATGTCGTCCTCATCCACTGCCGGCGCGCCCTCGGGCGCTGCAGCCGGCTGGCCGGCCTGCGCATTGTCTTCGGTGATGATCCGGCGAATCGATCCGAGGATCTCGTCCATCGACGGATCTTTCTGTCCGCTGCTCTTGCTCATCCTGCGTTCTTTCCGTAGCCCATGCAACACACTGAACTGTATTCGGTCATGGTTTATGAAAGGTTGACCTGTCAATCATTACCGATGCCGGTGCCCCAGAGCTTACGTCTGACCTTATTATAATAGGCCTTTTCATCATAATACTCGACCGGTAAGCCGAAATTACGCGCCGTCAGCCGACCGACCGACGCCAGGACCTCGAGGCCGGCAACGAATGAATCCCGTTTTGCGGACACCAGGTTGACCTGCGCCTGCAGCAGCTCCTGTTCTGCGTTAAGCACGTCGAGCAGGATCCGCGAGCCCACCCGGGCCTGCTCACGCGTGCCCTCCAGCGCGGTTGTGTTGGCCTCGACCTGACTCTCGAACTGAGATTCACGGGCCCGTGCGACGGCCAGCGCCTGCCAGGCCGCCGTGGCCGTAGCCCGCGTCAGCCGCTCTGTCTCGGTGACGACGACGCGCCGCTCGCTGGCCGCCTGCTTGGCCTGGCGGACACGGGCGCTCGGCCCGCCTCCCTGATACAGCGGGATGTTGAGCTGCGCCGTGATGCTCGCCGAATCCGTCTCGCTGCCCTCCGAGGTGATCTCCTCGCTGTGCGATACCCGGCCGTCGAGCGACAGGGTCGGCCGCATTTCGCCCTTGGCGAGCGCAATGTCGTTAATCGATGCCTGCTCCCGGTAGCGGGCGGCAATGAGGTCCGGATTGTCGGTCTGGGCGACTTCCAAGGTTTCCGGCAAGGACCTCGGCAGGCCGCCGACCGGTGGCGGGGTGCCCAGGTTCTCCGGCGCCTTGCCGATGACGCGGACGTATTCGGCGCGGGCCGCCTCTAGGTCACCCTGCGCCTGGATCCGCCCGGCAACAGCGCCGGCCAGCCGGGCCCGTGCTTGGGCGACATCGGTCAGCGTCAATTCGCCGACCCGATAGCGATCCTCGGTGGCGTTCAACTCACGGCGCAGCACCTGTTCGGTCTTTGTGTTCAGCTCCAGGACAGCGGTCGTACGCAAAACGTCGATATAGGCTGTCGCCGCCTCCAGCAGAACCGACTGTTCGACCGATCGCAAAACCGCCCGCTCGGCGAGGATCAGGTTTTGCGCCCGTGACACCCCGGCGACCGTTCTCCCGCCGCTGTACAGTGGCTGGCTGAGGGACAGGCCGTAGGACAACGGTTGCAGGTCCTGTTGCCCGATGATGGCGGAATCGACGGAGGATACCCCGGCATCGCCGGTTGCCGAGACGGTCGGCAGCCAGCCGCTGCGCGCCTCGGGCAGGGTATCATCGGTGGCGCGCAGCCGCGCCCGCTGCGCCAGCAAAGTGGGGTTGTTCGTGTATGCCGCAGCGAGCGCCTCGTTCAGCGTTTCCGCCGCGGACGGCTGAAATCCGGCCATCGAAACGAGGAGCCCCAGAAAAGCGGAGCGGCCCAGCTGCAATTTGCTCGTTGTTCGTTTCGCGGGGGCCGTCATGTCAGAACACGAATTCCGGCGGACGCCGGAACGCCTCCAGCAGCGGCACGTTCGCGTCGCGCACCGCGCGCCGCGAAAAATGCCCGCCGCTCCTGTAGATTACCGTTACGCGGCCAATACCGTCCTCTTCGATGACGGCAACCAGCCGCCCACCGTCACCGAGCTGGCCGAGGATCGCATCGGGAATTCGCTCGACCGCACCCTCGATCAAGATGACATCGAACGGTGCGTGTTCGGCACAGCCCTCCTCGAGCGGCCCCTCGATCGCGACGACGTTGTCGGGAGCGATTTCGCTGTACAGCTCGCTGGCCCGGGCCGCCAGCTCCGGGTCGCTCTCCAGTGCGAACACCGTGCCAGCGAGGCGCGCCAGGATGGCCACCGCGTAGCCGGTGCCGCTTGCGATATCGAGCACCACGTCGGAAGGCTGGATCTCGGCTGCCTGGATCATCGAGGCGAGGATCAGCGGCTCCATGATGTAGCGCCCATCGCCGATTGCCAGGTCCTCGTCGACATACGCGATGCCCTGCATCTGCTCAGGCACGAAGCGTTCGCGCGGGACCGTCTCCATGATTTCGAGCAGCGGCTCGTCGATGATCCTGTTGGTCCGCAGCTGGCTTTCGATCATGTTTCGTCTGGCGGTGCCGAAATCCATCTCGGGCGTCTCCCACTAGCGAGCGGCCGCACGGCGCGGCCGAACCGTACCCTTATAAGCAGCTTGCGCCCCGAAAACAACGTATTGCACTGCGGCAAATGCGCTGCACCGGCTTGACCGGGCTTCGGCGGCGCCGTATATGACGGGCGCGGGGCGGGTGCCCGGCCGGTCGTGGCCGGTCGCCCCCGCCGGTCCGGTGGCAGAGTGGTTATGCAGAGGCCTGCAAAGCCTTTTACGTCGGTTCGATTCCGGCCCGGACCTCCAGATGCGGCTGGCGCCAGCGTCGGTATCGCCGCGCCATGCCGGAACGCTTTGCAAGCCCCCGCGGTTTTGCTATAACCGCGCCGCCCGCCGGGCCGGGCGCGCGGAAGGGTGTGCGAAGGCCCGGCCGCTACCCTGATCCCCGGTAGCTCAGTTGGTAGAGCAGGTGGCTGTTAACCACCGTGTCGGCGGTTCGAGTCCGTCCCGGGGAGCCAACGAAGACAAGGGGCCGCGTCGAAATGGCGCGGCCCCTTTTTTGCCGCCTGATGCGGCAGCGAACATTTGGCTCAAAGTATGCTCGGTCCGCGGCGGCGTCCGTGCTATAGTTCGCATCAGCTGACCGGATGGAGGTGTGCATTGGCAACGGTCCTGATCGTCGGCGCCAGCAGAGGCATTGGCCTGGAGACCGTCAAGTGCGCGCTCGACGCAGGCCATAAGGTGCGCGCGGTGGCCCGTTCCGCCGGCCGCATCCCCATTGACAGCCCCGACCTCGAGAAGATTGCCGGCGATGCGCGCGACCCGGCGGTCGTCAAGCCCGCGCTGGGACGGGCCGATGCGGTCATCGAGACGCTCGGGGTCGCCCCGGGCCCAGGCGCGGTCCTGAGGCCGGTCCGGCTGTTCTCCGATGCGACGCGCGTCGTCGTCGACCTGATGGTGCAGTCCGGCATCAAACGCCTCGTCTGCGTGACCGGGCTCGGCGCCGGAGATAGCCGCGACAGGGGCGGCTTCTTTTACAGTTTCGTCCTGCTGCCGCTCGTCCTCGGGCGCGTCTACGACGACAAGGACGTGCAGGAGCAGATCATCCGCAACAGCACGCTCGACTGGGTGATCGTGCGCCCGGGCCTGCTGACGGGCGGGCCGCGGACCGGCGCGTACCGTGCCCTCACCGACCCGGCCGACTGGCACATGGGAAGAATCTCCCGCGCCGACGTCGCCGACTTCCTCGTCCGCCAGATCGACGACGACACCTATCTCGGCAAGACGCCCCTGCTGATCTACTGAGGCACGACCGGCCGGATCCAACCGAGACTCCGCCGCCGCCGCGAATAGGACGGCACTCCCCGTGCCCGCAGCCGGCGATCGGGAAATGTCCGATTTCGTTGCCCGCGGTCCGGCAGCGTGTATCATCGGCCGTGCCGAGGACGAGCATCAACAGGACCGAACGTCGGGGCGAGGGAGGATCATGGCACAGCGCGCAGGGCGGGACGTCGCTCCCATCGGCGGCGGCATCGCGGTCGCCGGCCTGTCGTATCGCTACGGGACGAAGCTGGCGTTGGACGACGTGACGTTCACCGTCGCGCGCGGGCATTTCTGCGCTCTCCTCGGGCCGAACGGGGCCGGCAAGTCGACGCTGTTCGCGCTGCTTACGCGGCTCTTCACGGCGCCCGAGGGCCATCTGGAGATCGCCGGCTTCGATCTGTCCCGCAAGACCGCCGCGGCACTGGCCCGGCTCGGCGTCGTGTTCCAGCAGCCGACCCTGGACCTCGACCTGACGGTGCGGCAGAATCTCCAATATTTCGGGGCCTTGCACGGCCTTCCCGCGAAAGGGATCGAACAGCGCAGCCGGGACGGCCTCGCTGCATTCGAGATGGCACACCGGCTCGACGAGAAGGTGCGGCAGCTCAATGGCGGCCACCGCCGCCGCGTCGAGATCGCCCGCGCGCTGCTGCACGAGCCGACGGTGCTGCTCCTCGACGAACCGACCGTCGGGCTCGACGTGCCGACCCGCGCCGCGATCGTCGAGCGGGTCCACGCGCTGTGCCGCGACCGGGGCCTCACCGTCCTGTGGGCGACGCACCTCGTCGACGAGGTGCGGCCGGAGGATGACCTGATCGTGCTGCACGAGGGCGTGATCCGCGGCCAGGGGCCGGTGCGCGAGGTACTCGAGTCGTGCGGCGCCGCCGACGTCGCCGATGCCTTCGCCCGGCTGACACGTAGGACGGTGGCGGCATGATGCCCGGTGTCGCGACCTACGCCCGCTGCCTGTGGGGCATCCTGTGGCGCGAGGGCCTGCGCTTCGTCCACCAGCGCGAGCGGTTCGTCGCCGCGCTGGTGCGCCCGCTGGTCTGGCTCGTCGTGTTCGCGGCCGGATTCCGCGCCGCCCTCGGCGTCTCGATCATCCCGCCCTACGAAACCTACATCACCTATGAGACCTACATCGTGCCGGGACTGGTCGGCATGGTGCAGCTCTTCAACGGCATGCAGACATCGCTGTCGCTGGTCTACGACCGCGAGGTCGGCAGCATGCGGGTGCTGCTGACCAGCCCCCTGCCCCGCTGGTTTCTTCTGGTCTCGAAGCTCATCGGCGGCTGCGCCGTCTCGGTGCTGCAGGTCTACGTGTTCCTGCTGATCGCCTGGCTGTTCGGCATCCGGATGGAGCCGCTGGGCTACCTCGCCCTGCTGCCGGTGCTGCTGCTGACCGGGACCATGCTCGGCGCCGTCGGGTTGGTGCTGTCGTCGACGATCCGCCAGCTCGAGAACTTCGCCGGGGTCATGAACTTCGTGATCTTCCCGATGTTCTTCCTGTCGTCGGCGCTCTACCCGCTGTGGAAGATGCAGGAATCGAGCCTGCTGCTGTACCGGATCTGTGCCTGGAATCCGTTCACCCACGCCGTCGAGCTGATCCGCTTCGCCCTGTACCTGTCGTGGAACGGCACCGCACTGGCGTGGACCGCGGGGTCGCTCTCCGTCTTCCTCGGCATCGCCATCGTCGCCTACGATCCGCGGCACGGCATGATCCGGCGCCGCGGCGGCGCCTAAGCTGCGCGGGCGCGGGCCCGTTGCACTGAAACGAGCCCGTGCGTTAGGGTTTTCCGCGGCTTCCGGCGGAACCTCGCGGACGCCTGCCGTCCCGGCGCCACGGTCCGCAGCTCACGGCCCGGTGCCGCTTCCCTACCCCTTGCCGCCCTTCAGCTCCGCCGCGTCGAGCCAGATCGTCACCGGCCCGTCATTGACCAGGGCCACTTTCATTTCGGCTGCGAAACGACCCGTTTCCACCACCAGCCCCAGGCTCCGCAGCACGTCGCAGAAGCGCTCATAAGTCGCGTTCGCGGCGTCCGGCGCGGCGGCGCGGATGAAGCTCGGCCGGTTGCCCTTGCGGCAGTCGCCGGCAAGCGTGAACTGGCTGACCGCCAGCACCGCGCCGCCGACGTCGAGGACCGAGCGGTTCATCTTGCCGGCGTCGTCCGGGAAGATGCGCAAATTGGCGGTCTTTCGCGCGAGCAGGGCGACGTCGTCCGGCGCATCGCCCGCCTCGGCGCAGAACAGCACGAGGAGGCCCCGGCCGATTTCGCCCAGCGTCTCCTCGCCGACGCGGACCGAGGCTTCGCTGACGCGCTGGACGAGCGCCTTCACCCGTCGAGCTCGCCGAGCACCTTCTTGGCGATGCGGTGGCATTCGACGCCGCACGGCACGCCGGCGTAGATCGTGATCTGCATCAGGATGGCGCGCAGCTCCTCGCGCGATACGCCGTTCTTGAGGGCGCCGCGGAAATGCAGCTCCCACTCGTGCATGCGGTTGAGCGCCGCGATCATGGCAAGGTTGATGATGCTGCGGGTCTTGCGGTCCAGCGTCTTGTCGCCCCAGGCGAGGCCCCAGCAGTACTCGGTCACCACCTCCTGGAACTCGCGGTTGAAGTCGTCGGCCCGGGCCAGCGCCGCCTCGACGTACTCCGCGCCGAGCACGTCCTTGCGTTCCTTCAGTCCCCTGTCGAACCGCTCCTTGTCCATGAATGCCTCCTGGTATGACGTTCCGGTGAAAGGAAAAACCCGGCCGCAGACTAACGCAGCCGCGCGGCCAATGCGACAGCGGGAATATGCCGGGACCGTCCGGTCCTGCAAACCCGCCGCCGCAGCGTCTGGAAGGCCTCTTACTTACGGGATCATGCCTGATTGCTGCGCGACGGCAGCCCCCATCCGCGTCACTCGCCACGACCGATCCGGACCCGTGGCGGACGCCGAACTTCTGGTGTTTGACGGCAGCCATGCTGTGCTCAGTCAGAGTAGGAGAAATCCAGATCGTCGCCAGTACCAGGCAGGCTGTTGTCGCCGTCGCAGCCGCAATTAAATAGTCTGGTTGAAGCCACGGTCTCGTCGGTCCTGCAGATCTCCTCAAAAGCGATGCGGATCGACGCCAATCGAGGAGACGGCACATGAGAGAAACCTTCGATGCAATCATCATCGGTGCGGGGGTGATCGGCACGGCGATCGCACTCGGACTGGCGCGAAAAGGGTTGTCGGTGCTCGGCGTCGACAGGTTGCCGGCCGCGGGTTACGGCTCGACCTCGGGATCCTGTGCCATCGTCCGCCCCTATTACTCGACCGTCGACGGCTGCGCCATCGGCTGGGAGAGCCATTTTTACTGGCGCGACTGGGCCGCCTTCCTGGATGCGGACGACGAACGCGGGCTCGCGCGCTACGTCAATTGCGGATGCCTCCGCCTCAAGTCTCCGGCCAACGGCTATCTCAAGTCCACGATCGGGCTGATGGACGAGATCGGCTGCCCCTACGAAGAATGGAGCGGCGAACAGGTGCTCGAGCGCATGCCGGGCGTCGTTCTGGACAGCTTCGGCGAGGCCAAGCCCGTCGACGATCCGAGCTTCGGCCAGCCAGCGGGGCCGCCGCTGCCGGGCGGCGTGTTCTTCCCCGATGGGGGCTATGTGAACGATCCGCAACTGGCAAGCCACAACCTTCAGCGTGCTGCCGAGACCGCGGGAGCCAGATTTCGCTTCAGAGTCGCGGTGACCGCGATCCGCACGACGAACGGTCGCGTCGCCGGCGTGACCCTGGACGGGACGGAGGACGTCGACGCGCCGGTGGTGGTCAATGTCGCGGGTCCCCATTCCCACAAGATCAACACGCTGGCAGGCGTTGTGGAGGGAATGAACATCCGGACCAGGGCGCTCAGGCACGAGGTCTGCCACGTGCCCGCGCCAACGGGCGTGGATTACGAAAACAGGGGCTTCGTATTCAACGACGGCGAGACGGGCGTCTACATCCGTCCGGAAATCGGCAACCACATCCTGATCGGCAGCGAGGATCCGCCCTGCGACGAACGCCAGTGGGTCGATCCGGACGATTTCGACCGCGACTTCACCGAGCAGTGGCGCGTCCAGGTGATGCGCCTCGCACAGCGGATGCCGGAGCTGGGCATCCCGTCACGCAGCAAGGGCGTCGTGGAGCTCTATGACGTGTCGGACGACTGGATCCCGATCTATGACAAGTCGGACCTGCCGGGCTTCTACATGGCGGTCGGCACCAGCGGCAACCAGTTCAAGAACGCGCCGATCGTCGGCGAGATGATGGCCGAGCTGATCGAGGCGTGCGAAGCCGGCCACGATCACGACGACGACCCGGTCAGTTTCCACCTGCGATACGTCGACCGAACGGTCAGTCTGGGCTTCTATTCCCGGCGTCGCGCGATCAACCGGGACAGCAGCTTCTCGGTGCTCGGGTGACCCTTTGCCGACCCCGAGGCGCCCCGGCTGTGGCAAAGCCCGGGGGCTCCTCGTCCTCCCGACCGCGACCTTTCTTGCGCCTGCAGTGCGCTCCCCAAGTCGCCCGACGGCGTCCCCATCGTCTCGTCAATTGCCATTGACATTCGCCAACCGCCGGCCGAAACCTTGTTTGGGCCCGCCGGCACGCCGCACCGGCTCAGCTTGGATCGCGACCATGCACGGGGATCTTGTTTTCACCGAACAGGAGTACGCCGAACGCCTCGCCGCCGTGCGGACGCGAATGGTCGCCGAGGACATCGAGCTGTGCCTCATATCGACACCGGAAAACATCTACTATCTGACCGGCCTGGATCACTGGGGCTATTTCGTGCCCCACGTCCTGATCGTTCCCGCCGAGGGAGAGCTGACCCTGGTCACGCGCGACATGGAGCGGGTGACCGTCGCGAACCAGGTCCGCAACGCTTGGTTTGCCGGCCATACCGACGACGAGACCGCGGCCGACGTCACGGTGCGGCTGATCAACGACCGGACCCATGCGAAGGCACGTCAGCGAAAGGCGGCGAGCACCGTCGTCGAGGTCATCGAGACCCTGAACAAGGAAAAGGCGCGGATCGGCATCGAGAACTGGTCGTCCGGCCTTCCCTACGGGCTTGCCCAGTCGCTCGTGGCGAGCCTTCCCCAGGTGGAATGGGTCGAGGTCTCCGGACTCGTCGACTCACTCCGCGTGATCAAGAGCGTGGCCGAGCAGAACTGCGTCCGCGAGGCCGCCCGCGTGTCGGACGCGGCCATGCTTGCGGCCATCGACGCCATCCGCGTCGGCGCGACCGAGCGCGAGGTCGCAGCGGAATGCCAGCGCGCCATGATCATGGCCGGTGGAGCCGTCCCGGGTTTCGGCCCCTTCATTCGTCCGGCGTCGCGCCTGGAAGAGGAGCATACATCCTGGGGCGAGGGCTTCCTCAGCGACGGCGACACGGTCTTTCTCGAGCTGGCGGGCTGTGTACGCCGCTACCATGCGCCCATGGGCCGCCTGGTCTTTCTCGGCAGCGCGCCCGGCTCTGCAGTCGAGATGGCCCGCATCTGCCGCGACGCTTTCGGCGCCGTCGTCGATGCCCTGCGTCCGGGAACGCTTGCGTGCGACGTCTACGCCGCTTGGCAAAGCGTCGTGGACAGGGCAGGCCTCGCCGAATACAGGCGCCACCATTGCGGCTATCTCGTGGGCATCGGGTTTCCGCCCAGCTGGACCGGCGGCAACAAGGTCACCGGCTTACGTCCCGGCAGCGACTGGGAGATCCGGACGGGCATGACCTTCCACATCCTCTCCTGGCTGCTCGGCACCGGGCGCGGCGACTATTTCCTTTCCAACACCGTCCTGTTGGGCGAGCACGGGCCCGAGGTCCTCACGAAGACACCTTCAGACATCCTTGTCAGATAGCCAGCGGCGCCGGCTGACTCGTGTTGGCCGGACGCAACCCGACCGGTCGGCAGATCCGTCTGCGCCTTAGCAACAAACGACATTCACGCAGGAACGAGGCCTTCGCTAATGCGGCGCCGGTACCCGGCTCGGTTGCTTCGCGGTACGTGGCCCGGTCTTTTCAAAGACGGCAACGTCGTACTGGAGAAGGAAACCGAAAAACTCCCGCCTTTCGAACCGCTCCTTGTCCATGAATGCCTCCTCGATGGATATGTCGTGAATAGGGATAATCCGGCGGCAATCTCGCGCAGCCGCACGAGCAATGCGACAGCCCGGATGCGGCGGGAATGGTTAAGTTAGATACCCGTCAGGACAACGGCCGGAAGGCCTGAACATTCGCCGGCTTTCTCTCCCCCGATCATGTTTGCAATGCGCCCAGCGAACGACATCAGATCGCGGCAAACGGCACGACCGCCCTTGACCCGAACCAGAGGTTTGTGCCGCTCACTCAGGCGACCGCCTGCGACGTGCCATTGGCCGGAGATCCATGATCGCAGGATGGGGAGCAACATCAGTACGGCCAGCGTGGCCAACGGCCCGCCGCCATAGACGCTGCGAAGTGGATGGCGAATGCACTCTGGCGGAAGATCAAAAGCGTCAGGGTCGGCGGAACGCTGACCTATGCTGCCTAGATGGTGCCCGACCTGATACGTCCAAGTCATTGTCGAATCGTCAAAACAATTTCTCGAATTGGCGGAACCGATCCTGCCAATTTGGATAAGCCGGGTCTATCCCGCGAGCGCGTTCCAGATCCTGCCGTGCCTTGTCCCGGTCTTCGAGCAGCCAATAGGCAAGCGCCCGGCTGTCCAAGGTGGCGGGATCGTCTGGGCGCAACCGCAGGCTTTCGTTACAATCTTTCAGTGCTTCCTGCGGGCGCCGACTGCGCCCATATGCCCAACACCTGCTGTTGTACGATTCTGCATTGTCGGGTTCGAGGCGAATGGCCTCGTCGAAGTCCCGGATCGCCCGCTCGTAATCGCCGTTCTGATCATAAGCAACACCACGGCTGTAATAACCGTCGGCGTTGCCGGGGTCGAGCCGGATTACCTCGTCGAAATCCGCGATCGCCCGGTCATACTCGGTCTGTCTGCGATGGGCCTGTCCGCGATTGTAGTAAGCGTCGACGTAATTGGGGTCGAGACGGATTGCCTCATCGTAGTCACGGATGGCGCGGTCGTAATCGCCTTTCCCGCCATACGCGACGCCACGGCTATAGTATGCTTTGGCGTAATCGGGATATATTCGGATCGCCTCGTCAAGATCTTGAATGGCGCGGTCGTAATTGCCAGCCAATCCATAGGCGACGCCACGGCCGTAATAACCGCCGGCATAGGTGGGCTTCAGGCGGATTGCTATGCCGTACTCCTCAATGGCGCGGTCGTAGTTGCCCTTCTTGCGATATACAAGAGCGCGGTCGCGATAAGCGCTGGCGTATGTGGGGTCGAGCCGGATGGCTTCGTCGAAATCCGCGATCGCCCGGTCCAGGTCGCCCTTGTTCCCATAGGCAACGCCGCGGCGGTAATAGCCGTAGACATGCGCCGGATCGAGACGGATCATCTCGTCGAAATCCTCTATGGCGCGGTCGCGGTCGCCGATCTTAGCGTACGTCTCGCCCCGGCGGCCATAGGCGTTCAAATAGGCAGGATCCAGCCGTATCGCTTCGCTGTAATCGTGGATCGCGCGCTGGCTCTCGCCCTTCGCATCGTACGCCAACCCGCGGCTGAAATGAGCCAACGCGAGGGACGGATCGAGCCGGATCGCCTTGTCAAAATCTTTAATGGCGCGGTCATAGTCACCTTTATCGTGATAGACGGAGCCACGGCCGCCATATGTCAGAGCGGATGTCGGCTCGAGCCGTACGGCCTCGTCGAAGTCCCGGATCGCGCGGTCGAAATCGCCCATGTTGGCGTGGGCCGCCCCGCGACCCATATAGGCTTTGGCATACGCCGGATCGAGCCGTATGGCCTCGCTGTAATCCTCGGTAGCCCGCTGGTAATCTTCCTTTTTGGCATAGGCATACCCGCGGCTGCCGTATGCCTCGGCCAAAGACGGATCGAGGCGGACCGCCTCGTTAAATTGCGCGATGGCCTCGTCATAGAATCCCAACCACACATATCTCAATCCGCTTTCGACAGCATCCGCCGCCCGAGAATTCTCTGTCTGAGCTGGTGCAATGGCAGTCTGCAGGCAAAAAGAGAGGCCCGCAATCAAGACGCATCGCACCCACGTCCTAGTCATCCTTCCCTCCGTAGAGCCTCTCCCCGCGTGTTTTTTATTGTTCGGTGCTTGGTCGCACGCGCGTCCCAGTCAACTGTTGGGGCTATGGGCCTCGCAGGAGTTAGGGAAAGCATCGATCACTGGAAAATCATAGCTTACCGGAATTCCGCTACTCCGATATGACGCGATCCCAATCTCGATATATCGTCTCTGAACTGCCAGGCCAGGCTAGCGCACAGTGGAAGCTCGCGGATTTGAGCACGTCTGCTTCGGGCTAATCCCCGACCCAGTTCGCACCCATATCATGGCCATTTTCGGCCGGTAAGGTGATATGAGCATAGCCTTTGCGCGCTCGCGCCGGCGCCTGAATTCTGCGAGACGCGCCCCCGATGTAGCTACAGAAGCGCCGCGGAACTGTCGGCCGCGATCACGCCACTACGGCCGGGCTGTCGGCCATGGCCAGGCCGGCCTGCATCGCCTCGATATTGAGGTCCAGGAGCTTCGCAGGCGTGCCGGTGCGGATCGCCTGTTCCAGGGTCTCGCGGCTGCACAGGCCGGCGATGCCGACCAGCGCCGACAATGCGATCACGTTGGCCACCCGTTCGCTGCCGAGGCAGATCGCGGTCTCGCTGAACGGCAGGCGCCGCAAGTCGTATCTGCCCTCGGGCGGCGCCGCGACCCGCCGTGCATCGGCCAGCACCAGCGCACCCTCGCGGATCAGCCCCTGTGACGCGGCGACCGCCGTCTGGTCGAGCACGACCAGGTAGTCGAGCGAGGTGACCAGCGGATAGTCGGCCGCACCCTTGCTGCTGACCACCATGTCGGAGCGGCTCAGGCCGCCGCGCGAGGTCGGCTCGTAGGCTTGGGTAGCGGCGACCGTCTTGCCCTCGCGGGCAAGCGCGGCGGACAGCAGCTTGGCGCACAGCTGCAGGCCCTGCCCACCGGACCCGCTGAACCGGATCTCGCAGTTGTTCATGCCTTGCCCGCCCGTTTGGAGTCCGCGAACGCCCGCCAGGTCGCCCCGTATTCCGGGCGCTCGCTGCGCGCTAGCACACCGGTCGGCAGGTCGTTCGGCCGGAACGGCCGGTCGACGACGTTGCCGTCCGGCAGGTCCGGCCGCATCGCCCGCTTCTGGCTGAGGATCATTTCCGGCGAGTTGCCGAGGTCGTTCTTGCGGCCGTAGATCTCGGTGCAGTCGGAGATCACCTCGATGAAGGCGAAGCCCGGATGCGACAGGCCTTCCTTGATCAGGTTCTTCAAGGCGGGCACCTGCAGCGTCACCTCGCGCCCGACAAGCCCGGCGCCGGCGGCCTCGGCGAGCTTGCAGGCGTCGAACACGGGCTCGAGATTGCCGGCCGGCGTCGTCGTCGTCAGGCGGTTGTGGCTGGTGGTCGGCGAGACCTGGCCGCCGGTCATGCCGTAGACCTCGTTGTTCAGCAGCAGGCAGGTCATGTTGAGGTTGCGCCGGCAGGCGTGGATCAGGTGGTTGCCGCCGATCGCCAGCGCGTCGCCGTCGCCGGTGATCACCACGACCTCGAGGTCCGGGCGGGCCAGCGCGAGGCCGGTGGCGAAGGCGAGCGGCCGGCCGTGCGTGACGTGGAAGGTGTTGGCGTCGACGTAGCCGCCGATGCGCCCGGAGCAGCCGATGCCCGAGACGATGGCCAGCCGGTCCTTCGAGATGCCGAGCTCGTGCACCGCCCACAGGAGCGCCCGCAGCGCGATGCCGTGGCCGCAGCCGGGGCACAGGAAATGCGGCATCTTGTCGAGCCGCAGATACGCGTTGATCTCGAAACTATCGACGTCCGCGACGACCGCCATTGTCCTTCCCGCCGTTGCCGGCGAGCCCCTCTATCCGTTCCAGGATCTGCGTCGGCGCGATCGCTTCGCCGTCGAACCGGTTGAGCTGCGAAACCTTTTCGGTACCGCAGATCCGCGCCACCTCGAAGCACAGCTGGCCGGCGTTCATTTCGGGCACCAGCACGTGACTGGCCTTCGCCGCAAGCTGGCGCAGCGCGTCTTCCGGGAACGGCCACAGGGTGACCGGGCGCAGCAGCCCGGCCCGGATACCGGTCTCGCGCGCCGCCGCCACCGCCTTGCGCGCGGCCCGGCCGGTTATGCCGTAGGCGACCACGAGGATATCGGCGTCGTCGCACTGCATGGTCTCGTACGAGTCGATCAGGTCGCGGTGCCGCTCCAGCTTCTCCAGCAGACGGGCGATCGCCCGCGTGACCTTATCCGGCTTCTGCGTCGGAAACCCGCTTTCGTCATGCGTCAGCCCCGTCGTGTGGGCGCGGTAACCGTCGCCCGGCCGCGGCATCGGCGGCACCAGGTCGTCGGTCACCGCGTAGGGCTGGAATCCGGCCTTCGGCCCGTTCGCCCATTTGCGCTCGACCAGCTCGAGCTCCGAGGCCGCCGGCAGGGTGACCGTCTCGACCAGGTGGCCGACCACCTCGTCGATCAGCAGGATGACCGGCGTGCGCAGCGCCTCCGACAGGTTGAAGGCGCGCACCGTCTCGTCGAACACCTCCTTGACCGAGGACGGCGCGATGGCGATCGTCGGATGGTCGCCATGGGTGCCCCAGCGCGCCTGCATCACGTCGCCCTGGGCCGGCCGCGTCGGCATGCCGGTGCTCGGGCCGCCGCGCATCACGTTGACCACGACGCAGGGCACCTCGGTCATGGCGGCGTAGCCGAGGTTCTCCTGCTTCAGCGAGAAGCCGGGGCCGCTGGTCGCCGTCATCGCCTTGGCGCCGCCCATCGAGGCGCCGATCACCGCGCCCATCGAGGCGATCTCGTCCTCCATCTGCACGAACACGCCGCCGACCGCGGGCAGCTCGGCCGCCATCTTCTCGGCGACCTCGGACGACGGGGTGATCGGATAGCCGGCATAGAAGCGGCAGCCGGCGGCGACCGCGGCGAGCGCGCAGGCATGGTTGCCCTGCAGGTTGACGGGAAGGGTGCGATTCGACATGGCCCCCTAGCCCACCGGTTCGAGCGCGGGCACGCGCTGCACCCGGATCGCGAAGTCCGGGCACAGCCATTCGCAGATGCGGCAGCCGGTGCAGGCCGCGGGATCCGTCAGCTCCGCCACGAGCTGGTCGTTGAGGCGCAGGCAGCGCTCCGGGCACATCTTCACGCAGATATCGCAGCCCTTGCACCACTCGGCCGTGATCGAAAAGCGGATCTCCTTGGGCGGCAGCGCCTCGGCCTCGGCCGCGCGACCCGGCAGGTCCTTCAGGCGCTCGGCCAGCGGGATCGCCCGCATCGCCTCGACCCAGTCGCGGCCGGCCTCGAAGGCCAGCCGGTTGACCTCCAACGCCTTGGCGGGCACCGTCTCGGCGATGACCTCGCGCCAGTCCTCGACCGGGAAGTCGAGCGCCATCGACAGCACCCCCAGCAGCACCGTGTTGGCGGCCCGCGCCTCGCCGAGGTCGGTGGCGATCCGCGAGGCATCCAGCGCGTAGCCGCTGCCGACCATCTCCATGACCTCGCGCGGCGCCTCCGGCGAGTAGCTCGACCGCGAGCCGTATTTGCGGCTGCGGAAGGCGAAGGGCGGGACGATGCGCCGCGTGTCGGCGATGAAGGTGCCGCCGTCGCGCCGCAGGTGGTTCAGCCAGCGCAGCCCCTCCGACCACTCCATGGCGAGCAGCACGTCGGCCTCGCCGCGCGGGATGGTCGGCGACCACACCTTGGGCCCGAAGCGCACGTGGCTGAACACGCCGCCGCCGCGCTTGGCCATGCCGTGCACCTCGCTCTGCTTGACCTCCAGCCCCTGGCGCTGGCAGATCAGTGCCAGCACCTTGGAGACCAGGATCACGCCCTGGCCGCCGACGCCGACGATCAGGACGTTGCGGGGGCGGGTCGCCGACTCGTTTCTGCCGTGCATCGCGGTACCCACCGTCAGACGGCCACCGGCCGGATGCAGTCGGACGGACAGATCTGGGCGCACAGCGTGCAGCCGATGCAGGTCGACTCGTCGATGGTGATCTTGTGGAAGCCGTCGAGCATCTCGTCCGACCAGCCGATCGACGGGCAGCCCAGGTTCATGCACGACTGGCAGGCGGTGCAGCCGTCGGCACGCACCCGCATCGGCGCGCCCTTGATCTTGACCGGGTCGAGCACGCAGGGCCGGTTGGTGACGACGACCGAGACGCCGCGGTGTTCGATCGCCTCGCGCAGTGACTGGTAGACCGAGGCGACGTCGTAGGCGTCGACCGTGCGCACCCAGCGGACGCCGCAAGCGCGCACCATCTCTTCGAAGTCGATGCGGTGGGTTTCCTCGCCGCGCAGGGTCTTGCCGGTGCCCGGGTGGTCCTGGCCGCCGGTCATCGCGACGATGTGGTTGTCGAGGATCATCACCGTGATGTCGGCCTCGTTGTAGACGGCGTCGATCAGCGCCGGGATGCCGCCGTGCAGGAACGTCGAATCGCCGATCGTGGCGATGATCGGCCGGGTCTCGTGGCCGGCCTTCGCGAGGCCGACGGCATTGCCGATCGACGAGCCCATCGAGACGCAGGTATCGATCGCCTTCAACGGGTCGACCGCGGCCAGGGTGTAGCATCCGATATCGCCGGCGACCCGTCCGTCGACTGCGCGCACGGCCATGTAGGCGGTGGTATGCGGGCAACCGGAACAGAGCACCGGCGGCCGCATCGTCGGCGTCACCGCCCACGGCTCGTGCGCGGCCCCCGCCTCGAGCACGCCGGCCTTGGCCAGGCCCTCGCGCACCACCTCCGGCGAAAACTCGCCGACCCGCGGGAACCACGCCTTGCCCTCGGCGGCGATGCCGGCCGCGTGCAGCGCGGTCTCGACGACGGGCTCCAGCTCCTCGATCACGAGCACGCGCTCGACGGACCGGCAGAAGGCGCGGATGCGCTCCATCGGCAGCGGATAGGAGGCGGCCAGCTTCAGCGTCGCGGCGTCGGGCAGCACCTCCTTGACATAGGCGTAGGCGGTGCTGACGGTGATGATGCCGACCGCATTGTCGCCCTCCTCCCAGCGCGTGAAGTCCGGGTCGTCAAAATAGGCGGCGAGCTTCGCCTCGCGCTCCAGCACCCGGGGATGGGCGAGCCGCGCATGCGCCGGGATGATGACGTTCTTGACCGGGTCGTCATGGAAGCCGAGCGGCTCGCGCTCGATGCGCGGGCCGGTCGTCACCGGGCTGCGCGTATGCGACAGCCGCGTCGTGCTGCGCACGATCACCGGGGTGTCGAACTGCTCGCTGATCTCGAACGCCCAGCGGGTGTAGTCGAGCGCCTCCTGCGCGTCCGCCGGCTCCAGCACCGGGACCTGCGCGAAGCGGGCGAACAGGCGGGTGTCCTGCTCGTTCTGCGAGCTGTGGATGCCGGGGTCGTCGCACACCACGATCACCAGGCCGCCGTTGACCCCGATATAGGTCTGCGACATCAGCGGATCGGACGCGACGTTGAGGCCGACATGCTTCATCGCGGTGAGTGCGCGCACGCCGGCGAAGGAACCGCCGATGGCGACGTCCATGGCCACCTTCTCGTTGGTCGACCACTGCGCCTTGACGTCGGAATCGGGGAACTCGCCGAGGAACTCCATGATCTCGGTGCTCGGCGTGCCGGGATAGGCGGCGGCGACCCGCACCCCGGCCTCCCAGGCGCCGCGGGCGATCGCCTCGTTGCCGATCATCGGCCGGGTGGTGACGGCGTTCAATGCCTGCCGCGCGGCCGCCTCGTCGTGCGATGCGCCGCTCTCCCTGATCTGTGCCTCCGCGTCCACGGCCCCTCACCCCTTTGGTTATAGTCGTCCGCCTCCAGAGTAGCGTCCCCGGAAACGGATTGCACCAATGTCATAACCGCTATATGGTTTTTAAACCACAGAAAAAATAAGGCCTACAGGGGCCATGGGTCGAGGGGGCGGAGTGACGCATTGTAATCATTTAGACGGTGCGGCCAGCGCCGCACGACACTGCAGGGAGAAAATCATGATCCGGGACATTTTCGGCAGGGCCGCCGGCGGCCTGATCTCGGCGCTGGCCGCGCTAATTGTCGCAGCAGGCGGCGCGGCGGCGGCGGAGCCCATCAAGATCGGCTCGTTTCTTGCCGTCACCGGCGGCGCCTCCTTCCTCGGCGATCCCGAGAAGAAGACGTTGGAGATGTACGTCGCGCAGATCAACGCCAATGGCGGCGTGGCCGGGCGCCAGCTCAAGCTCGTGCTCTATGACTCGGGCACCGACGCCAAGAAGGCCGCCAGCTTCGTCAAGCGGCTGATCGAGGACGACAAGGTCGATATCATCCTCGGCGGCACCACGACCGGCGAGACCATGGCGGTGGTGCCGCTGGTGGAGCGCGCAGGAATTCCGTTTATCTCATTCGCGGGCGCCGACGTAATCATCGATCCGGTCAAGAAGTGGGTGTTCAAGACCCCGCATACCGACGGCCTCGCCGTCCAGAAGATCTACGAGGACATCCGGGCGCAGGGATTGAACAAGGTGGCGCTGTTCGCCGGCAGCGGCGGCTTCGACAAGTCGTGCCGCAAGAACGCGCACGAGCTGGCAGGCAAGTTCGAAATCGACATCGTCGCCGACGAGACGCACGGCAAGGGCGACACCGACATGACGCCGCAGCTGACCAAGATCAAGAACACCGACGGCGTCGAGGCCTTCCTGTATTGCGGTTTCGGGGCCGACGCGGTGGTCGCGGCCAAGAACTACCGGCAGCTCGGCCTGACGCTGCCGCACTACCAGTCGCACGGCTCCGCCTCCAAGCGCTTCGTCGAGGGCACGGCCGGCGCTTCCGAAGGCATGCGCCTGCCGGCGGCGGCGCTGCTGGTGGCCAAGCAGCTGCCCGATTCACATCCGCAGAAGAAGCTGGCGCTGCAGTTCGAGGCCGACTACACGGCCCGCTACAACGAGCCGATCTCGACCTTCGGCGGCCACGCCTATGACGGGCTGATGATCGCCATCGGCGCCATCGAGCGGGCCGGCTCGACCGATCCCGAGAAGGTGCGCGACGAGATCGAGAAGACGGCGAACTACATCGGCGTCGACGGCATCTACACGATGTCGCCGGACGACCATCTCGGTCTCGACACCAACTCCTTCGTCATGGTCGAGATCCGCAACGGCGACTGGCAGCTTCTCAAGTAACGACACATACGACGACACTGGGCGCTTCCCCGTGCTATGACGGGGAAGCCCTTTTTCTGCCGGTCCGGACATGCTCACCGAATTCCTCCAGTTCCTCCTCTCCGGGGTCACGGTCGGCGCGACCTACGCGCTGGTCGGGGTCGGCTTCTCGATCATCTACAACGCCAGCCAGGTGATCAACTTCGCCCAGGGCGAGTTCGTCATGCTCGGCGGTATGCTCACCTGGTTCCTGTTCGAGTCCGCCGGGCTGCCGCTGGCCGCCGCGGTGCCGGTGGCCATCGCCGGCACCGTCGCCGTCGGCATCGCACTGGAGAAGTTCGCCATCGAGCCGGCGCGCAACGCCTCGATCGTCACACTGATCATCATCACCATCGGCGCCTCGATCTTCCTGCGCGGCAGCGCGCAGCTGATCTGGGGCCGAAACTTCCACGCCGTACCGGCGCTGTCGGGCGATACGCCGATCGACCTGTCGGGCGTGGCGCTCAACCCGCAGAGTCTGTGGGTGGTCGGCTGCACGCTTTTCGTCACCGTGCTGCTGCACTGGTTCTTCTCGCACAGCATGACCGGGCGGGCGATGCGCGCGGTCGCCTTCAACATGTTGGCGGCGCAACTCGCCGGCGTGAACAACCGCCTGATCCTGATGCTCAGCTTCGCCCTGTCGGCGGCGCTGGGGGCGCTCGCCGGGGTGCTGATCGCGCCGATCACCCTGACCTACCCAGACGTCGGCATCATGCTGGGGCTGAAGGGGTTCTGCGCCGCCATCCTCGGCGGGCTCGGCTATCCCTACGGCGCCATCGTCGGCGGGCTGATCGTCGGCATCAGCGAGGCGATGACCGCCGGTTACGTCTCGTCCGCCTACAAGGACGCGGTCGCCTTCGTGATCATCCTGCTGGTGCTGTTCTTCATGCCGAACGGGCTGTTCGGCCGCCGCGGCATCGAGCGGGTGTGATGCGGCTGCGCCTTGCGACACCGCGCACCGGGGGCATGGTGGCGCTGGCCGCGGTGATCGCCGTCCTGCCGGCCTTCCTGCCCAACAACTTCTACTTCGACGTCGTCATCCTGGTCGGCCTCAACGCCATCGTCTGCATCGGCCTCAACCTGCTGGTCGGCTACGCCGGGCAGATCAGCCTCGGCCATGCCGGGTTCTTCGGGCTCGGCGCCTACGCCTCGGCGATCCTGACCAGCAACTACGGCTGGCCGCCGGCGGCAGCGCTGCTCGCCGGCGCGGGCGGGGTCGGGCTGCTGGCCTTTATCGTCGCCCGGCCGATCATGAAGCTGCGCGGCCATTACCTCGCGATGGGCACGCTCGGCCTCGGCATCATCATCTCGATCGTGCTGACGCAGGAGGTGGACCTGACCGGCGGGCCCGACGGCATGCCGGTCTACGGCTTCTCGGTCCTCGGCTGGGAGCCGTCCGGCGTGCTGGTCTGGTACTGGATCGTCGGCGGCCTTCTGCTGCTCACCGTCTGGCTCGCGCTGAACATCGTCGAATCGCCGGTGGGACGGGCGCTGCGCGCGGTGCACGGCTCCGAGGCCGCGGCCCAGACCATGGGCGTCGACGTCGTCCACTACAAGGTGCTGGTGTTCGTCGTCTCCGCCGTGCTGGCCAGCATCGCCGGCAGCGTCTTCGTCCACTACATCGGCTTCGTCACGCCCAGCGAGGCGGGCTTCGTCCACTCGATCGAGCTCATCACCATGGTGGTGCTGGGCGGCATGGCCTCGATCTACGGCGCCGTCGTGGGTGCCGCCATCCTGACCATGCTGCCGCAGCTCCTGACCTTCCTGCACGACTACGAGATGCTCGGCTTCGGCGCCATCATGATGGGCGTGATGATCTTCCTGCCGAAGGGGCTGGTGCCGACGGTGGCGCGGCTGATCCGGGACCGCGGGCGATGAGTCTCCTGACCGTGGACTCGCTCAGCAAGGCGTTCGGCGGCAACGTGGTCATCGACGACCTGTCGCTCACGGTGCGGCCCGGCGCGGTGCACTCGATCATCGGCCCGAACGGCGCCGGCAAGACGACGCTGTTCAACCTGGTGACCGGCATCTATACGCCGGAGAGCGGGCGCATCCTCCTCGACGGCGCCGAGACCACCGGCCTTGCCCCGTACCGCATGGCCGGGCTCGGCCTGTCGCGCACCTTCCAGAACCTGCAGGTGTTCTTCAACATGACGGCGCTGGAGAACGTCATGGTCGGCATGCACCTGCACTGCGACAGCCGCTTCCTGCCGGCGATGCTGCGCCTGCCGCGCATCGTCCGCCGCGATGCCGAGATGGCCGACGAGGCGGCCGAGCTGCTGCGCTTCGTCGGCCTTGCCGATGCCGTCGACGCCGAGGCCGATGCCCTGCCCTACGGCGCGCTCAAGCGTCTCGAGATCGCCCGCGCCCTGGCGACCAGACCGCGCCTCCTGCTGCTTGACGAGCCGGCGGCCGGCCTCAACCCGGCCGAGACCGGCGAGATTGACGGGCTGATCCAGAAGATCGCCGAGACCGGGGTGACGGTGGTGCTGGTCGAGCACGACATGCGCCTCGTCATGGGCGTCTCTGAGCATATCCTGGTGCTCGACCGCGGCACGCTGCTGGCCGAGGGGACCGGCGAGGAGATCCGCCACAACCCCGACGTCGTCGCCGCCTATCTGGGCGAGGAAGGACGGTACCTGTAATGTTGCTCGAGATCGCAGGCCTGTTCGCCCATTACGGCCGCATCCGCGCCCTCGACGGCGTGTCGCTGGAGATCGGCCAGGGCGAGCTGGTCTCGCTGGTCGGCGCCAACGGCGCCGGCAAGACGACGCTGCTGCGCGTAATCTCCGGCATCCGCCCGGCCAGTGCCGGCCGCGTGTTGTTCGACGGCCGGGACATCACGCGGATGGCGCCGGACAAGCGGGTCCGCCTCGGCATCGTCCAGGTGCCGGAGGGGCGCCAGGTGTTCGCGCCGATGCGCGTCGAGGAGAACCTCCTGATGGGCGGCTACACGCGCAGCGCGGCCGAGCGCAGGGCGGCGCTGGCCCGCCAGTACGAACGCTTCCCGGCGCTCGCCGCCGCGCGCGACAAGCCGGCCGGCATGCTGTCCGGCGGCCAGCAGCAGATGCTGGCGGTGGCGCGGGCGCTGATGGGCAGGCCGAAGCTCCTGCTCCTCGACGAGCCGAGCCTCGGCCTCGCGCCGCGCCTGGTCGACGAGGTGTTCGACGCGGTCACCGCCCTGCGCGACGGCGGCGTCACCGTCTTCCTCGTCGAGCAGAACGCCTTCCAGGCGCTCAGCATCGCCGACCGCGGCTACGTCATGGAGACCGGCCAGGTGGTCCTCGCCGACACCGGCAAGGCGCTGCTCACCAACGATCGCGTGAAGGCGGCGTATCTCGGATTGTGACCCGCTCGACGCCGGCCAGCGGGCTGGCACCGGGAGCGGGCGGCGGATCTTCGATCCGACGCCATGGCGCTGGCCGGCCTCCCGCAACGGCCCGCAGCTCTACGTAAATGACGCCGAGGAGCAATCCTCGACCCCGGCCCGCAAGTTGGCCGCGGCAGCAGGTGCACATCTGCAATGCACTGCCCCGTGGCGCTGGCGGACCCCAGCCACAGAGTTTTTATCGCATAGATCGTCGCGTCGAATTAGGCTAGATTTCCCCGTCGGGAGGAATCGATGGGAAATCGCCGCGCGCTTGTCGTTGCCGTTGCCGCGTCGGTGTCTGCCGCAGTGACGCTCGCGGCGTGTCGACCCGCCTGACATTCCGCGAAGTTTGACGCTCATCTTGCGGCACTACAGGAGCCGGCCCTGTACAACGCCAGCATGCCGGACGATACCGTAGTCTACCGCGCCACAATATTGCCGAGTTCCTTTCCGTCCGAGACGATCCGGCAGGGCAACAGGACGATCCGCCGCATGGTCGTATCGCCGCGTGACCATCCATCCTACGCGATTCGCGTCGATCGGTCGACTGGCGGGATTTCGGCAACGTACAAGAATCTGACGGGCCAGCGACGAAACGACCCCGGCGTGATGGGGACCGCACGGCGCAGCCGCATCTCGCAAGAACAATTGGCAGAACTCTCGGAGCTTGTCACGGCGGTCTGGTCGTCGGGTGGAACCGTCCCGCTTGAGCGGGGAATTATCGCCGTCCTCAGCGTGGACGACCCGGTGCGGGTGTTCGAAGGAGTGCAGAACGGACGCTATCGTGCCGTCCAGACCAGCCGGTTCTATGCCGACGAAAATCTCAGACGTCTCATGGATTACCTGCACGAGATCACAGGGTTGAATGCCGAGGCGAGGGCAATTGCCGATCTCGCGACCGAGAAGTCGTACAAGGAACAACTGTCGAAATGGGAGCAGGACGCCGGGCCCGAGCATTCGAGCGTCGCCCATTACCTCAACGAACTGGCGGAATTCTATCGGACCCGCGGCCGTTATGCGGAGGCCGAGCCGCTGTACGAGCGCGCCGTGATGATCTGGGAGAATTACTTCGGTCCCGAGAATCCCTACCTGGCCACGGGCCTGGAGAACTATGCCAAGCTGCTGGAGGAGACCGATCGAGCGGGCTTGGCTGGCGAGATGGAGCAGCGCGCCAGGTCGATCCGGGCCAAGCTGGCTGCAGGTAACACCGGCAACTGAGACAGGTTCCGTTCGCAAATACGGTTGCGAACCGGCTTACGGATTCGGGTGAAGGCCCTTCAAAAATAGGCGGATTTTTTTAGCCACCCCGCCCCTCACCCCGCATCACGTTTTCTCGCGCGCCGTTGCCGCCCACTCAATCCTGTCGTACCGTCTTGCCGTCTAAGAACCGGGCCGCCGCGGGCACCAACGGTAATGCGGCGGCTCATGGAACTGCACGTGAAAGATCGCGCGATGGCCAGGATGATCTTGCTGTTGGCACTGCTTGCGGCGCTGGCGGGCTGCGAGACGACGCCGACGATCGTCTCCCAAGTGCAGAGCTACAGCGCACTGCCCGGCAACTATGCCGCTCACAGCATCGCGGTGCAGCCGTTCGACGAAGCCATTCGCGACAGCCTCGAGTTCAAGACCCTGAAGCTGGAGCTCGAGGACCGGCTGCGGCGTGTCGGGTTCACCGTGGTCGAGCCCGATGCGGACCCCCGCTACGTAGCCTATTTCGGCTACGGCGTCGATCAGGGCCGCGACGTGCAGGAATCCTATGTGATCCCGCATTACGGCGTGACCGGCTATTCCAGCGCGCATACCACGACCACGGTCGGCAAGCAGGGGCAGAACCGCACCATCACCAGCACGACGACCTACACGCCCGACTACGGGGTCACCGGATACAGCACCGGCGTTACCTCCGCGACCCTGTACACGCGCTCGCTGGCGGTGGCGATCGCAGACGTCGAGGACCAGGAGGAGGTCTGGTCGATGAAGGTGGTCAGCCAGGGGCGCTGCGGCATCATCCGCCCGGTCCTCGCGCCGATGCTCGATGCGGCGTTCAGCGGCTTCCCCGAAACCAACGGGCGGGTTTCGATCGAGGTGCCGGAGCTGCAGTGCTGAACCGCACCGTTCCCCTTCGATGTGCGACTTTGACGAGTGGGCCTTCGCCATGGTTTCCGGCGCGGACCTCGGCTAATCTGCCGCGGACGGATGACCGGCCGGGCCGCCGGAAATGCCTTCTGCGTAACTTTGCGCCTGCGCGGGTCGCTCGACCGGACCTTGCCAGGAGACCTTCAGGGAGAACCGACGAGCATGTTCATCAAGACGGGTTGCACGATCGCCGTCGCCTGCGATCAGCCGAGCCCCTTCATCGCCATGCTGCAGGTCCATCCGGAGCGGGCGGACGCGCTCTGCGCGCCGGACGACGTGACGCCGACCCCGGCCATTCCACTCGAGCCGTTCCTCGACCATTTCGGCAACCGCTGCGTGCGCGGCGTCATGCCGGTGGGCGAGCTGCGGCTGACGGCCGACACCCTGGTCGACGAACCCTTCGAGCTCGACCCCCTGGTTCCCGACGCACCGCAGTTGCCGGTCGAGGCCCTGCCGGTGGACACCCTGCGCTACCTGCTCGGCAGCCGGTACTGCGAGGTGGACCGCCTGACCGCCGAAGCCTGGTCGCTGTTCGGGTCGATCACCCCGGGCTGGGCCAAGGTCCAGGCCATCTGCGACTGGATCCACAGCAATGTGACCTTCGGCTATGCCCACGCCCGGCCGAACATGTCCGCCTGGGAGGTGTTCGAGCGGCGCGCCGGCGTGTGCCGCGACTTCGCCCACCTGGCCATCGCGTTCTGCCGCGCGCTCAACATCCCGGCGCGCTACGGCACCGGTTACCTGGGCGACATCGACATCGAGCCGGAGCCGTTCCCGATGGACGTCTCGGCCTGGTTCGAGGTCTTCCTGGGCGGCGCCTGGTACACGTTCGATGCCCGTTTCAATACGCGCCGGCGCGGCCGCATCCTCATGGCGCGGGGCCGCGATGCGGCGGACTGCGCCGTGTTGACCACCTTCGGCCCGCACCGGCTCGTCGAGTGGCGGGTCTGGACCGACGAGGCCAAGGACGTGCCGGACAGCGTCGTCTCGGAGGCCGGCGCCCGGCAGGCGCTCTACGGCCGCCGGTGAAGTGGCTGGTTTCCGGGCACGGCGATGGGGGCGACCGACAGCTGACCCGTGGACCGCCCCGTCACGGTCAATGGTGTTCCGCGCTCGGCAATGCGGGCTCGGGGCTGCTTTTGAAGACATTCCCGGCAGCGATGTCGGCTCGCGCGGGTGCAACCGGTACGCTCATGGCGACCGGGCAGCCGCCTTCGCGGAACGTCCAGGAGGTATTGTTGAGCACCATGCCGCAACAGGCATATCGCTGACCGGCGCCCGGCCGGCTGATGCACACGCAGGTGCCGAGGGCATAGGACTGGCCGGCGTACCGGCAGGTGCAGTTGCTCTCGGCCACTGACCCCATCGAGGCAAGAAATACGACGCCAAAGCCCAGACAGGCCAGGAGGCGGGGCCGAAGTCGTCTTCTCATCGTCATGTGTCGCACCTTCCACGCTCACTTGCGTGGTCGCTGCCGATGTGGGGCAGCGACGGTTTCGGGGGCCCGCTTTCAACAGGCTCGAACCACCGTTGCTGTGGAGCGCTGCAATCGGCCGCCCTCTTGTCCACCGGGACGACGGGCGCGCCGAGTCCACGGCATTATGCCCTGAATCGCCGACATTTGCAGCAGGATTGATGCGACTGGTTTCGTTCATCGCCCCCTGCAGGGGCGTTCCGACTTGCCGCTCCCGCTCAAAAACGGGGGGTCCACATGCAGATCGTGTCGCCCTTGCCCTTAAGCGCCCAGGTATGCGCTTCGGCGGCGCGATCCATGTGCTCGTGCAGGGGCGCCATCGAATCCAGGATCGTTCCGCCGTAGGATGCCGTCACCTTGCCTTGCTCGTTCTTGCAGAGGACGGACGGGAACTCCGAGAGCATCCGCTCGCGCATCTTCTTGATGAAATAGACCGCGCCGTCGCGGTCGACCTGGCGCAGGACGAGCAGATACTTGTCGCCCGAAATCCGGTACAGAACGTCGATGGAGCGCAGGCTGGACGTGATCCAGTCGCCGAGGACGCTCATCGTCGCATCGTCAACCGCACCATCGGGGCTGACGAGGCAGATGCAGCTGGATTCGGCGGTCAGGGACACGCGTTCCATTTCGCCCCGCAGCCCGTCAATGATGACATGAGGGTTGCTCTCAACGGCCAAGACGGCCTCCGCGGAGGCCATACCGAAAGCCACATCGCCGGCCACGGGGCCGGTCGTCGTCTGTTCCGCAAGGGCGTTCGAGGGTCTGTGTTCCATTTCACCCACCAAATCCGCAGATACGAACAGTTTGCGCTACGCAATAAATGTGCCAGAGGATTTGTCTCGAATGCGAGATGTCGCGTGGCCGGTTCACGGGATCGACCGGATCGGAATTCGTCGAGGCCGCTCTGGGTCTGCGTCGATCGCGCGCCCCGCTGTTTCCCGCTGACAATTCCGCCACGTGCGAAATCGTTTCGGCGAGGCGTCACATGCCACGATCCGGCGTCGCACGGGCCAGGTTCGATCAAGGGAGAGTGAACGATGCGCCCGATCTTCTGCCTTCCCGTCATCGCCGCCGCAGCCCACCGCCGCGATCGCACTTGCGCGTGCCGTCGCCGAACCGCAACCGGCCGGCGATCGGCGCCCTGCTCGGCGGTGCGGCCGGCGCCTATGCCGGCTCGCAGGTCGGCGACGGCAGGGGCCAGATGGCGGCGACCGCCGTGGGCACCCTCCTCGGGGTCATCGTCGGCAGCGAGATCGGGCGTCGCCTGGACGAGGTCGAGCGGACCTGCGCCGGCCAGGTCTTCGAGCAGGCGCCGGACAACCGGACCATCGAATGGCAGAACCCGAATGAGGGGACGCAGTACCGGGTGACGCCGTCGCGCACCTTCAGTGACAGCGACGCCGCCAGTGCCGCGAATACCAGGCCACGGTGATGGTCGGCGGCTGCCGGAACCAGGGCTGCGGCACCGCCTGTCGCCGGCCCGACGGCTCGTGGCAGATCGTCCGGTAACGCGCAGGCATCTGCCGGCCCGGAGGCCGGGGCGGTGTATCGTGGCCGGCTACTGGCCGAACTTCTCGAGGGCCGCGAAGTCGATGGCCTCGAAATAGGCCCGCAGCGATTCGTCGGCGGTCCCCTGCTCGCCCTCGACGGAGACGAGGAAATTGTTGTTGATCATGGTCTGCAGCGAGCGGTCTTCCTTGTTCTGGATGACCTTGCGCCCGTCGACGATGATCAGTTTCGCGCCGCCGCCCTGCATGGCGGGGTTGGCGAACATCATGCTCATCGCCTGCAGCATCGGCGAATTGCCGATGATGGTGATGGTGATGTTCTCCTCGCCCTTGTGGTAGGCGCGGCTGGCTTGCAGCCCGCCGCCGAACATGGCCGCGCCGGCGGAGCTGGTCTCCGCCTCCTCCGCCGTCCAGCCGTCGAGCGGCTCGGGCAGGACGCCGCTCAGGCTGTTCGCCTGCATCTGCCGGATCAGGGTGCCGGCGGTGTCGAGCGCGAGGGCGGCGGTGTCGTAGTCTCCCTTCTCGTAGGCCTTGAGGCCCTCCTGGATCTGGTCGGTCACCTCGTCGGCCATCGCCGTCGAGGCGTACAGCCCGACAAGCAGGGCGGCGGTCGTCAGAATGGTTTTTTTCATCAAAATCCCCTGTCGCTTCCTCGTCAGGTCCCTGACGGACCCGAATGCTGGTTCGGCACCCGTCGCGGCGTTGCGGTCGGCAACGCACAAACCGGCCGGCCCCAGACAGTGCTGCGGGGCCGGCATAACGGGTGCGCCGTCGGGCAGGCGTTGGTGATGGGCTTGCGCCGTCCCTCCCCTGCGGCGGCAAAGACGACGCTAGCCGCACGGCACCGACGGCACATTGACATACGTCAAGGCTGCGGGCGGGAGGCGTCGGCCGCCAGCGCCTAATTTTCGAAGAACCCGAGCGCAGCAGCCTGGCAACGTCATCGCGGGCGCCATCATGCTGCAACACGTCGTCCCGAAACCCGCAGAAAACCCTAACGCATGGGGTCGTTCCACACGGCGCGGCGGTACGGGCCGGCGCAGGAAAATCGGCCGGCGCTCACCTTTGCTTAATCCCTTGGCTGTCAAATGGCCGGCGGGAGACCGTCACACCCTGCAGTCCCGCGTCGCAACAACGGGCCCCGGTTCCGGGCGGAACGCATCGGATGACCAACGCCAGACTCTCGCAGATCCTGCGCTACCGGTTCGACAACTTCATCTCCAGAGGCGGCATGTCCGTCTTCTTCAGCCTCGTCGTTGCCTTCCTCGTACTGCTCCTGGTGATCGGCGGGCTGCGCGCCCTGGTCTTCCTTCTGTATCCCGACGGCGCGGCGCCGGGCGACGATTTGCTGCAGAACCTCTACGTCACCTTCCTGCAGCTTACCGACCCGGGAAACATGGCGCAGGACCTGTCGACCCCCACCGAGTATAAGTTCCCGGCCGTGCTCGCCGGCCTGTCCGGGGTGATCCTCCTGTCGATGCTGATCGCCGTGATCACGACCGGGCTGGACCAGAAGCTCACCGATCTCAGGCAGGGCCACTCCAAGGTGCTGGAGTCCGGCCATACCCTGATCCTCGGCTGGAACGAGCGCGTCGTCGAGATCATCCGAGAGCTGGTCATGGCCAACGAGAGCGAGCGCAGCCCGGCCATCGTCATCCTCTCCGAGATGGACAAGGAGGAGATGGACGAGACCCTGCGCACCCGCGTCCTTGATACGCAGAACACCCGGGTCATCACGCGCTCCGGCAATACTTCGCTGCTCGCCAATCTCGACCGCGTGACGGTCGAGGACTGCAAGTCGATCATCGTGCTCGCCAGCTGCGCCGATTCGGCGACGGCCGAGGACAAGGCGGCGAGCGACTCGCGGGTCATCAAGACCGTGCTGGCGGTCGTCGCCGCCAAGCCGGACGACAAGCGGCACAACATCGTCGCCGAGATCTTCGATGCGCGGAACCGCCGCATCGTCGAGCAGATCGCCCCGGACGAGGTGCGCGCCGTCGACACCGAGGAGATCCTTGCCAAGATCCTGGTGCAGACATCGCGGACCAGCGGCCTTGCCGTGGTCTACAACGAGATTCTCTCCTTCGACCGCTCGGAGATGTACTTCCATGGCGCCGACTGGCGCGGGGCCCGGTTCTCGGAGCTGCAATACCGGTTCGCGGATGGCGTGCCGATGGGGATCCGGCGGCCGGACGGCGAAATCATCGTCAACCCCGACCCCGAGACGCCGATGCAGGATGGCGACGAGATCCTGATTCTCGCCCAGGACAATTCCACCATCAAGCTGCGCCGCAAGCCGGTGGCCACGCCGGCCGACCACAAGCTGCGCGAAGGGCGGCTGGAGCCGCGGCGCGAGCGCAATTTGATTCTCGGCTGGAACCGCAAGGCCCTGATCTTCGCCCGCGAGCTCGCCGACTACGTGCGCGACGAATCGGTGATCGACATCGTCGTCGACAGGCCGTCCGAGGCCATCACGCAGCAGGTACAGGCGCTGCGCCGTGAGCTCGGCAAGCTGTCGCTGCACCTGTTCGACGCGAACCCGCTGTCCAACGAAGTGCTGGTGGCGCTGAAGCCGTTCACCTACGACAACATCGTCATCCTCAGCCAGGGCGGCGCGAACGGCGATTCCGAGAAGACGGATTCGGACACCATCATCATCCTGCTGCTGCTGCGGGCCATCTTCAAGGCCCATCCGGCAGAGGCCGGCCGTACGGCGCTGATCACCGAGGTGATGGATTCCGACAACCAGGAGCTGGTTTCAAAGGCCGGGGTGAACGATTTCATAATCTCCAACCGGCTGGTCAGCAACATCCTCGCACAGATCAGCGAGGAGCCGGACATCAAGGCGGTCTATGACAACCTGTTCGAGGAGAGCGGCTCGGAGATCTATCTGAAGCCCGCCTCGCTGTATTTCGAGACTCTGCCGCTCGAGGTGCGGTGCGCCGATTTGCTGGCGATCGCCAACAAGCGCCGCGAGATCTGCATCGGGGTGCGCGAGGCAAACTGCGCGGCGAATATCGAAGACAATTTCGGCGTCCGTCTGGTGCCGGACAAGAACGCGACCTACATGCTGACGGCGGACGACGCCCTGGTGGTGGTGGCCGAGGACGAGCTCTGAGGCGGCGGTGCGCCTGCGGGCGCTCAGCCGCTGTCGCGCAGGTCGACGATGCGCTTGGCCTTGCCCATGGAGCGCTCGATGCCACCGGCGGGGACCAGGCGCACGTCGACATGGACGCCGGTGAACGCCCGCACGGTATCGGCAAGCCGTGCCGACGCCGCTGCGGATTCGTCGCCGCCCATATGCTGGCCGGGGCGCGGCTCGACGACGACGGTCAGCGCGTCCAGCCGGCCCTTGCTCGACAGCTCGAGCACGTAGTGCGGCGACAGCCGCTCGTCCTTGAGGATCTGCTCCTCGATCTGCGAGGGGAAGACGTTGACGCCGCGCACGATCATCATGTCGTCGGAACGGCCGGTGACCTTCTCCATGCGCCGCATGCTGCGGGCCGTGCCGGGGAGCAGCCGGGTCAGATCGCGGGTGCGGTAGCGGATGATCGGGAAGGCTTCCTTGGTCAGCGACGTGAACACCAGTTCGCCCATCTCGCCGTCCGGCAGTACGGCGCCGGTTACGGGGTCGATGACTTCAGGATAGAAGTGGTCTTCCCACAGATGCAGCCCGTCCTTGGTCTCGATGCATTCGCAGGCGACGCCCGGGCCGATCACCTCGGAAAGGCCGTACAGGTCGAGCGCATCCATGTCGAACGTGTCTTCGATCTCGGTGCGCATCGCCTGCGTCCACGGTTCGGCGCCATGCATGCCGACGCGCAGCGGCGATTTGCGCGGATCCAGCCCCTGGCGCTTGTATTCGTCGGCAATGGCCAGCATGTAGGACGGGGTCACCATGATGATGGTGGCGCCGAAATCCTCGATCAGCTGGACCTGCCGTTCGGTCATGCCGCCGGACACCGGGATCACCGTGCAGCCCAGCCTCTCGGCCCCGTAATGGGCACCGAGGCCGCCGGTGAACAGGCCGTAGCCGTAGGAGACGTGGACGACGTCGCCGGGCCGGCCGCCCGCGGCCCGGGTCGAGCGTGCCATCAGGTCGGCCCACAGATCGATGTCGGATTTCGTGTAGCCGACGACGGTCGGCTTGCCCGTAGTGCCGCTGGAAGCATGCACGCGCACCACCCGCTCACGCGGTACCGCGAACATGCCGAACGGATAGTTGGCGCGCAGATCGTCCTTGGCGGTGAACGGGAATTTCGCGAGGTCCGAGAGGTCCCTCAGGTCATCCGGATGCACGCCGGCGGCCTCGAACGTATCCTTATAGTGCGGCACGTTGGCGTAGGCGTGATTGAGCGACCATTTCAGGCGCTGGAACTGGAGTGCCGCGATCTCGTCACGGCTTGCGATTTCGATCGGTTCGAGGTCGCGCCGGTCGAGCGGCTGCGGCATGCTTGTCATCATGTCCCCCGGACAAAAGTCTTAAAGTTTTTATGGTTATGGCCATTCAAGCATGAAGCGCCGCGCATCGCAACGGGCGCCTCGTCGCACCGGGAGGTCAGTCTTCGGAGGTGTCGCGCGGGCCGGCGAGGCCGGGAGCTGACTCGCCGCGCACCTCATAGGAATTGCCGCGGAACAGGGCCACCACCGCGCCCTTGCCGGTGGTTACCGTGACATCGTACACGCCGGTGCGGCGGCCGCGGCTGCGCTTCTCGGCCACCGCCGTCAGCACCGCGCCGGCCGGCACCGCCTCAGTGAAGGTGATAGTGCAGGAATTGGCCAGCGTCGCCCGGTTCTCGCTGTTCGAGGCATAGGCGAAGGCGGTGTCGGCCAGCGCGAACAGCATCGCGCCGTGGCAGACGCCGTGGCTGTTCAGCATGTCGTCGCGCACCGTCATCCGGGCGACCGCGTAATGCGGCCGGATCTCGGCGATCTCGACTCCCCAGGACCGCGCGGCGTTGTCGTGCGCGTACATGCCGGCAGCGACGGCCCTCGCGAAGTGCCCACTGCCATTCGCGTTCGCGCCCATCGGTTGGTGGTCCCGCCCGGCTCCGCCGCCCGTCAGCGGGCGCGTTCGATCTCGACGCCGACGGCGGCGGCATCCACCTCGACGTCGAGCTTGTCGACGGCGACCCGGGCCTGGGCCACGCGACGGTCGTCGAGGCACAGTGCGGCGATGTCCTCCGCCAGGGTCTCGACCAGATTGATGTGGCCGCGCTCGAGGATGGTGCGGATGCCGTCGACGATGTCTTCGTAGGACACGACGTTGGCGATGTCGTCATTGCGGGGCCGGCCGTGATCGGCGACCGTGAGCTCGACATTGATACGCACCCGCTGCGGCGCCTGCTTCTCGCGATCGTAGACGCCGATGCTGGCCGGCAGCACCAGATCGGTGATGCGGATTCGGTAATGGCCCGTGCGCTTGTCCGGTGCCGGCGAAACCGGCAGCGGCTCCACGGGGGCGCGATTGAACGTCATATTTCTGGCCTTCTCGCTCGTCGAAAACCCGGTGCGGCCCGACTATGCCGCAACGGGCGGACCGCGGCAATGGCCAGTCGGTCGCAGCGGACCGGTGTGGCCGGCAGAGGCAACTCACCGCTTTTCGCCGTTCTCCGCTTCGGGCATAATCGGTCCGTGCCCGCGCGGGACATCGACAGGGAGAAAATAAGATGAAACCAGCAACAGCGGACTGGCTGTACAGCCGCCGGAATTTCCTCAAGGCCAGCGGCGCGGCCGCCATGGCGGTCAGCTTTGGCGGCGTGGCCCGCGCTGCCAGCAAGCAGGTCAACGTCTACAACTGGGACACCTATATCGGCGA